>Ga0255336_101505_pt1 | contig 16230 bp, 14 predicted proteins | sample MeOH1_35cm_T3_17_FD_189102 | JGI IMG/M metagenome (GOLD analysis project Ga0255336, IMG submission 189102) | Sandy soil microbial communities from University of British Columbia, Vancouver, Canada - MeOH1_35cm_T3_179 | ecosystem: Engineered > Artificial ecosystem > Sand microcosm > Unclassified ...
AACGTCGTTACGGGTGCCGAGAGCGTGGCTGTAGATGTGCAGTTTGCGATCGCGGTGTCGCCATTTTCGGAGGTTATCGCCAACGTCACCTCAGTCAGGGCCGTGCACATACAGCAGCTTCGTGACGCTGCCAACGTCGTGCGGCGTTATTATGGCCTGCCGGTTCAGGCATGGAAGGAGGCCGTCGTAGGTGGTAAAACGCCCATCTGGCGTTGGCCGCTGCATATCGCCGAAATACGCAGCGCCGTGGACGATATCGTCAGCCTGATCAACGTCCATGACGCATCCGGCACGTTCGACATTCCACCGGTCGGGTGGCTACCCTTCACGGCGGGCAGGCCGCGCGCGGACCTGCTGCGGCAGATACAAGACCTGATATTGACGCTTTAGATTTTCCGTAAAGGATAAATGAGATTTGAGGAATAGTATGGATTAGTTTCTAAATATTAATTGACTATTTTGAGAATGCTTGTATAGTAAAAGCATAGTTGCAATTTCTTATTAAGAAGACAGGTGCCAGTTTGCCTGTTATGGGTGCCTTCTCCCCCAAGGGGGTACCCCGACAGGTGCTATTGACTTATCGAAGGGCGCAAATCGCCCTTTCTTTATGTAGCGCACATGATCGACAGTCAGGTGATTGGAACCGGCAGTACGCTTTGTACTGCCGTAATCTTTTTCTATCTGAGCAACGAGGGCATCTCCATCGTGGAAAACGCCGCATGGCTGGGCGTGTCCGTACCGGACAAGCTACGGGACATGCTCGCGCAGCTTGCAAGCGATCAGAATCCCTTATCTATCGGGTTGCTGAAAATGCCGAAAATCTACGGTGCAAAAAAAACTCCCTGTGCGTCGTAATCTTGAACAAATAGCGCCTAATATGAAACCGCCACATATAATGCTGTAAGCAGAGAGAGAGGCGGTGTTACTATGAGCTGGCAAGAGAACATACGTCTGCTTTGGACCGATCATCTGGTTTGGATCAGACAATTATTAATCAGTCTGATGTTCAGGCTTCGAGATTTAAGCTATGTGACTATACGCGCTCTACAGAACGCCATTGATTTCTCGGCGCAACTAACGCCTTTCTATGGGGTGGAAAACGTAAAACTTTATGAGACTCTGCTGGTCGAGCGGGTTCTGCTGTTGGCCGAATTGGCGTCGACCATAAAAATGAGCGGTGATATCACCGTTCAGATGTCAAAATTGCATACAAATGCAGACGACACCGCAGCCCTATTTTCTAGTTTGAATCCCTATTGGAATAAGGCTACATGGCAGGGAATGCTTTATCTCCAATATGAGCTTGAAGAACAGCTCATAAGGCAGATAGCCGAAGATAAGTTTTCGACATCGATTTCTATATACGATGCAATCTATCAGAACGCCTTGAAGATGGCGTCCTATATGATTGACGGGATAACGGCACAATTTCCGCAGTATGCATATCCCGCAGGAACGGCTCTTGTATATCCTACAGGGCCATCCTCAACCGCCGATTGATGGTATTGACTAACATATTGATCTGCGTTCAATCAAAGTGTTCGTGTACGCGTTGAGACTGATACGATTGCCGGAGGACGGTGTTAGACCTAGGTATGTAATAATGCAGCTACAAGACTAATAACAGCGCTTTAAAGGCACTTCCATTTGGGAGTGCTTTTTTTGTTACTCAAAGAAAGCGAGGATGACAAATGAAGATTTGGAACGGCATCCAGTTCGTTTTCACCGCAATCGGCGGCGGAATCGGCTGGTTTGTGGGAGGTGTGGACGGCGTGCTGATTGCTCTCATAGCGGTGGTGGCGATTGATTACCTGACCGGCGTGATGTGCGCGATCGTCGGCAAGAAACTCTCGAGCGAGGTCGGCGCGAAAGGCATCTTCAAAAAGGTGCTGATATTCGCGCTGGTCGGCGTAGCGCACATGATCGACAGTCAGGTGATTGGAACCGGCAGTACACTCCGTACTGCCGTAATCTTTTTCTACCTGAGCAACGAGGGCATCTCCGTCGTGGAAAACGCCGCGCGGCTGGGTGTGCCCGTACCGGACAAGCTGCGTGACATACTCGCGCAGCTTGGCAAGAAAGGAGACAAAAACGATGCTGAATAAGTTCATTTCCTACCTTGAGGAGCAGGTGCGCAACCATAGTGTGTATGTATGGGGCGGACAAGGCGAACAGGGGAATAAGATCAACGAGGCATGGATACGCAAGCGCGAAAACAGCACCGCCAATGCGCAGCGGGCAATCGCCTTCTGGCATAAGCAGGTGCTCGCGGGCTACGGCGATGTACTACGGGCGTTTGACTGTTCCGGGCTGGCCGTGTACTTTCTCCTAAAAGAGGGCTTGCTCTCCACCGATACTACGGCGGACGGTCTGCTTCGCCGGTGCGCGCGCATATCCCAGGGCGACCTGCGGCGCGGCGATTTTGTGTTCAAGGTGGACAGCAAAGGCAAGGCATACCATGTGGGCTACATCGTGGACGACGCCCTAAACGTCATTGAGGCGCAGGGGCGTGACGCCGGGGTAATTAAATTACCGCTCAAGGGCTGGAATACATATGGTAGGCCGCCCTTTTTTAATGCTGAGGTTAAGCCCGCGACCAAGAGCCGCGTGCTGAAGCTCGTTAGTCCCTATGTTCGGGGTTCAGATGTTTCCGCGCTGCAGGCGGCACTCAAGAAACGCGGGTACACTGTGGGTACGATCGACGGTGTGTTCGGCCCGCTGGCAGATAAGGCCGTGCGCAAATTCCAGAAGAACACCAAGCTCGTGGTGGACGGCAAGGCCGGTCCTAAGACCAACGCTGCACTCGGCTTGGAATGGCATGGATGATGCTGCCTAATGTGGCAGGGTTCATAGAAAATTCGACGCGGAGGTAGCCCTACTTGGGCTGCCTCCGTTTCTCGCTTTACGAAGGTAGAATGTCTCTAGTAGACTATCATCCGGGTTTTAAACGGTCCGGACGAGCGTAATCAAGCAAAACACTTTCCGCGGAGCCGTTCCACCGTGAGTTGAACCCTGCATATAAGCCGCCGAGTGATTGATTTCGCTCGGCGGTTTTTTATGTTTCCGGTACTCAAATCATCCCCTGCTGTCCTGTGGATGGTGAGAGGGTTAGTTGCCCTCCAACGAGAGGAAGCAAACATGACAAACATTGCAGTACAGAAGTCAGGTTATGAGAAAAAGCCTGTTCCGCAGGAACAACTGCAGAATGAGTTTGATTACGTGAGGGCACAACGAATTCTCGAATCCATGCTTGACAAAGGCTTGATTTCCATGCCGGAGTTTAACAACATAACCGCGCTGAATCGTAAAACCTTCTGCCCTGCCCTGGCTGAAATAATGCCATGAAACAGTTGATAATGCTTTGGTTCAGAGGTAATATGTGACACTGACCAAGGAGGTGAGAACTTGAAGAAGGTAACAAAAATTACCCAAAATACAGCCGAATCTCCCGAACAGCCCAAGCTGCGTGTCGCGGCTTATTGTCGTGTCTCTACCGGCAGCGAGGAGCAACTGGAAAGCCTTGAAGCGCAAATACAGCATTACGAAGCTTATATCAAAGCGAACCCTGCCTGGGAGTTTGCCGGAGTGTATTATGACGAGGGGATCACGGGCACAAAAAAGGAAAAACGTCCCGAACTGCTTCGGATGATCGCCGACTGCGAAAACAATAAAATCGACCTTATCGTAACGAAATCTATCAGCAGGTTCGCCAGAAACACAATCGACTGTCTGGAATTGGTCAGAAGACTGATTAACCTTGGCATCTTCGTTTATTTCGAGAAAGAAGAACTAAACACCGGATCAATGGAAAGCGAACTCATGCTGTCAATCCTGAGTCAACTGGCCCAAAGCGAGTCGTCCTCCATCGCGGAAAACAATAAGTGGTCGATAGAGAGGCGCTTTAAAAACGGCACCTTTAAAATCTCTTGTCCTCCCTACGGTTACGGTGCCGTGGACGGGGAGCTGATTGTAAACGAAGCCGAGGCGGAAATCATCCGGTTCATTTTCGCTGAAATCCTGTCCGGCAAAGGGTGCGGAAAGATTGCGGAAGCTTTGAACAACCGTGACATTCCTACCCGTAGAGGCGGCCCATGGTCGGCGACAACCATTCGCGGTATGGTCGGAAACGAAAAATATACCGGCGACGCCATCTTGCAAAAAACCTATACCGACGACGGCTTCAACCGTCATATCAACCACGGTGAAAAAAGGCAGTATCTGGTGAAAAACAATCATGACGCAATTATAAGCCATGAGGTTTTCGAAGTCGCACAGGCTGTCATTGCACAGCGCGCCAGAGAAAAGGGCATAGAAAAATGTATTGAGAAAAACCAGAACCGCTACCCGTTTTCGGGCAAAATCGTCTGCGGTAATTGCGGTGGCACCTTCAAGCGTCGTACCCACTGGAGTGGCAGACATAGAATTGCATGGTGCTGCATCACTCATCTTGAGGACAAAGAGAACTGCTCGATGAAATATATCGCGGAGCCCGATTTTGAATACGCCTTTGTCACCATGATGAACAAGCTCATTTTCGGACATAAGACAGTTCTGATGCCGTTGCTTGAAAGCCTGCGAGGTATTAATTCCAACAATAGCATGACGAGCATTCGGGAACTTGACAAGAAACTCGAAGAAAACGCGGAACAGCGAAATATACTGGTCGGCCTGATGACCAAAGGCTATCTTGAGCCTGCTGTTTACAAAAGGGGTAATAATGAACTGCTGCAAGAGGCCGAACGCATGAAGCGCCAGAAGGAATCCTTAGTCCGATTCATAAACAACGACACCCAGAACCTAAGCGAGGTCGGTGAATTGCTGCACTTTGCATCAAGAGCAGCAATGCTGACTGGCTTTGACGGAGACGTCTTTAAAAGCTTTGTCAAGCGGATCATCGTGCATTCCCGATCTGAAATAGGATTTGAATTGAAATGCGGCATTACGCTCAAAGAAAGGTTGGTGAATTAAATGGGCCACACACCATTTGGCTACCGGATTGAAAATGGCAAGGCCGTAATAGATGAAATAGCTGCTGAGCAGATACGAACTCTATTTCATTCCTTCTTGTCAGGTGATTCTTTGGCAACTGCCGCCAAAAAGGCAGGCATCAAAGCCTTTCATGCCGGTATTGGCAGGATGCTGCGGAATGCCAATTATCTTGGCAATGAGTACTACCCAGCAATCATTGACCCAGATACGTTTACGGCCGCTGAAACAGAGCGCAACAAGCGAGCTGAGAACTTGGGCCGCATTCGGGAAGCCAAAGAAGAAATAACGGTCGTCTTTCCTACCGCCTTCCATATAAACGAAGGAACACAGCAATTTGAAGACCCCTTCCAACAAGCAGAATACGCCTACAGTCTGATAGAAAGGTAAAAGACGATGGAGATGAAAAAAAGCGTCACCATGCTCCCGCCAAGGAAGCACGCCCGCAAAAGTAAAGATGAAGAAAAGCCGAAGCTCCGTGTCGCCGCCTACTGCCGTGTTTCTACCGATAGCGACGAGCAGGCCACCAGCTATGATGCCCAGATTGAACATTACACCTCGTATATCAACGGTCACCCGGACTGGGAACTAGCCGGGATATACGCGGATGACGGTATCTCCGGCACTAACACAAAAAAGCGTGAGGAATTCAACCGCATGATCGACGAGTGCATGGCTGGTAGCATCGATATGGTCATTACCAAATCCATCAGCCGGTTTGCCCGAAACACGCTGGATTGCCTGAAGTACATCCGCCAGTTGAAAGAAAAAAATATCCCTGTCTATTTTGAGAAAGAAAACATCAACTCAATGGATTCCAAGGGCGAAGTCATGCTCACGATTATGGCTTCCCTCGCGCAGCAGGAGAGTCAGTCCTTAAGCCAGAACGTGAAGCTGGGTCTGCAATACCGTTATCAGCAGGGTCAAGTCCAAGTCAACTGCAAATGGTTCCTAGGCTATACCAAGGATGAGAATAAGCATCTGGTGATTGTTCCTGAGGAAGCCGAAATCGTAAAGCGCATATACCGGGAATACCTTGAAGGCGCCAGCATGCTCAAAATTGCCCGAGGGCTGGAGACCGACGGTATCCTGAACGGCGCTGGTAAAGCAAAGTGGCATACCAGTAATATTAACCAGATTTTGCGCAATGAGAAATACATTGGTGATGCCCTGCTGCAGAAAACTTATACGACCGACTTCCTCACGAAAAAGCGAATCAGGAACAACGGCATCGTTCCGCAGTACTATGTGGAGAACAACCACGAGGCAATCGTCCCGCGTGAAATCTTCATGAAGGTTCAGGAAGAACTGATTCGGCGTCGTATCGTCCACATCAGCCCGAATGGTAAGAACAGAACCTTCAGCAGCAACCACTGCTTTGCCCAGATAATTATCTGCGGCAACTGTGGTGAGGTGTTCAGGAGAGTTCACTGGAACAACCGCGGGAAGAAATCCATCGTCTGGAGGTGCGTCAGCCGCTTAGAAAACACAGGCTTGTTCTGCGATGCCCGCACGGTACCGGAAAGCACCATAGAGCAGATACTGGTCACTGCCATCAACGATACCCTAGCCGGAAAGGATGCTTTCCTCATCACACTGCAGAACAACATCGCAACTGTATTAAGCCGTGGAAACGACAAGACCATAACCGATATCGACAAGCGGTTGGAAGAACTTCAAGCGCAACTTTTGAAGCTTGCGAGCACCAAAGCCGACTATGGGGAGGTAGCCGACGAAATCTACCGCTTGCGCGAACAAAAACAGACGGCTCAGGTGGAAGATGTGGGACGGGATGAACTGCTAAAGCGGATTAACGATATGAGCACATTCCTTATGGAGCAACCAACCGCCGTCACCGAGTACGACGAGCAGCTTATCCGGAGACTGATTGAAAAGGTTACTGTCTACGAGGACAAATTCACGGTGGAATTCAAGTCCGGTGTTAGCATCGATATTAACGAATAAAGAGCAGGTCGCCCTGATGGTTACGCCATAGGGTGGCTTGCTCTCTCTTCACCTATTAATTTAATTATTGGTCCGTTTTATCCCTCCGTTGTGAAGCGTTCTCAAAGATTGTCTTCTGAGCATCCAGATGGTGTCGTAGATTAATGAACGTGCATTTCTTGTCTGAATAAGAGTCATCCAATTCATAGGAATTTGCTTCAGCAAGAGTTCTGGTGTACTCAATAATGCAGCTTACCAGAGTGCTCAGTTCCCCTGCGGAAAAATCAATAATATTTTTTTCTCTATCAGGCCCATTCTCCAACTTATCCAGAGCAATGATAAGTCGGTCAATATCGATCAGTCTCAATTTACCGCCCATAGCCAGTTTCAAGTAGTTAGACAACGCAGTCTGAAACTCGGAAACATTGCAGGCTGTATCTTCCATAACCTTGTCGCTTTTCTTTTTGTCTACATAAAGATAAATGCCAGTTCCGATAGTAACAATCAATCCAATGATGCCAACTGTTACCGCGCCTTTGTGATTTTTGATAAGTTTTCCGATATCTATTCTTTTGACTGTATCGGCTGCGACGGACTGTATTCTTTCTACATCTTTCACAGGCGCTGGACCATCCTTTAGGATGAGTGCGATTGTGCCATCAATTGTACGTCGAAGAACTCCGCCATCCCTCGAAAGTTCTCCTGCGTCTATTCTAATTTGGAACTGAGGTGGTATAATCAAATTGGGTTGAATAACAGACATAGTGATCCTCCTATTGTTTAAAGTTAAAAGTATCATAACAGCACTTGTTAATTTTGCGAATTGAAGCCTAATATCCAACCTAACCACACAACCCCGGTAAAATCAAGAAATCATCAATTCGACCACGCGCGAACTGCTGACAACTAACCTTCTCTGACAACAGGATTGACCTGCCCCCAGTTTTCGCACATCAAGAATGTTAGGAATTGTTTAAACGCTGGGCATATTCGGTGGGAGTCAGGTTGCCCAGCGAGGAATGAGGCCTAACCTGATTGTACTCCAAGCGCCAATGCTCAATGATATCCTTTGCTTCGGAAACGCTTTTAAACCAGTGCTGGTTCAAGCACTCTGCACGCAGCTTTCCGTTAAAGCTCTCGATATATCCATTCTGCATAGGCTTGCCCGGATCGGTGAACACATGCTCCACCGTATGGTCATATGCCCAGGCATTAAGCAGGGTGCTCGTAAACTCCGGCCCGTTATCGGTCAATATTTCCTTAGGCAAGCCCCTGAACAGCGCAATTTTGTTCAATACCATGCACACCCGCCTGCCAGTCAGAGAGCTGTCCACTTCAAGTGCCAGACATTCCCGGGTAACTTCATCGATTACCGTGAGCACCCTGATATTTGAGCCGTATCGTGTTCTGTCGCTTACAAAATCCATAGACCAGCGTGCGTTGGCCTCCACGGCAGTTCGCTCTGGCATGCCACGTTTCTCATATTTCTTCTTTTTGCTCCGCTTCTGCAGCGCCAATCCCGCCGCTTTGTACAAGCGATACGTCTTCTTATGGTTAATGGCTATCCCTTCCCGCTGCAGCATGATATGCAGCCTCCGATACCCATATCGCTTCCACCGGGCAGATAGTTCAATCAACCTGGTTGTTATTTGCTCATCCCGATTTTTATCTGTCGGTTGATATCGCTTGCTGTTTTGGCTTATCCCGATCAGCCTGCACGCACGACGCTCGCTTACGACGTATTGATCCTGTATCTCAGATGCAATCTGGCGTTTGACGGCAGGCTTCAGACGTTTTTTGAGATAACGTCCTTGAGTATCCGATTATCCAGGGATAACTCGGCAACCATTTCCTTTAATCGCCTGTTTTCCTCTTCAAGCTGCCGCAGCCGCTTTGCCTCGTTTACATCCATTCCGCCATATTTGCTTTTCCACCGGTAGAATGTCTGCTCCGATATGTTGTGCTCCCGCACAATATCCGCCGCTTTCTTCCCTCCGGCGTGTTCCTTCAGGATCCGTATGATCTGTTCTTCCGTAAATCTTACTTTCATGTCAATCACTCCATTTTCGTCATTTTACCATATCGTGACTAACATTCCTATTGACGAAGTTTTTCGGGTTCAGGTCAGGATATCACATTAAACTTATTATGTCATAGCTACAGTTTTATCGATGAACGCAAACGTGTTGCGGGAACAGCCCTCCGACCCGGCCAAATACGACGAGCCATTGGTTCGGCGGCTGATTGAAAAGGTCACCGTCTACGGGGACAAATTCACTGTGGAATCCAAATCCGATATGGTGGTGGATGTGGAATCATAGAGGATCAGACCACCCTCTATGGAGTCTTAAATATATATCATAGTACAACATTTCAATTATGTTAGAAAATCAAACATAATATTAACATCTTCGTTATTTCTTTTTACACTGAGAGTAATAACTTTAGGTTCAATGGAACTTATTATTGCTTCAAAAGTCATACCAATATCAATTTTAGGTGCATATATGCAAGACCAATCAGCAGAAATAAATCCAATCTCCCTCATATCTATTGTATAAGCAATTATTTCGTTCTTATCAAAGCGATTGTCAATATCCCGCTTTAAAAGGACCTTTTGTCCTATTTGAAGTGTTCCATACGTCTTTTTTCGCTCTCCAAAAAACAAGCCTACTACTTGCAGTTGTTGTTGTGTCACCCTAACATCGTCTATTTCCCACTCACCAATTATTGGTTGATACTTTCTCACAATAGAAATATACATATCTTGATCAATAACATAGTACTTATATTCTGTATAGTGTTTAATAAATTCCAACGCTTTTTTTCGGCTATCTGCGTCCCAAAACCCCTTCACTTCAAGAATCGTGTTATTGGGTAAAAAGAAGTCAGGAAAATAGTACCCAGTTTGTTGTCCGGTATTAATATCATATCGCCTAAATGAAGTCTTTTCATAATCAAAATGAATTCCTAAATGTTTAAATACTCGAGCAATATTTGCTTCCCATGAACTGCGTGGTGCAATTTTTATATCGGTGCGATAATAAAAATAATAAATGTCTTCATCACGAATTTCATTTCTAAATTCAAATTTTGCATCCCTATCTGTTACTTCAATAAGCGGTACGTTACATCCGAGAAGCTTACACTTAATCAAGTATGACATAAAGTTTTCGCTACGCTTATGCAGATAAACATCTTCCTTTACCACGAAATACGCAATAGTATTATCGCCTGGCAGAGTCATTATACGATCATCCCGACCCCATGTATCACGAAGGATAGCAGAAACGATATTTATTTGCTTAGAAGGAAAACAAAAATACGAGTATATAAAGTCTATCCCGGCCAATACCGGATAAGTCTCAGCATCACCATATGTGATGCCTGTAATCTTGCCGCTAAACAATAAATTTCGATCCTCTTTTTCTAATAGAATATGAAATTTTTCCTCTTCAAAATCATTATGTTTTTTTTCACTATCAGGAACATCACGATAGTAGTAATCGACATATGTAAATTCGATTAAATTATTCTCTGCGGTGGAATAAGTATATGAAATATCGTACTTGTCAAATAACTTGATTAAGTGAGGCATAAAAGCATTTGTATGATATTCATGCACTATACTGCCGCAAACATCATGACTTTGTACTGAGAAATTAGACTCAAATACTTTATGAAGGTTTTCTTCAATGCAGTCTTTATTAATAATATTAAACATAAAAATATTCTCCCGTTAGGATCGATGCACAATGGCATCAATCCTGCTCTCTTCACCTCTGAAATATCAGAAAAACATCTAATCTGCTCTCTCACGAGCACCTAACCTGCTCTGTTACCAGATTAGCGCATACAACGTGTTTTATCATAACCACAATTTTATTCGAGTGACGTAAACGCATCGCCGATATGAGCGCTTTCCTGCGGGAGGAACCCACCGCCATTACCTAATACGACGAGCAACTGGTAAGGCGGCTGATAGAAAAAGTCACCGTTTACGAGGATAAATTCACCGTAGAATTCAAGTCCGGTGTGGTTGATGTGGAAGCATAATTATAGTGCAAATTTTAAAATTCCAACTTAGGACCATCCTTAATAAAGTCAGAGAAAAACATTAATTTACGTGCTTGTGATATGCGTCCAGACATGTGTTCTGTTCTCAAAATAGCAATTAGACCGTGCTTATTTTCATTGTTAAGACACAGAGGAATTAACGCCGATGCTGCCTTTTTTTCATTATCATTAAGTATATCTAGTTTTAGAAGGGCGGCCAATGTATCTCCAGCATTTTGATTATCTGCTACAAATTCACGTATTATTGTACTTGCTGCATCTCCTAGGGGATATCGCCTTAAAAATGCTGGAGAAAATGGATGTAGTTGCTCACTTTTAAGATTGTTTATCGATTTTATATAAGGGTCAACTTCTTTGAATATAGGGTCTATTTCTTTATTTAGATTAATAATTAAATCGTGTTGCATAGCATGTAATGAACTGATAACTGTGCTTACTCTACGCTTAAAATAGCCATTTGCGATATTTTCCGCCTTATGCAAATAGGAAATCAATTGAGAAATTTCGTCACACGCTCTCACAAAAAACCAGCAAGGTCTTGGAGTTCCGGCTGTGCTATAGGCAGCTACAATGAAGGGCCAAACCTGTTGTGCAGTTAGCTTTTTATTGGGTGCTGTTAAAACCTGCGCATTATCAAGTCCCAATGCATATAAGTCAATTAAAAAATCATCTATTGGCAAATCAAGTCTTTTCTCATCAAGCCGTGCATTTGCTGTTATTATATCGTTATGGAACTTGTCTGGAATAGTACTTAATGTGCGTTTAATATTTTGTATTGCAATTGGTAGCGCATCAGGATTATTTGGTTCAACTCGAACTGGAATGCCATCTTTACCACCTCTATTCTTAAGCAAGTAAATACTATGTGCATCAGAGAGAGTCTTAGTAAGATAAGAAACATCATCCATAGTAGGTGGTGCTACCGCAATTTTATCAAAAGCACCTATCCAATCAGGCTCTATTTCAGGAATATAGGGTAAAACTAAATACATGTTTCGCAAAAATCCTGTTTTGGTTAACGGCTCCTTTGCCGTATTCATCCGTCTTGTAAGATCTTCAATAATAGCCTCTCTGTCACGTATTGTTGCCTGAGGAGTTGGAATATTTTTTAGATAAGCCTTGAGCTTTTTTCCTTGTGCAAGTAATAAAACAAAATTATACATATCGTTTGCAACTGAAACAGTAATATCACGAGAACATCCAATCCCTGCGTGCAATCCGCTTGCACGCAATTCTTGTAGAAGTTTGAACTTATCCAAGTAATGAAGCAACAATCGTTGCTGGCCACCGTAATCAACAACGTTTTTCCATAGATATGAAACACATGGCGTCGCGTCCCGAATTTCTTTTCGCAGTTCCTCGATTACTTCAGTACCGAAACGATAAACGCCTGAAGAGGCGTCTCCATCCCGATACATGGCTGATGACCCTTTAGCCTGTACTAAGCAAGCTTTGATAAGCAACTCAGCCGAAGCTCCAAACAAACCAATTACAGGTGCATATTTTGTCTCTTGTTTATTTTGAACACGCGTTGATGGTATAGTCATTCCATAAAGTGCTAACAAATATGATTCTACCCCACCGTTCAGTAGTGTAATTGCAGTATCTTTTAAAAATTTAGGCATAAAAATCCTCCTTAAAACGAGGTCTCGTTTTCAAAGCTGAAATCTATACATCCCGACATTTTTTACTATAATACACCAATTATCATAAAACATCCATCCTGCACTCTCGCGAAAATAGACATCCAATCTGCTCTGTACCAAAAGCCCGACATCTACCCTGCTCTGTACCAAACACCTGAAATCTAATCTGCTCTGCACGCTAAGAAAATCGCTCCATGGATATGTTCCAACAGAGCGATAATTTTTTCGGTTTTTCAAACTCCGGTTTAGCGCCTAAGACCCAAAATGCCCGGACTTCCTGGGCTTTTCACGCCCTCACCCTTTCGTCCTTGACATCAATACTACCGTCTCAACGTGCCTTGAGGAGATAAAAAAGATGCCCGTTAATCCTGGTACCCCCTTGGCGTCAGGGTATATTTCCGAAAAAATCGCCTGTGAACGCAGATTTTTCAGTCTCCACTATCCGTCTGTTGCAAATTTAGTGCTGCATGTTTCCATTGTTTTCATAGTAATTCGGCACCTACTTTTTGCTTAACAATTCGAGTAAAATTGTAAGCAATAAAACCCTCAAAATCGAGTTGATCTTGAAGGCTTTATTCAATACAATTTCATTAAGCTATAGAACACAAAAGTGTTTCGTTGTAATTCGTTGCATAGTTTTCTAATCATCAATTACCCTAACCTTGGGATAATCAATTTTAAGGCTTCTAACTTTTATAATATCTGCATGAGGCACATTATAGTCTCTTTTAAGCATAATAATTGGATTGTAAAAATCCTTATTGCGCTTACCCGCTTTTAAATAGTGCGCCATAGCATTTATACTATATTTAACCAGCAAATCACTTTTCTGCCTCTTACCGATGAAAGTGTCTGTACTTTCAATGTCAGCCATATCTAGTGGGACTTTGAATGACACGAAATAATTTCTGCATTTCTCAGCATAATCGTCTGCTATACTAAACTCTCCATAAGCATTTGCAATGCTCTTCAATATTTCTGGCGATCCTAACCAACCCCTACAATGGTCTAGAATAAAGTCTGCAACGAAAAGGTATCCATTAACATTGAAATCATTAAGACTCTTTGGACCCCCGAATCTCACAAATAAATTTGACTGTTTCAATTTACTCCAATCAATAACATCACCATTTCGTTTAGCAATAATCTGATTATCTACAAATATAAACTCAAACTTCTTTTCTTTTAAATACCTTGATAATGCTGTATTGGTAGTCAATGCTTTAGGTAGTGTCATAATATCTTCGGACATCAAAAGTTCTTGATTTTCTCTCGGTGCAACGTGATTTACAATTATTTCATCAATACACCGTAATTCGTTACACTTACAAAACTTCTTTATTAATTCTAAATCAAGATAACCAATGGTGTATTCGTTATAATTTTCATTAATGATCTCTATTGCATATTGCTGGAAGTAATTCAAAACATCCTTTTCATCAGTTGAGAAGATATTTGCAAGTGACTGTGTTAACTCCAGGAAGTTTACCGTATTTAATAACATGAATTTACCTCCATTCTTCAATCGGAATATACTCAATGATCTGTTCAGGAAGAATGTCCACCACAGGTTTCATATATGCATATATATCAGAATAGAGATTTGAAAAACTACAATCAATAGCATATGAGAACATCCATTTTTTTAACTGCATCCATTCCATTTGCGAATCATCCAAATAATCATTAGCATCATGGTAAAAAGTATAATGTTCAAATTGGCTTAGCTTGGCCTTGTATTTAATAACATAACCTTTTCTGCTTTCACTCCATTTATCACCCAGATAGTCGAAAGGCGAATTAAGTGACGATAAAGTAAGCAAAAATTCAGGTCGTTTATCAATCCCTGTTCCATATTTGAAAATGTCTCTACTAAAGAAAAATCCATTAACCTGGTGATCAAAATATATTTTTCGAGCTATGTTTTTCAGCTTTTCTTCTTGAAAAGTCAATGCTTCTTTTCTATTTTTATAGCTCTCATAATCAATGTTATATACTTTATCTTCGCTAATCATTCTCTTGTTTTGAATATCAAATTTAAAGCCCAGGCTATCTAAAAACAGATTAAGTTCACTTGGCTCCGCCAATACTTTCTGCAAATTTCTTATTCCATGTCGTTTTATTTCAGCGCACTGATTTGAATTTGAAGTTACATGACAAACAGCAAACTCAATATTATTTATATCTATTGCTTTGATTGTATCTAGATGTCTATCTATAAAGCAGTCCAAATCCTTATGGCATTTAAGAATGTAGTCATCTATTATATCTTCACCTGTAATACCCAGAATTTCTTGTAACCATTCATAGGTCAAATCAGGAGTAGTAATATCAAACATCATAAATACTCCTTTCTTACAATCTGATAGTTTGATAATTCCTTTCCTTTTACTCTGCAACATGGAATCATTCCATAGTTAACTTCTATAAATAAAAGCGTCTCTTTATCATTTAATAATTTTATTGTACCGACTCGATTTTAAAAAGTTTACTATCTTGTGAAAGTTCTACTGCTATATGAGAATTACTCATAATACCCTCAGGAAGTTTGTCTTTTAATATAGATACAACCAACTGTATATTTTTATCTCGAACAAATTTAGCAACATTAATCAACTGATTGTCATGCATTAATTCTTTTTTATCATTTAGTAAAAAATGCATACAAGGAATATTCTCTTGATCAGCAAAAAGAATATACGCCAAATCAAAGCATAAGATTTCTCCTTGCTTCTTACCAGAACTCATATTTGCATTAAAAGAACTAAATTTATATATCTGCTGCTTGTTTTTATTTATTACCTTATCATGTTTTATTGCATATTTTTCACCATACAATTCTTGCGATATAGCTGAAAAAAATTTATTAAACTTTTTCTCCTGTACTTTTATTATCTCTTCGAAATCATTTGAAAATAAAAATTCATCAATACCTTTAATATCATCATTTAAATCATTGATATTGTTATCAACTTCATCCAACTGGGAAATAATGCTCTCATATTCACCTTTAGTACGATATTTTTCATTTAGGTCTACAATTATTTTTTCAAGTTCTTCAAAAGAATCACCTTTAGCTACCTTTTCCGAGAGTTCTTTTTCTTGTTTTAATAAGTCTGCTATTGTTTTTTCTTCTGCATTTATTTTAGTAATCAGAAAAGGTAAATCTGCAGCAATAAACTTTGACTTTTCTATCAACATATTATTATGATATCTCACCAAATCTGAGAAAGTTTTTTGTATGGAAGAAACATTCATTGTGGCTTCTGTATATAGAATTTCCAACTGTCTCAAATCAATTGAAGAAATACTATCATCCAATTCTTTCTTTGCCTCTTCAATAAGTTCTTTACGAATCTTCATTTTACTTATTGTAGAACTAGACCTATTAATTTTATATTTTATAGAATTTAGTGATTCTAAATCTTGTTCAAAATTTTCATTTAAATTAAAACTAGGGCAACACCGTATAATGGGGGAAATAGGGTGTTGCATGCATCCAACTTCACAAAAGCGATATGACGAAGTTGAATTTTTCTCGCGGAGGCAAACCGAATCAGGCCAGCAAGCCCCGCTT
>Ga0255336_101506_pt1 | contig 16230 bp, 14 predicted proteins | sample MeOH1_35cm_T3_17_FD_189102 | JGI IMG/M metagenome (GOLD analysis project Ga0255336, IMG submission 189102) | Sandy soil microbial communities from University of British Columbia, Vancouver, Canada - MeOH1_35cm_T3_179 | ecosystem: Engineered > Artificial ecosystem > Sand microcosm > Unclassified ...
CGACCTGCGGCGCGTCATTCGGCGAAAAAACCGGAAATTCCGGCAATAAACGATCGAAGGCGGCACACAAAGCCGTGCATTTTGTTATAAAGCGGTTTGCGACACCGGCTCGGCTGCATCGTGCGGTGGCGCGATGGTCCGCGATGAAGCTGAACAGCGACAAAAAGAATCGATGCGAGGAAATTGGGATGAGTGAGCCGCAGCACCCGACGCCTTTCGGCGCTCATAAAGCTGGCCAATCTGGCAGTCAGGCCGGAGCTCTGCCCGGCAGTCAGCCCGAGAACGCCGCGAGCGTCGCCAATGCCGCGCCGGGCGACATCCAGGCAGTGAATCTCGATTCGGTCGCAGCGGTTGGTGCGCGTCTTACGCAGCTTCGCGAAGCGAAAAACTGGTCACTGGACGATGTATCCGCTCGATTGAAGGTGTCGCCGCAGAAACTGCGCGCGCTCGAGAGCGGCGACCTCAGCCTTTTCCCCGACCGGAACTTTGCGGCGGGCATCGTGCGCAGTTACGCGAAAATCATGGGCGCCGATCCCGCTCCGTTCACGGCCGCGTTGCGTCATGCGAGTGGTCCGGTCGAGCAGAATTTGTCGCTGCCGGCATCGTCCGGCGCAGGCTTGCCGCGTGGTCGCGTTTCCGTGCCGCTCGGCAGTTCACCGAGGCGGCGGTCGTGGCTGTGGGGCGTCGCGGCGGTGATTGTCGCGGTGATCGCACTCGCTATGTGGCACACGGGCGGGGATTCCGCCGCGTGGCTTGCCCGGTTGAAGGCGGGCGCGAACGGCGCGACCCAGGCAACGAGCGGCGAGACAAGCGCGAGTTCGTCGGTGGCGGCTACCGAGGAAACAACAGCGAATACGGGCTCGGTTGCATCGGGCGAGGCCGCTGCGGAAGCGCCAGCGAATGCGGCCGGTGCGCAGGCAGGCGCGCAACCGATGCCGAGTCCGCTGGGCACGAATGCGCTGCCCGCGTCTTCATCGACGATTACGGCCGTTCAGGGCGCCGCCGCGCATGCACAAAGCGCGAGTGCTCCGGTCAGCGCGCCGGTGGCGAATTCGACGAAACTCGCGCCGCAGGCAGACGTGGTTGCTACGGCCTCAGCGGCTGCTTCGGTGGGGTCCGGCGCTAACGAACTTGAATTGAAGGTGGCAAGCGATAGCTGGTTCAGCGTACGTCAGAAGGACGGCAAGGAAGTGTTTTCAGGCCTGGTCAAGGCTGGCAGCGTGCAGCGAGTGGCGGGCGACGCGCCGTTCAAGATCACGGTTGGAAATCGGGCGGGTCTTGATTCGCTGACATTGGACGGACAACCCGTGGATCCAGCCAAATTCGGCCCGGCGAAGGGCAACGTCGCCCGTTTTTCGCTGCCCTGAGTTCGAGCCCGATTCTCAGCCTTGACACGGAGTTGTGCGAAGATTTCATCAGGGCGTCGCAAAGGTGGCGGCGTTGTTTTATGTCCTCGAGTCTCATTCATGTCCAGATACGCGTCACCGTGTGATAGCCGGCGGCGCAAAGGGTCTTTCGATGCAATCCGAAGCTCAACACCCCCTTATTGAAAGCAAGATTTGTTCGTCGGAGCCAGTCTTCGGCGGATCGTGGAAACGGCGTGCGTCGCACGCTGTCGACGTACGCTGGGGCGGTCAGCTCGTGACAGTCGGCGGTGACGCGCCGGTGCGCGTCCAGTCGATGACGAACACCGATACCGCCGACGCCATCGGCACGGCAATTCAGGTCAAGGAACTGGCGCAAGCCGGCTCGGAACTGGTGCGGATCACGGTGAATACGCCCGAAGCTGCGGCCGCGGTTCCCGCGGTACGCGAGCAGCTCGACCGGATGGGCGTGACCGTGCCGCTCGTCGGCGATTTTCATTACAACGGTCATACGCTGTTGCGCGACTATCCGGCCTGCGCCGAAGCGCTGTCGAAATACCGGATCAATCCGGGCAACGTTGGCGCAGGAGCCAAACGCGACACGCAGTTCGCCCAGATGATCGAGGCGGCTGCACGCTACGACAAGCCGGTGCGGATCGGCGTGAACTGGGGCAGCCTCGACCAGGATCTGCTCGCGCGGATGATGGACGAAAACGCGGCCCGTCCCACGCCGTGGGAAGCGCAAAGCGTGATGTATGAAGCGCTGATTCAATCGGCGATCGGGTCGGCCGAACGCGCGGTCGAACTCGGACTTGGGCGCGACCAGATCATCCTGTCGTGCAAGGTGAGCGGCGTGCAGGACCTGATCGCGGTGTATCGCGAGCTGGCCAAGCGCTGCAGCTTCGCGCTGCACCTCGGCCTGACCGAAGCGGGCATGGGATCGAAGGGTATCGTCGCGTCGACGGCGGCGTTGTCAGTGCTGCTGCAGGAAGGAATCGGCGACACGATCCGCATCTCGCTCACCCCGGAACCCGGCGGCGCGCGGACCGGCGAAGTGATCGTCGGCCAGGAAATCCTGCAGACCATGGGCTTGCGCTCGTTCACCCCGATGGTGATCGCATGCCCCGGCTGCGGGCGCACCACCAGCACGTTGTTCCAGGAGCTGGCGTCGCAGATCCAGACGTATCTGCGCAATGAAATGCCCGTGTGGCGCGATCAATTCCCGGGCGTCGAGAAAATGCACGTCGCGGTGATGGGTTGCATCGTGAACGGGCCAGGCGAATCGAAGCAGGCCAATATCGGCATCAGCTTGCCGGGATCGGGCGAGAATCCGGCGGCGCCGGTGTTTATCGACGGCGTGAAGGTGAAGACGCTGCGCGGCGACCATATCGCTCAGGATTTCCAGCAAATCGTCAGCGAGTACGTTACACGCACTTACGGCAAGCGCGAAACCGCGCAGGCAGAAACACTTTAAAGACCGATGACTGAACAGAAGAAAAAGCTCGAGAAGCTGAGCGGCGTGAAGGGCATGAACGACATCCTCCCGCAGGATGCCGCGTTGTGGGAATTCTTCGAAAGCACCGTCAAGTCGATGCTGCGCGCATACGGCTATCAGCACATCCGGACGCCGATCGTCGAGCATACGCAGTTGTTCACGCGCGGCATTGGCGAGGTGACGGATATCGTCGAGAAGGAAATGTACAGTTTCACCGACGCGCTCAACGGCGAGCATCTCACGCTGCGCCCTGAGAACACGGCTGCCGTGGTGCGTGCGTCGATCGAGCACAATCTGCTCTACGACGGCCCTAAACGGCTGTGGTACATCGGACCCATGTTCCGTCACGAACGTCCGCAGCGCGGACGGTACCGGCAGTTCTACCAGGTCGGCGTGGAAGCGCTCGGCTTCGCAGGCCCTGACACCGATGCTGAAATCATCATGATGTGCCAGCGTTTGTGGGACGACCTCGGCCTGTCCGGCATCCGGCTTGAACTGAATTCGCTCGGCCAGCCGGAAGAGCGTGCGGCGCATCGGCAGGAATTGATCGCGTATCTCGAGCAACACGTCGATGCCCTCGACGAGGAATCGAAGCGCCGTCTCTATACCAACCCGCTGCGCGTGCTGGATACCAAGAATCCGGCGATGCAGGACATCGCGCAGAACGCGCCGAAGCTCGTCGATTTCCTCGGGTCCGAATCGCTCGCGCACTTCGAAGGCGTTCAGCGCCTGCTGAAGGCGAACAACATTCCGTTCAAGATTAATCCGCGTCTCGTTCGCGGCCTCGATTACTACAACCTCACCGTGTTCGAATGGGTGACCGACAAGCTGGGCGCACAGGGCACGGTGGCGGGCGGTGGCCGCTACGATCCACTGATCGAGCAACTGGGCGGCAAGGCGACGGCGGCGTGCGGCTGGGCGATGGGGGTCGAGCGCATTCTTGAATTGCTGAAAGAAGAAGATCTCGTGCCGGCGCCGGAAGGAACCGACATCTACGTCGTTCACCAGGGCGACGCGGCGGCGGAGCAGGCGTTTATCATCGCCGAGCGGCTGCGCGATACGGGTCTCGACGTCATTTTGCATTGCAGCCCCGACGGCACGCCGGCGAGCTTCAAGTCGCAGATGAAGAAAGCCGATGCGAGCGGTGCGGCGTTCGCCGTCGTGCTCGGCGAGAACGAACTGGCGCAGGGCATGGTCGGCGTGAAGCCGCTGCGCAGCGCGTCGCTCGAATCGACGGGTCAAAAGAACGAGCAAGCCACGGTGCCGGTGGAAGACTTGACCGAATTTCTAATCAATGCGATGGTGGCAACCGCCGACGACAGCGCCGACTGATTGTCGGGCAGCGCCATGCGTGTAAAGCCGTGCGGCGGCCAGAAACAACGGCGCGCGGCGTTGCGCGCGAACACAAAAGCAGTCAAGGAATACGCAGGGCATGAGCTATCACGAAGAACAAGAATCACTTGAAAACCTGAAAGCCTGGTGGGCCAAATGGGGTAACTCCACGACCTGGATCGTGCTCGTGGCGCTGGTCGCCGCAGCAGGATGGAACGGCTGGAATTTCTGGCAGCGCCGGCAGGCCGCGGAAGCTGCTGTGCTCTACGATCAGGTTCAGCAAGCGGTGGCATCGAGTGACAAGGCGCTGGTCACCCGTGTGTCCACGGACATGGAAGACAAGTTCGGCGGCACGGCTTACGCGCAGATGACGGCGCTCGCCGCCGCCAAATCGCTGTACGGCGCGGGCGACAACGCAGGTGCTAAAGCACAACTGCAGTGGGCCGCCGATCACGCGAAGGACGCCGAATACAAGCAGATCGCAAAACTGCGGCTGTCGTTGTTGCTGCTCGACGAAAAAGCCTACGACGCAGGCCTGAAGGTACTCGACGACGCGCCGCTCGACGCGTTCAAGGGCGTGGTGTCGGATCGTCGCGGTGACCTGCTGGCGGCCGAAGGCAAACGCGATGAAGCGCGCGCGGCCTACAAGACTGCACTCGACACGCTGCCGAAGTCCGACACGTCCGCTCGCCAACTGGTCCAGTTCAAGCTGGACGCACTCGGCGGCTAGCGCCGACGGCCGACCTCAGGCCCGCCAGCCGACCTTGTCTTTATGCAGGCGCGGTGCTCACTAGGTTAAAGTCACCGGTTTGCAGCGGTGAACCCGAGCACCACGCCGCACACCGATCAACCGATTTCACTTTATCCATGTTGCGTCCACCGATGATCTTTCTGAAACGCTACGCTCTCCCGCTCGCTTGCGCGATGACGGTTATGCTCACCGCCTGCGCCACCAAGGACGAGCGCCGCGTACCGACTCCGCTTGTAGACATCAAGCCGGTTCTAACCGTGGAGCAGGCCTGGAAGGCGAGCGTCGGCAAGGCCGGGCGTTACCTGTTCTCGCCGGTGGCCGTCGGCGACGCCATCTACGCCGCGGGCGCCAACGGCACGGTCGCGAAGATCGATGCGAAGACCGGTCAGGACGTGTGGCGCACCAAGCTGAAAGACGATCTGTCGGCAGGCGTGGGCAGCGACGGCAACCTGACCGCGGTCGGCGGCCTGAAAGGCAACGTCTACGTGCTCGGACCGGACGGCAAGCAACTCTGGACGGCGACGGCGCCGGGCGAAATCATCTCGCCGCCGCTGGTCGGCAACGATGCTGTCATCGTCCGGACGATCGACGGCAAGGTGATCGCGTTTAACGCCCAGACCGGCGAACAGAAGTGGATCTTTCAAGCGCGCGCCGTGCCGCTCAACCTGCGCGTGGCTGCCGGCATGACGTTCGCTGCGTCCCAGGCGGTCCTGGCGGGCTTCCCGGGCGGCACCTTCGCGGCGATCAACCTGCAAAGCGGCGACGCGTACTGGCAGACGCCGGTGTCGTTCCCGAAGGGCGTGACCGAAGTCGAACGTATCAACGACGTAACCGGTGCACCGACGCTGGTCGGATCGGAGACTTGCGCGGTGACGTTCCAGGGACGCATCGGCTGTTTCGACGCGAATTCGGGCCGGCCGCAATGGGAAAAAGCGTTCTCGAGCGACAGCGGTCTTGCGCAGGACAATGAGATTGTCGCGGCCGGCGACGACTGGTCGGTCGTCAACGCGTTTAGCGGTATCGACGGTGCGCCGCTCTGGAAGAACGACAAGTTGAAGAATCGCACGGTCAGCGTGCCGTTCATCCTGGGTCGCGCGGTGGTCATCGGCGACTACCAGGGCTACGTGCATTTCCTTTCGACGCAAAATGGCGAATTTGTCGGCCGTGCGAAGACCGACGGCAGCGCAATCACCGCTGCGCCGGTGCTGGCGGGCGATACCTTGGTCATCCAGACGCACGACGGCGGCCTGTATGGTTTCCGTCCGCGCTGATAGCTTGAGTTGATCTAACGTTCTGACGAGCGCGCCGGTTTTGCCGGCCGTTCGTGTTTTTTCGGACTTTTTTGTTTTTTGAGTCCGCGCCGTGCGAATAGAATCGATTCATCAAGGCCGCGCGTGAAGGATTATCGTGCGGCAAATAAGCGCACAAGTAGTACAAGCAACATCAACAGCAGGTCAGGCAACGGTACAAGTAACAACAGGCATCGGGATTCCGGCAGCAGAGTTGTGCAAACCGGTCCGCACCTTCGGGTGACGTTGCTCGATCGATCATGTCGTTTGGCGGAGCGCTCAGTGCGTTCCACATGCGCTTCAAACGCCATGAACGTGGAACATCGCTGCACGCCGCGGTCGCTCCGCTGCAACCGTGCTAATTTTCGACACATCGCCGGGCCACGCACACTCGCGGCTCGCCGTTTCCGGACTTTTATCCGGCGCGCGCCGGGCCGGAATCATCCGCCTTGCGTTCAACTGTGAACACCATCTGATGAAACCCGTAATTGCCCTCGTTGGGCGCCCCAATGTGGGGAAATCGACGCTTTTCAACCGCCTGACGCGCTCGCGCGACGCACTCGTCGCCGACTTGCCCGGCCTTACCCGCGATCGCCACTATGGCGAAGGTAGGGTCGGCGACCGGCCCTACCTGGTGGTCGACACCGGCGGTTTCGAACCCGTCGCGAAAGACGGCATCCTGCACGAAATGGCTCGCCAGACGCGCCAGGCGGTGGAAGAGGCCGACGTGGTCGTCTTCATCACCGACGGCCGCAATGGACTCGCGCCGCAGGACAAGGCGATCGCGGACTATTTGCGCAAGACCGGCCGGCCGCTGTTCCTCGTGGTCAACAAGGCCGAAGGGATGAAGTACAGCGCGGTGGCTGCCGACTTCTACGAACTGGGCCTCGGCGACCCGCGTGCGATCTCGGCGGCGCATGGCGACGGCGTGACCGAAATGATCGGTGACGCGCTCGAAATCGCGTACGCCGGGCAGCCGGAAGAAGACCCCGAGGAAAAGGCGGCGCGCGGCGTAAAAATCGCCATTGTGGGACGTCCGAACGTCGGCAAGTCGACGCTGATCAATGCGTTGGTGGGCGAGGAGCGCGTGATCGCGTTCGACCTGCCCGGCACTACGCGCGATTCCATCTATGTTGATTTCGAGCGCAGCGGCCGCAAATACACGTTGATCGATACCGCAGGGTTGCGTCGTCGCGGCAAGGTGTTTGAGGCCGTTGAAAAGTTTTCGGTGGTGAAGACATTACAGTCCATTTCCGACGCTAACGTGGTGATCCTGCTGCTCGATGCACAGCAGGACATCTCCGATCAGGACGCGCATATCGCGGGCTTCGTAGTCGAACAGGGACGGGCGCTGGTGGTGGGGGTCAATAAGTGGGACGGATTGGACTCGCATGTACGCGAGCGCACCAAGGCCGACCTGACGCGTAAGCTCAAGTTTTTGGACTTTGCTAAATTCCATTACGTGTCGGCGCTGGAAAAGACGGGTATCAGCCAGTTGATGAAATCGGTGGATGACGCCTACGGCGCCGCCATGGCCAAGCTGCCCACGCCGAAGCTCACGCGCGCGCTGATCGATGCGGTGGAGTTTCAGCAGCCGCGCCGCCGCGGACCGATTCGTCCGAAGCTACGTTATGCGCACCAGGGCGGGCAGAATCCACCGATCATCGTCGTGCACGGAAATGCCCTCGACGCGATCACCGATACCTATAAACGTTACCTCGAAGGCCGCTTCAGAGAAACTTTTGGGCTGGTTGGGACTCCATTGCGCATAGAGTTCCGTTCGAGCGCGAACCCTTACGCGGACAAAGGCTGAATCCCGCGTGCACCAAGCGTTTCGCCGGGTTTTCGACGGCCGGGGCGCGCTGGTGCGAAAATGAAAATCGGCTATAGTGTAGCGATTGACGGCGGATCTCTTTTTCTTCGTCGCAATCACGTCAACCTGCAAAAATAATACGGAGTTTGCTATGAGCAACAAAGGGCAATTGTTACAAGACCCGTTTTTGAACGCGCTGCGAAAAGAGCACGTGCCGGTGTCGATTTACCTGGTCAACGGCATCAAGCTGCAAGGCAATATTGAATCGTTCGACCAGTACGTCGTGTTGCTCCGGAATACGGTTACCCAGATGGTCTACAAGCACGCCATTTCTACGGTCGTGCCGGCGCGTCCGGTGAATTTCCACCCGGATGCAGAAACGCCCTAAACCTCGTTGCGCCCGGTGTCACGGCATGCATGAACGTGCTAATTCACCGGTCGCTTCAAAATGAAAACATTGATTTGATCAACGCAGCGCTTGTCGGTATCGACTTCGGCAAAATCGATTTCGATGCCAGTCTCGAAGAACTCAGTCTGCTCGCACACAGTGCGGGTGCCCATCCCGCCGTCACCCTGACCGGTCGCCGTTCCAGCCCCGATGCCAAGATGTTTGTCGGCAGCGGCAAAGTCGAAGAGCTGCGCCTCGCGTGCGATGCCAACGACGTGGAACTCGTCATTTTCAATCACGCCCTCGCGCCCGCGCAGCAACGCAATCTGGAAACGGCGCTGGATCGACGTGTGATCGACCGGACCAGTCTCATCCTCGACATTTTTGCGCAGCGTGCCCGCAGTCACGAAGGCAAGCTGCAGGTCGAACTCGCGCAGCTCCAGTACCTGTCCACACGATTGATTCGCGCGTGGACTCACCTCGAGCGGCAAAAAGGCGGTATCGGTTTGCGCGGTCCGGGTGAAACCCAGCTTGAAACCGACCGCCGATTGATCGGTGAACGGATCAAGGCGCTAAAGGCGCGGTTGATGAAGTTGCGGCGTCAGCACGGCACGCAGCGGCGTCAGCGCGTGCGCAACCAGACCACGTCGGTGTCGCTCGTCGGTTATACGAACGCGGGCAAGTCGACGCTGTTCAATGCGTTGACGAAGGCGCAGGCGTACGCGGCGGACCAGTTGTTCGCCACGCTCGATACCACCTCGCGACGGGTCTATCTGAGCGAAGAAGCGGGCCAGGCAGTGGTGTCCGATACAGTCGGTTTCATCCGTGACTTGCCTCACCAACTGGTCGCGGCTTTCCGGGCCACGCTCGAGGAAACCGTGCAGGCTGACTTGCTGCTGCACGTGGTGGATGCATCGAGCATGGTGCGGCTCGATCAGATCGACGAGGTCAATAAGGTGCTGAGCAGTATCGGCGCCGACGGTATTCCGCAGATCCTCGTCTTCAACAAGATCGACGCGGTGCCTGAGCTGGCGGCCCGTGGCGACGCAGTTGAAAGGGATGAGTATGGTAATATTTTGCGCGTCTTTTTGAGCGCGCGAACGGGTCAGGGACTCGACGCGCTGCGCGCGGCCATCGCCGAATTTGCGGCTTCCGAACCCAAAGATAACAACGAGTACACGGAACTTCCGGACGGCACAATCGTGCCGGAGTCCATGGATAGCACATCCGACGACGGAACCACGCTACCGGAAGACCACCGGTCAGCCGACGAAAGTGAAGACCGCAAGGTCCCCGAGCACGGGCACTGATCTGTTCCGATTTGCATTGACCCGGCTGTCTAATGGTGAATCACCGAGTGAACGACTACAACGAGCGGAGTAACCGGCAGCTTTCGCATGCCGTCTTTTCGATCAACGATCCGCGCTGGGGGCGGGGCGACGGCAATGGCGACGGCAAAAGCCAGGACCAGCAGCGTCCGCAGGAACCAAAGCGTCCATCAAAGGACAAGGACGGTGAAGGTCCACCGGATCTCGACGAAATGTGGCGCGACTTCAACAAGAAGCTCGCCGGCTTGTTCGGCAAAAAACCGACAGGCGGCGGTCCGCGTACGGACAACGGCCGCGGCGCCAAGATCGGGATGGGCGTTGTCATCGGCGTGTTGATCGCGATCTACCTGGGCAGCGGCGTATTCGTCGTACAGGACGGCAATGTCGGGGTTGTGTCGCGCTTCGGTAAATATGAAGCGTCGGCGGACCCGGGCATGCACTGGCGTCTTCCGTATCCGTTCGAGTCGCAGGAGATCGTCAATACGTCGCAGATTCGTTCGGTCGAAGTCGGCCGCAACAACACCGTCACCCAGGCCAACGTACGCGACGCGTCGCTGCTCACGCACGACGCGGATATCGTCGATGTGCGGTTTGCCGTGCAGTACCAGATCAAGTCGGCAACCGACTATCTGTTCCGCAATGTCGATCCCGATCAGAACGTGACGGAATCGGCTCAGGCCGCGATTCGCGAGATCGCGGGCACGCATAGCACTGACGACCTGCTTTTCAAGGATCGCGAAGCATTGCGCGCGAAACTCGTCGACCGGATCCAGGCATCGCTCGATTCGTACAAGACGGGCTTGCAGGTGACCGGCGTGACGATCCAGAGCGTGCAGGTGCCGGCGCAGGTTCAGGCCGCGTTCGAGGATGCGGCGAAGGTGCGTCAGGACAACGAGCGCGCGGTCGATACCGCGAAAGCCTACGCCGATCAACTATTGCCGCGCGCGAAAACCGACGCGGCGCGCATGATCGACGACGCAAAGGGCTATAGCAACCGGGTCGTTTCGCAGGCGCAAGGCAATGCCGAGCGCTTCAAGCAGGTCTACGCAGAATATTCGAAGGCGCCGGCCGTGATTCGTCAACGCATGTATCTGGACACAATGCAGCAGATCTATTCGCGTGCGACGAAGGTGTTCGTCGACAGCAAGAGCTCGAACAACGTCGTGTATCTGCCGCTTGACAAGCTCGTCGATGCAAACCGCCAGCCTGCAAATGCAGGCGCTCCGGCGTCGGGCGCAGCAGCGTCATCAGGCCCGAATCGGCCGGTCGGGGCTCCGCCTGCCGGTGTGCTGGGCAGTTCCGCAGGCTCCGGGGGGGCCATCGCGCAGGATGCACGTGCCGAAAGCGCATCGGCCGCTTCGGCTGTGACGGCCCAGTCCGCCGCCCCTGCCAGCGCCGCGGCGTCTGCTGCCGCTTCGGGCGCAGCAGCGCAGTCGTCGGGTGACCCGTTCCGCTCGCGCGACGCATTCCGTTCGCGCTCGCGTGAAGACGACACGCAATGAGGAGCGCGATCATGAATCGAATTATTGCGCTCGTAGTCGCTGTGGTAGTCGTGCTGTTCATCGGCTCGTCCATGATGTTCGTGGTCGACGAACGCCATGCGGGCGTGGTGACCGCGCATGGCGGGGGCTCGCCCACGCTCGTCACGCCCGGCCTGCATTTCAAGCTGCCGCCGCCGTTCCAGACGCTCACGCTGATCGACACGCGTACGCTCACGCTCGACGAGGCGGGCTCGGATCGCTTCAACACGTCGGACAAGAACGAGGTGATCGTGAACACGGTCATCAAGTACCGCGTGGCCGATCCGCTCAAGCTCTTCGAAAGCAACGAGAAGAACACGCAAACGGCGCAGGACCGGCTGGCCGCGCTCACGCGTACCGCGTTGACATCGGCGTTCACCAGGCGCTCGCTGACGGACGTGCTGGGTGAACAGCAGGCTATCGCGACCGAAGCACAGAAGCAGATCGAGCAGCCGGTGGCCGCGTTCGGCGTGGAACTCGTCGATCTGCAACTGACGCGTATCGACTTTCCGCCGGCGGTTGCCGATTCGGTCTACAAACGCATGATCGCGGCGCGCCAGCAAGCGGCGGCCGAGGCGCGCGCGAAGGGCACGGCGGATGCCGATGCGCTCAAAGCGAGCGCCGAGCGCCAGCAGGAGGCCATTCTCGCCGATGCCTACAAGGAAGCGCAGACCATCAAGGGCGAGGGCGATGGCAAGGCTGCGTCGATTGCCGCCGACGCATACGGCGTCGATCCGCAGTTCTACCAGTTCTATCAAAGCCTCGAAGCGTATAAAAAGACCTTCAATGCGGGTGACGTGATGGTCGTCGACCCGAGCAGCGACTTCTTCCGCTTCATGCGCAGCCCGAATGGCGCTGCGTCGAGCGGCGCCGATGCCACCACACCGGCGCTCGCGCACAAGCGCTGAGCGTCCAAGCGTCGCGGTGCGAGCCGTGACGCCTTAAATCGAATGGATATGGCTGCATCGTTACTGCTCGCGATTGCGTTGATGCTGATTATCGAAGGGATGTTTCCGTTCGTCTTCCCTAACTCCTGGCGCGACACGTTCCGCCGGATCGCGCAAAGGCCGCCGCACCAGATTCGCATCGGCGGCCTGATCGCCATGGTGCTTGGCGTGATCCTGCTGCTTATTGCGACCTGAAAGGCGCGACCTGAAACTCGCGACCGGAAATTTCAAAGCGGGCTGACGTGTAGCAGTTAGTCGCCCATAGACTCAAAGCTTGCCCTGACCGGCGAGATTCATCACCCGCCGCGCTCAAACGCTCCGTAGGAAACGCACCGATGTCCACCTGGTTACTTCCCGAGAATATCGCCGACGTCTTGCCGTCCGAGGCTCGCAAGATTGAAGAATTGCGCCGCCGGCTGCTGGACCGGTTTCGTTCGTATGGCTACGAACTCGTGATGCCGCCGATGCTCGAGTATCTCGAGTCGCTGCTGACCAGCGGCGGCAGCGATCTGAACCTGCGCACGTTCAAGCTTGTCGACCAATTGTCCGGCCGTACGCTCGGCCTGCGCGCCGACATTACGCCGCAGGTGTCGCGTATCGACGCGCATTTGCTGAATCGCGAGGGCGTGACGCGTCTGTGCTACGCGGGCAATGTGCTGCATACGCGGCCGCGCGGTTTGCACGCCACGCGTGAGCAGATCCAGATCGGCGCGGAAATCTACGGTCACGCCGGACTGGAGGCGGATCTCGAGATCCAGCAACTGATGCTGGATTCGCTGCGTCTGAGCGGCCTCGATAAAGTGCGCCTCGACCTGTGCCATGCCGGCGTTCTGGCCGCCTTGCTCGAACTCGAGCCGGCCGCAGCCGCGCTCGGCGAAGCCCTTTACGACGCGCTCGGTGCGAAGGATGTGCCGCGCCTGAACGAACTCAGCGCCAAACTCGGCGATGTCACCCGGGAAGCGCTGCGCGCGCTGCCGTCGCTGTATGGCGACGCTTCCGTGCTCGACGAAGCGCGCGTCCGGTTGCCGAATCTGCCGGTCATCGAGCGCGCACTCGATGACCTCGCGTTCCTCGCAGGCCAGGCGAATGGCGCAGAGCTGATGATCGATCTCGCCGATCTGCGCGGCTACGCTTACCACAGCGGCGTGATGTTCTCGGCTTATGTGGACGGCGTGCCGAACGCGGTGGCGCGCGGCGGCCGGTACGATCACGTCGGGCAGGCCTACGGCCGCGCGCGTGCGGCAACGGGTTTCTCACTCGACCTGCGCGAAGTCGCCCGTATTTCTCCCATCGATGCCCGCGGCAGCGCCGTGCTCGCGCCGTGGAAACACGACGAACCGCTGCTCGCGGCGGTCGCTGAATTGCGCGATGCGGGCGAGGTGGTGATCCAGGCGTTGCCCGGCCACGAGCATGATCTCGATGAGTTCGCGTTCGATCGCGTACTGATCGAGCGCGACGGAAAGTGGGTCGTGGAGCTCCGTTCCTAGCGGTTTTGCGGTTTGCTGCCGTGCTCTGCAGCGTCAAACCGCAGACCAAGCTTCAGCCTCATTCGATCGATACAAAATCGATACGCGTTCGCAAATACCGGGAAAAACTCGGAACCTTCCGCGAACATAGGTAAAATGCGTTTTTAACCAGCTATCAAATTGACATGTCTGCCAGCGCAGTGAATGTGAACCCGGGGCGCAATGTCGTCGTGGTCGGCACCCAGTGGGGTGATGAGGGCAAGGGCAAGATCGTCGACTGGTTGACGGACCACGCCCAGGGCGTCGTGCGCTTCCAGGGCGGCCACAATGCCGGCCATACGCTGATCATCGGCGGCAAGAAAACCATCCTTCGGCTGATTCCGTCGGGCATCATGCGTGCCGGCACGGCCTGCTACATCGGCAATGGCGTCGTGTTGTCGCCGGAAGCGCTCTTCAAGGAAATTGGCGAGCTGGAATCGGTGGGTGTCGATGTCCAGAAGCGTCTTTTCATCTCCGAAGCCGCCAACCTGATTCTTCCGTATCACATCGCCATCGACCAGGCGCGCGAAGCGCGGCGCGGCGCGGCGAAGATCGGCACGACGGGACGCGGCATCGGCCCGGCGTATGAAGACAAGGTCGGCCGTCGCGGCCTGCGCGTGCAGGATCTGTACGACCGGGCCGTGTTCGCGGAACGCCTGCGCGAAACCCTCGATTTCCATAACTTCGTGCTGACCGGCTATCTGGGCGCCGCCGCCGTGGATTATCAGGAAACGCTCGACACCATGTTCGGCTACGCCGAGCGCCTCGCGCCCATGGTGACCGACGTCTCGCGCCGTCTCTACGACGAAAACCATGCTGGGCGCAACCTGTTGTTCGAAGGCGCGCAAGGCACGCTGCTCGACATCGATCACGGCACGTACCCGTACGTCACGTCGAGCAATTGCGTGGCGGGCGCGGCGACGGCTGGCGCGGGCGTCGGTCCGCAAAAGCTCAACTACATTCTGGGCATCACGAAGGCGTACTGCACGCGCGTGGGCGCAGGTCCGTTCCCGAGCGAGTTGTATGATGCCGACAACGTGAACCGCCAGGAGCAGGTTGGCCTGACGCTCGCGACCGTGGGCAAGGAATTCGGCTCGGTGACCGGGCGTCCGCGCCGTACCGGCTGGCTCGACGCCGCCGCGCTGCGCCGCTCGATCCAGATCAACGGCATCTCGGGCTTGTGCATGACGAAGCTCGACGTGCTCGACGGCCTGGACGAAGTGAAGCTGTGCGTGGGCTACAAGCTCGACGGCAAGGATGTCGACATCCTGCCGCGCGGCGCGTCGGAGGTGGCCCGTTGCGAACCGGTGTACGAGACGTTCGGCGGCTGGAAGGAAAGCACCATCGGCATTACGCAATGGGATAGCTTGCCGGCCAATGCGCGTGACTACCTGTCGCGTATCCAGGAAGTGGCGGGCGTGCCTATCGACATGGTGTCGACCGGTCCGGATCGCGATGAAACCATCCTGTTGCGTCACCCGTTCAAGGTTTAACTAGCCTTGACGTGTAGGTTCGACCACAGTGGCCGCGAATCAGCGGCCACTTTTGCATATTCAACAGACGTACATCGCTGTACATATTGAAAAGAGTTTCACCATGATCGCGATGAAAGATCCGCGCAACGACGACCGGAACCTGTGGGTAGGCTGGGACGAATATCACCGGCTGATCGAACTGCTCGCGCTCGCCGTGCACGACTCGGGCTGGAAGTTCGACAATATCCTGTGCCTCGCACGTGGCGGCCTGCGTGTGGGCGACCAGCTTTCGCGCATCTATGATCTGCCGCTTGCCATCCTGGCGACAAGTTCCTATCGCGAGGCGGCGGGCACGGAGCAGGGCTCGCTCGATATCGGGCAATACATCACCATGACGCGCGGCGAACTGTCGGGCAACGTGCTGCTCGTGGATGACCTGGTCGACTCCGGCGTGACGCTCTCGCGCGTGCAGCAGCACCTGAAGGAACGTTATCCGGCGGTCACCGCAGTGCGCTCGGCCGTGCTTTGGTACAAGGGCTGTTCGAAGGTGAAGCCCGACTATCACGTGCAATTCCTCGAGACGAATCCGTGGATTCATCAACCGTTCGAGGAATGGGATACCGTGCGGCCGCACAATCTCGGCGCGTGGATCAAGCGGGGCGTACAAGACGATCGCGCTTGATCGGGGGCTTGAGCCTGTCTTGATCCCGGCCGGCCGTTACTCAGAAGAACAAAAAAGAAGAACAAAAAACGAAACTAAACGCCGTTCGATTCGCGATCCAATGCGATCCGACAGCGTTTTTTTGCCCACCGCCGATAAAGGGCGGAAAGCGCCGCCCATGCACCTTCGCGGCTCCGCCGCAATGCTAAACTGCCGTCTCGCTCCGGCCGTCGCGGTATCACAACAGGCCGGTCAGGCGCTGCACGCAACGTTAGAATGGCGTTCGTTTTTTTCCGCTTCGGACGGCTCCCGCGTTTATGAACAATATGACCCACGCGCACGAGCGCAAACAGCCGCTGCCT
>Ga0255336_101509_pt1 | contig 16174 bp, 13 predicted proteins | sample MeOH1_35cm_T3_17_FD_189102 | JGI IMG/M metagenome (GOLD analysis project Ga0255336, IMG submission 189102) | Sandy soil microbial communities from University of British Columbia, Vancouver, Canada - MeOH1_35cm_T3_179 | ecosystem: Engineered > Artificial ecosystem > Sand microcosm > Unclassified ...
CAGCTGCACGTCGGCAGTATCCGCAATGCCCAGCCGGTCGATCGCAATCCCGATGTTGCTCAAATCCTTACCGGTCGCGGCAAGATGCCCGTTCAACTCGCGAAATTGAACGATCAACGAAGTGCGCTGGCCGTTGAGATCCACCTCCAGGTACACGTCACGTGGCAGGTTCGCGCTGGTGTCCGTCAGCAGCAGGGGCGCTTGTGCGTAGACGCATGTGCATCCCAAGGCGATCAACCCCACCGCGACAAGCGCTGTGCGCAGACCGCAAACATGACGTCGTAGCCGTCGTCTGATTCTCATCGATCGTATCGCGATGCATGATGACAGCTCCTGGTCACACGCGAGCGGCATAGCCGTGCCGTCGCCTAGTTCCGCTGTTCGATGGTCACGACAGCTTCGACCGGCAGCGAATTGACGGCAGCACGCACCTTCACCGTGCCGCCTAGATCGGTATCAGGCGCGAGCGGTGTCTGCCACTGGCCGGTGCGTCCCGCCAATGCGTAGCCGAGCAGGCCCTTGTTGATCTCGTACGCCTTGCCTGCGCCGTTCAACAGTTGAACCGCGGCGATCTGCGCACGCTTCGTCCCGGTGTTGTCAACACGCAAGACCCAGCCTTGGTCTTCAGGTGCCAGATGCCACAAGAGGATAGGCTGACCCGCCGCGCCAGCGGGTTCGACGAATATCGGCACCGAATAGCGCAAGCGGATCGTTACACCGTTCGCGGGTGTGGTGTCTGGCGGTGGTAGTTCGTCGATCAGAACCCGATAGCTCTGCTCAACGGCGACCGGTGCTGACGTGGCCCGCACCAGCCGGACCAACTGATCGGCCTGCGCGCCGATCTGGATCAGCGGCGGGCTGGCCATCAGCTCCTGCGTCGGGATCAGGGTGTCATTGCCATTGGACTGGTCCCAGCGGAACACCCGCACCTGCCCATAGAGCGGACCGTCGCCCGGATTGCGCAGTGTGATGCCCGATGCGCTCTCGTTCGACTGCAGGTCGACCGTCACTGGGGAAATCTGCAGGGTTGCAGCGTGTGCCGCCAAGCCGACCGTGAACAGCCAGACGGCCAGAAGACGCCGGATTCCGACGATGAGATCGCTGCGGCCGTTCAAAAATAGACGGTCGCGGTGACCGTGGTCTGATAGATGTCAGGTTTCGGTGTGGCTTGCGCGGGCACCTGGCCATAGACGGGAATCGACTGCGCCGACCCGGTACCCGTGCCGGCCACGGTGTTCGTGCCCTGGGTGTTTCCCCACACGGTCGCGCGACCAGCATCCTGATAGAGCTGGAAGCCCACGGTTGTACCGGTGTTGCCGGTGGCGGTGCCCGCCATCAGGCGCGCCGCGACGGTCGAGCCAGCCACCGTACCGCCATCGAGTCCGACGTTGTACGGTGTCGTGTTCGTGCAGGTAACGGCGACGTTGGTCTGCTGGTTGAGCGCAGTCGACAGCACGCCGTTCGTGCCGAAGTTCAATGGGGTCGCCGAGATCGAGCAGTTGGCTTGCAGCGTAAGCGTCACGGTCAGCGTTGCGGTCGCTGTGCCGTTCGAATAGGTTGCAGCGTGGGCGATCGGCAGGACCGATGTGAATGCCAAGGCAGCCACGAGTGTGGGGAAAAAGATATTTTGTTTCATTACTTCTCCAGGCGGGCCGCACGCTGATGCGAGTTACGCCAGCGAAGTCGGTGCCGATATTCCAAATATTATTACCTTTATCAAAGTACATTTATCGGGCGATTCCAATTGATTCAATAAATTAATGGTGCAGTGCGGCTAACGTGCGTTTGCGTTCGAATCCGGCGTTCGCTCCGTCACGTATTGATTGTCCGATTGGTTCGTGGAGCAGCGGCGTGAGCTTCCGCGGAATCGGACTCGCAGGCGACCCGATTGCGTCCCGCGCCCTTCGCCTCATACAGTGCGCCGTCCGCGGCGTTGACAAATACGCGTAGCATGGCGAAGCGGCGTTCGGTCATGCAGGCGACACCGATACTGACCGTCACGACCTGATGCATGCTGGCCATGTGGGTGAGGCCGAGCGCCTGCACCGCCGCACGAATTTTCTCCGCGACCTGGACCGCACTACCGCGGTTGGTATTAGGCAGCACCACGGCGAATTCTTCGCCGCCATAGCGCGCGGCGCTATCGCCCGGACGTCGGATACTCTCGCCAATGCATTGGGCCACGGCCGCGAGCGCATCGTCACCGGCTGAGTGTCCGTACAGGTCGTTGAAGCTTTTGAAATGATCGACGTCGATCATCAGCAGCGACAGTGGTAAATCGCTGCGCTGCGCACGACGCCATTCCGCTTGGGCCATTTCATCAAAGGTCCGGCGGTTGCCAAGTTTCGTCAGCCCGTCGGTTCGCGCGAGCGATCGAAGTTCGGCTTCCATGGCCAGGCGACGTTTGAGCTGCTGCGCGAATAGCACGGCCAGCGTGAGGATGACGACATCGACCGCACCGACCAGCGAGCCGATGATCCACGCGCGACGATGCCACTCCGCGTAAATGTCCCGGGTAGCCAAGGCAACATCAAGGATCAACGGAAAGTTGCCGATATGTCGGAACGCGTACCATCGCTGCACGCCGTCGATCGCGGCAGTGCCGAAAAAGTCGCCGCTCGGTGCCTGGGTGAATCGCGTGTAATTGGCGGTGCCCATCAGGCTACGGCCAACGACCTTCGCATCGTAGGGACGGCGCATCAGCATCGTCCCGTCCGCCAGCATCAACGCCATCGAGCCACCGGCACCCAGATTCACACCCGCAAACAGGTCGCGGAAATAGTTCAGGCGCATGGTTCCCACCACCACCCCGGCAAAGCTGCCGTCCGGATGCGACAGACGCCGGCTCAGGGCGATGCTGGTACCCCCGCCGGTCAGCCGCGGCTCGAATGGATGACTGACGTAGAGTCCGACGTTCGGCGAATCGCGGTGGACCTTGAAATAATCGCGATCGCCCACGTTGACACGGCGCGGCGACTCCGACTTGGAGTCGATCACCACGTTGCCCGCCTCATCGAGAACCAGCAACGAGCCCATGTCTTTGGCCGTCGCCGCGCGGTCGAACAGCACCATCCGGCGAAGATCAGACGGCAACTCGCGCACGCCAGGATGCTCGAGGCCCTCAATAACCGCCTGCAGCGACAGGTCGTAGACCTCAAGGTTGCGCGCGGTGTCACGGTCCACCAGCAGTGACACGTTGATCGCGGCTTCCTGCGCCCGCGTGAGCGCATCGTGCCGCATTTCGACCAGCACCCATGCGGCGATGGCCAGAATCGCGCCGGCAATGACCACACTGGCCCCGATCACAGCACTTGGCCGCCGGGTCACGTCTTTGCCGCCGCCGTTGCTCACGCTTGAAGAACCATTGCATGCCGTCCGATTGTTGCTTTCGCGAGCCTTGCCGAGAATAGTTTCTGAAGCGGTAAATCGCCCCGTCCCTCGGTGAATAATTGAAGGGGTCAGGTATTAATACCGCCTCATCGCCCGAAAACGGCCGACTTTCCCGGCTAACCGACTGTTTTTCCCCGTGCTCACCCGCTTTTGTCCGAGGAAATCCTACACCTATACTCTCGCAATTGGCTGATGATTATCACTACTCTGGAGGGCCTTCAGAATTTGTGCCAGGCGGACAACAAAACCCCTGAAAAGGTCGAACAGGTCGGGGTGCAATGGTTACGACCTTCAGCTCCAGATCTCCGAGGCCTTCGCCTCGTTGAGCGCCGTCATCAGGTCCTCGTGCCCCGTCGCGTCGAACAGCATGATGTTCGGGAAGGGGTGCGTTCAAGATTCGGACGAAAACGTACGATAGCCGAGCTGCACAATCACATAAATCAATCTCTTCGCGCCATCATCCTGCGCAGCTCATCGACGGCCAGACGAGAAACACACAGAGCCTTACCCGCTGAGAAGTCGCGGCAGCAAGCGTGCGCAAAAGTCCGAATCTTGAGCGCACCTCAACTGTCCCGGCGCGTGTCAACAATAAGCTGATCTATGTCAATGCCGGCCGCGAATTCCCCGGAAGGGAGCGCATCTCCCCGCCGCTGACAGTCCGGTGACCGTGCGTTCAGCGCCGCACAGACTTCTTCCCTTAGAAGCATCAGAGTTGATCCACGCCGCGATCAACTTGTCGCGGAACAAGGAAAACCATCAGGGAAGTGGCGATGACCGAACGCCTGTTTCGACCCGGCAGGGTTGCGGATGAACCACGCCAATCCTGCCTCGCGGCCAGCAAAACGTGTGGCTTCAGCCTCTTTGTGTTGGCGCGCTCCATGCGCTGGCCGGTGGTCGCTGCTTTGTCCAAAGGGGTTTCACGCTTCTTTTTGGTCTCGGGTGCTAAGAGAAACCATCTACCAGGCTAGGAGAGGGCGCCGCAACGCTTAGCAGCCGGGCCTCTAGCCTTGCTCGACGCTGAAACACATCGTCTCGCCTGTCGCGTCGCACCGGTCCTGAGCACGCGAAGATACCTGATTCGATGCCGCAAAAAAGGCGTGATGTCCGTGATGCCAGTACACGCCAGATACGTCGATATTCATTCGGATACCGATGTATTTATAACGGTAACAGGCGCTACGCGATCGAGGTTCGGTTGAATTGCTGATACACGGCATGCGGAATTTCCCGTTTGCCGCGCTTCACTGCATTTCCATGGGCAATGCGGCCGTGCCAGGGCGGCGTTGGCACAGTTGTCGCATAGCTTTGATAGCGCGCAAGCGGCGACAGCGTTCAGGTATCAAGCGGCATCCGAGGTTCTGGCAAGCGAGCGAACCGCCGCACGGCCATCCGACACCGATGGCATTTCAACGTCTGGGTGTCGCTCACCATTACCGGCAGGCGCCACCGCTTTTTGCGTAGCCCACCGGATGGATGCCGCGGTGCGCGACGATCACCCACGTGCACGACATCAGTTGAAACGAATAATTTGTAGTGCTGACCGTATTACTGGAAAAGACATGACAAGACTCCTTGAGAGTATTCAGCTTCTGCGCCCGAAGTCGCTCATGCAGCGCACCCCGTCATCTGGAACAGCGATCGCGGTGGATGACGGTGTGGCAGCTCGCCCTGCCGAGGAGTCGCTGTGGCGCCTCTTCTGGATCGTCAGCGGGTTTTCCGCGCTCTCCTGGGGCGGGCTCGCGCTCATGGCGCAGCTCGAGAGTCATTATGTCGAGCGTCGCGGGCTGCTCACCCGGCCGGAGTATGCGGACCTGGTTGCGCTCGCATGGATGACACCTGGTCCGGTGGGCTGCAACGTGGCAGTGCAGCTCGGCCACACCGTGCGAGGCCGGTGCGGTGCATGGGTTGCCGGCGCGGCAAGTGTACTGCCGTTTTTTATCGTGATGACGCTCTTCGCGATCTTCTACCGGTCGCCATCGATCCGCGCGATCGCGTCGCCCACGCTGCTCGCTCATTTCAGCGTCGTCCTCGCGAGTTTGATTGCCGTCACATGGTGGAAGCAGACGCGCACTCTCGTGAGCGGCCGCCTTGAACGGGGTGCGACCGTTGCCGCCACCGCCGTGCTCGCGCTCTCGCCTCATCCCGCGGCCTACGTCGCGCTGTTGGGCAGCGCGTTCCTTCTCGGCTGGTGCACGGGCAACGCCGGCACGGACGCCGACGCCGAGAAATTCAAGGCGACACGCGTGGACTGGACGCTTGCGGCGGCACTCGTGGCGGCGCTCGCCCTCTTCGTCGTGCAGATTCCCGGACCGTGGGAGAAGGCGCTGCTATGGCCACGCCTGGCCGGTGCCGGCATGACGCTGTTCGGCGGCGGGTTCTCGGCATTGCCCGTGCTGAAAAGTCTTTTTGTCACGCCGGCTCTCGGGGTGAGCGAAAGCGATTACCACCTCGCCTTCGCGCTGTCCCCGATCTCGCCCGGACCGCTGCTGAATGTCGTCCCTTTCCTCGGCTACATGATTCAGGGCTGGCCTGGCGCGATCGCAGCCACTCTCGCGTTCTTCGTGCCGTCTGGCTGCCTCGTCGTGCTGGCGCAACGCCATCTGCGGCGGCTGAAGAAGCACACGCGCTTCGGACATGGCATGCGCGTGCTGCGTGCGGTGACCACCGCGTTTCTCGCGGTCGCGGTGCTCCATATCGCTTCGCGTGTCCCGCTTCAACCGGTCTATCTGCTGACCGCAGGATTCGCGCTTGTCGCCTTCGGCAAGCTGAAGCTGCCGGTCTATCTGGTGTACGGCCTGGTGTTCGTCGCGTGTGTCGGCGCCCCCGCCCAGCTCTAACCCTCCTCAAAGAAAAAGTGAGGCATGCGATGCAACGGACCCTCCTGATGCGGGCAGCAACCCTCCCGGCCGGCGTGCCTAAGGGCCTTGTCGCCATCGGCATTGGCCTGGCGTGCGCAATCTGGGTACTGTGCGCCACGATGCTGGTCGACTCGCACGACGATGTGTCCGCACATGCGCGCGCGGCCGCGGCGGACCTCGCCCTTGTCGTCGAGCGCGAAGCGTCACATGCGCTGGAGACCGACGACCGGTACCTGCAGGCAATCGTCGAGCGCTTCAACGATCCGGACGTACGCCAGTTGCCGGCCGAGCTGCGTCAGCAGGTGCTGTTCGACCGTGCCGACATCGCGACGGGAATGAATGAGATTCTTGTGCTGAACGCGATGGGCACGGTTGCCCTCGACTCGGGACATGAGCTTGCGCGATCTGGCGATCTTGCTGATCGCGACTATTTCACCGCTCATCAGCAGTCCGCGCATGCCGGACTCTACGTGAGCCACCCGTACCGTTCCGGGCCGTCGGGCGACGTCGATACCATCGCTGTAAGCCGTCGGATGTCGCACCCGGACGGCAGTTTTGCCGGAGTTGTGGTCGGGACCATCCGGCTTGCCGATCTCCGACGCCGTTTCACGAGCGTGGGCCTCAGCGCGGGCGGCTCGATGGCGCTGACGCTGGCCGATGGCACGATACTGACGCCGCGTCCATACGACGGGAACCATATGGGGACGGGCGCGCATACGGATCTTACCCGGGTTGGCTGGGCTCCCACGGAATCGCTCGCCCGCACCGTGGCTATCGATGGCGGCCAGCCCTGGCATGTGCGCCGACACGTCGCCGGCTTGCCGCTGATTGTGGATGTGGTCCTTGCCCCTCTGGAAGTCTATGCCGAATGGCGTCAACGCGCGGTGATGTTCGGGTCGATGGCTGGCACGCTCGGGGCAGCCATCATACTGATGGCGATAGCGTTATCGCAGCATCTGAAGCGCAGGATCGCGCTCGAAGACCAGCTTCGGGCGCTGACGTGCACCGACAGCCTGACCGGTTTGGGCAATCGGCACGCGTTCGACGACACGGCGCGAACCGAGTGGAGTCGAGCAAGACGCAACGGGCAGCCGTTGTCGGTGCTGATGATCGACATCGACCATTTCAAGGGGTTTAACGATCGCTATGGCCATGGCGCCGGTGACGGTGCGCTCGCTTCGGTTGCCCGCTGCATCCACGCGAGCCTTCAACGACCAGCGGATACGGTGGCACGCTACGGTGGCGAGGAGTTCGCCGTGGTGCTTCCCGATACGGGCATGGACGGCGCGGCACAGGTTGCCGAAAGGATTCGCGCGGCGGTCGAACACCTCGCGCTTCAGCATGCCGGCAGTGCGCAAGGCGTGGTGACGGTGAGCATCGGTCTGGCCAGTTCAGACGGAGGGAACTATGGCCAGTTCAGCATGGTGGTCGACGCCGCCGACGCGGCGTTGTACGGGGCAAAGAAAGGCGGGCGAAATCAGGTAACGCGTCGGCCTGGCGCGGAAACGTCCTCGGAAAACCTCCCGTCTGCGGGTGGCGACGCGAGGCCCTCGCTTGATCTGGTCGGATATGAGGAAAGTATGGCCTGATCTTGCTGTGCCGTGCGCCCTGGCACGGTGCACGACACAGTAGCGGTCACCGCAGGATCCGGATTTTTTGGCACGGCAGCTACATGGATAAACATGGATAGCGTGGCGGCTTTCACCGCAAACTCCTGGGCGTCGCGTAGTCGATGTCTTTGTAGATGAGCGGGGAAGAATTCGGTCTTCCCCTTTTTCACGTGCGCCACCCGGTTGCAGCGTCGCCGAAAGTAGGGGCCGTAGCGGCCCTGCTTTTTGGGCTAATCGGATTCCCGAAGTGATCGCCAGATCGCTTTCCCCTCCTCCTGGCCGGCGAAATACGCATCGGCCTGCGCGGTTCCGAGCTCGTACGGGGCGGCCAGCGGTGCGCCTTCAATGCGCCAATCGAGGATCGAGCGCAGGCCCGCCTTGTATTCGGCGCTGCGCGGTTCACGGCCGGGTGCGAATGCTTCGGCCATGAGGGATTCAACGGTGGATGCAGGTTTGGCCATGATGCTCCTTCGTCGGGTGTGGATGTGGTTCGGGCCTTGGCGGCCGATTTGTTGCGGATCCGCATGTTTATCTGGCGGGTAACATCGAAGTCGCGCGCTACCTGGGGTGCCTTCAGGATTCGAACGAGAATGTAAGTCAGCTGCCGGCTACGCCTTATTGGGAAAGGATGAGGCCTTCCCACGAAACAGCAACCAAGACGCCGTCCACGCGCGAACGATAAGCCTTTGATTCCATTGATTGTGCACTGCGGCTAGTCGGGTAGCAGCAACGCATCGCTGCGTCGCCGCCCCCTAAGAACGGAGCGTGCGAGCTTTCCCCGCACTCCGCTCAAGCCGTTCAAAGCCCCTGATGCGGAGCCGGTTTCATCACGGATAGTCCAAGACTGTGAATTTGCGCGTGACAGCTCGGGTGAACCATAATCAGGTTTCGCGACGCATTACCTCCGCCGTCAACACGACGGACGATGTGGTGAACGTGCCAGCCTGTGTCCTTGGTGATGCGCTGTTCGCAGACACAGCAGATGCCTTGTTGATCAAGCCAAAGCCGAATCAACTTCTTCCGGCCCTTGAGCGAGTTGAACATCTTGAAACCTTGACGATCTTCGAAGTAACCTTCCCAGGCCGGGTCGAAGGGATTCGCCTCTGCTTTGATTTTAATGTGCCGCCGGATGGGTACCTCTGCCGCATAACGAAGCGTTGTCACGATTGGCTTACCATCTGGCCAATACTCGCCCGTTTGCGCAGCAAAGATCCAATCCCGTGTTCCAATGCATCGGAAGTAGCGATGCTTGATCCAATGGCGTCCCTTGTTGGGATGCCGGCGACAGCACCATTGCCACAACGCCCGCCATATCTCTGAATCGACGCGCGCGAAGACTCTCTTGGAGACAACATGTCGATGATAGTCCGTCCACCCTTTGATCACCGGGTTTAGCAGGCCAATCAGGTTCTGTTGCTTGGCCGTCCGATTTTCATTGATGATCGAGCGAATTTTCCTCAGAAATGCCTGAACGTTCTTCTTTGATGGCTTGATAAGCAACTTGCCACGATACTTCCGAACGTTCTGCCCCAGAAAGTCGAACCCCTCCGAGATATGTGTGACCTTCGTTTTCTCTGGCGAGAGCGACAACCCGCGCTCCTGCATGAAACGTTCAACAATAGGTCTGACTTCCAGTTCCAGAATCTCTTTCGATGGACCAGTAATAATGAAGTCATCTGCATAACGAATGAAATTGATTTTTGAACTAATTTGCTTTCCGGCGATCCATTTTGGTGGCCCAAAGGCAACCGCCAGATGAAGCTGCAAACCATCCAATACCCAATTTGCAATCGCAGGCGAGATAATTCCACCTTGCGGTACACCCATCTCAGTTGGGAACCACTGCCGATCTTTGAGGTACCCTGCCTTCAGCCATTTCCGGAGCATCTCTTTGTCCGTCGGGACGTGAGCAATGATCCAGTCATGCGAAATTTGGTCGAAACAGGCCTGAATGTCGCCTTCTAGAATCCATTGCGCCGCACTTTTCCTCGCAAGCGCAATGAAGCACTGCTCGATCGCGTCGGCAGTGCATCTTTCCGGGCGAAACCCATAAGAGTGTGGGTCTGCACTCGTTTCTGATACAGGCTCCAGGGCGAGCAAATACAGCGCTTGCATCGCTCTGTCGCTCATACAGGGAATTCCGAGTGCTCTTGTCCGACCTCGATCATCCTTTACCCGCATCCTCATCAGCGTTCCTTGCGGTTCGCCTGCCACGAGGGCAAGGATTCGGGCTTACCGTGTTCCACACCAGTTACACGAACAGCTTAGGTCCCGCCTTTCCTCCGGTGACATCGTGTCCTTGTGCCCGCAGTACGAATCGAGCAACCTGTCACATACCTTTTGGTCCAAGCCTGCCAGCATCTTTGGCTTGTTCTTTTTTAACGAGGGTTACGGCGGTTCACTTATGTTGACCATCCTGTTCAGCCTAGCGTCCTAGCCGCCTGATGCTGGCAGCAGTTGAGCGCACCTCACGGTGTTCTCTTCTCTTGCGAAGGACTTCATTGTCCCGAGGGCTCCGAACCCAGCCGTTACCAGCCACGCTCGCCCCGGTAGGCTATCGTCGAGGGAACAACGAGTCTCACTGTCCCTTGCGGGCCGAGACAATAACTGGCGCGACCTCACGTCGCACTCGTACGGAAAAGTCCAAATCCTGAAGGCACCCACTACATCGAAATTCTCGATATTCCAAATTCATATGATCTATGTTGTAAGAGTACAGTGCCGTTCCCACAAAAAAGAACGTCTAAGACTTCCTTTTTTATTCGAACGACGCGGACATAACTAGCCTGATGTGTCGGGTAGGGACCCGATGTTGCCGTCGCATCCTTACCCGACTGTTACGGAGGACACCATGCGTATCACGATCAAGCTGGACAAGCCCAAAGACCCCGACGCGTTTGCGGTGCTTTGGCTGGACCTGGAATTGCGCCACTGGTCGCGGGAAATGCACGGCGGCGTCGACATTCCGTCTTGGGGCCTCATGCGCACTGCGCCCGATGCGACGCTCATCTGCGACCCGGATTCACCACACGCACTATGCACCTTGGCCGGCCTGGATCTGGAAGACCGTACTCGTCTGGTCGAAGGTCAGTCTGGACGCGTGTCGTGGCATTGCGACTCAAACTCGGGCGGGGGCGTGGATCGCTGGCATGTGCAATGCGTCGAGGCCAATTCGACTGTAGCCGAGCACGAGCTATTTGATGAATAAAAAGCGCGTCCCCATGGATGCCGGCGAGGAATGCGACCTTTTCAGGTGCGGCCGGTCGGCCGCACGTTAGCTGGGGTGCCTTCAGGATTCGGACGAAAATGTACGTCAGCTGCCGGCAACGCCTTATTGGGAAAGGATGAGGCCTTCCCACGAAACGGCAACCAAGACGCCGACCACGCGCGAACGATAAGCCTTTGATTCCATTGATTGTGCACTGCGGCTAGCTGATTCTCTCAGTGATTCTCTTAAGCATATCGTCCCCTTCTTCGTGTGCGTGTTTGGCGCGCACATTGTACGAGGTCGCACAAGCGCCAGCCTACCTCTCGTCTGAACCCTCACGCTCCTCTTCAGATACCGCGTCGCCGACGGACCCTGCCACCGTGAGCCGCGGGAGGTCACCGCCCAACTCCCTTCACGCCTTGCTCCTGCTTCCGCGATTTTCAACTTCTGCGGCACACGCGACGGAATTTTCCACTTTTCGCGTCACGCGGCTCGGTGGGAGATGACACGTTCGTGAAAAAAGCCTTCTATATCAAGACACACTTTTTCACCATTCACGGCACCTGACAGTTGAACACGTCCCGACCATTCATGCTCTGGCAAACGCATGAAAGCTACGATCGTCTTTCACTTCCCCTTACCCGACGGAGCAGGAGAGATCCAACGGCGGAGATCAAAGAGCGCTAGTCTTCAAAGCTACGACCAACCAATGCGTCGTGATCTTCAGACTCAGTAGCCGCGATCGCAGCAGCGGCTGGGAGATACGCTCGCTTCCGGGGAATTCGCGGCCGGCATTGACATAGATCAGCTTATTGTTGATGCGCGCCGGTACAGTTCGCAAAATCGGGGACCTGAATCCGCTTTAGGGAGGGCCTTACTTTCAGCCTGACACGCGCGCATTCGTTTCCTTGAATGCCGGAAAGCGCTGGCGCAACACCGTGAAATCCCCGGGGCGGAGTTCAAGCCCGATTCGGCCACTGCAAATGATAAGAACAGCAAGCAACGGGATCGCCCGTTTGACCGGCAGTATCAGGCGAAGCCTCTCGGCGTCATCGCTGATCGTCGCGGCGTGCGGCGCGATGATCGCGACCGTGATGGTCGGGTTGTGCGCGGTGGTGCTGTACCAGGGCCGACAGGATGCGGTGGACCATACACGCGACACGTTACGCGATATTTCGCTGATCGCACAACGCGACATCGAGCGGAATTTCGAGTTATACGCACTGTCGCTGCAGGCCGTCGTCGATGGCCTGCAGCAGGCCGATGTGATGGCGCTGCCTCCGCACCTGCGTAACGAGGTTTTGTTTGACCGGGCAGCCAGCGCGCAATACCTGGGCTCGATGCTGGTGCTGGACGCAGCGGGCAATATCGTTATCGACGCGGGCAGCGACACACCGCGACAAGGCAATTTTGCGGACAGGCCTTACTTTACCGTGCAGCGTGACCATCCGGATGCCGGTCTCTACATCAGCGACCCGTACCAGTCGCGCCTGCGTGGCGGGTCGCCGAGCATTGGGCTGACCCGGCGGCTGTCCCACCCGGACGGGTCGTTCGCCGGCATCGTGCTGCTGGCCGTCAATCTCGAATATTTCCACCACCTGTTTGCAGGCCTGTCGCTCGGGCCGCATGGATCGATGTCGCTGATCGGCAGGGATGGCGTGATGGTGATGCGCCAACCGTACGACCTCCGCATCATCGGGCGCAATATCAGCACGGCCAGCACGTTTGGCCATTTCGTCTCTGCGCCGGAGGGCAGTTTCAGCGAGACCGCGTCGATCGACGGGACCCGCCGCCTTTACTGGTTCGCGAATTTTCCACACGTCCCGCTGATCATCATGGTCGCGGCAGCCGAGCAGGATATCTACGCGGCGTGGCGGCGTCGCGCGTTGACCATCGGTTCGCTAATGCTCGCATTCGGTTCCGCGTTCGTCGCACTTTCAATGCTGCTCGGCGCACAGTTGCGCCGCCGCATACGAGCTGAGTCGGAACTGCAACTGCTGGCGCGCACCGACGGGCTGACCGGGCTGAACAACCGTCGCAGCCTCGGTGAGATCCTCGACCTCGAGTGGCGTCGCACCAAGCGGACAAGCGGCGTGTTGTCGCTGCTCTTCCTCGATATCGACCGGTTCAAGGCCTACAACGACACCTACGGGCATCAGGCCGGCGACGATGCCCTGGCGGCCGTGGCCCGGTGCATCAACGGCAGCATCCGTCGCCCGGGCGATACCGCGGCCCGCTATGGCGGAGAGGAATTCGTGGTGGTGCTGCCCGACACGCCAGCGTCCGGTGCCACGGAGATTGCGGAAAAGATCCGCAGCGCGATCTCCGATTGCGGCATTGAGCACGCAGGCAGCGAGTTCGGACGGGTGACCGCCAGTATTGGTGTGGTCAGCCGGATGCCCGAGACGGACGACGATCTGACTGCTGCGATCAAGGCGGCCGACGAGGCCCTGTACAACGCGAAGGCGACCGGCCGCAACAGGGTGGCGCAATCTGAGATACCGTGACCGCACGGCCGGTTGCGATGCACCGTGCGCCCCGCCCTGCGGGGCGTCCACCCGCACTGGCAGCCGTGCCAGAGTCTTTGATACGTTGCCGGGACAGTCGCGTAATCCGGCCACCGCCGGCGCGCTTGCAGCATGCGCAGAATTTCTACGATTTCCGCTTACCCTTCGGATATCGCTGCCGCGCACCGATGATGCGCACAATCTCAATCACGCCAGCTTGCTTTTTGATCCGGTAGACCAGCACATAGTTGGACGTCAAGACCATCTCACGGGTCCCGCGCACGCGTCCCGGCTTGTATAGCTCCGGTTGCTCGGGTAAGGCGTCGGTTTGCCGCGCTATCTTGTCGTCCAGTTCGAGCGCTGCGCTCGGGTTGTCTTCTGCGATGTAGTCAAACAGGCCGATCCGTTCTTCGCGCGCCATCTCGCGCCATTCAACGATCAAGATTTAGCCCCCGCACGCGCGAGCTGCTTACGCAACGCGGCCTTCTTCCCGGCCATCTCCTCTTGCACCTGCGCGTGCGGTACGTTAGGACGCGGATCGTCTAACGACTCCTGCACCTGTTCACGAAACCATTTGTCGTAGGCCGCTGCCTCGTGCGCATGCCGCATGCGCTCGGACGCATCAACACGGACGCGAAGCGGCTTGGCCGATGCGTCATAGCCTGTCGCATCTACCTGAAAGCGTGCGATGCCAATGCGGCGCAGGAAGGCCACGAGCGTGTCGAGCTTCGGCCAGATGCGCACGTTGCCGCGTCGCACCGCCAGCACGCGCTCGGTCATGCCGTACTGGATCACGACGCCCCAGCCGCCCGCCTGCGCGATCACGTTCGCGCCGCGCACGCTGTTCGCTTCCACGAGCTTTTCGAGCGTGCCCTGGTCGATGGTGTCGAGTGAAATTGCCATAGCGCTACCCCTTGGATACCGTTTACTTATTCGGTAGTCTACCAAACAGCTAATGTTTGGAAACCAAACACTTATTTTTGATCGCGATGACTTGTCATAACACCCGGTTCTCGACACGGTGCGGCATCAACCTAAATAAGGATGCGAATTCCCCTCTTGTCTTGTTTCGGTTATACGCTGTTATTTGTGCCGATTTGCTCGCCGCGAGCAATTATGACCGCATCGACCATACAAGATGACTTTGAGGCTCACATCGTGAACGATGGAAGCGCATGGATTTGGCACATCGTTTCGGACCAATCATGCACGGGTGGCGTGGTCGCCTCATCTACGGGCGCTTTTCGCTCAGAGTTGGAGGCGCAATTGGACTGCAACCGAAAATTGATCGCGATGCGGTCGAATGGCCGACAATTCGACAAGCCCTAGCGCCCTCAATCGCCGGATATACTGTTTTTTTATAAGGGCTATCCACTTAGCGCCAACTGAGCGATCATGTCGGCGTGAGTGAATCTCAGCCTACCCCTACTGCGGGCGTTGACTATCCTCGGACGTGGAGCCAGTTTGAAGAATGGTTTGCCACCGAGGATGATTGCGCACGTTATCTTGAGCGACTGCGCTGGCCAGATGGATTCGTTTGCCCGAGTTGTAGAACAAAGGGTGAACCGTATCGGAGTAGCCGCGCACGCCTGATCTGCAGAGCCTGCCGACATCCTGGTACGGTCACATCCGGCACGATTTTCGATAAGACACGCACACCCCTGAAGGTCTGGCTGGCTGCCGCATGGCATATTACGAGCCAGAAATCGGGGATGAGTGCCTTGGGTTTGCAGCGCGTGCTGGGCTTTGGCAGCTATCAAACCGCCTGGACCATTTTGCATCGCTTGCGCCGGGCAATGGTTCGACCCGGGCGAGAACGCTTGAAAGGCATTGTCGAGGTCGACCAGAGCTATCTTGCGATTCGCGACCGCCGTGACACTCCCGTCGGCAAAGGCACGAAGAGACAAACGACCAAGGCGGTCATTGTGATTGCCGTCGAGATTTTGCAGCCAAAAGGCTTGGGCCGTATTCGTCTCCAGCAGATTGAAGTGGAATCGACGGCCAGCATCGAGCCTTTCGTGCGAGAGGTCGTGGAGCCGGGCTCCGTGCTGCGTACTGACGGCGCAGCCATCTATCGGCCGCTGCGGGAGGATTATCAACATGAGCGGACAGTCGTCAAATCCGTGATGCCGGATGCCATTGCGGCCCACATACCGCTGCCTGGCGTCCATCGCGTGGCGTCGTTGCTCAAGCGCTGGCTCCTTGGTACACACCAAGGAGCAGTTAAGCCGGCCCAGTTGGAACACTATCTCGACGAATTCGTGTTCCGCTTCAACCGACGCACGTCTCGTTCTCGCGGCCTCATTTTCTACCGCTTGCTCGAACAGGCCGTTCAGGCAGACCCGATTACCTACCGCCAGATTGCGAAGAAATCTCCGCGCGAGACCTGAAATTTCAGTATGCGGAAATTTGGTGCTAAGTGGATAGCCCTTATATCCATACAGTATTTGTGCTCGCCCAGCATACGCCTTGATGCCCCGTGCCACCCCGCCCGATCCGACCATAACCACGCGAGTGCTGCGCCTGCGCATCAAGGACAAGCACGCGCCATGGCTGCGCGAGATGGCTTTGCACGTCAATCAGGTCTGGAATTACTGCAAC
>Ga0255336_101510_pt1 | contig 16168 bp, 22 predicted proteins | sample MeOH1_35cm_T3_17_FD_189102 | JGI IMG/M metagenome (GOLD analysis project Ga0255336, IMG submission 189102) | Sandy soil microbial communities from University of British Columbia, Vancouver, Canada - MeOH1_35cm_T3_179 | ecosystem: Engineered > Artificial ecosystem > Sand microcosm > Unclassified ...
ATTTGAAAAAGCAGGAATTGATGCTGTTTATGGTTCTAAGGATCTGGATGATTGTATTGAGATAATTGTTAAGATTCCTAAAAAATAATATTGTTTCACGTGAAACATCCTAATATGAATTGGGATGTTTTTTTATTCCCTGTAAAAAAAATACCTTTATTTATCAATTAGTCTTTTATTATTTTTCAATAGATTATATAATGTAATTATGACATTTTACTTGGAGGTGATAACTTGAAAACTATTTGTATATTTAATCAAAAGGGTGGAGTAGGTAAAACAACAACTAATATAAATTTATGTTCATATCTAGCTCTTGAGGGGTATAAGATATTGGCGATAGATATGGATCCTCAAGGAAATACAACTAGTGGACTTGGATTTGATAAACGGAAAATTGAGAAGTCAATTTACGATGTGCTAACTTCAGATGCTGCCCTTAAGGATGTAATTAAGGAATGTGAAATAGTAAATAACTTTTATTTAGCTCCTTCAACTATGGAACTAGCAGGAGCAGAAGTGGAACTTATTTCTAAAGAAAGAAGAGAGAACATTTTAAAAGAAAAGATAGCTGAAATTAAAGGAGAATTTGATTTCATTTTTATTGACTGCCCGCCATCATTAGGCTTTTTAAGTATTAATGCACTCTCTGCAGCAGACTCAGTTTTTATTCCAATTCAATGTGAATTTTACGCTTTAGAAGGAGTTGGACAGCTAATAAATACTGTTCAATTAGTTAAAAAGTCATTAAATAGGAACCTTGAAATTGAAGGTGTTGTTTTAACTATGTTCGACGGAAGGACAAACCTTTCTAATGAAGTAGTAAATGAAGTACAGAAATATTTTAAAGGTAAAGTTTATAATTCAACTATCCCTAGAAATATTAGATTAGCTGAAAGTCCAAGCTTCGGACTGCCTATTGCTCTCTATGACGATAAATGTAAGGGAGCTGAAAGCTATGAAAATTTGGCTAAAGAATTTCTAAGTCGACAAAAGGAGTGATATTTTGAATAAGAAATTTGGATTGGGAAAAGGCTTAGGAGCTTTAATCCCTGAAGAAGATAATTCTGAAGAGAAAAATATTAATTTAATTCCTATAAACTTAATTAAGCCAAATGAAAAGCAGCCCCGCAAAAATTTCGATATAGAAAAAATCGAGCAATTAGCAGAGTCCATAAAGGAACATGGAGTTGTTCAGCCTATTGTGTTAAAGAAAGAGGAAAATATATATATAATCATTGCTGGCGAAAGAAGGTGGAGGGCTGCAAAAGCTGCTGGCATTAAAGAACTTCCTGCAGTAATAATGGATATTTCAGATAAAGAAATCCTAGAGATTTCACTTATTGAAAACATCCAAAGAGAAGACTTAAATCCCATTGAAGAAGCTGTTGCTTATAAAAGATTAATCGAGGAATTTTCTCTTACGCAGGAAGAGTTAAGTAAGAGAGTAGGAAAATCTCGTACAGCTGTTACTAATTGTCTAAGATTATTGAATCTAGATAGTAGAGTGCAAGAATATTTAATTGAAGGTATATTAAGTGAAGGGCATGGAAGAGCACTACTCTCTGTTACGGACAAAGATATTCAGCTAAATTTAGCAAAGACTATTATTGATGAAAGTCTAAATGTACGAGAAATTGAAAACTTAATAAAGAATTTAGACAATATTAAAGAAAAAAAGCCTAAGGAAATAAAACAAAATATATACTTTTTAGATATAAAGGATAAATTGCAAGAATACTTTGGAACTAAGGTCCAACTTATTAGTAAAAAGAATAAGGGAAAAATTGAAATAGAATATTATTCCGAGGATGATTTGCAGAGAATATTAGATATATTAAAATTAGGATAATGTTTCACGTGAAACAATTTAATGGAGAGGTAGAGAATGGATACAATTAATTCTATTATAAAAGATTTTCAGCCCTATATAATATTAGCTCTAGCGGTTTTAGTTATTATTTTATTAATTTCTGTAATAGTATTATTTAAGTCAGTGAACAATATAGAAAGAAAGTATAGAAAATTCATGCGTGGTGTTAATAATAAAAATCTAGAAGAGTTAATAATAGGTTATTTAGACAAAATTGATGAAGTAAAAGATGATTCACAAAAATTAATTCAAGTATATAATGAGCTAGATAATAGAGTAAAAGGCTGCGTTCAGAAATCTGCAATTATTCGATATAGAGCTTTTGAGGATGTTGGAAGCGACTTGAGCTTTTCAATAGCCTTACTTAATGATTATGATAATGGAATAATTATATCTGGGTTATATGGAAGACATGAAAGCACTACATACGCAAAACCAATAGATAAGGGAATATCGAGGTATGACTTATCAGAAGAGGAACAGCAGGTATTAAAAGAAGCAATGAATAAGTAAATAACTAATTAAAAATTCTACTACATAACTTAATTACAAGAGTATTAAATATTTACTATAGTTAAAGTATAATAAAGCCTCCTTTTGGAAAAAATATAATCCTAAAAGGAGGCTTTATTATGGTCATATATGTAAGTGACGAATTAGAATACATAAAATCAGAACTTATAAATAGAGGATATAATGTTGTAAATAATGATAATATACCATGTGATGTAATAATATGTAATCTTAAAAATGGAGGCTTATTAAATGTAAACTTTCAAAGCAATGCACGAAGAGATGGTACGTTAATAATTGACTCTGGTAGTAAAACAATAGATCAAATAGAGTATATATTAAATAATAGAGTATATAGCTCCTTATTTTATTAAAAAAATTATAGCTGCAGCTCCATATCTTCTAATTGAGGCCTTGAGTTTTCAAGTTTTCTTCCGCCTACAGATTTTAATACAAAATGATAGATGCCTTTTGAAATTATATCTGCAAGAAGCATTACTGTATATAATCTAGTGTTTTGAAGCACCATAAATTCCAATGTCCCGGACATATTAACAATACCAGTTATACTTAAATCCCCAACAGCGGGAAGGTCTTTATTCATAGCGGCGCCAGGGGTTAGAGGCTTTTTCTCTATAAAAATCTTACCTATATTCTGTAAACTTCCAAGACAAGCATCTATTGCTACAATATAAGGATTAATGTAGTGTGATTTAATTTCATTAATTACCTCACTAAGGTTTTTTGCATGTACAGGATATTCCAAGTTTCCATAAACATGTATATTATTTCTTACCATAAATTTCAACTTATCTCCAACTAGGGGACCTAAACTATCACCTGTTGATCTATCAGTTCCAATGCATAAAAAAATTATAGGCCTTTCTTCTTTGATTACAGGATACAACTCATTACATAGGGCGTCTCTAAACTTGATGATAGAACAAGTTTCTCTAGAATCTATACTGATTAAATTTTTCATATTAAAAACCTCCTTTATGAAATTTTACCCATAAAGGAGGCCGATTATACATAATTTGTAAAATAATTACAGCACATTAACTTTCTTAAAAATAGTATAAAAAACAACTAAAAATATGAAAAAGAACATTCCTGCCACTCCATTTACTTTTAAGCCAATAAAAATTGCTGCTAATATAGGAACAGGGTGTATACCTAAAGATGAAGAAACAATTTTAGGTTCTATAATTTGTCTAATAACAGAAACAAGTATATATAAAATCATAACTCCAATTGCAACGACATATTGTTTTGAAAAATAACATACAAGAGCCACAGGCAAATAAATAACTCCGATTCCCAGAATAGGAAGAATGTCTGCAATTGCACAAATAATACTTAACAAAAACGCATATTTAACTTTAAAAAACAAGAAGCCTATTAAAGTTTCCAAAAAGGTTATAAAAATTATAATGCTATAGGAAAATAGATAGTTACCAAGCATTCTTTTTGCTTCCTTGTATATAGATAATAATTTCTCAGAGCTGCCAAAGGGAACAAAGTTTTTCATTTTAGTTTTAGCAGCAGATAGTTCTTTTGTAAAGAAATATGTTGAAAGGAAAGTAAAAAGAATAACCGTAATAATGGAAGGTATTGAAGCTATAAGGCTTACTAACCACGTAACAGTTTCACTCACAAAAGAAGTTAACAAAGCAGACATTTTTGTTAAGGAGCTGGATAAATAAGATTGAATTGAACTTAGCACTGAAGGATCTAATCTATTATAATAGTCCTTAATGTTATTAAATAAGTAATAAAAGGAAGAAGTATCTTTAAAGTATTGTTGAGTATTTTTTACAAGCTGAATTAATTCCGATGTAAGTGAAGTGGTAATTAAGGATAAAATAGTCAATATAACTGCAAAAAATAAAATTGTTGTGAGAATAGAAGCAAAAGCATTTTTAAATTTAAATTTATTAATAAGATATTTAGTTGGCTTTTGAAGAATAAGGGAAAAAACAAAAGCCAGTACAAAAGGTAATGTATAAGGTAAGGTTTTAAAAAAAACTAAAAATACAACAGTATAAAGCACTACAAAGATTAACAGCCTATCAATCTTTTCTAAAAATTTGTCCAATATGTCACATCCTCTCTATAATTTTGTTTAAACTAGTTAATGTATAGTCAACATCTTTCTTGTCATTAAAAGCTCCAAAGCTGAATCTTAGTGTTCCCAGAGGAAAAGTACCTATAGTTTTATGTGCAAAAGGAGCACAATGAAGTCCTGTTCTGGTCATAATGCCATACTCATTGTCCAGCATAAATCCAAGTTCTGAATTATTTATTAATGTTGAATTAATTGAAATAGTAGCTGTCATATTATCTATTTTATTAGTACCATAAATAACAATACTGTTAATATTATTTAGACCTTCAATAAACAATTTAGCTAACTCTTGCTCCTTTTGTTTAATAGATAATATACCTTCTTTATTAATATATTCTATTCCCTGAAGCAGCCCAGCAATTGCAGGAGTATTTAAGGTACCGCTTTCAAATTTGTCTGGAAGGATGTCAGGCTGAATTATACTATCTGATAAGCTTCCTGTACCCCCTTCAATAAAAGTACCAGCCTCGCTATTTAATTCATCATTTATGAGAAATCCGCCTATACCTTGAGGCCCTAAAAGACCTTTATGCCCCGTAAATGCCAAGGCACTGCAACTTAAAGAATAAAAATCTATTGGAATAACACCCGCAGTTTGAGCACTATCTATAATTAAGTATATATTGTTTTCCTTGCAAATCCTCCCGATTTCATTTAAAGGCTGAATTGATCCTACAACATTAGAAGAATGAGAAATAACAACTAATTTTGTATTACTTTTAATCGTAGATTTAAATAAATTTATATCTAAAATACCTTCCTTAGAGCAAGGTAGTATGTCTAATTCTATATTTTTATTATTATTAATACTTGAAAGAGGTCTTAAAACAGAGTTATGTTCCATGGAGGTTGTAATAACATGCCAGCCATCTTTTATAATGCTCTTTAGCAAAATATTAAGAGAAGCGGTAATATTGGAAGTAAATATTACATTTTCAGGTTTATCAAATTTAAAGAAATTCATAAGTGCTTCCCTGCATTTATAGACTACCCTACTGCCCTCTAAGGAACTAGAGTGACCGCCTCTGCCTGGGTTTGCGCCTATGTTCGTCATGTAATTTAAAACAGCAGAATAAACCTCTGGAGGTTTTGGGTAAGTTGTTGCTGCATTGTCTAAATATAATCTCATTAAAATTCCTCCCCTATTCCTATTGTAATTTTTAATCTTTGTTTTATCATAACTATAGTTAAAATATCCATAACACAGTGTATAAAGCTTACAGCTAAATTAATTATAAATTCATAATTAATGTTTTTCTTAAGTCATTTTATTCTGGTATAATATATATGATAATGAATAATTATATCACAAATATTGGATATAAAGTACTTTCTTATTATAAACTAAAATATTTAAGCTGTATATTGCCTAGTATATATGTAAAGGAGTAGATAAAATGGAAATCATAGATTGCAGAGGTTTAAAATGTCCTCAGCCTGTAATAAATACAAAAAAATATTTTGATGCTGTTGAAAATGGAAAGGTGCAAGTAATAGTAGATAATGAAGTGGCAAAAAACAATATTTCAAAGTTCTCACAAAGTAATAATTTTAAATATGAAGCAGAAGAAAAGAATGGTTTATACTATATTAAAGTAGAAAAAAATAAATTAGCTGAGTCTAAGAAAGTAGAAAGAAATAATTTAGTTATTGTAATTACAAGTGATAACTTAGGAACCGGGGATGATGGCTTAGGTTCTACCTTAATGAAAAGCTATCTTTATGCACTATCTGTTGCAGATACCATCCCTACTGAGTTGCTTTTCTTAAACAGTGGAGTTAAGCTCGCTGCAGCAGGCTCAGATGTACTTGAAAGTTTATTGAAATTAAGGGAAAGAGGAGTAAATATAGCTTGCTGTGGAATTTGCTTAGATTTTTATAATTTAAAGGATAAGTTACAAGTGGGAGAAATAACAAATATGTATACTATAATAGAAAAAATGAATGGAGCTTCAAATACAATTAAACTATAAAGGTATAATATAAAATAGTTATTAATATGGAAGGACATAAGATGGATAAATACTATATACTAACATTTGAAAATACACACAATGCAATAAGTGGAGAAAGTGTTCTAAAAGAAAACAAAATAAAAGCTATAGTTATGCCAACTCCAACATTTATAACAAAAAGTTGTGGAATAAGTTTAAGGGTACAAGAAGACGAAATTGAAAAAATTAAAATACTTGAAATTGAAAATAAAATCAAAATAAAAAGTACCATTCTAAAAGAAGGTAATAGTTTCAAGGAAATAAGGTGGTAATATATTGAATAATTTATACACAATAAATTTTGGGGTTTTAGAAGAAGGTATAAATATAGGAAAGTTTAATATTAGTACTGATAAGTTTACTTATTTAGCTATGAAATTTCTAAGAGTAATATTTATAATAATACTTATTTATTTAATTATTAAAATAGGAAGTACTTTAATTCATAAGTTCATGTATAGGCAAAGGAAGAGTAACTCAAAATTTACTCTTAATGAAAAAAGGAGTATGACTCTTGAAGCCATCTTAAAAAGTATTTTAAGATATACAGTTTATTTTTTTGGAATAGTTGGAATCTTAACTGAAGTCTTTGGACCAATAAGTTTAACCTTTGCAGGTATTGGCGGTGTTGCAATCGGATTTGGCGCTCAAAGTATTATAAAAGATATTATTAATGGATTTTTTATATTATTTGAGGATCAATATGCAGTTGGAGATTATATTAATATTGATGATAAGGGTGGTATAGTAGAAAGCACAGAACTTAGAGTAACGAAGCTTAGAGATTTTAACGGAGATTTGCATATTATACCTAACGGTCTAATATCCAAGGTTACTAATCATTCAAGAGGTGATATGCGAATATTAGTAGAAGTGGATATACCTTATGATGCAGATATTGACAGGGCTATAGCAATTGTGAATGAAACCTGTGAGAATTTTAAATTAAAGAATGAGAATTTAGTAGAGGGACCAAAAGTTCTAGGAGTATCAGCGTTAAAAGAAAGCAGTCTTACAATAAAAGTTATGGGCAAAGCTAAATCAATGACACAGTGGGACTCAGAAATGGAACTTCGAAAGGAAATAAAACTGGCACTAGTTAAAGGTAATATTGAAGCTCCATACCCCAAGACAAAGATAATGAAAGGATGAAAATAAGTGCATAAGGTATTTTATCTTGGAGATATAGTGGAAATGAAAAAGGCACATCCCTGTGGAAGTAAAGAATGGGAAATTGTAAGATTAGGTGCTGATATTAAAATTAAATGCTGCGGCTGCAATAGACTCATTATGCTTGAAAGAAGCAAATTTGAGAAAGATATAAAAAAGATTGTGAAGCAAAATGCACCTAAAGAAGAAAAAGCTTGATTTAAGACAGAATAAGTATTATAATTATATTTTGTAATCCCTGCTGTGAAAATCACAGCCGTTAGTCCGGAGGGAGGAGGTGAAATCTAATGAGAAAATATGAAACTATATTCATACTACACCCATCATTAGACGAAGAGGCTGTTAAAGCTAACGTTGAAAAGTTTAAAGGTGTAATTGAAAATGGTGGAGGAGTTATTGATAACGTTGATTTCTGGGGCAAGAGAAAGCTTGCTTATGAAATAGCAAAAGTTAACGAAGGCTTCTATACACTAGTAAATTTCAGCGCTGAAGCTGACTTACCTAAAGAGTTAGACAGAGTATTTAGAATTTCTGATAATGTTATTAGACATATCATAGTTAAGGATGAAAAATAGGCGGTGTATTAAATGAATAAAGTAGTTTTGATTGGTAGACTTACTAAGGATCCTGAGCTTAAATTTACTCCAGGAAACGGAACTGCTGTTGCCACCTTGACTTTGGCTGTTGATAGGAGAATGCCTAACAAAAACGGTCAAAGAGAAGCAGACTTTATACAGGTTACTGTGTGGGGAAAATCTGCTGAAAATACTGCTAATTACATGGGTAAAGGAAGACTCATGGGCGTTAGTGGTAGAATCCAAACTAGGACCTACGAAGCAAAGGATGGTACTAGGAGATATGTTACAGAGGTAGTTGCTGATGAAGTTCAATTCCTTGATAGAGGAAATGGAGCTAATGGTTCTAATGGAGCTAGTCCAAATAGACCAGCTGCTGCTGCAGGAAATTCTGGGTATTCTGCAATGGATTTTGAAGGATCCATTTATGAAGATGAAATGACTCCAGTTGATGATGGGGACATTCCATTTTAAAATTATTAGGTAAGGAGGGAAAATAATGCCAAGAGATAATGCTAGAGATAGTAAGGATTTCGGTAAAAAAGGCGGTTCTAGAATGAGAAGGGCAAAGAAAAAAGTTTGTGCTTTCTGTTCTGATAAAGCTACTGAAATAGATTATAAAGATGTTATGAAGCTAAGAAAGTATGTTACTGAAAGAGGAAAGATTCTCCCAAGAAGAATTTCCGGTAACTGTGCTAAGCACCAAAGAAAGCTTACTCAAGCAATCAAAGTTGCAAGAAACATAGCTTTATTACCATTTACTACTGAATAAGTTAATAGATAAAAGTCTCTGTATACCAGAGACTTTTTTATTTTCAGAACTTTATAGTAAAAATTTCCATGTTAATATATACTAAATATATAAGAATGTTAATAAATAAACAGACTAAAAACTATGTGTATAAGAATAATAAGTATGTACATAACTTATTATCTTGGAGATGATATAAATGTTAATTACTAATACTACAAGACTGGCTAGGTTTATAGTAAGGCCAAACCGGTTTCAGGCCGTAGTTAAGCTAGATGATACTGAAATTATAGTACATGTACCTAATACAGGAAGAAATAAAGAAATATTAGTTCCTGGATATACAGTTGTTTTAAGGGAAGAAAATAATCCTAATAGAAAAACAAAATATGACTTAATTGCTGGTTATAAAAATGGGTTTTTAATAAATATAGACTCTCAAATACCAAACAAGGTTGTAAATGAGGCTTTAAAATTAGGAAAGATAGAAGCACTAAAAGAATATAGAAACATAAAAAGAGAATGCACCTTTAAAAACAGCAGATTTGACTTTAAACTCAAGGACAGATTTGGAAGTGAATATTATCTTGAGGTAAAAGGAGTAACCTATGAAGATAATGGAAAGACAGCTTTTCCAGATGCACCTACTGAAAGAGGCAGAAAGCACCTTTTAGAACTTATTGAAGCATTGAAATCAGGTTATGGGGCAGGAGTACTTTTTTTAATTCAGATGGAGCAGGCAGATTATTTTACTCCCTATGATGAAAGGGATAAGGCTTTTGGTGAAGCATTGAGAACTGCTGCCTATAATGGAGTAGATATTTTTGCTTATAACTGCACGCTTGGAGAGAATTATATAACATTAAATCAAAGTGTGGAAATTAGATTGTAATATATAAATAGAAAGGTGGAGTATTTATGAAATATGAATATTGTCCAAAATGTGGTAAGAAACTTCAAATTAAATTTAGCTTTGATGAAGGCGGAGTTCCATATTGTGAAGATGATGATATTATGTATTTTGATACTCCAAAGCCTTGTATAATTGTAGCAGTTCTAAAAGACAGTAAAATACTTTTATTAAAGCAAAGCTATATATATAAAGACTGTAAGGTACTAGTATCAGGTTATGTTACAAATGGAGAAACAGCTGAGGAAACTGTATATAGAGAAGTAAAAGAAGAGACGGGTATAAGTGTTGGCAGCATAAAGTACTTAGGAAGTGAATACCTGCCTTCTAAAGAAATAATTATGCTTACATTTATGGCACAGTATATAGATGGGGAAATAATTAAATCCAGCGAAGTAGAATGGGTAGAATGGGGAAACCTAGAAGATGCATTAAATGAAATGAAGGATGATGAAATAGGTAAACGAGTTGTTAGAAAGTTGTTAAGAGGAGTTAGCTCAGAATATAGGTAAATATAAAAGTATAATTTACAAGTAAATTAATATAAAATTTACAATAATTAGGTGGATTTTTTTTTGTATAATGATATGATAAAAAGAAAAACATAAGAGTATAGGTAGGTGATTTTATGTCTAAGCAAATACCGAATATTACAGGAAATCTTAGAAGTCATATGATAGAACTGCCTCGCGCAATTAGTAAGGCAAGCGGAATTAGAATTTTTGGTAAAAGATTAAAATCCTTCGTTTTTTCAACGGATGTTGCAATTATAAAAAATACTAATGCAGATGCAGTTATTGCTGTCTATCCATTTACTCCACAGCCAGTAATAACTCAGGCTTTAACAATAGCTGCAGATGTACCGGTATTCTGCGGAGTAGGTGGAGGAATAACCTCCGGTAAAAGAGTTGTAAATTTAGCAATGGATGCAGAATTTAAAGGCGCTATGGGTATTGTAGTAAATAACCCCACTCCAAATGAGGTTATAAGGCAGGTAAGAGATTCTGTAGATATTCCTATAGTTGTTACAGTAGTGTCTGAATTTGAAGATATAGATGCTAGAATAGAAGCTGGAGCTTCTATTTTAAACGTGTCTGGGGCAAAGAGAACCACTGAGATAATAAGAAAAATAAGAGAAAAGCACCCTGATTTTCCTATTATAGCAACTGGAGGTCCCACTGAGGAAAGCATTTTAGCTACTATAGAGGCTGGTGCAAATGCAATTACATATACACCACCAACATCTTCGGAAATATTAGCAGACATAATGATAAACTATAGAGATAAATATGAACATGATATTCCTATCGATTTAGAAATAGCCCCAGAGTAAAATACAAAGGAGAAAGGTTTATGGCAGTAGGTGGAGACAATTGCAAAAATTGTCCTGATTTTACAGAAGATAAGTGTGATGGAAAAGCAGAAGACTGCATATGCAGAAGATGCCCGAGAAGTCTAGGAAAGTGTATAATTACGAAATACTGTTCTGAAACAGAATCAGTATTATATATATAAAAAGTATTTTATTTCCCGGGAAAACAAATTAATATAAAAATTTTTTAATTAGATGCTAAATAAGCAGAATCCACTGAATACAGGAGAGGCAAACTAAGGTAAGCTTATCTATCCTGATGTATTAGTGAACTTTGTGTTTTAGTGTCTATTTTTTGCACTTGAATAATTAAATACAAACTTTGGGTATACTATTTTATATGAGCTAAAAGGAGTGACTTTAATGTTTAGCAGTGAAGATAAAAGTCTTGTAGGTGAAAACTGCCCGCAGTATGTTTCAAGAAATATTTTACAGGGTACAAAGGCCACTAATTTAGCTCGTAATTGTATAGATTGTTCAAATTATTTAGATGGGAATTGTTCAATGAATCTATTAAATGGTATCTATGAAAACTTAAAGATTAATTAAGAGGTAAAAGTCCTAAATGGACTTTTACTGGTAGACTGTGGACGGCAATCCACAAGCCAGGCTACCCAGTGTTTCCGAAAGAAAGGAGGAATAAGTATGCCGAGTAGAGATCAGTTAATGATGGTAGCTATTAATTGTCCGGGATATGAATCCACGGGGAATAATTTTACAAGCAGTATAGGTGCAGATAATTGCAAGAGCTGTGATAACTGCCATAATTGGCAAAATCATAATTGTACGATAAATTTATTTGATGAAGTTCTTACAAGCATAGATCAAACATAATGAGATTTATATAAAAGGATAGCATTATGCTATCCTTTTATAGCTTTTAATAAATAATATGTAAATAAAGCAAATAGAGTATCATAATTAATTAAAATGCAGAAATAATTATACATATGTTATTGAGAATTTTTAAATAAGATGTTAGAATATAAATGATGTCAATACTTCAAAAATTATAAAAAATGAAGGATTAATTCCGAGTTAATTAACTTAGGAGGGAAAGTAATGCATAAGAAATTATTTATACCAGGACCAGTAGAGGTTAGACCAGATGTTTTAGAAAAAATGGCTACACCTATGATTGGACACAGAAGTAAAGCAGCTTCAGAGCTTCAAAGAAATATTAGCAATAAGTTAAGAAAACTTTTTTACACTGAAGAAGAAATTCTTCTTTCAACTACATCTGGAAGCGGGCTTATGGAAGGTGCTGTTCGTTCCTGCACTGCTAAAAGAGCAGTTGTATTTTCAGTAGGAGCTTTTGGAGACAGATGGTATGACATGGCAGTAGCTAATAATGTACCAGCTGACATATTTAGATCAGAAGATGGAAAAGCTACAACTCCTGAAATGGTAGATGAAGCTTTAAAAACAGGAAAATATGACTTAGTTACAATTACACATAATGAAACTTCTGCAGGATTAATGAACCCTGTTGATGAAATATCTAAAGTAATTAAAAAATACCCAGAGGTTGTATTTTGCTTAGATACAGTAAGTTCAGCAGCTGGAAGTAAAATAGAAGTAGATAAGCTTGGAGTAGATATTTGTATTACTTCAACTCAGAAGGCTATAGGACTTCCTCCGGGAATGTCAATTTGCACTTTCTCAAAAAAAGCAATAGAAAGAGCTAAAACAGTTCCACATAGAGGTATATATTTAGATTTACTAGCACTATATGAATACATACAGAAAAAGGATTATCAGTATACATCAACACCTTCACTATCCCATATGTTTGCACTTGATTATCAATTAGACAGAATTATGGAAGAAGGACTAGATAATAGATTTGCAAGGCATATTGAGATGGCTGAAATAGTAAGGGCATGGGCAAGAAAGAACTTTGAAATATTCCCTGATGAAAGATACCTTTCAAACACTTTAACTAACGTTAAAAATACTAAAAATATTGATGTTGCAGATTTAAATAAAAAACTTGGAGAAAGAGGATTCCAGATTGCTAATGGATATGGAAAACTTAAAGACAAGACTTTTAGAATTGCGCATATGGCTGATTGTACAGTAGAAGAAGTAAAAGAGTTATTAAAGAATATAGATGAAATTTTAGCACTTTAATAAAGGTAATCCAAAGTTATTTAGGAGGTAAAAGTCCTAAATGGACTTTTACGGGTAGACTGTGGATGGTAATGAACATGCTAGGCTACCCAGTGTTTTGACTGAAAGGAGTAAATGTAAATGATAAGAGTTCTAGTAACTGATGGTATGGAAAGATCAGGTATAGATTCCCTTAAGGCTAAAGGTTTTGAAGTTGTAGAGCAGTTTTATGCTCCAGAAGACTTAGGAGAAGCACTTAAGGAATTTGATGTACTTGTTGTTAGATCAGCAACAAAAGTAAGAAAACCTATAATAGATAAAGCTTGTGAATCAGGAAGATTAAAGCTTATTATCAGAGGTGGAGTTGGAGTAGACAATATAGATGTAGCATATGCAATGGAAAAAGGTATAAAGGTTACAAATACACCAAAAGCAAGCAGTGCATCTGTAGCAGAGCTAACCATAGGTCATATGTTTGCAGTTGCTAGATTTATAAATATTGCTAATGTAACTATGAGAGAAGGCAAATGGGAGAAGAAACATTACGAAGGTATTGAGCTTAATGGAAGAACTCTAGGTCTTATAGGTTTTGGCAGAATATCTAGAGAAGTTGCTAAAAGAGCCTATGCACTTGGAATGAAAGTTATATACACTGATGTATTAGGCAAAGCAGAAGGCACAGATGAATTTGAATTTGTATCACAGGAAGATTTACTAAAGGCTTCAGATTTTATTTCACTCCATATTCCATATGATAAGGAAAAGGGTGCTACAATTAAAGCTGAGGAATTTGCAATGATGAAGGATGGAGCTTACCTTATAAATTGTGCTAGAGGCGGAGTAGTTTGTGAAAAAGCACTGCTTGAAGCATTAAATAGTGGAAAGCTTGGTGGAGCTGCTGTAGATGTTTTTGAAGAAGAACCATCTAAGAATGAAGAGCTTATAAAGCATCCAAGGCTTTCTGTAACTCCACATATAGGAGCATCTACAGTAGAGGCACAAACAAGAATAGGTGAAGAAATAGTAAGTATAATTACTGAATATTTTAAAGCTTAATTTGAAGTTTAATAAGAATTTATTATTTGGGGGATCTTTTTTTCTCCCATATAATAGTCATCCAAATATAAAAAATAGGAGTGTATAACATGGCAGTAATTAGACCATTTAAAGCTGTTAGGCCAGCAAAAGACTTAGCTGATAAAGTCGCTGCTCTTCCTTATGATGTAATGAACAGTGAAGAAGCAAGAGAAATGGTAAAAGATAACCCATATTCCTTTTTACATGTAGACAAGGCAGAAATAGATTTAGACAAAAATATAGATATATATGGCAAGAAGGTTTATGAAAAAGCTAAAGAAAATTTATATAATATGATAAAAGATGGCACTCTTGTAGAAGATGAGAAGCCAAAATTATATATTTACAGACAAATAATGAATGGGAGAACTCAGACAGGTATTGTTGGATGTACTTCTATTGATGATTATATGAACAATATAATTAAAAAACACGAGCATACAAGAGCAGATAAGGAACAGGATAGAATTAATCATGTAGATTATTGTAATGCTAATACTGGTCCAATATTTTTAACTTATAAGTCTCAAACTGAAATCGATAACATAGTAGCAAAATGGGTAGAAAAAGAACCATTATATAATTTTATATCCGAAGATGGAATATCTCACATAGTATGGATAATAGAATGTGAAGAGGACATAAATAAACTCACACAATTATTTTCTGGTGTAGATTATCTTTATATTGCAGATGGACATCATAGAGCAGCTTCAGCTGTTAAGGTTGGCCAAATGAGAAGAAAAGAAATTTCGAGCTTTACAGGAGATGAGGAATTTAACTTCTTCTTATCAGTAATTTTCCCAGATAATGATTTATATGTTATGGACTATAACAGGGTTGTTAAGGACTTAAATGGTCTTTCAACTGATGAATATATGCTTAAAGTATCGGAAAAATTTAAGGTAAGCAAGTATGAAGGAGAAGGTTCTTATAAGCCATCCAGTAAGCATACCTACGGAATGTATTTAGAGGGGCAATGGTACGGGCTTGCAGCTAAGGAAGGTACTTATAATCCTAAGGACCCTGTTGATAGGTTAGATGTTTCTATTCTTCAGAACAACCTATTAAATCCTATTTTAGGGATAGAAGATCCTAGAACGGATAAGAGAATAGACTTTATAGGTGGCATAAGAGGTTTATCTGAGCTAGAAAGAAGAGTAGAGCATGGTATGAAGGTAGCCTTCTCTATGTATCCAACAACTATTCAAGATTTAATGGATATTGCGGATGCAGGGAAGGTTATGCCTCCAAAATCTACTTGGTTTGAGCCAAAATTAAGAAGCGGCTTATTTATTCATAAGTTAAAGTAATTAATTGGCCACTAAGAGATTTCAAAAAATTAAAAGGTTATTTAGGGGGATCTAAAAAGGGTTATTTATAAAAAGGGGAAATAAAATAAAATTATAAGGTTTGAATAAGAGTCTTTAAAAGTGGGGGGATGTTAAAGATTTTTATGAAGACCTTATTTTTTTATTAATATTAGCAGTAAAAAAATATTTTTATACATTGATAAAGAATTAATTCATTGTACAAAAAATAATCTTATGTTATAATGTACAAAATATAGAAAATTCGGACAAATTTATTTATTATTCTTGTTTTTGGGGGTGTTTCAAGTGGGTATTATTGAAGAAATTGAGGACATGCTGTCTAGTTTTAAAAATTTATACGATTCCATTAGAGTTGTTGG
>Ga0255336_101511_pt1 | contig 16157 bp, 10 predicted proteins | sample MeOH1_35cm_T3_17_FD_189102 | JGI IMG/M metagenome (GOLD analysis project Ga0255336, IMG submission 189102) | Sandy soil microbial communities from University of British Columbia, Vancouver, Canada - MeOH1_35cm_T3_179 | ecosystem: Engineered > Artificial ecosystem > Sand microcosm > Unclassified ...
CGACCAGTTCGTCGGTCAGCTTGGGGGCGATCAGCTTGGTCCAGGGCAGTTCCAGGGCCGGGCCGAACTGCGACATGAAGTGCCGCATGCCGGCATCGCCGCCGGCCAGGGTATAGACCAGGAAGGTGCCCATGAAGGACCAGCGAATGCCGGCGCCGAAACGGATCGCATCATCGATCTCGCCGGTTGTCGCGACACCTTCATTGACGAGATGCAGCGCTTCGCGCCACAGGGCTTCCAGCAGGCGGTCGGCGACGAAGCCCGGCACTTCCTTGCGGACATGCAGCGGACGCATGCTGATCTCGGCATAGAAGGTCTTGGCCGCCTCGATGGTGGCCGGCGCGGTCTTCTCGCCGCCGACGACTTCGACCAGCGGCAGCAGATAGACCGGGTTGAAGGGGTGGCCGACGATGCAGCGCTCCGGATGCTTCGCGTCGGCATAGAATTCCGTCGGCAGCAGGCCCGAGGTCGAGGAGGCGATGATGGCATTCGGCTTCGCCGCTGCCGATGCCTGGGCATGCATCTTCAGCTTAAGATCGAGGCGTTCCGGCGCGCTTTCCTGGATGAAGTCGGCATCCTTCACGCATTCCTCGATGGTCTTGACGAATTTCAGGCGCGACTGCGAAGCGCCCGGCTTCAGGCCGACCTTCTCCAGCGCCGGCCAGGCATTGGCGACGTTGGCGCGGAGCACTTCCTCGGCGTTCTGGCCGGGATCCCAGGCGACGACATCGAGGCCATGGGCGAGGGCGCGCGCAACCCATCCGGAACCGATGACACCGGTGCCGAGGGCGGCGAAAGTCTTGATTTCAGTGATGACGGACATGGGCATTATCCTGATTTTGGTATCGTTCGGAGTTCCGACTTGCCCCTCACCCTAACCCTCTCCCCAGCGGGGAGAGGGACGGTAAACGCGGTGTCCGATGACTCCCTCGCCCCACTTGTGGGGAGAGGGTCGGGGTGAGGGGGACTTTTTCTTTTTAGCCGCGGGCCTTGAGGCCGAGCTTCTTGCGGCCTTCGGCCGGGGTCAGCGGCCGGGCACCCATGCGGGTGATGATTTCGATGGCGCGCTGGGTCAGCGAACCGTTCGAGGCATGCACGCCTTTGTCGAGCCAGATATTGTCTTCGAGGCCGACGCGGACGTTGCCGCCCAGCAGCACGGCCTGCGCCACCATCGGCATCTGCATGCGGCCGATGCCGAAACCGGCCCAGATCGCTTTTTCCGGCATGTTGTCGACCATCGCCTTCATGGTGGTGGTGTCGGCCGGGGCGCCCCAGGGAATGCCGAGGCAGATCTGGAACAGCGCGTCGCCGTCCAGCAGGCCTTCCTTCTGCATCTGCTTGGCGAACCACAGATGGCCGGTATCGAAGATCTCCAGTTCGGGCTTCACGCCCAGTTCCTGGATGCGCTTGGCGCCGGCGCGCAGCTGGTTCGGGGTCGAGACATAGATGTAGTCGCTGTCGCCGAAGTTCAGCGTGCCGCAATCGAGCGTGCAGATTTCCGGCAGCAGTTCCTCGACATGGGCGAGGCGGGTGATGGCGCCGACCAAGTCCGAGTTCTTGCCGAACTTCATCGGTTCTTCGCCCGGGCCGACCTCAAGGTCGCCGCCCATGCCGGCGGTCAGGTTGATGATGATATCGGTACCCGAGGAGCGGATGCGGTCGACCACTTCGCGATAGAGATTGACGTCGCGGCTGCCCTTGCCGGTCTGTGGATCGCGCACATGGCAATGCGCCACGGTGGCGCCGGCCTTGGCCGCCTCGATGGCCGCGTCAGCGATCTGCTTAGGCGTCACCGGAATGGCCGGATGCTTGCCGACGGTGTCGCCGGCGCCGGTCACGGCGCAGGTAACGATGACTTCGTAATTCATGAAGGGCCTCCCATAAGCGAAACTATCGATACGCGGAACGTTTCCCGCATACCCCGATCGGTAACTATCGTCCTCCGCCGGCAATTTGCTCGTTTGTAAAATTTCGACACGGCAATGCTGGTTTCCGACGGAACGGATTTTGCCTTATCTGAGCGCCGGCATGACACCGGCAACATCGCGATAACGCTCGGCGCTGGGCGGTTTTCCAGCCCAGCTATGGTAGGAGCGGGAAAAATGGGCGGCCGAGCCGAAGCCGCAGGCGACGGTGATTTCCACCATCGACATGTCGGTATATTGCAAGAGGGCGCGAGCCCGCTGCAGCCGCAGATCGAGGTAGTAGCGCCGCGGCGTGGTGCCGAAATGGCGATGAAACAGGCGTTCCAATTGGCGCAACGACATGCCGGCGGCCTCGCTCAGCTTGTCAGAGCTTAAAGGCTCTTCAAGATTGGCTTCCATCAGCCCGATGACCCGGGCCAGCCCCGCATGGTTGATGCCCTGGCGGATCCGCGGCTCCATGCGCTGCCGGTCATGGGGATCGCGGATCTGGGCATGGATGAACTGTTCGGACACGGCAGCCGCCAGGCGATGGCCATGCCGCACGGAGATCAGGTGCAGCATCATATCGAGTGCCGCGGTGCCGCCGGCGCAGGTCAGGCGATTGCGGTCGATCACGAACAGGCTGTTTTCGGCGTCGACCTCGGGAAACTGCTCGCGGAAACTGTCAAGGCTTTCCCAATGGGTCGTCGCCTTATAGCCATTCAACAGCCCCGCCCAGGCCAGCAGGAAGCTGCCGGTATCCATGGCGCCGAGATCCACGCCGCCGCGGGCAAGATCGGTGAGCCAGCGCTTCAGGCGGCGGTTATAGCCGCTTTCCGGCTGGAATCCGGCGCAGACCACGACCAGCGAATGGCTGTGGGCCTCGGCATAGGCGCGATCGGCGACCAGCGCCATGCCGTTCGAGGCGGAGATGGACCGCCCGTCATCGGACAGGACTTCCCAGCGATAGAGTTCGCGCTGCGCCAGCCGATTGGCCACCCGCAGCGGCTCGACGGCGGAGACGAAGGCCATCATGGAAAATTGCGGCAGGAGTAGAAAGCCGATGGTTTGCGGCGCTTCGCCGGCCGATCCCCCTGAGATGGAATGTGTAGTGTTCGACATGGGCCGATATGTAGCCCAGCCTATCCAGCATGTCGATAGAGATCACATTTTGCCGGTTTTCGTCATCGCTAACATCGTCTATGGCCCCTGCAGATGTGTGCCGGGATAGTCGAGTGGGCCCAAGGCTGCCCTTTCCCCAAAGCCGCGAATGAGCATCGAGCGATGTGGAGAAGGGGAGGGGCGCCTGCGGTCAGGTTGAGGAATTGATCGCGATCGAAGCCCGTAGAAGCAAATGGATCAGATCCGCCTGCCGCTCGACATTGGTTTTTTCGAAGATATGGCGGAGATGCGTTCTTACCGTGTTAAGGCTGATTGCCAGGGTCTCGGCAATTTGGCCGATGTGGTTCCCGTTCACGATCAGGCTTGCAATACGCGCCTCGGCGTAGGTCAACTGAAACAGCTGCTGCAGCGCGCCGATATCCATCGGGATATGCCGATTGGAGGTGACGACAAAAAAGGTGAGAGCGGCACTGCCCGGCTGGCTTGTTGGAACGTCAGCCATGACAACGAAATGAAACATCTCGTTCAGCGGGTCGGGCAGTTCGATAAATTGCGCGATATTCGGTTGCCGACTGACGCGGCGGCAGTGATTGAACTTTGACGCAGCCAGCTTTTGCAAGTGAGACAGCAAGGTCGGCGCAGTCCTGATCAACTGGTCCGCGACCAGATTGAGCGTGGGAAGCGACGAGTTCGTGCTGAAGGTGATAACGCCGATAGGCAGCCGGTTGAGCACCAAGTCGGCCGTCGTTGCCGACGCAGAAATTTTTTCGATCAGCGATCTCAAACGGATGATCTTGGCGATATGCGGCAGCAATGCGTCAAGCGTTGCCTGACTCTCATATGTCCACGTTTGATTCGGCAGCAGGCCTATGACGATATAGGACAAGCCGTCCATATCTCGGTCACAAAGTCCGACGATCGCATGGCGCACCTTGTAATCGTGGATCAGGCAAGGCTGGTCGATGGCGACTTCAATCGACGCCGGACCGGCGAGCGAGAATAGGCGGTTGATGACGGAGGGCGTGACGACGGTGTCGGCATGTTCGACACCGAAATCGCCAGGCGTTGTCGCGAGAGCTTTTTCGCTCGACCCGTCGGGCAGCTGGATGCCAAGAGCTCTGAATCCCCAGAGCCGGTCCCGCTGGCGTACGCGCGAATGAGCGGCGACGACTGCTACGGCGCCCGACAAGGACTGAAGGATATTGTCGAGAAAGCGCGACCACCCCTCGGGCGCGTCGGCGACATCATAGAGACTACCGATCAGGTCAGCACTTGTGCAGATGACCTTCTCGTCTTCGGTATCGGCGCTGGATGTTTCAATCTGATGCGATGCCACCTGCGTAAGAAGAACTTCACGCATGGCTACCCCCTTTGCGAACAGCCTCCTGTCTGGACGAGCGTGACCATTTGGCCTTACGAGGCTCGCAGGCTTTTTGTGCCCCCAAAGCGGTGAACACAAAAAATACCTCAATCTGCGCAGGGAAGCCACAGGAATTGTACAGGCGATGCGCGTATCCGCGCCTATTTATTAAAATGTAAAAAGTGCTTTTGCCCCGTTGGAGCACGCGGAAAGCGGCTTTTTTTTGAAACTCACATCTCTCACCTAAATGGATGACAGGCCCATCTGTGGGCTGCGGGCACGGCGTTCGGCCGGCAAACTGGCCATGTCGGGTACGCTGCGGCAACGGATTCGTGATGCCGCTGCAATCCCCCCATACCCTCTGCCGGACCGGTGGTACCGGATGTCCAGGAACAAGCGGATTCCGCTCGCGGCCGGCCTGGCGATAAGGCGTCAGGGCGGTCTTCAAAACCCGAGGTCGCGGGGTATTCGGGATTTCCCCGGAACTGAATGGCGTTTCCTGGGACAGCTGGGGATGAAAAGCGGGGAACTCACATCGCTGCCCGCATTGCCATGTCCATTTCTGACATCATCTGTCGGATTTGTGCAAATTGGTCTCTCTCTGACAGCTATCCTGTTTCAGGCTGGTCTGGCCGAGCGGACCAAGCAAGAAGGGGATGTCATGACGCGGCTGTCGCAGGAACTCGATCCGCAACTACATGGCTTCGCGGCAAGTTCCGATCGCCTTTTTTCGCCCGCCTATGATCTCCTGCCACCGCGCGAACAGCGTCGTCTGTATGACGACTGGTGCCGCGAATGGAGTGGGCCGCGGCCCAGCAGCGTAGCCGTTGCCGATATGATGATAAGAACGGGGGAAGCAGACATCCCTGTGCGCCTCTACCGGCCGCGCGAAGCAGCCGGCCGCGTGGGCGTCGTACTTTATTTGCATGGTGGCGGCTGGGTCCTTGGTGATTGTGACAGTCATGATCAGGCCACCTCGCGCATGGCGGAGGCAACCGGCTGCGCCGTGCTGAGTGTCGCCTATCGATTGGCGCCGGAGCACAAGTTCCCGGTCGCCTTCAATGACAGTTATGCGGCGCTGCAATGGTTGGCGGAGGCGGCGGCGGCATTGGATCTCGATCCCTCTCGCCTCGCAGTGGCCGGAGATAGTGCCGGTGCCGCTTTGGCTGCGGGCATCTGCCTTGCGGCGCGCGACCGCGGCGGACCGAAGATTCGCTTTCAGGCTTTGATTTACGCGGCACTGCGTCTGCATCGCCCCGGCGGCGGTGATGCGGAGAGTCCGGGGCTGAATGCGGAATCAATGGGTGCTTATGCGCGGGCCTATCTGGCAAGACCCGAGGACGCCCTCGATCCTTATGCGGCGCCGCTTTGCGCCACGAGCTTTGCCGGCTTGCCTCCCGCTATCATCGCATCGGCTGCGCTCGACATTTTGCGTGAGGATAGTGAAGTTTATTCGCAAAAATTGCGCGAGGCGGGGCTGCCGGTCACCTATCGCTGTGGCGCCGGCCTGCCCCATACCTATCTTCGAACCATTCATTTCTGCGATGCTGCGCGGGCCGAATTCCTGTCCGTCTGCGCGGCAATTCAGGAAGCGTTGCAATGAGCCGCTTCCAAGGCGCATGTCGGAAGTCGAATTCTATCGGTCGCAATAAGAAGGGACATGGCGACAAGAGCATGACAACGGTCGAAGGTGCCTTAGATCGACATTGCAGTGTTAACGCCTTGGTGCATATTATGCATGAAGGCTATGCGTCGGCTGCAGGCGAGCTGATGTAAGGGAGTACGCATCAGCAAGGCGGGGACCATAAGAAATTCGCAAAGAATTTGCAGAGGAGGCCTCGACAATGGTGTCGCGGGTGCTTGGCAAAGAGGGAGGAACTACGAATGAGTGATTGGGATGATCTCACAGCGGCAGCGATCGCGGGCAAGTTGAACCGCCGCGATTTCCTGTTGCGGGCAAGCGCGCTGGGCGTCACCGCCACGATGGCGAGTTCGCTCTTGTCGCGCACGGCGCTTGCCGATACCCCGAAGAAGGGCGGCACGCTGAAATTGGGTCTCGCCGGCGGCAGCACCACCGACAGCCTTGATCCGCGTACCTACACCGATACGGTCGCTTTCAACGTCGGCTATCAGATCATGAACGGTCTGCTGGAAGTCGATCCGAAGAAGCAGATTCAGCCGGAGCTGCTGGAAAGCTGGACAATCGAGCCGGGCGCCAAGAAGTGGGTCTTCAAGGTGCGCCAGGGCGTCACCTTCCACAACGGCAAGACCCTCGACGCCGAGGATATTCTCTACTCGCTGAACCTGCATCGCGGCGATTCCAAGTCGCCGATGGTCGGGCCGCTGAAGAATGTCACCGACGCCAAGGTCACCGACAAGAACGAGATCACCATCACGCTGGCGGAAGGCGACGTCGACCTGCTTTACGTGCTGGCCGACTATCACCTCCTCGTGGTGCCGAAGGATTTCACCGATTGGTCGAAGCCGATCGGCACCGGCGCCTATGAGCTGGACGCCTGGGAGCCGGGCGTGCGCGCGGCGACGAAGCGCGCCAAGGGCGATTACTGGAAGGCCGGTCGCGGCAATGTCGACGGCATCGAGATCACGGTCATCAACGACGCCGCTCAGCGCATGAACGCGCTGATCACGGGTCAGGTGGACATGATCCATCGCGTCGACCCGAAGGCGGTCGATCTGCTGAAATCGGCGCCGGGCATCGAGCTGATCCAGGCGTCGGGTGGCTATCACTACATCATGGCGATGTTCACGGACACCGCGCCGTATAACAACAAGGACCTGCGTCTGGCCCTCAAGTTCGGCCTCGATCGCGAGCAGGTTCTGAAGACCTTGCTGAACGGCTACGGCTCGATCGGTAACGATCACCCGATCCCGAAGGGCGATCCGTTCTTCAATACCCAGCTCGAGCAGCGTCCCTACGATCCTGACAAGGCCAAGTTCCACTTCAGCAAGGCGGATCTCGGCGGCGGCAAGGTTGCCCTGTCGGCTTCCGACGCGGCGTTTGCCGGTGCGGTCGACATGGCCGTTCTGTTCCAGGCGACTGCGGCCAAGGCCGGCGTGCCACTCACCATCAAGAAAGAGCCGGCTGACGGCTTCTGGGACAACGTCTGGCTGAAGGCGCCGTTCGTCACCTCCTATTGGGGCGGTCGTCCGGCGGCAACGCAGATGCTCACCATTGCTTACAAGTCAGACGCGGCTTGGAACGACACGCATTGGAAGAACCAGCATTTCGACGAATTGCTGGCCTCGGCCAAGGCGGAGACCGACGAAGGCAAGCGCAAGCAGTCGATTTGGGAAATGCAGGCGATGCTGCATGAGGATGGCGGCGGATTGATCCCCGTCTTCCAGGATTGGCTGGAAGCGCATAGCTCGAAGGTCAAGGGCCATGTGCCCAGCAACTACTTCGATAACAATGGCGGTCGCCTCGGCGAAATGGCCTGGATCGAAGGCTGATCTCTGCACGGAGATGTGGCGCGCCGGACCGGGTTCTCACCCGGTCCGGCGTTGCCGCTAGAAGAGCAGGGCGTCCAGCCCGGCATTAAGACCGGGCGCAAAGAGTACAGGGAGCGATTGCACGTTCTGCCGTCCGGCAGGCGAGGCCGCTAAACCGTAGACTTTCGGATCGGATCGCCGGTCCAGCTTCGCGTGATACCGCGTGCCAAGCGCGCGGTGAGAGAGTTCGTTGTAGCCGGTTGTCGAAGGCCGATGCCGGCCACATCCTGGAGGGGGTAATCGCTGATGTTGAAGTTGATCTCGCAGCGGGTCGGGATTGGGGTGCTGACGCTCTTTGCGGCGTCGCTGATGATCTTCCTTGGCGTCAGCGCGCTGCCGGGCGATCTTGCATCCCATCTCCTGCAGAACAACGCCACGCCGGAAAATCTGGCAGCGCTGCGGCTTGAACTCCATCTCGATGTGCCGGCCTATCAGCGCTACCTCAACTGGCTCGGCCATCTCTTCCAGGGGGACTTCGGCTCATCCCTGTCGAACAAGCGGCCGATCCTGGCGGATCTCGCGCCGCGCGCCGCCAATACGTTCTTCCTTGCCGGTTATGCCGCCATCATCGCCGTGCCGCTGGCGGTCACCATCGGCATCCTTGCCGCCATCCGGCAAGGCAGCGTTTTCGATCGCGGTGTGAACGTCATCACCCTGTTCAGCATCTCGGTGCCGGAATTCTTCATCGGCTATGTGCTGGTCATGTTGTTTGCCGTGAAGCTGCGCTTCTTCCCGGTTCTGTCGAACGTCACGCCGCAGACGGAATTCTTTCATCGCCTCTATATGACCTTCCTGCCGATGTCGACCATGGTCATGGTGGTGGTCGCTCATATGATGCGGATGACAAGGGCCTCGGTGCTCGCGGTGATGGCGAGCCCCTATATCGAAATGGCCATTCTCAAGGGTTTGCCTAAATGGCGTATCGTCGTGCAGCATGCGCTGCCGAATGCCTTGGCGCCGATCCTCAACGTCATCGCGCTCAACCTGGCCTATCTCATCGTCGGCGTGGTGGTGGTCGAGGTGGTCTTCGTCTATCCCGGCATGGGGCAATGGATTGTCGATTCCGCCCTCAAACAGGACATGCCCGTGGTCCAGGCCTGCGGCATCATCTTTGCGGCGGTCTTCATTTTCCTGAACATTCTGGCGGACATTCTCGCCATCGTCTCCAATCCGCGCCTGCGTCATCCACGCTGAAGATCGGGAAGGAAATCATGCGACTTTTCGGTCATAAGCTGCCGCTCAGTGCCCAGATCGGCATCATCATCATCGTCATCAACGTGATCGCCGCGGTCTTCGCGCCGTTCCTGGCACCTTATCCGGAATCGGATATCGTCGGTTCCGCCTGGGGCGCGCCCAGCGCCGATCACTGGTTCGGCCTCGACAATCTGGGCCGCGACGTCTTCTCGCGCATCCTCTACGGGGCGCGCATGACGATCGGCATTTCCATCCTGATCACGCTGATGGCCTTCCTGCTGGGCGTTGCGGCCGGCTTCGCGGCCGCCGTTCTCGGCCGCTGGGTCGATATCGTTTTGTCTTTCATTGCTAACCTGATCCTCTCGATGCCGACACTCATCTTCGCTCTGGTGGTCTTGTCGGTCATGGGAACGGCAATTCCGATCCTGATCATCACCGTCGGCCTGCTTTACGCCGTGCCCGTCTTCCGCTTGGCGCGTGCGGTCGCAATGAACCTCGCCGTGCTGGAATATGTCGAAGCGGCGAAGCTGCGCGGTGAGGGGCTGTGGTGGATCATCCGGCGCGAAATTCTGCCCAATGCCCTGCCGCCGCTGGTGGCTGAATTCGGCCTCCGCTTCTGTTTCACCTTCCTGCTGATCGCGGCCCTGAGTTTTCTCGGCCTCGGCATCCAGCCGCCCAATGCGGACTGGGGCAGCATGGTCAAGGAGACCGGCCAGATGATCGCCCTGCGTCCGGTGGCGCTCTATCCGGCGGCGGCCATCGCCGTGCTGACGATCGGTGTCAATCTCGTGGTCGACTGGCTGCTGGCGATTCATTCGCGCGGCCAGGGCGAAGAAGTCTGAGGGAGCGGTGAGCGACATGAACGACAACGCAAAAGCCCATTTCGGCGCCGAGATCCTTCAGGTCAAGAATCTGCGCATCGAAGTGAAGACCGATGCCGGGCCGGGCCCGGTTCTGGTCGACGATGTCAGCTTCAACCTGCGCAAGGGCGAAGTGCTGGGATTGATCGGCGAGTCTGGCGCCGGCAAGTCGACCATCGGCCTTGCCAGCATGGTCTATACGCGCTCGGGCTGCTTCATCACTGGCGGCGAGATCAACTTCAACGGCCGCGACTTGCGCAAGCTTGACGGCGATGCCCGCCGCGCCGAACGCGGCGTGCGGATCGCCTATATCGCGCAAAGTGCGGCTGCCTCCTTCAATCCGGCGCGTACCATCTATGATCAGGTCTGTGAAGTCGCCGTGCGGCACAACCTGATGAGCTATGCCGACGCCAAGAAGGAAGCGGTCAAGCTGTTCCGCGAGCTGGAACTGCCCAATCCCGATACTTTCGGCGAGCGCTATCCGCATCAGGTTTCCGGCGGCCAGTTGCAGCGCGCGATGGCGGCGATGGCGATGGTGGCGAAGCCGGATCTGCTGGTCTTCGACGAGCCGACCACGGCGCTCGACGTTACCACCCAGGTCGAGGTCCTGGCCTCGTTCCGCAAGCTGATCCGTGAACATGGCACGGCGGCGCTCTATATCACCCACGATCTCGCGGTCGTGGCGCAGATCGCCGACCGCATCATGGTGCTACGGCACGGCAAGATGGTGGAGACGGGTGACGCCACGCAGATCCTGCAGCACCCCACTGAGGAGTATACCCGGCGACTGGTTGCCGAGCGCGTTGCCGCCTCGACGCATGATTTCATCGCCACGCAGCATGATACCGAGAAGCCGTTGCTGCAGATCAAGAATGTCAGTGCCAGCTATCGCACCCTGATCAAGGTGATCAACGATGTGAGCCTGGATGTACGGCGTGGCGATACCGTCGCCATCGTCGGTGAATCCGGCTCCGGCAAGAGCACCCTGGCGCGCGTCGTGGTCGGCCTGCTGCCGCGCGAGGCCGGCGACATCCAGTTTGCCGGCACCAGCCTGCCGCCGCGGCTGAAGGACCGCAAGAAGGATCAGCTGCGCCGTATCCAGATGATCTACCAGATGCCGGATGTGGCGCTCAATCCGCAGCAGAGCCTGCTGGAAATCATCGGCCGGCCGGTTTCCTTCTATTTCAACAAATCGCCGAGCCAGGTACGCGAGCGCGTGAAGGAGCTTCTCCGGCAGATCGATCTGCCGGAGACTTTCATCAACCGGAAGCCCAGCGAATTGTCCGGTGGTCAGAAGCAGCGTGTCAGCATCGCCCGCGCCCTGGCGGCGGAGCCGGATCTCATCATCTGCGACGAAGTCACCTCCGCGCTTGATCCGCTTGTCGCCGAAGAGATCCTGCGCCTGCTGAAGCGGCTGCAGGACGAGCTTGGCGTCGCCTATATGTTCATCACCCATGACCTCGGCACGGTGAAGCGCATCGCCAATAAGGTGGCGGTGATGCTGAAGGGGCAGCTGGTCGCCTTCGGTTCGACGCCGAAAGTCTTCGCGCCGCCTTTCCATCCCTATACGGAACTGCTGCTCTCCTCGGTGCCGGAGATGCGGGCGGACTGGCTGGATGAGGTCCTGGTAAAGCGGCGGCGGATCGAGCCCGTCGCCTGAACATCGACGACCCTTAGGAAAATGCCCGGCTATGCTCGGGCATTTTTCATATGAGGTGATTATCCACCCGCCTTGCCCGGTGCAGGGAGTCAGGCTCCGATAATCGGAGCTGATTGCTGGCATGAGACAAAGTTGGTGGAAAGAGTGTTGGATTGACGGGCAATATGTGAAGCTTCCGAATTGACGGCGTGTCGAGCACGTCACGAGCCGAAGCGATAAGCAGGCTCGCATTCATCGATTTCCAGATTTCGTCCAGAGGACATGAAGGCTGCCATGAGCAAGCGTATCGCCAAGCTACCGCATCAAGTGAAGGTCATCGAGCATTTCTGGATCACCCTCAAGGACGGCACGCGCCTCGCCGCGCGCATGTGGATGCCGGCGGATGCCGAGGCGAAGCCGGTTCCGGCCGTGCTGGAATACATTCCCTATCGCAAGCGCGACGGGACCCGCACCCGCGATGAGCCGATGCACGGCTATTTCGCCGGCCACGGCTATGCGGCGATTCGCGTCGATCAGCGCGGTTCGGGCGATTCCGATGGGCTTATGCATGACGAATACACTCAGCAGGAACTGGATGACGCCGTCGAGGTGATCGACTGGATCGCGCAGCAGAAGTGGTGCAGCGGCGAGGTCGGCATGATGGGCAAGTCCTGGGGCGGCTTCAACTGCCTGCAGGTGGCGGCGTTGCGGCCGCCGGCGCTCAAGGCCGTGCTTTCGGTCTGCTCGACCGATGACCGCTATGCCGACGACATTCATTACATGGGCGGCTGCCTGCTCAACGACAATCACTGGTGGGGCGATATCATGCTGGCCTATCAGGGCCGCCCCGCTGATCCTGAAACCTTCGGTCCAAAATGGCGCGAGAACTGGATCGAGCGCCTGAAGGCGATGCCGTTCTGGCCCGCCCTCTGGATGCAGCATCAGCGGCGCGACGATTACTGGAAGCATGGCTCGATCTGCGAGGACTGGTCGGCGATCCAGGTGCCGGTTTTCCTGATCGGCGGCTGGGTCGATGCCTATACCAACGCCGTGCCGCGCATGCTGGAAAGCCTGCAGGTGCCGCGCAAGGCGGTGATCGGCCCCTGGGCGCATCTTTATCCGCAGGACGGGTCGCCGGTGCCGGCGATCGGCTTCCTGCAGGAAGCCGTGAAGTGGTGGGATCATTGGCTGAAGGGCAAGAAGACCGATACGCTCGACGGGCCGATGCTGTGGTCGTGGCTGCAGGACTACACTGATCCCTCGCCGAGCCGGTCGGCGCATCCCGGCCGCTGGGTGGCGGAAGATGTCTGGCCGAGCCCGAACATCACCGAGCACAGGCTGTCATTGGCGGCGGATAAAGGCGCCGGCAGTGCGTTGGGGGGCAGCTTGACGGCCGGCGCAGCGACGGAGACGGCGCTGACGATCTGCTCGCCGCAGAATACCGGCATCGTCTGCGGCGAATGGATGGCGGTCGGCTGCGAAAGCGAACTGCCCGGCGACCAGCGGCTGGATGATGCCGGGTCGCTGGTGTTCGACACGGCGCCGCTCGGCGAGCAGATCGACATTCTCGGCGCACCGGTTCTCGAGCTCGATTTCTCGGTCGACAAACCAGTGGCACAGCTCTGCGCCCGGCTCAGCGATGTAGCGTCCGACGGCAAGGCCTTGCGGGTCAGCTACCAGGTCTTCAACCTGACGCATCGTGACAGCCACGAACATCCGACGGAACTGGTGCCGGGGCAGCGTTACCGGTTGCGCCTGAAGCTCAATGATTGCGGCCATCGCTTTGCGCCCGGCCATCGCATTCGGCTCGCGCTTTCGACCGCCTACTGGCCACTGATATGGCCGAGTCCGGAACGCGTCACCTTGACCGTGCTGATGGGGAAAAGCGCCCTCATCTTGCCGCAACGCCAGCCGCGCGCGACTGACGGCGCCGAGCCGTTCCTGCCGTCAGAGATGGCCTCCCTGACGCCGAGTACCCAGGTGACGGAAGGGAAGGCGGAGCGTTATGTGCATTTCGATATGTATTCCGGTGTCACGACCTATGTGACGCGCGGGGAGGGCAGTGTCTTCGGCGGCGGTGCCACCCGCTTCGATGAAATCGGCACGGTCAATAATCACTGCCTGACGCGCCATCTGACCATCAAGGCCGATGATCCGCTGTCGGCGCGCTACAAGATCGAGCAGAGCTATGAGTTGTCGCGGCCCGATTGGCCGATCCGGATCGAGACGGTCACGGAAATGTCTTCGACCAAGACCGAGTTCCTGCTCACCGGTAAATTGACGACTTTCGAAGATGGGAAAGAGGTCGTGACGCGGAACTGGCATGAGGTGATCAAACGCGATCTCGTTTAGCTTTGGGCGCGCGAATAACACCCGCCGTATCACTGATCCGCAAGCCGACAGCGGATCAGCGATGCGGTCATTTAATTAGCTAAAATTGGCGATATCGTGCATTTGGCATCGGTTTGAATGTGCTCATTGATGAATGGCGCGACGGCAGCGGATCAGGCAGATGTGCAACGTTCGAAAATCGTCGCAATCGCATTCGTTTTTGGGCTGTCGAAATTACTAAACAGGTAATTCTTCCTTAAGTCTTCAGTCCGATTATGACGCTTCTGGTGTGGGATTTCCGGGGATTCAGGCAGGTATGGGACGGTTTCGATTCTCCAATTTGAAGATTGGCGTGCGCTTGGCGCTGAGCATCTGTCTCATCCTCTTGCTCATGGCGGTGGTGGCCGTTACCGGCTGGTTCGGGCTGCAATCAACCAACAGGCAATTTGCCGATTTTGGCCAGCTCTCCGATAAGGCCCTGCTGATGGGTAATCTCGATGCCGATCTCATGAGCATGGGCTGGCATGCCGGCGAATATGTCCTGACCTATGACGAGAAAAGGCTGCCGCGCGCTCATGAGGCCATCGACGCCGTCGGTGCCGTCGGCAAGCAGGCGACGACGGGTCTGACAGATCCCGATCAGGCCAAGGCGATGCAGGACATGAACAAGGCGATGGACACCTATCGTCAGGGCTTCGAAAAAATCTCCGGTATCATTCAGCAGATCTCCAAGCTGAGCAGCGGCACGATCGATCCCAGTGCCGCCCAGGTCGATCAGGCATTGGACCAGATCTATAAGGAGTCGGTTGCGGCCAACGACAATGTGACGGCGATGTGGGCAGCGAGCGCACGTGCCGATCTGGGGATCGCCACGCGCGCGGCGCACGACTACCTGTTCCTCAGCTCGGCCGGGGCCGTCACAGAGTTCAGCAAACGCATCCAGAATCTCTATAGCGATATGGATAGCCTGCAGCAGGGGCTCAGCAAGCCGGAACACATCGCGGCGGTCGCGGATGCCTCGTTGAAGATCGGCGAGATCAAGCGCGCCTTCGACATGGCCGCAGCCGTGCGCGGCATCAGCGACCGGCTTATCGCCACGCAGCTCACGCCATCGCTGGCCCAAATCGGCGATATCTCGCAAAGCGTCAAGACCGGCCTGCAACAGCATCAGGCGGATCTGCAGCAAGAGGTGGCGCTCACCAGCCGGAAGCTGCAGCAGACCACGGCAGTCGTCTCCATCATCGCCTTCATTTTCGGCATCACCCTGGCCCTGCTGCTCGGCTGGTCGATCTCGACGCCGATCAAGACCATCACCGCCGCCATGGAAGCGCTGGCAGGCGGCGACAAGGACCGGGACGTTCCCGGCATGATGCGTCGCGACGAAGTCGGCGCCATGGCGCGCACCCTGCAGGTGTTCAAGGACAACATGCTGCGGGCCGATCGCCTGACCGCGGAACAGGATGAAATCCGCGAGCGGGCGGCGAGCGACCAGCGCGAAGCCATGAACCGGATGGCGAACGAGTTCGAAGCCTCGGTGCGCGGCGTGGTGGATTCCGTCTCGACGGCATCGCAGGAGCTGCAGAGCTCGGCCCAGGCCATGACCCAGACCGCCGAGCAGACCAACCAGCAATCCAACACGGTCGCCGAGGCTTCCGGCCGCGCCACCTCGAACGTGCAGACGGTCGCCGCTGCGGCCGAACAGTTGTCGGCCTCGATTGCCGAGATTAGCCGCCAGGTCAGCCAGGCCAATACCATCGCCAGCAAGGCGGTGGCGGAAGCCGCCCAGACCAATCAATCGGTCCAGGGCCTCTCAGCGGCGGCGCAGGCCATCGGCGACGTCGTGAAACTGATCAGCGACATCGCCGGCCAGACCAATCTGCTGGCCTTGAACGCAACGATCGAAGCGGCCCGGGCCGGCGAAGCGGGGCGCGGTTTCGCCGTCGTTGCTTCCGAGGTCAAGAACCTCGCCAGCCAGACGGCGCGGGCGACCGAGGAAATCGCCAGCAAGATCGGCGAAATTCAGGCCGCGACCGGCCATTCGGTTGCCGCCATTCAGGGCATCGGCTCGGTGATCGACGAGATCAGCCATATTTCCTCGACCATTGCCGCAGCGATCGAGCAGCAGACCGCGGCGACCATGGAAATCGCCCGCAACGTGCAGGAGGCCTCGCAAGGTACGACCGAGGTTTCCGTTAACATCGCCGGCGTCAGCCAGGCGGCCGGGGATACCGGCAAGG
>Ga0255336_101512_pt1 | contig 16155 bp, 9 predicted proteins | sample MeOH1_35cm_T3_17_FD_189102 | JGI IMG/M metagenome (GOLD analysis project Ga0255336, IMG submission 189102) | Sandy soil microbial communities from University of British Columbia, Vancouver, Canada - MeOH1_35cm_T3_179 | ecosystem: Engineered > Artificial ecosystem > Sand microcosm > Unclassified ...
CGGGCTCTTGTTCGCGTTCGCGATCAGGGTCTGCTGAGCCTGCGTCAGTTGGTCGTGCGATTGCCCGGCGCGCGCCTGCAGGAACATGTCGATGCCGCCGAACTGGCTCAGGCCGCGAATGGTCGGCAGGTTGGTGGCGAAGATCTGCGCGTCCGGAATGCCGTGCAGGATCTGGTTCACCTGTGGGATCAGCTGCATCGCGGTTTGCGAGCGCTGGCTCCAGTCCGTCAGCTTGATGAACGCCATCCCGACGTTTTCGCTGGTCCCGATGAAGCTGAAACCCTCCGGTTGGAAGATGCCGGCAATGTCTTTTCCAACCGGGCTCTGCCGCAGCTTGTCGCTTATCTCGGCCATCACGTGGTCGGTGCGCTGCAGCGTCGCGCCGGGCGGCAGGTTGACCAGCGCGAGTATGAAGCCCTGGTCTTCGTCGGGGACGAAGCCGGTCGGCAGCTTCGTGTACAGGAACACGGACAGCGCGACCGCCAGCACGAACACCATCATCCAGCGCGGCGCATGGCGCACCGTGCGGCCCACATGTCCCAGGTACGTGTGGGTCATTTTTTCGAAGCTCCGGTCGAACCAGCGAAAAAATACGTTCTTCTTGACCTGGTGCCCAGGCCTGAGGATCGCCGCGCATAGCGAGGGCGTGAACGACATGGCCAGGAAAGCGGAAAAGCCCATCGACACCGCGATGGTCAATGCGAACTGCGCGTAGATGATCCCGGTCGCGCCAGGTTGCAACGCAGACGGCACGAACACGGCCGACAGCACCACCGTGATCGCGACGATCGCGCCGGTGATCTGCTTCATTGCCTTGCGGGTCGCCTCCCTGGGTTCGCTGTGCTCCTCGGTCATGATGCGCTCGACGTTCTCGATCACGACGATCGCGTCGTCCACCACGATCCCGATCGCGAGCACCATCCCGAAGAGCGTGAGCTGGTTGAGGGTGTAATGCAGCGCCGACAGGCCGATGAACGTGCCGAGCAGCGCGACCGGGATCACCAGCGTAGGAATGATCGTGGCCCGGAAATTTTGCAGGAAAACCAGCATCACGACGAACACAAGGCCGATGGCCTCGGCAAGCGTGCGCACCACATCGGCAATCGATGCGGTGATGAATGGCGTGGTGTCGTACGGCACGCTCCAGGTCACGCCCGTCGGCAGGTCTCTCGCGAGGCTCGCCATTTGCGCCTTCACCGCACTTGCCACCGAAAGGGCGTTCGCGCCGGGCAGCAGGAAAATCGCCAGTCCGCCAGCCGGCTTGCCGTTGAAAACCGACCGCTCGCCGTACGTTTGTGCGCCGAACGAGATGCGGGCCACGTCGCCGAGCCTGACTACCGTGCCATTGTTATTGGCGAGCAAAACGATGTCCTCGAACTGCTTGCGCGTGGAAAACAGCGCGTCGCCGGAAACCGTCGCGGTGAACACCTGTCCGTTGACCGCGGGGTCCGAGCCGAGCGAGCCCGCCGCGAATTGCGCGTTCTGCGAATTCACCGCATTGAGGACCTGCGTAGTGGATAGCCCGTAAGCCTGCAGCTTGTCGGGATCCAGCCAGATCCGCATGGCATATTCCGAACCGAGCAAGGTCGTGGTGCCGACGCCGCTTACGCGGCCGATGGCGGGCTGGATCTGCGACGCGAGGATGTCGGAGAGGCGCGGACCGTCGATCGACGGGTTGTCCGATTGCAGCGCGACGAACATCAGAATGTCCGGGCTGGCCTTCGCGACGGTGACGCCCTGCTGGATGACCGGGTTCGGCAACAGCGGCTGCGCCAGCGTGACTTTGTTCTGCACCTGCACCTGAGCGATATCCGGGTTGGTGCCGGTGGCGAACGTGAGCTTGATGGTCGCCTGGCCGGCGGAACTCGAGGTCGAGCTGAAATACAGCAGGTTGTCGATGCCGGTGAGCTGCTGTTCGATCACCTGGGTGACCGTTGATTCCATCGTATCCGCGCTCGCGCCCGGATACGTCGCGGTAACCGTCACCTGGGGAGGCGCGATGTCCGGATAGGAATCGATCCCCATGCTGCGCATCGAGATGATGCCGAACAGCGAAATCAGGATGGCGACGACCCATGCGAACACCGGGCGATTAATGAAGAAACTCGGCATGATGGGGTTCCTATTGCGCGTTGCCGGCGGCGCCGGCCATTGGCGGTGCCGAAGCGGCCGACGCAGCCGAAGCCGCGGCAGGCGGCTGCCAGTCGGACGCTTTCACCGCCTGGCCTTCATGCACGCTTTGCAGGCCCGACACCATCACCTGGTCGCCGTCCGCCAGGCCGCTTGTGACGATCCAGTTCGTGCCGTCGCTGTTGGCCGCGGTGACATCCTTACGCACGACCTTGCCGTCCGGACCGACGGCAAGCAGATAGGCGCCGATGGTGTCGCTCTGCAGCGCCTGTTGCGGGACAAGGATCACGTTGTTCTGCTGGCCGAGATTGACCGTCAGTGTCAGGTACATGCCCGGCAGCAGTTCACCCTGCGGATTGGGAACCAGCGCGCGCAGGTTGACGGCGCCGGTGGCCGCATTCACGGCAATGTCGGAGAAGTCGAGCGTGCCGGCGCGCCCATACCGGCTGCCGTCGGGTAAGCCGATTTGCACGGTGGTCTTGTCTGGCTGCGCAAGCGCGACTGCTCCGCTGCTTTGCGCCTGCCGCAGCGTGATCAGGTCGGCCGCGCTGATGGTGAAATTCACATAGGCCGGATCGATCTGCTGGACCGTGGTCAGCAACGTGCCGCTCGCGCCGCTGTCACTGGTGCTGGTGCCCACCACGGCGCCCTCGGTCACGAGTTGCTGCCCGGCGACGCCGTTGATGGGCGAACTCACGCGCGTGTAGTCGAGATTGACCCGCGCGCTTTGCACTGTGGCCTGGTCCGCCTTCACCTTGGCGAGGGCGCTGCGTTCCGCGGCATCCGAGTTGTCCACGGTCTGCTGCGACACCGAGCCGACGGGCAGCAGCTTGCGGTTGCGCTCGGCGGTGATCCGGTCGTTGACGTAAGTGGCCCGGTCTTCTGCGAGAAGCGCGAGATCGTTGTCGAGTTGCGTCTTGTAGAACGTGGGGTCGATCTCGAACAGCATTTGTCCCTGCCGCACCTCGCCGCCCTCCTTATAGACCCGCTTGAGCAGGACTCCGGACACCCGCGCGGTGACATTGGCGCTGTAATATGGCGACAACCTGCCGACCAGTTGCCTCGTGAGCGGCACAGTCTGCGTGTTCACCTTCACCACCGCGACCTGTGGCGGGGCTGGCGAGGGCGGGTTGCTTTTGGAGCAGGCAGCCAAGGCAGCCAGGACACTCAGTCCGAGGCATTGCAGGGGCATGCGTAGCGGGAGTGGCTTCATCGGTACTCCATTCTTGCTTGACAGCGGTGAGGGTTGGTGCCTCCCGGCTTGCCACGCCCTGCCCGAGGGAGGGCGGCGGGTTCGCGGCGAGGCAGGACCGGGATCTAGGCGGGCTTTATTTCGGCGCGCTGGCGTCGAGGGTCTCAGCGGGCCCGGCGCGATCGGATTGCGGGCGGTGGCCGGCCACGGCCGACACTTTCGTGTCGTCCCACTGCCAGCCGCCGCCGAGGTTCCTGATCAGCGTGACGCTGCCCTGCGTGAGCAGCGCCCGCGTGTCGCTCAGATTCTGTTCGGCCTGCAGCAGCGTGAGCTGCTCGGTCAACAGGTCCTGTTCGCTTACCGCGCCGGCCTGCAACTGCGCGCGCTCGCTCGCAAACAGTTGCTGATTGCGCTCAAGAATGTTGGCGAACGCTTGGGTCTGCTGCCGCAGATGGTTGACCGACGACAGGCTGTCTTCGACGGTCTGGAATGCACTCAACACCGTGTTGCGGTAGGTCGCCACGTCCTCGTCGTAGATCGCGCGAGTCTCGTGCACCACGGCCGTGCGCGCGCCGCCGTCGAAGATGGTTGCTGCGAGGTCGGGGCCCAGCGTCCAGACGCGGCTTGGAAGCGAGAACAGATGCGCGAGCGTGTTGTGCTGGAAACCGCCTTGCGCGGAGAGCGTGAGTGTCGGGAAGAAGGCCGCTTCGGCCACGCCGATCTGTGCGTTGGCCGCTGCCGCCGTGCGCTCCGCGCTTACCACGTCGTAGCGCCTTTCAAGCAGCTGTGACGGCAGCGCCAGGGGCACGTCGGGCAACAGGAACGCATACGCAGGAACCTCGGGCAGCGCGAAAGATTCCGGCGGCACGCCGACGAGCACCGCGATCGCGTGTTCGTCCTGCTCACGCGTGGTCTCGGTGCTTTGCAGATCCGCCACGACGGTTTCGAGCGTATCCTGCGCGGCCAGCACCTGGTCGTTCGATGCTTGGCCCTGCGCGAACGAGGCGCGCGTCATGTCGAGGATGCGGCTGTCGATGTCCTGCTGTTGCTTGAGCAACTGGATGTCGATGTCGGCCCGGCGCAGTTCGAAATAGTCGACTGCCACGCTCGACGCAATGGACAGCCGCTCGCCGGCCAACTGCGCATCGGTCGCCTGCGCGCTTCCCTTCGCGGCTTCGATCTGACGGCGAATGGAGCCCCACAGGTCGAGTTCCCAACTCGCCGATGCACTCGCGCTGAAGTTGTTGGATACACCGCTGGTCGCTCTCGTGCTTGTCGCCGAGCTGCCCGTGATGGAACTTCCGGTCGACGGCGAAAATCCCGAACCCACTCCAGTCCGCCTGCCGGACAACCCGGTCGTGACGAGCGGAAAGAGGTTTGCGGTGTCGGCCTGTACGATCGCGAGCGCCAGCCGGTAGGCCGCTTCCGCGGCGGCGATCGACTGGTTTGCCTTCTGCGACTGCTCAATGAGCTGCGTCAGTTTGTCGTCTTGATACACGCTCCACCAATCGCTCGAGAGCGACCCTTGCGGATTGGCTTGAGCGCGTTGCCAGTCCGCCCCTTCCTTAAAGCTTTCGGGGATTTGAACGGAAGGTTTATGGTAGTCGGGTCCGACTGCGCAGGCACCGATGCAAAGCGTGGCCGCGAGTGCAAGGCACCGATGCCATAACCCTCGACTTGTCCACGATGGATGGCGACAAGCACTAACCGCAGATAGAAAATCTGTGTTCACGCATGCTTCCTGTAAAGAACTCGATCAACAGGTGAAATGAAGCGACTTTCAGGCAATTAAGTTCGGCAATACAACTGCACATTGCATTTTTCACATTAATAAATTAGTACCACTACATGCACCAGCTCGTGCGTCCATAAAAAACAGCATGGGAAGGTGAACTGGGCGAACGGCTCGGATGCCTGTGTAAAAGTATCCATTTAATGCCGCACTTTTTGGTATGCCACTGATTTTTCAGGTCTTGGAGAGCCGGGTATCGATCCAGTCAATAGTGAGTTGCCGTTCTTCGAATAGTCATCGCTCTCGTTCCCGGACAAACTTCTCTTAATAACGAATTGAGGCCAGTGAATATTCCGTTCCGGCCCGAGGCTTCTGAAACACTTATGAAGCGACCTTGCCTTCACGCACTGCCACCGGTTTGTGGGTTGCCGTTAGCAGAAAACAAAATTGCTTTTCGCTCCGCCAAACGACGATCGGCGCAATGCGCCCATTTGATACTAGTAAATGCTGTTTGGAGTCCTGGGATGGACGGCGATGGCCGCAAACTGTCAACGTACGCTACCATCGCCTCAACTTTCACCTGAATCGGGTTGACTTCAAGAACGGTCACGCTCTAAATGTGAATCGGCAACGGACCGCGCTTGCCACGATATTCGCAGTACTTACGGCATAAGCAACTTGTCCAGCGTTATTGGTGCCTCACGCACGCGGATACCGGTCGCATGCCAAATGGCGTTCGCCACCGCACCCGCCGTGCCCGTAATGCCGATCTCCCCCACGCCCTTGATGCCCAGCGCATTGACGCGCGGGTCGTCCTCCTCCACCAGGATCGCCTCGATCGAAGGCACGTCGGCGTTTACGGGCACGAGGTACTCTGCCAGATTGGCGTTCATGGGGCGCCCCGAGCGAGGGTCAATCATCGCATGCTCCTGAAGCGCAAAGGATACGCCCCAGATCATCCCGCCGAAGTATTGGCTGCGCGTCAGTCGCGGGTTGATGATCCGCCCCGCCGCGAACGCGCCAACAAGCCGGCAAACGCGGATCTGCCCGAGATCAGGATCGACCTTCACTTCTGCAAATACGGCGCCGTGCGCGCGCGCTGCGTAATTGCCTTGCGTGAGCGGATCTCGCGCAGCGTTGCCCTTGCCCTCGATGGCTGCGCGCCCGGCACGCGTCAGGATAGCCGTATATTTTTCACCCCGGCTTTCATCGTCGCGCCGCAAGAGACTTCCATTCCGCGCGATCACGCCGTCATTGCCCGCTCTGAACAGCGGCGAGCGTTCGTCGTTCGTCGCGATATCAACCAATTGCGCGATGACGTTTTTCCCCGCATTGTGGATGGCCATGCCGGCAGTCGCGGTACCCGCCGAACCGCCGGCAATTCCAGCATCCGGCAGGTCGGACGTGCCGATCCGGAGTTCGACTTGCCCCAGATCGAGACCAAGGCTATCGGCGGCGATTTGAGCCAGCGCTGTCCAGGCCCCTTGACCCATGTCGTGCGCTCCGCACGCAACCGTCGCTTTGCCATCCTCGTGAAGTCCGACGCAAGCCTCGGCCGCAAACATGTTGGCTGGAAAAGTTGCGGTACCCATGCCCCAGCCGACGAGCAGCCCGGACGCGTCGATCATCTGCCGCGGCAGGCGTGGACGGCTGGCCCAGCCGAACCGCGCCGCACCCTGCGAGTAGCATTCACGCAACGCCTTTGACGAGAAAGGCTTACCGGAAATCGGCTCGACCTCCGCGTAATTCTTGAGGCGGAACTCCAACGGATCCATGCCGCAAGCATGCGCCATCTCGTCAATCGCGCACTCCAGCGCGAAGCTGCCCGAAGCTTCACCCGGCGCACGCATGAATATCGGGGTGCCGATATCAAGGCGGACCGCGTCGTGTGTCGTCGAGATGGCCTCGCTTGCGTAGAGTGTGCGGGATACGACCCCGCTCGGCTCGAAAAAATCGTCAAAGGTGCTCGATGCGGTTCGGCAATGATGCGCAATAGCTGTGAGCGTGCCGTCCATGCGCGCCCCCAACCGGAGTGTCTGACGGGTTGGCGCGCGATGCCCGACGGGTCCGAACAGTTGGTCGCGGCGAAGCACGAGCTTGACGGGTCGACCGGCGAATCGCGCCGCCATGATTCCCAATATCTGCGGCCCGGAGATCATTGCTTTGGCTCCGAACCCGCCACCGAGGTAAGGACTGCAGACCCGAACGGACTTCACGTCGATCCCGAACAAGCGGGCGATTCGCACTCGAGCCAAGCCCATGGCCTGGCTCGGCGTGTCGACCGTGAGTTCGTCGCCATGCCACTGCGCAACGATGGCATGTGGTTCGATCGCGTTGTGATACTGCGCAGGCGTTCCATAGTCGGCCTCGACGCTAATCGCAGCCGACAAGTACGCCGCTTCGACATCGCCCTTGGACTCGTTCGCGGGATGAGCCGCGCCGACCACATTGACCGTGAACGGCTCGCCCGCATCGAACTCCATGCGTGCGACGTCCGATTCATACCGCGGCGCAAGCAGAAATGCGCCTTCGGTCGCTGCCTCGAGCGTTTCGGCGATCACCACCGCGATCGGCTGGTTCGCGTACCTGACATGATCGTCCTGCAAAAGGTCGAGCTTGAAGGCAAACGGGTTGTCCTTCTCGTCAGGATGCTGGGCAAGCTTCGGCGCATTGGCAGGCGTCATCACGCCGATAACACCGGGATGGGCGGAGGCAGCGGCTACATCCAGATGCTTGACCCGTCCTCTTGCGATGCTGCTTGCAGCAATGACCGCGTGGAGCATGCCGTCCGGATGGTGGTCGGCGGCGTACCGCGCTCCACCGGTCACTTTGAGGACAGCCTCCCGGCGTGTGACAGGCTGGCCGATGTTCAAGCGGTGAGGGTATTGCAGGGAGGTGACCTTATCCATGAAAAGAACTTCCTGGTGTCATAGTGAACACGGATGCTGGTAATGCCGGCGGCAGCTTGGGCGTGCCCGCCGTTGCCAGGTGCAAGGAACGCCTGACCACGCGACGCGCCAGTTCGATTTTGAACACAGAACCGCCGGTCGATTTCGCTCCTGCGAGCGCGGCGTCGGCAACTAGTTGAAAAAGATCCTCGCCAGGCTCCTGGCCGCTCAGCAGTTCTTCAGCCGCACGTGCACGCCAAGGCTTCGAGGCGACTCCGCCTAAAGCAAGCCGCCCTTCCACGATCCTGTTGTCTTCGATGCGAAGGCCCGCAACTGCCGAGACCACTGCGAAAGCGTAGGACGTGCGGTCTCGCACCTTCAGGTAACGCGAGTGGCCTGCGAAACCCGCAGCAGCGGACGGCAGGCGCACGGCAACGACCAGTTCGCCGGGTTCGAGCACTGTCTCGCGTTCCGGTGCGTCACCAGGCTGACGATAGAGGGCTTCCAGCGGCACGTCGCGCCGGCCCGAACGACCATGGACTTCCACGACGGCATCGAGCGCCACCAGAGCAACACAGAGATCCGAAGGATGAGTCGCTATGCAGTGCGCGCTGCGGCCGAGCACTGCATGGGCCCGCGTTTCCCTTCCTATGGCATCACATCCGGCGCCGGGCTCACGTTTATTACAGGCGCTTGCGATGTCGTAGAAGTAGGGGCATCGAGTGCGCTGCAATAAGTTTCCGGAGGTAGTCGCCGCGTTGCGCAACTGGGCCGAGGCACCGGAGAGCAGCGCTTCAGACACGGCCGGATAGTTGCTCGCAAAGGAGGTGTCATAAGCGAGGTCGCTGTTTCGAACCAGTGCACCGATTCGCATCCCGCCATCCGGCAACTGCTCGATTCGATCAAGGTCTGGCACGCGCGTCAGGTCGACTACTCGAGCCGGACGTGCAACTCCGCTCTTCATCAGGTCGAGAAGGTTGGTGCCTCCCGCAAGGAAAGCGGCTCCAGGTGCGAGCGCCGCCGCTACCGCTTCGACAACAGTGTTGGGACGGACATATTCAAACCGGTTCACGCCGCCTCCCCGTTTTGCGTTGTTTCACGCATCCGGCCTAGCGAGTCAAGCACGGCGTCGGTGATTCCGGCATACGCGCCGCACCGGCACAAGTTTCCGCTCATCGCTTCCCGAATCCGCTCTGGATCCTCGCCGGTTCGCCCTTCCTGGATCAGCCCCAGTGTGCTCATGATCTGCCCTGGCGTGCAGAAGCCGCACTGAAACCCGTCGTGTTCGATAAAGGCTGCCTGGACCGGATGAATCTCTTCGCCCTGCGAGAGTCCTTCGATCGTCAGAACGTCGGCTCCGTCAACCGAGATCGCAAGAGCCAAGCAAGAGTTCACCCGGCGTTGATTGACGAGCACCGTGCAAGCGCCGCATTGACCGCGGTCACAGCCTTTCTTGGTTCCGGTGAGCTCAAGGTGCTCACGCAAGAGGTCGAGCAGGGTCATGCGCTCGTCTTCGAGCACGACCCTATAGCACGCGCGATTCACAGTCAGAGTAACGAGAAAGCTCATTCAATTTGCCCTTTGGAAAACTGCGTACTGTGGGGCCGCGCAATATCATGGCGTTTGCCGAACGGCGTATCGAACGTTCAGAGCAACTGCATCACGCGGCGTACTCCTCTACTTCAGTTCAGAACGCGCGACGAGGCTTTTTTATTCCAAGTGATTCAGCGGATGGTGGGAACAGCTGTTCGCAGTCAGTCCTTCTTGTAAGGACAAACAGAAAGGTCAATGTCAGTTGTGTCGGAAGGTAGGGCAAGCGGTCTTCGCGGTGCATCGTGGCAGCAATCGACTCGCGGCGTAGACGATCTGCAGCGGCACGGGCGGCCCAATGTAATCGCGCAGCATCAAGCGTGCAGCCCCGCTTCGGAGCGTGTCTTCGAATAGCCAAAGAGGCCCGTGTCGGATGCCAATCGCCGCGAGCGCGGCCTCACGGACGGCGTCTCACGAGGCTGCGCTGATTGTGCGCTCAACCCGGCCTTGTTTCTGGCCCGGCTGTATCAAACAGCGGCGGGACGCCATCGAGACCACGCAACTGCCAGTCCGGCGCCTGCCCTATCTCCTCGAAGATGCTGCCGCCCCGATTGATCCAGCACGTCGGAAAACCGAAATAGCGCGCCCGTTGCGTCCCAGGGGCTCTGTCAGTTGGGCAGGCGTAGGCTGCCTGTGTAGCTAAAGGGTAGCTATCCTTATCAGATAAATCTATCGGCTGCGGCAGTCCAATCATGCCATGTGGCGAAACGTTGTTTGAGTACTGCGCGGTGAGATGCCGCGGTCATCTGATGTCGGGGCAACGCGAAGTGCTGCCGGATCGGGCCGAAGCGCGAGAGAAACCCCTGCGTGCGATGCACATCGCGAAAGCCGCGCATCTGGCATTCTCGCTGGCGGGTCGGTTGGTGGCTGTTCTCAGCACGGTTGTTCACGCGTGCAGCCGCTTTGACGAAAACGTGCTTCACATGCGCGAGCTCGGGAATGTCGGCCTTCGCTGCCGGATAGCTGCGCAACTGGTCGGTACCGATTCTTTGCGGCACGGAGTTCGAACGTAGCACCCTGCGGAAGAAGCGCTTTGCCGCGGCCTTGTCGCGCCGCTTTTGCACTAGCACGTCGAGTTCAGCACCATGCTCGTCGACCGCTCGCCACAATAGATACGGCTCGCCGCGCAAGGTCACGAACATCTCGTCCAGATGCCATGTGCTGCCCGGCTTGCGCCTCGCCGCTTTTGCGCACCGGGCGAATCCGGTGCCGAACTTGTCGCACCAGCAACGGATCGTTTCGTACGTAACCACAACACCGCGCTCGAGCAACAACTCCTCTATGTCGCGCAAGCTCAGGCTGAACCGGAAATACCAGCGAACCGCGCAACTGATGACGACGGCGGGGAAGCGGTGACCGTGATAAAGCGATTTCGTCTTCTTCATCACCTCATTTTACCGTTGCCCCACCCAATCGAACGCAGCAAGCCCTCGCTCAAATAATTGCCACCCGCCGCCGCCCAATATTTCTTGTTCGTGAGATTGTTGACGTTCACCTGCAAGGTAAGTCCTTTGCCACGCCAGAAAGCTGCTGGTCGAGATGGGGCGGACTATCTATATTCGGGGATATATTCGGGGAGGTGGGCCCGAACTTGTTCACCGCGAGGGAAACGCGGATTTAATGCGAGGCGGGTAAACGGTATCGCGGCGAAGCGCGTTAAAGAGGTAGGTGACGACAGGTTCGGGGTAAGCGATGAAGCGGCAGATCAGTTTCTCAGATGTTAAGTACGCCTGGAAGAAACGAACGACCCGGCGGGAGCGCTTTCTGGGGGAAATGAAGAAGGTCGTGACGTGGCAACGACTGATCGAGACGATCGAACCGTTTTATCCGAGGGGGCTTAGAGGCCGGCCGCCGATTGGTCTTGAGCGCATGCTGCGGTTGTACTTCCTGCAGCAGTGGTACGGCCTGGCCGATGAGGCGCTCGAGGACTCGCTTTACGACAAGCGCGGCCCTGCGTGCATTTGCAGGCATCGATCTGGCGGTCGAGGCGGTGCCGGACGCAACGACGCTGATGAAGTTTCGGCATCGGCTTGAGAAGCACGAACTCACGCGCAAACTGTTCGACGAGATCGACATCATGTTGTGCGAGCGTGGCCTGCTGATGGAGGAAGGTACGATCGTTGATGCAACGATCATCGAGGCACCATCGTCGACGAAGAACGGCGAGCAACAGCCGGGACCCCGAGATGCACCAGACCAAGAAAGGCAACATGGGGCACTTTGGCATGAAGGATAAAGGCCCACGTTGGCGTGGATGCCGACTCGGGTCTTGTGCATAGCCTGGTGTGCACTTCGGCGAATGCGTCGGATGTCTCGCAAGCGCATGCGCTGCTGCACGGCCATGAGGACGAGGTGTTTGGCGATGCGGGCTACACAGGCATTGAGAAGCGCGAAGAGATGCAAGCGCACATCGTGAGGTGGCAAATTGCGATGAAACGCGGCAAGCTCAAGCAGATGGCCGAGGGCTCGCTGAAGGATCTGACCACGCAAGTGGAGCGTGCCAAAGTGCAGATCCGTGCGCGAGTTGAACACCCGTTTCACGTCGTCAAGAACTTATTGCGACGTCGCAAGGTGCGATACAAGGGACTGGTCAAGAACGTCGCCCAGTTGAACACGTTATTCGCGCTCGCCAACCTGGTGATCGCCAGGCGAAGCCTATTGAGCGAAGCCGCCTAACGCGAGGAAACCTCTCGGCAGCAGTTCTGAGCGCGGTTCTGCTGCAAACGAGACCTACGGACATTTGAAATTGTCGCCATACAAAGCGTGTTCCGTCAGATATGTGTGATCCACCGGTTATTGCGACAGGTCAGCACGGTTACAACGAGGGTCGTTTCGATCGACTCAAGAACCGAGTCTAGCCAGACAAATTCCTGAGCTGCGTCCTCTGGATCGGCGAAACGCGTCACTACTGCTTTTAACTGACGTCTTGCCGATTGACGGGCTCATACTTCGAGCTGCTCGAGGACTCGCCCTTTCGTCTCGACGCCCAGAAAATGAACCGCTGTCGCGGCCAGCATCGGCACGATTGCGAGCAGATACAAAGCCGTGTCGAGATGATCGCCTACGAGCATTTTGCCGACCATCGCGGGGGCGACGATGGCCGCCAGCTTTAACCACGCACCGGCTACGCCGCAACCGAACGCGCGGATGCTGGTCGGATACAGTTCGGGCGTATAGACGTACGCCGTGATGAATCCGCACGACATGAACCCGATCGCAAACGCGCAGCATGTTGCAACGACGTACACCGACTCGTTGTGAAACACGCCGGCGAGCGCCAGTGAAACAGCGCACAACACGAACGACACGTTGATGACCGGTTTGCGGCCCACTTTGTCGACAATCAACGCACAGATCACGGATCCCACCACGCCAAGGAGCGACGCCGCCACGGCTAGATTCAACGCCAGTTGCAGTGGCGAGTGATAGACGGTCTTGTAGATCGTCGGCAGCCAGGTCGACAGGCCATACTGGATGACGCCGCAGGTCATCCACAGCAACGCGACCGCGATCGTACGCTTCAGGTAAGCGGCGCCGAAGACATCGCGAGCGCGGCGCTTGGGGTGACGATGCGCCATTGCGTCGAACTCGGTCGTGGCCGACAGCGGTGGCAACGTGCCCTTGACCGTGGCTTCGAACGCGCTGAGCGCGTGGTCGGCGTCGTGCATACGATCTTTCGATGCCAGCCAGCGCGGCGATTCAGGAACAATCTTGCGCAGCGCGAAGAACAGAAGCAGAGGCACACCGCCGACGATATACATTGTTTCCCAGCCAAAGCGCGGCACGATCCAGGCACCCAGTGCATTCGATGCCAACAACCCGATCGGGAACACGATTTCATACAGCAAAACGAAACGTCCCCGGCCGTGAGCACGTGTGATCTCGTTGATATAGGTTGCCGCGACCGGCAATTCGCCACCCAACCCCAGTCCTTGCGCAATCCGCAGCGCGACGAAAACGGCAAACGTCGGTGCGAATCCGCAGGCAATGCTCGTGATGCCGATGATCCCGGAGCTCCACGCAATCGAGCGCACGCGACCGAAACGTTCGGCCAGCGCCGGAAAAAGGAATGCACCGATCAACTGACCGATCGAACCCGAAGCAATCAGGAATCCAATCTGTCCGGGCGTGAGGCCCCACTTCTGGATCAGCAGTGGCAGCGTGGTCGCGATGGTGATGACGTCGAAACCATCGAAGAAAGTCGCCGCGCCGATCAGGAAGCGCGCGCGCACCTGCATCGGGTTGGTCGGCAGGCGCTCGATTCGCGCGATGATCGAACCGGCGGTAAGCGCCCCCGAGGCACTCGCCCCGCCCTGCGCTGCAATCGTATTGCCAAACGTTCTCATGTCTGTACCTCGTCCTCGTATGCCGTCCATGGGGTTAAGCGAGCGCTTTGGCCGTATCGGCAAGGGTCGCGACATCAATCGTGCGGCCCTGGCTCATCCACTTGCGCGCGAGCTTCAGGTCGCGCGGCATGTTGATCGAAATCACGCCGCGGATGACGCTCGCTTCCAGAAAGAAAAGACTCGCGCGGCGCGCGTTCAGGTCGCCGCGTATGACCGGTTCGACGCTTGCGGGAATGTCGCCGAGGATCTGCAAGTTCACGTCGTATTGATCGGACCAGAACCACGGGATTTCCGCGTAGGGCTCACGCGTACCCATCAGCGCGCGTGAGGTTGCTATCGCCTGGTTTTGCGCGTTGGCCCATGATTCGAGCCTCACGCGGCGCTTGAGCCACGCGTTCGGATGGTTCGAGACATCGCCGCAAGCGAAGATGAACGGATCCGACGTCGCCCCGAACTCATCGACCACGATACCGTCGTTCACGTCAAGTCCTGCCTCTTGTGCGAGTGATGTGTGGGGTGTCAGGCCAATCCCCGCGACTGCGAAATCCGCATCGAGCGTGCTGCCGTCCGCGAACGTGGCGCGAACGCCTTGCCCGTGATCGTCCAGCGCAACGAGCAATACATCGAGCCTTACATCGACGCCATTCGAGAGATGCAACTCCAGCAGGAAATCCGACACCGTTTGCGGCAACGAGCGGCCACACAGACGCGACGCACCTTCAATAACGGTTGCCTCCACGCCCAGCTTGCGCGCCGTCGCCGCCACCTCGAGGCCGATCCAGCCGCCGCCGATCACGAGCACACGCGCACTCTTGCGAAGCCTCGCGCCAAGCGACACGGCGTCGTCGAGCGTACGCAGATAGGCAATGTGCGATGTCTTCACGAGCGATTCGGGCAAGCGCCGCGCGGCACCACCGGTCGCAATCACCAGCCGGTCATACCGCACCTCGCGGCCCTGCGATGTGCGCACGATCCGCTGCTCACGATCGATCGCCACGGCTCGCTCCGGCTGCCACGCCTCGACGTTCAGCACCGCGAAGTCATCCGATGAAACCAGCCGAACCGTGTCGATATCCGCATCGCCGGAAAGCACCGCCTTCGAGAGCGGCGGGCGCTCGTACGGCAAGTGAATCTCGTCGGCGATCATCACAAGGCGCCCCGTGAAACCCTCCTTGCGCAGCGTCTTGACGATCCATCCCGCCGCCTGCCCGCCGCCGATCACCACGACCGTATGCGGCTCGCCCAATGCCAGATCGTCAGCCATTTTTACGCTCCGTCATGAACTTCCCTTCCGGCGCTTTCGCGTTCTTTTGCCGGCGCGTGTTGCCGTCGAGACCACCGTCGACGGCCCATTCCGCGAACACCGTCGGACCGGGTTCGAAATCGCGCGGTTGCCAGTCGGGTGTGAGCACGTCTTCGTCGGCGTAATACTCGATCAAGCCGCCAGCCGGATTCTGGAAGTACCAGAAGTACGCTGACGACACCGGATGCCTGCCGGGTCCGAGTTGCGTCGTCCAGCCGCATCGGCTGACATGCAGGCCGCCGCCGAAGACTTCATGGATATCGCGCACGGTGAACGCGACGTGATTCAGGCCCCGCTTGCCGTCTGGGAGTTGCAGCAGGAACAGGTCGTGGTGACCGCCGTGCGGCGCGCAACGCATGAACGCTCCACGCCCCGGATAGCGATCCGACGTCTCGAAGCCAAGCAAGTCGTGATAGAACTTTTCCTGTTCGGCTACGCAATTCGTGAAGAACACGACATGACCGACTTCGATGGGTTCGGCGCGTTCATACACGGGACTCGGCGTATTGATGCGCAGGTTCTGACCCCACACATTCGAGGGTGAGCCTTTAATTTCCAGTGCGCGCTTGCGCGTGACTTCAATGCGGATAGCCATGCCGTTCGGGTCGATGCAACCCACGGCGTCGCGGGTTTCAAAGTGGCCCGGTTGACCCGCGAACTTCCCGCGCAAAGCGTCGAGTTCCGCAGCAGTCGCGACACCCCAAGTCACTTCGCGCAGCGTCGGACCTGGTTCGAAAGCCGGCGGGAGCGCTGGGTCGTTTGAGTCGACGACCATGATCGTGCAACCGTTCTGTGCCTCGAAACGCGCATGGGTTTCATCGTGCGCGACTTCTTTCAGGCCCCAGTCGCTGAAGAAGGTCCTGCACGTTGCGAGGTCGGTCACGCCGTAGGTAACCTGTTCAATGCCGAGAATAGTCATGACTCGTTTCCTAGTTGGCCCACGGCAGTGGAGCGTCGTTCATGCCCCAGTAAAG
>Ga0255336_101513_pt1 | contig 16134 bp, 11 predicted proteins | sample MeOH1_35cm_T3_17_FD_189102 | JGI IMG/M metagenome (GOLD analysis project Ga0255336, IMG submission 189102) | Sandy soil microbial communities from University of British Columbia, Vancouver, Canada - MeOH1_35cm_T3_179 | ecosystem: Engineered > Artificial ecosystem > Sand microcosm > Unclassified ...
GCAGGCAGAAACTTCCCTACGTATTGATGTGGGCGACCGACCGAGAGCGCGTTCATCCGACTGTCGGCTATGACAACCAACGCGCAATGGGGCGCGTTACCGAACATCTCGTCAGCCTTGGACATGTCCGTTTTGGCGTGCTGACGGGCCCGTCTGATGTCCATCAGTTGTCGGCCGTCAGGCTCTCGGGCATACGCGAGGGGCTGGGGTGTCATGGAATAGCTTTGCGCCCTCAAGCCGTTATCGCCACGCCGTATGACCCTGAGTCAGTTCGCTACGCAACCCGCCAATTGCTTTCCCAGACGAATCCTCCTACAGCACTCATCTGTCACAACGATTTTATAGCTGCATCCGCGATCGCTGAGTGCAGAGCACTGGCGATCTCTGTTCCGAGCCAAGTTTCGGTAACGGGTTTTGGCGACTGGGATCTGGCTAGGCTCGGTTCACCATCACTCACCACGGTCCGCTCTGATGCAGTCAGGATCGGACGCCTAAGTGCTCAAAACTTGTTGGCGCAGATCAACAATCACGGCGATCAGACGATCGAGCAAGATGAGTTCGAGGCGGAACTCATTGTGCGGGAAAGTACTGCTGCTCCGCCGGCTGTATAGGTCAGCCCGCTCTCGAACGGCGTATCTCAGCGACCTGCACCTCTGTGCACGATCGCGGCGTCCAGCGCGACCGGTCGAGGCCTCGCTGCTCATCCCGACGGCGAATCGGCTTAACTGTCCCTGCCTCCTCCAGCAGGCGAAAAGGCGAACCGTTGATTCGGTTGCGCAAAGCTGAACTGATACCAGGACATCTACAGTCGACGGCTGCCCCTTTTGGTCGGTTCGCGCTCGTTGCCTGGTACATCTGTACTCGGCACTGCCGGGCGGGGCTGCCGCCGCGCTCCCGGCAAACAGCCATTTACTGATCGCCGCCGTAAAAAAGCGCATGGAATTGCACGGCACAATCGGGCCGCGCGCTCTCTCCGTCTGCCCCGAGATCCGGAATATCTGCCTGAGTTGATGAACCTCCATCGATCCTTAAGCTCCTCCTGATGTAAACCCTGCGAACCGAATCATTGACATCGTGCTTCAGCGTGTCCTAACATAATGACAACGATTGCAAAAAATCAACTCATTGATTTTTATGGAAATTTTATGATGGTTTCATAAAAATGCAATCGTTGGCAATATTGCTCAACCGCTTATGGAGACCGATATGCAAGATCGCAGGCGAAATTTTTATGGCTGGGGCTACGAAGGAGATGATGTATCTCCGGAAGAAATCCGCGAGTTTGAACAAGCGTGGACGCGTCTACTCGGTGTCAGCGGTTTCGAGCCGGTGCCGTTTCCAACAGAAGATTCGATCAAGTTGCGGGCGCCACGAGTGACAGTGCCCGAATCGCTCAAGTCGATTTGCTCGATCGGGCAGCATGACCGGCTATATCACACCTACGGTGCATCCACGGTCGATGTAGCCCGCGCGATCCGCGGGGAGTTCAAGAATCCACCGGACGTCGTGGCTTATCCCCGAACGGAAGACGATATCGTCAGCTTGTATCGGTGGTGCGAAGATGCCAGCCTCGCGGCGATTCCTTATGGCGGCGGCACCAGCGTCGTTGGTGGCGTCAACCCGCCGTCGCACGATCGGTATCGGGGAACGGTGTCGATCGATATGAAACATTTCGATCAGGTCCTCGAAGTTGACATGAAGTCGCAAGCCGCGCGCATCCAGGCAGGCGTGCTGGGCCCCCACCTGGAGCAACAGCTCAAGCCAACGGGTCTCACCATGCGATTTTTTCTTCAAGCATGGGAGTTTTCCTCGCTCGGCGGATGGATTGCAACACGCGCGGCTGGGCACTTCGCAACTGCATATACACAGATTGATGACCACATCGAAAGCCTTAAAGTAGTGACGCCGGCTGGCAATATCGAGTCGAAGCGCTTTCCGGTATCAGGTGCAGGGCCCAACCCCGACCGGCTATTTCTTGGATCCGAAGGGGCTTTGGGCATCATCTCCGAGGCTTGGGTGAAGCTTCATCGACGCCCAACTTATCGCAAGATGACGAGCGTGCGCTTTACTAGCTATGACGATGCGGTCGAGGCGGTGCGAATCATCTCGCAGTCCGGGTTAAATCCTGCCAACGCACGGCTTGTCGAGCGTGAAGAAGCTGCATACACCGGGTCAAGCGACGGTACCTACGACATCTTGGTGCTTGGCTTCGAGTCGGCGGATCATCCAGTCGACCCGTGGATGAGTCGGGCGCTCGAAATCTGTGGCGATCACGGCGGCAGTTGGGATGAGGCCGGGCTCGGAAGTGAACCTGGAAGTGCCGACTCCGGCGCCAAGAACTGGAGAGACAAATTTCTCCGAGGCCCGGCACTTCGAGAACACGCTATTGCTCGAGGTGTGATGCGGGAAACGATGGAGACCGCAATCACGTGGGATCGCTTTGCTCAACTGCGCGACCATGTCAAGAAGGAAACCAATCGTGCAATTCGAGAAGTCACGGGACGACCCGGTTCAGTCACGTGCCGATTCACCCACATCTATCCGGATGGACCTGCGCCATATTTCACGTGGTTTGCCTATGGCGATAAAGCTCGTATCCCTGAGCAATACATAGCAATCAAGGCGATCGCCGAGCAATCGATGGTTGATGCTGGCGGCACAGTGACTCACCATCACGCGCTGGGGCGAGATCATCGTCCGTGGTATGACAAGGAGCGCCCCGAACTGTTCTGTACTGCATTGAGGGCGGCGAAAACCGCGTTTGACCCGCGTTCGATCCTGAACCCTGGCGTACTTTTCGATCCTTCATAAGCTTGCTCAAAGAAACGTAGGAGGTGTGATGGCAGGTACTCTTTCGGGAATCCGAGTTCTCGACCTTAGCCGCATCTTGGCGGGGCCCTGGTCGACGCAGTTGCTCGCGGATCTGGGCGCAGATGTTGTAAAACTCGAGCGACCGGGCACGGGCGATGACACACGGGCATGGGGGCCGCCGTTTGCACTTGGCGACGATGGAACGCCCAGCGCGGAGTCTGCTTACTTTTTAGCCGCGAATCGGGGGAAACGTTCCATCGCAGTCGATTTCAGTGTGCCAGAGGGGCAAGAAATCGTGCGTGAACTGGCAAAGACCGCTGATGTCGTTATCGAAAATCTCAAATGCGGTGACATGCAGCGATACGGTCTGGACTACGAAAGCCTTCGCAGCTTAAATCCGAAGCTGATTTACTGCTCCATTACGGGTTTTGGTCAGACTGGTCCCTACCGGGAGCGCGCGGGATACGATTTTGTCATTCAAGCGATGGGAGGGCTAATGAGTATCACGGGCGAAACCGACGAGAAGCCCGGAGGCGGTCCTCAGAAATGCGGCGTTCCCATTGCCGACATGATGACCGGCATGTATGCAACGGTAGGAATTTTGAGCGCTTTACATGAACGCCAGACCAGCGGCGAAGGGCAATATATCGATATGAGTTTGCTCGACACGCAGGTTGGCTGGCTGGCAAATCACGGGCTGAATTACCTTGTGTCCGGAGCGCCTGCAAGGCGCTGGGGAAATGCTCATCCGAATCTTTGCCCGTATCAGTCATTCCCGGTTAGTGATGGGCATTTGATCATAGCCGTAGGGAATGACCGGCAGTTTCAGGCACTGTGCCGGGTTCTGTCGACGCCGTCTGTCGCTGGCGATTCACTTTTCTCAACGAACAGCGCCAGACTGGCAAACCGCGATAGCCTGGTGGAGCAGATCGAGCATCGCCTTCGCACAAAGTGTCGAGACGAATGGCTTCTGGCGCTCGAAGAGGCGGGGGTGCCCGCGGGTCCGATCAATACCGTCGGGCAAGCCCTTGCGGATCCGCAAGTGGTCAGTCGGGGAATGATTTTCTCGATGCAGCACTCGATGGGTGTGCATGTACCGCAAATCGCAAACCCGATCAAGTTTTCACGCACAGCGATCGAATACCGGCGTCCGCCACCTATGCTTGGCGAGCACACTGCGGAAGTTCTTGCTTCTATCGGCTTGACTGACAGAAATCAGGAAGAACTACACGCTGCGGGAGTGATTTACAGACCTGGACGAGATGTTATCAGTGTGAGTTGAGCAATACCGGATCTTTCAGCCCGGTAAAAGTCAGTTATGAAGGAGATTGGAGCAGACGCGGCTCGATGAAATGACTTTGTGATGGACGTTGCTGGCCAACGATACACAGTGCGACGAAGATCGCAACTGTTGGTCGGCAACCAAGTCATTCATTGGATTCAAAATGATATTGGTTGAATCTTGGCCATGTAGTTAGTGATACTAATTAAAATCAGGAGACGACGATGCATTCCTTTGATGTAGGTGGAACCATCATAATCGCTGGAATCCTTGTTGCATATCTAGCTGTATCATTCTGGCTTACCTTAAGACTGCGTAGCAAAACTGCCGGAGACTTCATGGTTGCCGCGCGGTCCATGCCCGCGATCGTGATCGGGATTCTGATGATGTCGGAGTTCATCGGCGCAAAGTCAACCGTCGGTGCCGCACAATCCGCGTTTGAATCCGGTCTGGCCGCGTCTTGGGCAGTGTTGAGTGCCGCTATCGGCTTCCCGCTGTTCGGATTGTTTTTGGCAAAAAAGCTGTACGCCTCGGGGGAGTTTACGATTTCAGGGGCGATCGCTAGAAAGTATGGGCGCTCTACGCAGATAACTGTTTCGCTGATAATGATCTATGCACTCTTGCTCGTGAATGTGGGCTATTACATAAGCGGCGCTGCCGCAATCTCGAGCGTTTTGCGGATTTCTTTGCCTTCGGCTGCTGTGATTACCGCTGTCGTGAGCACCTTCTATTGTGCAATAGGAGGCATGAAGAGCGTAGCTTACGTCTCCATCATGCACACGACCATCAAGTATGTCGGTGTTTTCATTGTCCTCGCGGTGGCATTGAATATGACTCATGGAGTGCGACCGATGCTCGCACAGATGCCGCATTACTATTTCACATGGGACGGAAAAATCGGTGCCTCGACAATCGTGGCATGGACCATTGCTAACGTTGGCGCGATATTCTCAACGCAGTACATTATCCAAGCAATGTCTTCGCTAAAAAGGCCTGAAAGCGTGAGACGATCGACATATATATCGGCTGTCCTTTGTGTACCGATCAGCGTCGCGTTAGGTTTGATAGGCGTCGCGGCCAAATATCTCTTCCCCGGGATGGATAGCCTATATGCATTTCCGATCTTTCTGGATCATATGAGTCCGATCGTTGCCGGCTTCGTTACCACATCGCTGGCAGCGTCGGTATTTGTCGGAGTTAGCAGCGTAGGACTTGCGATCTCCTCCTTGATTGTTCGCGACTTTTACGTCCCTGCCCGGCATCCCACTCCAGAGGCGGAGTTCAAAATGTCGCGCTTGCTTTCTATCCCAATTGGGTTCATCCCCCTGATCTTTGTGCTTTTCGTTCCCGAAGTACTGCATCTTTCATTTTTTACGCGTGCACTTCGCCTGTCCATTTCTGTGGTGGCAATGATAGGCTTCTACCTTCCTTTTTATCGCAGCAGCCGAGGTGCGACGCTCGGCCTATTGGCAGCAGCGTTGTCGACGACAGTTTGGTATCTGCTTGGCGATCCGTACGGAATTGACGATATATACATCGCGTTGGTGACGCCGCCCTTGGTGATGTTGATCGAACGCTTCGTCGCAAAAAAATCTGATAGGGAAATGAAGGAAAAGGCCGTATCAAACAGTGGACTTAAAGGTTAAGCCGCACTGAACGTCGCGAGAACCGTTTTACTATCTTCGAGATACCATGACAATCTTTCAGTTAAAGGAACAACAACCATCCATCTCGAACACCGCCTACGTGAGCACAGCGGCAACAGTTATTGGCGATGTCCATATTTTGGACGAAAGCAGTGTTTGGCCTGGTGCGGTTATCAGAGGAGACAACGATCGAATTACTGTTGGGAGGGGCAGTAATGTTCAGGACGGGGCGATCTTACATGCGGATGCGAACCATCCCTTGTCGGTGGGTGAGCATGTTAGCGTCGGACATGCGGCAGTCCTCCACGGGTGTACGATACACGATGGGACACTGATTGGGATTCACGCGACGATCCTTAATGATGCGGTGATAGGTCGGCACTGTATCGTTGCTGCCGGCGCGGTGATTTCAGAGGGCAAGCATTTTCCCGACGGGTCGCTGATTATGGGGGTTCCCGGAAAGGTGGTGCGGCAGCTTTCCAAGGACGACATTGCGAAGGTGCTAGCCAATGCCGAAGACTACGTGGCAAAGGCCGGCCTCTATAAAGCGAATTTAGAGGAACGTTCGTGAGGCGATCGCTTGTCGAAAGCATTACGGGTTCGATTGATCATCAATGTGGCTTTACCTCAAGCCGGAACTTGTGCAGCAGCGGCTCGGTATAGCCGCTCGGCTGCGCACAACCCTCGAACACCAATGCGCAGGCGGCCTTGAACGCAAGCGAGGCTTGGTAATCCAGCGCCATCGGCTTGTACTGCGGATCCTCCGCGTTCTGCGCGTCGACGACCGTCGCCATGCGTTCGAGCGTCTGCTGCACCTGCTCCTTCGTCACGACCCCGTGGAACAGCCAGTTTGCGATGTGCTGGCTCGAGATGCGCAGCGTCGCGCGGTCTTCCATCAGGCCGACATCATGGATATCGGGCACTTTAGAGCACCCCACGCCCTGGTCGACCCAGCGCACCACGTAGCCGAGAATACCCTGCGCGTTATTCTCGATCTCCGCCTTGATCTCTTCGTCGGACCAGTTCGCCTTCCCCGCGACGGGGATCGTCAGCAGGCCATCGAGCAGTTCGTCGCGGACGCTCGCGTAGCTCGTGCGCTCCAGTTCCTGCTGGACGGCCTGGACGTCGACCATGTGATAGTGCAGTGCGTGCAGCGTGGCTGCGGTGGGCGAGGGCACCCAGGCGGTGTTCGCGCCCGCTTCCGGATGGCCGATCTTCTGCTCGAGCATGGCGTGCATCAGGTCGGGCATGGCCCACATGCCCTTGCCGATCTGCGCCCGGCCGCGCAAGCCGGAACTCAGGCCCGCCAGAACGTTGTTGCGTTCGTAGGCCTTGATCCACGCCGATGCCTTCATGTCGCCCTTGCGCATCATCGGACCGGCCTGCATGGCGGAATGCATCTCGTCGCCGGTGCGGTCGAGGAAGCCCGTGTTGATGAAGGCCACCCGTGCCGAGGCCGCGCCGATGCACGCCTGCAGGTTTACGCTCGTGCGGCGTTCCTCGTCCATGATCCCGATCTTGATAGTGTTGCGCGGTAGCCCGAGCAGGTCCTCCACGCGCCCGAACAGTTCGTTGGAAAACGCGACCTCGGCCGGGCCGTGCATCTTCGGCTTGACGATGTAGATCGAGCCGGTACGCGAATTGAACCTGCGCTGTAGGTCGTGCATCCCGCCAAGCGACGTCATCACCGCATCGAGGATGCCCTCGGGGATCTCATGGCCCTCGCGGTCGACGACGGTCGGGTTCTTCATCAGGTGGCCGACATTGCGGATAAAGAGAAGCGAGCGGCCATGCAGCTTCAGGGTCGATCCGTCCGGCGTTTCGTACTCGCGATCCGGGTTCATGCGGCGCGTGAAGGTCTTGCCGTTCTTCGTCACTTGCTCGGCGAGATCGCCCTTCATCAGGCCCATCCAGTTGCGATAGAGCTGGACCTTGTCGGCGGCGTTCACAGCTGCCACCGAATCCTCGCAATCGACGATGGTCGTCACCGCGGCTTCGAGCAGCACGTCCTTGACATGCGCCGCGTCCGTCTTGCCGATGGGATCCTGCGCGTCGATCTGGATCTCGAAGTGCAGGCCGTTGTGCTTGAGCAGCACGGTCGAGGGCGCGCTCGCGAGACCCTGAAAGCCGGTCAGTTGCGCGGGACCCTTCAGGCCCGTCGTGCCGTTCTTGAGCGTGACCTTCAACTGGCTACCTTCGATGGCGTAGAGAGTCGCATCGGCATGCGATCCGTTCGCGAGCGGCGCGGCTTCGTCGAGGAAAGCGCGCACGCGGGCGATCACCTTGGCGCCGCGCTTAGGGTTGAAAGCCTTTTGGCGTTCCGCGCCGTCGGTATCGGGAATGGCATCGCTGCCGTAGAGCGCGTCGTAGAGGCTGCCCCAGCGCGCATTCGCGGCGTTGAGCGAGTAACGCAGGTTCGACAGCGGCACGATCAGTTGCGGGCCGGCCTGCTCGGCAATTTCGCGATCGACGTTGGCGGTGGTCGCCTTGATCTCGGTGGAGGCCATCGCCGGCACGATGTAGCCGATGCGTTCGAGAAATGCGCGATACGCCTTCAGGTCGCGCACCGGGCCCGGATTACTCTTGTGCCACGTGTCGAGTTCGCTTTGCAGGCGATCGCGTTCGGCGAGCAGCGCGCGATTCTTCGGCGCGAGATCGTGGACCAGCGCATCGAACGCACTCCAGAAGGCCTGCGCGTCGACGCCTGTACCGGGCAGCGCTTCCTCATTAACAAACTTGCTGAAAACAGCCGCGACCTTGAGGCCGTTGTGCTCGATCATTTGACTCATATCGTCGTCTTTAAGGTTGATCCGAAGACGCTACCAGCGCCTGCTTTTTGCTCGGAAAATTATCTGTTCTGCTCCGGCTTCGCACGTCGAGAGCAGCAAATTTGGACGCGGCGCACTGAGCCTCGATTCGTGATTCACGGCGTCGACAAAAGGAAGCGACTTGCGAGGGAAGGCATTGCCAGGTATGGACCATATGCGGTACTACGCAAGGGCTTCCTCGACCAGTTCGATCCAGTGTCGAACCGGAGTTCGACGAGCGCCGTCTAGGTGCATTTGACAACCGATGTTCGCTGTTGCTATCACATCAGGACGTCCGCTTTCTAATGCATCGAGCTTGTTATCGCGCAGCGCCGCGGCCAGCGCCGGTTGCGTGATGGAGTAGGTACCGGCTGACCCGCAGCAAAGATGTGCGTCTGGCACGGTCGTCAGCTCAAAGCCGAGTCGTTGTAGAACGTTCTCGACCGTTCCCCCGAGCTTTTGTGCGTGCTGCAATGTACACGGACAGTGGAATGCGATCCGCTTAGCCGTCTTTGCGGGAAGAGACTCAACCTGTTCTGCACCAATCACTTCCACGAGGTCGCGCGCCAGTTCGCTGATCCGCGCTGCCTTCGTGGCGTAAGCAGCATCGTCGCGCAACAAATGGCCGTACTCCTTCACGAACGCGCCGCAGCCACTTGCGGTCTGAACGATGGCTTGCGCACCCGCTTCGACTGCTGGCCACCAGGCGTCGATGTTTCTGCGAGCTTTTGCAAGTCCCGCATCTTGGTCGTTCAAGTGATATTCAGTTGCACCGCAACAGCCGGCTTGCGGAGCATATGTGACGCTGATCCCAAGCCGGTCGAGGACACGGGCAGCCGCCGCATTGGTGTTCGGGGACAACGATGGCTGCACGCAGCCTTCGAGCATTAGCATGCGCCGCTCATGCCGAGCCTTCGGGCGAGCCTTCGGTTGCACGCCGGACACAGGTAACTTTCGCTTGAGCGCGGCTGGAAGCACCGGACGAAAGAATAGCCCTGTCTTTAGCAAGGAACCGAATACAGTAGGATTGGGCACGACGCGTCTCAGTCCTTCGCGCAGTAGGCGTTCCAACGCGGGACGCTCGACACGCCGCTCAACTTCCGCACGCCCAATGTCCAGTAAGGCGTGGTACTTGACCCCCGAAGGGCATGTAGTCTCGCAGTTGCGGCAGCTCAGGCAGCGATCTAGGTGCAACTGCGTCTTCGCGGTAACCGGCTCCCCCTCAAGCACCTGCTTGATCAGGTAGATTCGTCCGCGCGGGCCATCCAACTCATTGCCAAGAAGTTGATAGGTCGGGCAAGTGGCGTTGCAAAATCCGCAGTGAACGCAGGAGCGGAGAATGCTTTCCGCTTCTTCGGCACGCGCCAACGTCTTTACTTGGTCGCTGAGATTGGTTTGCATGAGTCTCTTCCTTTAAAAGTCGGCGTACATGCGCCCAGGATTGAGAATCGCGCGCGGGTCCAGCCGCTCCTTAAGTTTTCGGTGGTAACGAAGGGCGGGCACCTCCAGCGGATGAAAGGGTTCTGTTCCATCTCGTGCAGTAAAACACGTCGCGTGGCCGTCGGCGGCCTCTGCGATGTGCCGGATGGCCTTCGCTGTTTCGTCGCTCTTGAGCCAAAGTTGTGAGCCTCCCCAGTCGACCAGCACCTCGCCTGGTAGCGGATCGACGAGCCTGTTACGGGCTATCGATAAACGCCAAAGTGGACGAGGGTCTTTGAAAAACGCGAGTTGTTGCTCGCGAAGCATGCCCCAAAAAACTGGATCCAGTTCCTCGCCGCCTATGCGTCTCAGTGCCGACTGTACCGAACCGGCACCGCCTTCAAGGCGAACGTGAAGTCGGTCGTCGACGTAGCACGCACCGCTTATCGGCAAAGAATCCTTGCGCCACTCGCTCAGATAAAGCAAGGCTTCCGCCCAGGAGATGTTGAACGTAACGCTGCGCTGCTCACGTGAACTGGGCAGTACCTTGAGCGAAACTTCCGTCAGAATGCCCAGGCATCCGAAGCTCCCCGCGAGCAAACGGGACATGTCGTATCCCGCAACATTTTTCATCACCTCGCCTCCGAAGCGAAGGTGCTTCGCCTGCCCGGTAATGACGCGGCAACCAAGCACAAAGTCGCGCATCGAACCCGCCCAAGGTCGTCGAGGCCCGCACAGGCCGCTCGCAACCGCCCCGCCCACGGTGGCCCTGTCCTGGAATTCGGGAGGCTCGCACGGCAGCATCTGCCCGGCCTCAGCCAGGGTTTCACTAAGCAGGACAAGCGGCGTGCCGGCACGGACCGTGATCACGAGTTCGGTAGGGTCGTAGCTGACAATGCCCCGGTGCGAGCGAGTGTCGAGTTCCTCTCCCTGCACCGGTCGACCGAGAAACGATTTGCTGTTGCCACCCCGTATTCGCACCGGCGAACGCGAGACGTAAGCGCACCTGACCTGCTCGATGAGTCGTTCGCTATCGTCGATTGCCTCGAATGCGTGTTGCATCAAAACCGCTCCAGTGCTGGGAATGCCAGCTCACCGTGGCGGACGTGCATCGAGCCAAACTCTGCACAACGATGCAGCGTCGGGATGTTCTTTCCGGGATTTAGCAAACCCGCGGGGTCGAAAGCCGCCTTCACTGCGTGGAACAAACTGAGTTCGTCGCTGTTGAACTGGGCGCACATCTGGTTGATCTTTTCGCGGCCAACCCCGTGTTCACCCGTAATGCTGCCGCCCACCTCGACGCAGAGTTCAAGGATCCGCGCGCCGATCCCTTCTGCGCGTTCCGTTTCTCCCGGTGTATTCGCGTCGAAGAGGATAAGGGGATGCATGTTGCCGTCGCCAGCATGAAAAACGTTGGCGACCTGGAGCCCGTATTCAGCCGAGAGCTCACTAATGCCCCGGAGAACGCGCGGTAACTCTCGCCGGGGAATGGTGCCGTCCATGCAGTAATAGTCAGGTGAGATCCGCCCGACCGCTGGGAACGCGTTCTTGCGGCCTGCCCAGAAGCGTTGCCGCTCCTCTTCGTCTCTGGACAGCCGGACGTCTGTGGCGCCCGCTGCCTGAAGGATAGCTTCTACTCGCTCGCAATCTTCCAACACGTCAATTTCCGCGCCATCAAGCTCGCACAACAAGATGGCCTCGGCGTCGACCGGGTAGCCGGCGTGAATGAAGTCTTCCGCGGCGCGGATGGCTAGGTTGTCCATCATTTCCAGTCCACCGGGAATAATCCCGGCGCCGATGATTTTCCCAACCGCGCGCCCGGCATTTTCGACATTGTCGAAACTTGCCAAAAGGACCTTCGCGCTTTGTGGCTTGGTCAGTAATTTCACCGTTACCTCGACGATAACCCCGAGCATGCCTTCCGAGCCAGTGAATAGCGCAAGCAAGTCGAAACCGGGGCAGTCCAGCGCGTCCGATCCAAGGGTGAGCAGTTCGCCGTCAACCGTCACGATCGTGAGCTTCTGGATATTGTGGACTGTCAGACCGTACTTCAGGCAGTGGACACCGCCCGAATTCTCGGCAACATTTCCGCCAATCGAACAGGCAATCTGGGACGACGGGTCGGGTGCGTAGTACAGACCGAATGGGGCAGCGGCTTGTGAGATGGCGAGATTGCGAACGCCGGGCTGCACCCGGGCAACGCAGGCTTCTTCGTCTATTGAGATTATTTTTTTGAAGCGCGCCATCACGAGCAGGATGCCCTTTTCAAGTGGAAGCGCGCCTCCAGACAAGCCGGTTCCGGCTCCTCGCGCGACTACGGGCACTTGGCGTTTTGACGCAAACGCAAGCAAGGCTTGAACCTCTTCGATTGTCTCCGGCAGCACGACCACCATTGGAGTGGCGCGATACGAAGACAGGCCATCGCATTCAAAAGGTCGAAGGTCTTCCTTCTCATGCAGGATTTCGCTTCCCGGCAAAAGTGCGGACAGTTCGGCGAGAATTTGGGCGCGATCGTGCGACGGCAACGCACCGTCAATGTCTTCGTCGTAGTGGTAGCTCATGGATGTCTCCCGCCGTCTTAAAATTTAATCCCTAGGTTTATTCTTTCCTCAAGCGGCCTAGATGTCGATATACAATTAGCTGGTCATACCACTTTTTGTTAGTTAAGGTCGCACGACGATCGAGCAGCCCTAGTACAGTATTGAGTCGTAGCGGTCGGGGTTGAGTTTCGTCGTGACATGTTGATACTGGTCATACCAGTGTGAAATCAGAGGCACGGAGGGGAAATGGATCGGCAAGTTGCGGACGTGGTTGCGGAACGTATCGAGCAGTTGATCGCCGATGGGGTCCTGAGAGCGGGGCAGGTCCTACCCTCTGAGAGAAGGCTTACCGACAAGCTTGGAGTATCAAGATCGGCACTGCGGGAAGGGCTCAAATCACTGAGGGCCCGAGGGATCATCGAAACGTCGCAGGGACGGGGCTCGTTCGTCGCGAACGTGAGTGCGCAATCGCCGCTTACGCCACTAATGCACCTGCTAGGGTCGCAGCCGAGAACACTCTACGATTTACTCGAGGTGCGCGGCTTCCTTGAGGCAGAGTCAGCTGGCCTTGCCGCATTGCGGGGCACACCTGCGGACTTCGCGGCGATCACGCGACATTACAACGCCATGGTGGCGGCAAATGGGACTGACATCAGTGCTTCCGATCACGCTCGGCTTGATCACGCTTTTCATCTGTCCATCTGCGAGGCATCGCACAATCCGGTCCTGGTGCACACGCTAAGTTTCCTGACGGACCTCATGCTGAGTTCGGTGTTGGCTTCGGTGAATAATTTGTATCACCGACAATCGCAGAAGCAACAGATCGACCGACAGCATGCAAGGCTGTGCAACGCTGTGACAGGCAAGTTGCCAGAGCAGGCGCGCAGAGCGGCTGGCGAGCATGTCCGTGCCGTTAGCACGGCCTTGAAAGAGGTCGAATTGGAGGAACAAAGGCTCATTCGCGCAACCCTGCGCCTTAATGGTTGGTAGCAGTCAGCTTCAGGTTGATTTGCCGCGGCCGCAGGCGTGCAAGTCATGGTCTCGCGGGAACGCTGCCTGACTGCACTGGATTCCAGCGGCGGTTCTGCATCGCGAATTGCAGGAAGCCGGCTACGAAAGCGGCATCAGTCAGCTCAAGCCTTCCTCGGTCATAAAGGCGTTCAAAAGCTTAGCCAGTGGTGGGCTACTAGACCGCGCCCGCCAAGCCGGGGGAAAACCGGGCTCTTCGGCACCGCCCTCAATATTTCGTCAGGTCAAGGGCGGCGGCGCTACACCCTGTCAATGCTTTAAAGTTTACCATGCGCGTGCCGGTATATCGTACCTTGGGCACGGTTGCCGTGAAGGCGGCAACCGGCACTTTCACGCGCTCGCCCAAGCCGCCGGTTAAGGGCTATGGTCGCCAGGAGGATCGATGGCACCGCGTTCCAACTCACCGGTGCGACTGTCATGGCTACTTCGTCGAGTTACAGGTATCTGTTTATGTACGTGACCCCTTGGCACCCGAGTTCCGCTAGCTTCTGGGTGCACTGCCTGAAAGCATGCTCAGCCGTCGGTATGACCAGTTGAGACGCATCGACGGCGCGAGCAGGATATTGCACTGATTGGACCTTCAATGGGTAGCAATACAGCGCTGCCAACGACGACCATGGAATTATAAAGAGGATGCCAAGCAGCGCGTCTTCACGCGCTCCAGCGGGGGGGGGGAACCACTGCGACCCATCCCTGGGCACATCGATCCAACTGTCATTCTGCACGACGAATATGTTTGCGATCGCAACGGACTGGTTGCTGCGATCTAGCCGATTGACGGGCGCGGGTTGGCATTGAGTGACGAGATGATGCTCACGGCACGCGCATGTTCGCCACCAGCGACCATTGGGCACGAGACCTACGACTGCCCCGACGGAAATCCGGCAAGGACCATTCGATACCGTTAGTACGGTCTGCTTCGACTGAAAGTCACATTCCGCTCTTCCCGGATTGGCACTAATCTACATCGGGCTCGCACTGCCACACACCGCGAGCCCGCAGCAGCTCTTTCACGTTATCGATCAGTACCCCTATTGAAGGATATAAGATGAAGCGGTCCCGTAATGCCAAGATTGTCGCGACCCTCGGGCCAGCCAGTTCCGATAAAGTGGTAATCAGGAAACTGTTCGACGCTGGGGCTGACGTTTTCCGGCTTAACTTCAGCCACGGTAGTTGGGAAGAGCATCTGCGACGACTTACCGCCATCCGGGAAATAGAATCTGAGTGCGGCCGACCGATCGCAATCCTTCTCGATCTCCAAGGTCCAAAAATCAGACTTGGTACGTTCGAGGGTGGCTCGGCGCACTTGTCTGCCGGGCAGATGTTCCGCCTGGATCTTGATTCGACACCAGTCAACGGCGAGCGGGCTCCACTGCTTCACCCGGAGGTCTTCGCCGCTATCACGGTCGGGGCGCAGTTGCTGCTTGACGATGGGAAGATCCGTCTGCGCGTGCTGGCGAAGAACGATGACTTCGCGGATACTGAAGTGGTTGTTAGTGGACGCATCTCGGACCGCAAAGGTGTAAACGTTCCGGATGTAATGCTTCCGATCTCGGCACTTACGCGCAAGGACCGCGAGGATCTTGCGTTCGGAATGGAGCATGGCGTCGACTGGGTAGCGTTGTCGTTCGTGCAACGGCCCGAAGACATTGATCAAGCCCGCACCCTCATCGGCGATAAAGCCTGGGTGATGGCGAAGCTGGAAAAGCCGCTCGCGATCGATCACCTCCCCGAAATTGTCGAGCGTTGTGACGGAATAATGGTTGCGCGCGGAGATCCGGGCGTTGAGCTTCCGGCGGAGAAAATCCCCGAGATACAGCGGAGAATCATTCGGACCTGCCGGGAAGCCGGGAAGCCAGTCATCGTCGCAACGCAGATGCTCGAATCGATGATTGCATCTCCAGTGCCAACGCGTGCGGAAACGTCAGACGTTGCGGGTGCAATTTACGCTGGAGCGGATGCCGTAATGCTCTCGGCGGAGTCGGCCAGTGGACAGTTTCCGCTAGAAGCCGTTTCAGTGATGAATAGAATCATTGAACAGGTCGAACGTGACCCGGAATATCGCATCGGGATCGACGCTTCCTACACAGCCGCCGAATCGACGACTGCGGATGCCATCTGCTGCGCGCTTCGCCAAGTGGTTCGAGTCATAAATCCTGTAGTGACTGTTACTTACACGTCATCCGGCTTCACAAGCCTTCGGCCGCCAGGGAACGCATTTTGACATCCATCATCGCGATGTCGCCTTCACTGCAGGTCTGCCGCCAACTCGCGTTGGCGTGGGGGATACATGCTGTTTCGTTTCCGAATGCTCGTGATGTCAGCGAAATGATATGGCTCGCTATGGAAGCTGCGTCGGAAGAGGGATTTGCCTCTTCCGGGGATATAGTCGTTATCGCAGCCGGTCTGCCTTTCGGAGAATCAGGAACAACGAATCTGCTTCATATTGGTAAATGCGGCGATCCGGTGCCCGTGACCCAAATTGCGACGATGGAGCGGTGATTGTCGCGTCTTAAGTAGGCGCGCCCATCTTGTTGCTCGCGGAAATGCACGCAAAGTACTCTCGTTCCCGCAGAGCGCCGCGGGTCGGTAGGTCAAGA
>Ga0255336_101514_pt1 | contig 16128 bp, 12 predicted proteins | sample MeOH1_35cm_T3_17_FD_189102 | JGI IMG/M metagenome (GOLD analysis project Ga0255336, IMG submission 189102) | Sandy soil microbial communities from University of British Columbia, Vancouver, Canada - MeOH1_35cm_T3_179 | ecosystem: Engineered > Artificial ecosystem > Sand microcosm > Unclassified ...
GCATACTTCGCGAGGAATAGTTCGGTCAACGGGTGGAGCATGGGAGTCTCGTCCACATCCAGATAGGGCGCAGGAATGTGGTGTGCGACGACCATTGCACCTTCCACTCCATGGCGATCCAACCAATCGCCCAGGACGCGTGGAGGGAGCGCGAGAAACGACGACAGTCTCTCAACTCGGAAGTGGATAGCCGTCTCGTCGTCTTGCATCATTTCCCCGAGAGCATCCATCGCAATTTCAGGATTCGTCTCGGCAAACTTGCCGAGACGTTGGTCAGCTTCTTGGCGCAGATGAAAATTGCCGCTCATCGCCCTCACCAGAATTCGCGCCACGCGGAGCGGCTCTGCCGACTTCGCGAGCGCGTTGAGCGTTTCACCCCACCAATGTCCATGCAGGTCGGAACTATCGATCGCAGCCTCGAGTACCTGCCACGCGAGCATATCGAAAGAGCTATCCCGTGTCGAAGTCCACGCCGGATCATGGCTTCGCGTGTACTGATACGCAACAAAATCGACTGCAATCTCTGTGACGCCGTGCTTCCGGGTTGCCATCATCGGCATGAGAACATCCAGTCCTCGCCTAGCATCGTCCGGAGTGGTGTGGCGGGTTCCAACCCACACGGTGAAGTTCTTCAAGACAGCCGGCTCCAACCGTTCGTCCCTGACCATCTTGAGCGCCCTTCCGAAGGCATCGGATACATCCGCAATCGACTGCGCAAGGGAAAGGGCTATTCTTGGCTGCGTTTGTTCCGCTTCGTCAAGAAATGCATTCGCGCGAGAAACATCAAGGCCGCCCTGCCACCTTGAACCTGCGAGGTAGCCTCGAGCGAATTCCGGTTGACCGCTTTGGACTGCGCGATCGATGACGAGCGAAAGCAGCGTACCGCTCTTATCGGTCTTCCCTACTTGAAAGCCGAACTGAAACACCGCGAGGGCGTTTTCGGTGCAGACCCAGTCGAGTACCTCACGCGCCTCTTCTCGGTGGCCGTTGTGGGCCTCGAGCACCTCCGCTGCCAGAGGCGAGAGCGAGTGTCCAGGCTCGTCAAGGTTCTCCGGCCAACGAGATAGCTGCCCAGCGGCCTGAATCACTCTGCCAAGAAGCGTGGTCGGGGGGAACGATCCCAGCCAGCGAGAGATCTGCGCGGCGTATGCATCCGGAAGCATCGCTTGGGGTACTCCGCGGTACATTCCGGAGCGAGTGACAAAATTGTGCAGGCGCGTATGCAATTCTGCCTGAACCTTTTCGGAAACTTGGTCGGGACGGATCTCGCTTTCTACAATTTCCAGAAATCCGTTCCGGACAAACATATCCGTCGCGTCGATGAGAATTCGGTCTGTCTTGTGTTTGTCTGGTGAGTTCGAGCGCGATTCCACGGTGTCCCGGAGGAGTTGGAGACACAAGCGAACACATTCGTTCTTCTCCGTGTCCGTCTGGAATCTCCATTGCCGCTCCGGTATGCGTCCCGCGATCACGTCGGATCTACTGATACCGGACCCCATGTAGTCGAAAGTTTTCTCGAGCGCCCGTAGAAACGGCGGTGTCAATTCCTTTGCTGGCTCAGGCAATCTTGCTCGGAGAAGCGAAATTCTATCAGCGAAGGGGATCGAAGTACCCGAAAGCAGCGGACGAAACAGGCGTTCCCATTGGCCCGAGGCGTTATTGCCGATATTGGGTTCAATCTCGACCTGCGAGAGCCGAAACAGAATCCGTTCTGCATCCGCGAAAAATGCTGCGAATTGCGCTATCTCGGTCGCCGCAAACACGAGTTGCCGCCGCGGTCCCCAACCAAAGTTGACTCTCCTTTCAACACCAATCTCGTTGTCAGAAGCCGCCTCGATCAGGTGGCGCATCTGCGGAAGATAGTGGTCGGGATCAATCTCGACCAGCGCAATCAATCGAGAGACTTTGTCCGCATCGGATAGATCGGAGCCTTTGAGGTGAGAAGCAAAGTCTTGGAAGAAATCCCGGACGATCTGGCGCTCTCTCTCACCGGCACTTCGCTGGACGCGTGCGAGAAAGCTTACTTGCATATCTTTCGTCAGGGATTGGATCCATTTCAGGAACTCCTGTTCTCGACCTGCGATCCACTTTGTCCAAGCCCTTGTGAAAGCGTGTTTCGCAATAATTGCTGGGCGAATGCGATAGTAAAGCGCGGAGCGTTCAACGAATCCTGGCGTCTCCTTCAGCTCCGTACAGCGCTGCTCAAGAACGCGGCGATCGAACCCCCTCCAATCACAGAGTGCGTCCAGTTCCATTGCCACATCCTCTGTTCTGCCGACTCGCGTGAAGAGCGCGAGGGCATCGACATAGTCCACGTCCGCGTCGAGAACGTCACGATAATAATCCATCACCTCCGGAAGGGTCGGCAGTAGGGCCCCTTGAGCGCGACGGATTTGGTGATCGCGCAGGCATAGATCTATCGCGAACCGCAGATAACCTTCCGCCAGCTCAACGTAGGCTCGGAGTCTCTCAATCGCAACTTCTGGGAAATTTGCCTGAAGAATCGGTCCTATCTCGTCCTGGGTATATTGGATGGCTTCCGGGTCTGGTAACCCGCTTCCCTCTTGTTCTGGATCTTGCTGGATCGCAATTACGCGGATACGCTGCCTGTGCCCATAGAGCGCGTCGCTGAGTCGACGCCGCGTCTCAAAGGAAGTGTCGTCGACGACCAGCACGCCCTGCATCTGCTCGTTGTTCGCAAGGATACGTGCAAATTCAACAGCCTGGGCCGCGTCATCCGCGTAGAGGACAATACTTTCGGCCGCATGGACGTACTTTAGCGCCTCGTACACAGACCGCGTCTTTCCGATAGCGGCCGATCCGTAAACACATAGCAGCGGCCTTTCGGGCACGCTCGTCGGCTCAACAAACGCTAGTACCCGTCCCTTCAGAACCTCGAACGACTGACCGGGAACGAAAGTCGGCGTTCGCGCGGTGATGGTCTTGCCCCAAGCCGAAAACGTAAAGGTCCGGCTTTGAAATTCCAGTCCGCGGTATTCATGCAAAAAGTTCGGGAAGTGGCTCGCCATCTGCGCCACCGCGTCGACCGTGATCACGCACGCGTTCGGCGCATCAGGATTGATCTTTTTGACAGCTTTTGTCAGCGCAGCTTCAAGCTCGGTTCGCTTCGGATCGACCATCTGGACAGCCAAACAAAGGCGATAGGCATCGCCCGCTTTGATGCGCTCCTTGGCGTACGGTTTGTCGACCTCACTGACGAGTTCCGTCTGGCTGACGTTCGATTCGTGAGCCGCCTTGTACTGCCATATTGATGCCGAACCAAGATACCCGGTTACATCCCGGTCCGACCCCTGCGATATCCGAGTATCCACCCCGCCATCCGGCATGTCGGTTCGAAGATTCGTACGTACGGAGCTTTCTAGAATGCCAACCTCCCAGCAAGCGGCCCAGAGCAAGGCGTTCATAAAGGCGACCCAGTCCACGCCACCTGGCCGCTGGCAGCGGTTTGCGAGCTCATTTGCGTCGATCTTCAACATTGAGGTAGTTGTCCTGCCTCCATTGTATGAAAGCTAAGGGTTCCTCGGTGCAACGCGGTATTGCCGGAGATCAGCGGCTTTTTGTTGCAGTTCTGCGGCCAACAGGCCTTTGGAGCCAGACTCCCTGCGGTGCCACTGGCACCCAATCCCCTGACAGTATCGAATGCGGTTCCTGACGGAGTAGGTCCGCATTTCCAAGATGGGCGGTTGCTTCGCGCCGCCCATGGAGCCGGCGGCTCTCCCTTCCCGGGTCTGTGACTAGAGAGCCGCTGGTCTTCTCGCTCCCCGTTCCCTCGCCACTCGCGCACTCCCGTGCGCCTCTTCTGCTGTTCCCACGGAGAACCATGAAAATCGACGCGGATGTTCTTACTGTCCTCAGCCAGGCGGAAGTGTCCGATCATCGCCTGGTCTTGCCTCAACAACTGGAACGCAAGCTCTACGAGCGGACCAACAAAGTACTCGAAGCTGCCGGAGGGCGCTGGAGCCGCAAGGCGCGGGCCCACCTGTTCGACTGCAACGTGCAGGAGGTTCTTGACAGCGTCCTGCTTACCGAAGAGATTCGCACTCCTCAGGAGTTCGGATACTTCCCAACCCCACCGCAACTGGTCCAACGACTCCTCCAACTGGCACGACTGGAACCGTGGATGCTTGTCCTTGAACCCAGCGCTGGACGTGGAGCGATCGCGCGCGAGATCGCGAAGATCGCGACAGTCGAGTGCTTCGAACTCCAGGCCGACCATGCCGCCGTGCTTGAAGAAGATGGGTATGCGCGCGCCATCTTCCGCATGGACTTTCTGAACGCAAAGCCCACGATTCGCTACGACCGGGTTGTCATGAACCCACCCTTTGCGCGACGGAATGACATTCTCCATATTGAGCATGCCCTTCACTTCCTCAAGCCGGATGGCCTTCTCATATCCGTGATGTCCGCAGGCATTCTGTATCGCGAAGACGGGATGACCACGCGCTTCCGGGAATTGGTTCGGCGCCGTGGCGGATGGTTCGAAACCAACCCCGAGAAATCCTTCCACGTGTCAGGGACCGACATTCGTACCGTGAATGTCGTTGTCCCTGGCAACGACCCCACCTGCTAGTTTCTCTACCTCCAACTTCAGATCGAGGAGTTTTCCTATGGACCGGCCAACGACTCCGGCACCCGCCTTGCTATGCGATTTCTGTAACGCATCCGTTTCTGATGGCCGCAGCTTCGATGCCGCGCCTCTTGCGATGACTGTCGAGGACACCACGATCTACTTCTGCGACAGCAAGTGGGCTGCGTGTCCCACCTGTTTCCAGATGATCGATGAAGGCCGCTGGGAGGAACTGACCGAACGCTCCTATGCCCGCTGGCTCGATACCGAGCGCCAAGGCGGAAGTGAACCGGGATTCCGGTTACGGCAGTTCATGCGAGCCCACCTCACTCAACTCCACCGCCTCTTCCGTGAGGCGCGTGGCCGAACCGCTTGACCTCGCACAGGAGGACCATCTCGATCCCTCCAACTAAGGCCAATCCCCGGGAGACGAGACGTTGTGGGCAGTGTTCCACGGAATCGCGGCAGAAAGGGCATGAGCAAGCGCAGCCACTCGGTTCATGCCTTCTCCATGAGCCGATTCCTAAGCGTGTGCAACTCTTTCTTCATCGCAGCGAGCTCCGGCGACGTACACCCTGTCGCGTCATCCACCGTTCCAGGAATGGAGACGGCCAGTTTCCTCAGATCCCTCCCCTTGGGGGTGAGCGAGATGATGACTTGGCGTTCGTCTTCTGGAGCCCGTTCTCGTTTCAGCAACCCAGACGACTCCATGCGCCGCAAGAGGCCCGTCAGGGTGCCCGAATCGAGGAGCAGTCGCTCTCCAACCTCCGAGATGTTGACCCTGTCTTTCTCCCAGAGCACGAGCATGACGAGATACTGGGAGTAGGTCAGGTCGAGGTCTTTGAGCAGACGGCGGTAGAGCTTGTTCATCGCCAGGCCCGCGGAATAGACCGCGAAGCAAAGCTGGTCGTTCAGGAGCAGCGGGGATCTCTCGTGCTGCCGTGTTGCCGCGTTGGATCGATTCGCCATGTCCTTATGATGCGTTGTATGCAATCTAGTTGCAAACAAAGGAATGGCCCGGTCCATTCCTGAGAATTCGCCGGGCCCGCGGTAGACGGATTCCTGTTATTTGCTGAGGTACTGGTTCAGGATTTCGCTTGCCTGGCGCAGAGCCTCTTCCGTCTCCGGAACCTTGCGGATCCCATTCAGCAGGCCGAAATCATGGATCTCGCCGAGATAGCGGGTGGCAATCACGGGAACACCTGCCTCGTCGAGTTTGTGAGCATACGCCTCTCCCTCATCGCGCAGCGGATCGTTCTCGGCGGTCTGCACCAGTGCCGGGGGCAGGCCCTGAAGTTGCTCCGTGGTGGCGCGCAGTGGAGAAACATGGGGATCGTCCCGCTGTTCCGGCTTCGGCGCGTAGATGTCCCATCCGAACTTCATGAAGTCGCGGGCAAGAAAACGGCCCGTGGCGAACTCATGATACGACTCGGTATCGACACTGGCATCAGTCGCAGGATAGAAGAGCACCTGGAGTTTGAGGGCCGGCCCACCACGCTCCTTCGCGAGCAAGGAAACCACGGCCGCCATGTTTCCACCGACCGAGTTGCCCGCAACCGCGAGCCTGCCTCCGTCGACCCCAATCTCTTTTCCGTGCGCAGCCACCCACTTGACGGTGGCATACGCCTCTTCGATCTGGGTCGGATACACGGCGTCCGGTATCGGCGTGTATTCGGGGAAGACTGCGACCTGTCCGGACCCGACGACAAGATCGCGGACAAAGCACTTGTGGTTCTCAAAATCACCGGCAATCCAGACTCCGCCATGGACGAAGACGAACGCGCCGGGAGTTCCCTTCAGCTTTTCCGGCTTCACGACATAGATCTTCACCTTGCGCCCATCCTGCTCAATCGTCCTCTGAGCCACGGTGATGCCGGACATATCCACGGGCGTCTTGTCCTGCAATCCCTGCAGCGTAGCCCGTACCTGGGGTCCCGGAAGAGTCCAGAAGGGGCTGCTGTCCTTGTTCACGCCCTGCAGAAACTCGCGCACCTCGTGATTGATACGTGGGTCGGTTGCTGGGTCTGCTCCCTGCTGGCCGATGGCGTTGTGGTTGATGGCGAAGAGTGTGCTTGCTAGAAGAGTTGTTAGGGTCGAAATGCGCTTCATGTCCGTTCTCCGTTCGTGGTGAGGTTTCCCAACCGGCTCACTGCCCGGTCGCAATGGTTTACATTCAAATAGATTGTATGCAATTAAATTGGATGCAATATTTCTAAAATCTTTAGACAGCCCCCTGCGCCGTTGCCTTCCCCCCGGTCAAACGGCGAGCGTATCCCCGTCTTTACTTCCCTCCGCCACAAGATGCCCCTCATCCCCAGGCTCTCCTCCGCGCGGGATGCGTCCGCGTGTCCCGTACCTACCCACCCTCAACCCGAAAAGGAAAACATCATGGAACAACAGGTAGCCGTACCACCGCAGGCGGAGTATCGCGATCTGCAGGTCGCCAAGCTGCAGGAGTCTCCCACCAACCCACGACGGCGATTCGACGCCCGCGGTATTGAAGAGCTCGCGGCAAGCTTCCGCACGCAAGGCGTTCTTCAGCCACTCCTCGTTCGCCCCAACTCAGGAGAAAACTTTGAGGTCATCGCCGGCGCACGCCGGCTGCGAGCCGCCCGCGTCGCTGAACTCGACACTGTGCCCGTCCGCGTCGTCGAGCTCTCGGATGCCGAAGCCATCGAGGCCCAGGCGATCGAGAACCTGCAACGCGAGGAGATCCATCCCCTCGAAGAAGCGCTGGCCTACAAGAACATGCTGGAGCTTGATCCCACGCGGTTCTCCGTGGCTGGCATTGCCGAAAAGGTCGGTAAGAGCGCGGCGTATATCACGCAGCGGCTCCGCCTCACCGAGTTGGTAGAGCCGGTGGCGCACGCGTTTCTTGAAGACCAGATCGGCGTGGGACACGCGCTCGAGATCGCCAAGCTTCAGCCCAGTGAGCAGGAGCGGGCGTTTTCCGCATGCTTCCGCGAAACCTGGACCGGGTCGTCCAATACGCGTGTGCTCCTTCCCCTGCGGGCGCTGGTGAGCTGGGTCGAACAGAACATCCTGCTCGACCTCAGTCACGTCGCCTTCGACAAAAGCAATGAGACTCTTCTCCCCCAAGCCGGAAGCTGTATCACCTGCCCCAAGCGAACGGGACATAACACACTCCTCTTCGGCGAGGGGGGCGCGGACAGCTGCACGGACGCCGTATGCTTCAACGCCAAGATGACCAGCTTCGTCGCGCAGCAGGTGGCTGCGAAGCCGACCCTGGTGCAGATCTCGACGGGTTGGAATAGCGTGTCTCAGCCAGGCGTACTGCCGCGAGGGCGGTATGTCCCGCTGCAGATCGGCAAGCGCGCTTCCGGCAAGGGCGCTACGCCGCTGAATCAGAAGATCTGTAAACACCTCAAAGAAGCGATCGTGGCCGAAGGAACCGATCGCGGCATCACGCTCAAGATTTGTTCGGAGCCGACATGCGCTATCCATTTCCCGGATCGCCGCATTCCGGATGCCAAGCAGATCGAAAAGGAGAAGGAGACGCGGCGCAAAGAGTTGCTGAAACGCAAGGTGCAAGCGACCGTCCGGCATCGCGTCCTGGCGGAGGTGCTCAAGAAGGTAGGTGCGCCCCTCGGGCGCGCGGATCTTGCCCTGGTGCTCCAGGTACTGCTCGACCAGTCCACTCCTGTTCGACGCGAGACGCTCGCACGGCGATCGAAGCTGCCCCCCGCTCAGCTCACCACCACCACCAAGGTTCACGGTGAGCTCGTACGCATGTTGAAGCGGCTCGATGAGAATGCCCTCTCCAAGCTTCTGCTCGAGTGGGTGCTTATGGACGACGCCGAGAGCCGACTCGATAGTGAACCCGAGTACCTCCACCAGGCGGCCAAGCAACACCGCATCGACCTCGTGAAGGTGCGCAACGCGGTCGAGCAAGAGATGTCGGCCAAGGAGGCGAAGGCAGCCGCGAAGCGCGACAAACCCAAGAGTCCGTCCACGACCGCGAAGAAAACAACGGCCACAAAGAAGAAGGCAACCACCCCAAAGGCAGTGGCCGCCTAGTGTCTCGAAATGGGCGTGCGCAGCGATCGACGAATCGCGCCGCACGCCCAGATCTTCCCTTGGACAGTCGAGGGCTCCGCGGCTGAAGTTTGAACCGAAGTCTGACAACGAAACGGAGACTCGAAGGTCGTTGCCTGCTGCAACCCGGCACCGGTGTGGCGCATAGAGGACAAACGCACTGAAAGCGGTGCGTATAGTACACGTAAGTGCATGATTCTTTTGCACTTCAAAGCAGATTTTACGATATAGTTGCATCCAGGTGCAATGCTTCCAGGTCGATGGGACGGAGCACCCTCCCCTCTCATTCCTGCTATGGGTGAGAGGATTTGCCTTTCAATTCAATGCTGGAGAAAGCCCAGAAATGTAGACCCGGAGCCTATGATGCAGACGAACGAGTCTCATTCCCCTCAGTCTCCCCCTCGCCGCCGCCAACGCTACGATTGGCCGCCTGAAGCGGCACAGCTCGCTCGGCAGAAACCTCGCATTCATCCGTCTAACCTCATCGAGCAGCTCTACGCGTTGACCGGCTATCCTCGCGATGCCTGTTGGAGATTCGCTGCCAAATTCGGCATCCAGAGACCCACGCACTATCACCAATGGTCCCCGGCCGAGCAGCAAAAGGTACTCGAAATGTGCGAGACCCGCCTGGTTCCCGACATCGCCAAACACTTCGGCGTAAGTTCCAAGTCTATCTACCATGTCATCGCTCAGAACCATCGTCAGGTCTCGCGCCGGTCGGAGTGGTTCGGCGTACACGCCGTTGCCTCGTATCTCACGGTCAAGCCCGCTCGCGTCCAATCCTGGATCGCCAGCGGGAAGCTGAAATGTGTCGTCGAAGAACACAAGAGCCTGAAGTACACCATGGTCTCCGGAGCGGAGCTGGTGCGCTTCTGCAAGACCTATCGATCCGAGCTGCTGCGTCAGCGGATTCCCGAGAAACGGATTCTGTTTCTCACCGACTATGTGGTGGCAGGAGATGTCGCCGACGATTATGGTGCACGATCCAGCAAAATCGAACGCGAGGCGTTTGAGCGCGGCGAGTATCTCCGTCCGCGTACCGAAGAGGCGGAAGAAGACGAGGATGACGTATGATCCGTCCAAGAGGCGCGGAGTGATCGTGTCCGCCAGGTGAGCCCATGCAGAACGTTGCCTATCTCGCGACCACCAATGCGGCCGGGGCAGTCCGGATCCTGCGAACCGGCGAGGCATCCCCAGCCTCCGGCGACGCGCCGACGTTCCCGATGGAGATTCCCCGCCCCTCGCCTGAAGGAGCGCAACAACTCGGCTGGCTGCTGCTGTATGACTCCCTGGGCAACGACCGCCGCGCGGACCGTTTACAGGCTCCCTTCACAGACCTCTTAATCAAACCCTTGCTCGACCATAAGCAGTGGGTGCTGACACAGGAGGATATCGAAGCCGCGGTCCAGTCCATCGAACTCACCGAGGGTTGGCTCTGGCTCGACGCCGGCTTCTACGAAGACGAAGATCCGCTGCTTGGACGCATCGACGCGATCGACCGCGAGGAAGACGATGAGCCGTCACTTGCTTGAGGCACGGAACGCCCATCACGAGGTCAGCATCGGATGGGACCCGCCTCTGGCAAACTTCTTTCTGCAGGTTCAAGATCTCCACACTGACGAAGCCATCGAAGATCCGGTCTTCGTCTGGCTCGGTGCCGATGGATACGCCACCGAGTCAAACGTCGACCGTGTACTCGCGGAAGCGGAACTGTGGGCCCTCGTCCCTTGCGAGCTGCGCGCCACGCTGCTCGCGGAGCAGGCCGCGGAGGGAGTCCGCCCGCATCGCGTGCTTCAAGGAGTGGGATGCCGATTCTGTTGAAAATCTTGAAGTGGGTGCAACTCTTGATGGTGCCTTGAAACGTCTCGGGCGTCTGCGGTTACCTGGTTCGATATATTCTTTCCATAGCAACTTCCGAACTCTTGCCGAAAATGTTTGGCGTTGCGCTCGTGTGAAACGGACAAATTGTGACATGTAGAGCTTACCTGCCTCTGGAGAACAGCAACAGTGATGACCAAACAAGAACAATTTTTATGGATCGTTCAGACGACCATACTCGCAAATGGGATCAATTTAGCGTCGGTTCCGGAGCTGGCCGAGCGTTATCGGGCTGTTATCTCAGCGAGCGGAACTCTCATCAGTGCGGATGAAGCAGTAAGAGCAAGTACGCTCATTCCTGAAGAGAAGAGCGCATTCGAGGCAGCACATGAGTTCTGTACCTATGTGCTGACAAATCTTCGGGACATCGAAGATAAGGCTCGAGAGAAGAAGATGGAAGTTCCGGCATGGTTTGCGCGGTCCTAGGTTCTAGCTAATTCCTTACTCCGGTAATTTGATCTTCAAGATGGGCGTCGCTCAGAAAAGGCACAAAGCTTGCTGGATATTCCTATCCTTCTCAATCTTGCGGATTCCTTGCGCAACTGGCTGGGCTTTCTCAGTAAAGAAAAGACGGACCAAAATGAGCGCGAACGCAAAGCTCTTAAAGCTCTGTATGCCGCACTCATGGAAACCAGCATGTATTTCCGTAGGCTTGATAGCCCTCACTTGGCCAGGACAAAACGTGAGCAGAAAGAGTTTCAACGGGACATCGCGCGGGAGGAGGCGTTAGCCCGGCTGTGGACGGAAGCCTCCGTGGAATTGCGCGACGTGGACGAAGACCTGGCTACGCGCTGCTTCTTCAAAGCCCAGTACTGGACTAACCGCGATGCTTGGACTGCGGAAGATGTTCACAATGCCAATATCGCGCTTCAAAGAGTGACGCGCGATGCACAAGCTCTGCTTCGTAAGCCAGCCTAACCAGGCGCCGGCTTCAACAGACGGCTAGGAAACCCCAGCCGAGACGCGGACAGTGCGCCCCGGATTTAGCCTCAGGGCCACTTGAATTGCGGCGCTCCCTCGTATCGTTGGCCGACTGAAGCTCTGAGCCGTCGCTCCTGATACGCGGGGGGCATTGAGTGCTGTTCCCTGTTTGCCCGTCAAGACAACGGACGCCGAGTAAGCCGTCCGGTTGTGATTCGTCACAATCGCCGAAACCTCCCTTGGACTCCTTTCGAAACCCAAGTCAAAGCAGGAGGCTCCGATCTTCGCGTTCCTCCAGGAAAACCGATCCCAGGGCGAGAACAGCGCGAAGCCAATGGACGTCGCAGGAACGTCCACAGCGCGAGGAAGGTGAAGACAACCGAATGATCACACATCTGTGACGCCTGCACAGACTTTGGCATCGCAGATATGACGACGTGCAGTGCCTGGCTTGGGTTGAGCTACTCCTCGCCATACAAATCCACGAGCGCTCGCGCATGCTCGTCTGTGATAGCGGCGCGAAGCGACCGCAGATGGTCCATAAATTCTGTTCGATTGTTCAGTGAATAAACTTTCGCCGCTTCCAGTGGCCGAAATTCTTTCGGAACATTGAGAAGCAGCGCTCTGCAATCGTTATCCATGAGCATCGCGTCACAGTACGGCAGGAGATGGGCAACGGTCTCCACATCGGTCGTCATACCTTCGTTCGGAGGTTCTTTTTGACCTGCTGCCGCGCGCATTGCTATAGACGCATACATCATTGATTGCAACTTGATGAAGGGTGCCTCCGAGATGCGATTCGTTTCGGCGAATCCCTTTTGAACTGCCGCAAACTCTTCCTGCGTCCGCGGCTTGCCGGCAGGAGCGAAACTCATGATTTTCAGGACGTTGGTTAGGAGTACTTCAGCCGGTGATTCCAGCATCGTTCCCAACTGTTCCAATGATGGTTCGACATTCCGCCGCAACGTGGACATCACCTTATATCTCTGCTCGACTGCCCGAGCCGCCGCTGCCGCCAGATGTTTTTGATAGCCCATTCGCTCCGCGTCGTACCAATACTGAAACGTCCGCTTCTCCTGGCTCCATTGATCGCGAAACAGACGTGCAATCGTCTCGTGCATGAACGCCCGCGATGCCTTGATTTCCTCGGGAATGACGAACGGATTGTCTTGGAAGGTTATGTAGTAACGCTTACTCCATTGGTGCGGGTCATCCGAAAGTACCTCCCGTGGATTGAACTCAAAATTTGGCTCGCGTCCCTCGGACCACGCGCGGGCGAGTTCGCCGATTTGTCGCACTTGAATCGACTCGAAAGAGTTGAAGGACAACCCACTCGATAGATGTTCATACATCTTCTTCAGTTCGGCATTGAACGGCGAAATCCTTGACTCCGAGACGTGGGAAGCCGAATCCGGACATACGATCAACTGCGCCTCTCGCAGTTCCATCAAGAGGGCACGCAGTTCCTCCCAGAATGGATTGGTCTTTAGAGTGTCGTTTCGCTGAAGCGCGGGGTTCTCTAACTTCATTAGGTTGCTGACCACGTATTGGTCGAGATAGATGATCTTCTTGCGCAGCGGGGGGAGCGGAAGGCGATCTACCAGGTGCAGACAAGTTCGGCACCGACGGGAATATCGAGTGCCTTCGATCGTCAGCACGCCAAACGTATCTTGTCCGCATTTCGGGCACGTTTTATAGGGCGGCATTATGAAATCTCTTACACTGAATGTTTTTTCTGCCATACTCCCAACCTCGATGGCCTCGTTTTGACCATCATAAGATGGTCAGACATATCTACTTACGCAATGCGAATCACGCTGTTAAACATTAGCTGCCACGGCGTCAGGCCATCACCACGTGGACGTGATTCCGCAGCCACCGCAATGCTGCCAATTTCGCTGCGTCTCTGATCCCGCTGAGAGAGCGCCGTTTGGTCTCAACAAGGGAGAAAGGAACCCGTAGCGATATGAGATCGAATTGTGACGGTGTTCGGGCGCTATCGAGCAGGTACGCTTGCAAGTGCTACCCTAGCTGCGTATGCAAGCCGATGAAATAATGGCACTTCTCTGGCAGAATGAATCGGAGACGCTGGATTTCAAGCGCGACCAATATCCCTTTGACGGTGCAGCGGAGGATGAGCGCGCCGAACTCCTCAAGGACATTTTGGCGTTTGCGAACGCGTGGCGTACCAGCCCCGCTCGAATTCTGATTGGTGTCCAGGAGGTTAAACATGGCCGAAGCATACCAGTCGGCACACAACATCTCTTGAACCGCACGCTCCAGACCTTTGTGCAGTCGAAGGTCAATCGACCGATAGTCTTTTCCTACGAGGCTGTCGAAGTGGAAGGCAAATCCATTGGAGTGATTGAGATTCTGGTACAAGATCGCCCTTTCTTTCTGACCAAGAAGTTTGGAAAGCTCGAAGCAAATGTTGTCTACATCCGGCGTGGCGATACGACAGGCACCGCAGACCCGGACGAGATTGCACAGATGGGCGTGAAGCGCGAAGAATCGCGTAGCCAACCAGTGCTGGAGTTCTCCTTTGGCGATCTTGAGAGACGCACGAAGTACGACGAGGAAATTCAGGTTCAGACGCAGTGTTTCTCGATTCCAAGTGATCGCAAGATTCCACGTTACGGGACGAACAATGGGTTGGGAATAACGCTGAACAACGAGAACGAGGATTACTACGCGGACGTAGCGCTATACCTGCGCGATGTCATGCACCTGAAGGCGTTTGCCGTGGTTGTTGCGAATGGGTCCCGGACGACTGCCCAGCAGGTGGTCGTTCGAGTGCGCTTCGCGGAACCAGAGTTAGAGGTGGTGACGTCCGGCAAACGACGACCGGAGCCAGTGAGAGATCGCTATATGAAGTTCATGCGTCCCGACGCGTTTATCAATGCGGGAGTGGATGTCACACGCGATGAAGATGGATTTGAGGTTGAGCTGGAATTGGGAGACATTCAACCGGGCACCTCGGCATGGTCGCGCCAATCTTTCTATCTCGGCTGCCGAGCGAACAAAAAGTTCGAAGCAGCGATCTCCATTTCAGGCCACAACCTGGCCGAGCCAATGCGTTTCAAGCAGCAATTTGACTTCGAAGTGGAGCACCATAGTGTTTCCGTACAACAGGTAGTGAAGCTGGGAGACAGCTTTGGAAGTTGAGCGACCAGCCTCACTACAATCAATCCCAACAATAAGCACAGAAACAGTACTCGGTCCGTCCCCGAGTCTAATCCCCCTCGCATTCTATCGACGGAAACGCGGAGAGCGCGGGTTCGACGCGATCTCGCTTGACGGACGCAGACCACTCCGCAAGCTCTGAGTTGGTCGACTGCGCGAGAGCCTGGAGCACGAGGAAGATGCGATAGAGGAGCGGCAGCGACTTGCGTTCGAGTGCGTCCTCGATCCATTCGCTGGCCCGGGCACCCGCCGCCGAAAGGAACTTGTAAATCGCCATGGCGATGGGTTCGATGATTCCCTCCCGATGGCATACGATCTCGCCGTGGCCCGGAATTGTGTGCGTAAATTGCGAGGAAAAGCCATCGCTGCCGATGCGACGAAGTACGAAGGGGCAGGAACCAACTTCGAGAAGCAACTGCGGGTCGATTCGTCCGTGTGGCTGCCCATCTTTCGATTGCACTCCAAAAGGGTGCGCCGCAATTAGAGAGAGGATGAGCCAGTTCGTTGGGTCTGTCATTGAGCCAGCCCCTTCATCACCCGTGTCGACCTCGAATTTCTCGCCGCCATGCACAATCTGGACAACGCCATCTGCCTTGAAGACAACGTCGACCGGTCCGGGGCCGGGAAAGTACATCTTGCCCTCAGCGCCAGCGACGACTGGCTTCTGCGTCGGTGGGTGCCTCAAAAACCAGAGAATGACGTTCGCCGGGATGGCCTTCATCTTCCATGCCGCGTCGAGGATCGTCTGTGCCCCGATGATGTCCCCACCTGGCAAGAGCCGCGCGGTCTCCGCTAGCGACTTCGCCGGATTCTCGCCCTCCTGAATTTGCGCGATGGCACGATTCGCCAATTCGCATGTAATCTCGGCAGCAAGAAGCTCCGGCAAGCGAACCACGAAGAAGGACTCTGCTGCATCGTCGAGATACTCACGAATAAGTCCCTCCTCCAACAAGGCTTCTCTATCCGGAGATTCCAGGTGCCGCGCGAGCGTGTCACTCCGAACCCGAAAGCGAACGACAGACTGCAAGATTTCATCAATGTTGCGGTCGGATCGAGCCGTATCTTCGAGAACTGCGCAGGCGATCTTGTGGAATCGCCTACGCAAATCCTCCCGCTCCGCGAAGACCTCGCGAGCATGATCGATCAGCTCCGTGCCAAGCATGGACGGGACGGCGCGGAGGACGCCCTCGGGAATCGGCTCGTCCCTCGAAACGGCGTGTGCAGTCACGGCCCGGAGAACCCACGGAGCGCGATACTCCTCGGCCTCCTTCCCGCCAAACATCACCGCTACCTTCTGGGTCTCAAGCACGCCCATCGCCGCATCAAATTCGTCGCCCGAGAGCGGACCCACGGAGAGTCGCACGGATTTGCGCCCGATTGACGATGCCCGCCGCCCATTCGTGCTCACGACCAGTCGTTTGGCAATCGTGTCATCGATGGCAATCACGACCTTGAGCTTGACGCCGTAGCCACTGGTGAGTTCATCAATCTCTTCGTAGATG
>Ga0255336_101515_pt1 | contig 16114 bp, 16 predicted proteins | sample MeOH1_35cm_T3_17_FD_189102 | JGI IMG/M metagenome (GOLD analysis project Ga0255336, IMG submission 189102) | Sandy soil microbial communities from University of British Columbia, Vancouver, Canada - MeOH1_35cm_T3_179 | ecosystem: Engineered > Artificial ecosystem > Sand microcosm > Unclassified ...
ACCCCTGCAAGCCGAGCCCGGCTCTTTCGCCTTGTACCGCTGTACCGTTCCCCTGACCGGAACACGCCCGACGAAAACTATCCATTTTCTGACATGCCGCTAAAAGTCCGACCTGTCAATATTATTTGGCTAGGCACGGATTGAGGTCTTTCCGACTGGCCTGCCGATCACTTCACCTGGCCAGATGCTGACGGACCCGCGCGGGGCACCGGAAGTTGGCTCAATCGCAGCCGAGCATCAATTGCGCGTGATGGAGGAACGCCGCAACCATTCCGCCGGTTCGATGTCGTCAGCAGGCTTATGAAACTGACGCGCAGATGACGGCGAGGTAAAGCCGCCTCCTCAGCCATAAGCCTCATCAGCAAAATACCAGAGGCGGTCCGCCATGCGTGCGATTCTCATTTGGATGCTTGAGGTCCCAGTTCCCGTCTTCTTTCTTGCTTACTTCATTAATTCTTTGCACTGAACAAAGCACCCTGCCTTCCTCCGGCGCGGCGCCTGAGCGCCGGTAGGGCTGACAGTCATGTGTGATCTATCGTAACGTGGAGCGGATGGCGTTCTTCCCTCCCCGCTTGATGGAGCCGTATCACCATGAAAATCGATGACGTTCGCCGCAAGGCCTTTGCCATGCCGCTGACCAGCCCGTCCTATCCGCCTGGCCCCTACCGCTTCTTCGATCGTGAATACCTCATCATCACTTACCGGACCGATCCCGCGGCTTTGGCCGCCGTCGTGCCGGAACCGCTGCAGATTGCGGCACCCCTCGTGAAATACGAATTCATCCGCATGCCGGATTCCACGGGCTTTGGCGATTACACGGAAACCGGCCAGGTCATCCCCGTTACGTTCGACGGCAAGCCGGGCGCCTTCGTGCATTCCATGTATCTCGATGACGACGCTCCGATCGCCGGCGGGCGTGAGATCTGGGGCTTTCCCAAGAAACTCGGCAATCCCAAAATGCGCGTCGAAAGCGATGTGATGGTCGGCACGCTGCATTACGGCAGCACGCTCTGCGCCACGGCCAGCATGGGGTACAAACATCAGGCGGTCGATCCCGCTATCGTGCTGAAGGCGCTGGCAGAGCCAAACTATCTTTTGAAGATCATCCCGCATGTGGATGGCAGCCCACGTATCTGCGAACTGGTCCGGTATTACTTGGAAGATGTCGCGTTGAAGGAGGCTTGGACCGGCCCTGCGGCACTGGACCTGCATTCCCATGCCCTGGCCGATGTCGCCAAATTGCCCGTTCTCGAAGTTGTTTCAGCCCTGCATTTAAAGGCCGATCTTACCCTCGGGCTCGGCAGCGTCGTCTTCGATTATCTGAAGGAAGCGTGAGTCCGACATCTCCCCCAAGGTGCTGAGAAAGCGGCTTGGGGGAGATGATCGTCTTGCTTACTCAGCGGTCCAGCCGCCATCGATCGATTGCATGGAACCGTTGATCGATTTGCCGGCATCCGAGGCCAGGAATACCGCCAACGCCGCGACATCTTCGACCGTCACGAATTCCTTGGTCGGCTGCGCGGCCAGCAGCACGTTCTTCTTCACCTCTTCTTCGGTGATGCCGCGCGCCTTGGCCGTATCGGCGATCTGCTTTTCCACCAAGGGCGTCCAGACATAGCCGGGACAAATCGCGTTGACGGTGATGCCGAAGGTCGCCAGTTCCAAGGCGGCGGTTTTGGTCAGGCCGGCAATGCCATGCTTGGCAGTGACATAGGCCGATTTGAAAGGTGACGCCACCAGCGCGTGAGCTGAGGCCGTGTTGATAATACGGCCCCATTTCCGCTGCTTCATGCCGGGAATGGCGGCGCGGATCGCATGGAAGGCGGCGCTCAGATTGATGGCGATGATAGCGTCCCATTTTTCGATAGGAAATTCCTCGATCGGCGACACATATTGAATACCGGCATTATTCACCAGCACATCGACCGAGCCGAAGGTTTTTTCCGCCGTGTGGATCATGTCGGCAATCTCGACGCCCTTGGTCATATCGGCCGGTGAATAAAGGGCTTTGACGCCGAAATCTTTCTCGATCGCAAGACGTTCTTTTTCGATCGCCGCCGCTTCGCCGAAACCGTTAATGACGGCATTCGCCCCCTGCGCCGCCATGGCGCGCGCGATAGCAAGGCCGATGCCGCTTGTCGAACCAGTGACGACGGCTGTTTTACCCTTCAACATAGCTGATCTCCGTCAATGTGCCGTGAGAAGACGGCTTGAAAAATCGAGCCGACGGTGCCGCCGGCCAAATTGCGAACAAAGCATGCAGCGCTTTTTTGTGCGCCGCAATACGATTGTACCGATGAAACACGCCGTCATGCTTTAGTCATATGGAGGAACTGCAGATCAAGAATTGCTACGGAGAGGCTTTTCCATCGTTACCTCATAGGGTTCGAAGCCATATTCGCGATAAGCGCTGAGGGCCGAGGCGTTAACGGCGAGCGCACTAATGCGCAGCCGTGTGACACCCTTGAGGCCGAGATGCCGTTCCGCTTGTGCCAGCAGTTGAGCCGCGATCCGCCTGCCACGCCAAGGCGCCATGACACAGATATCGGAGATGTAGCCGTATTTATTGGACTCTGTCGTTTCGGCGAGGTTGTCGTCGCATTCGACCCAGGCAGACACATAGCCGATGAAGTCGCCGCCGACTTCTGCAATCAGGCAGATGCCTTGCTTTGTCCTGACCTGTTCCAGCATCCAATCGAGATACGGCTCCGCAATCTCCCGCGCCGGCAGACGCGTATCGTGCAACCGGCATTCGTAATCCTGCAATTCGATGAGACCACGCCGCAAGTCGGCGCGGTCGGCCTGTGCGGCCGGTCTGATCTGAAGTCCCTCCATGATCGTCCAGCCTTCAATCCATCATGCATCGCTGTAGTCTGGCATTGACGCTGATCATTCCGCAATGGGACAGTGCCCAGACGAAAAGGAATAAGCGCTCAGGATACAGAATGAGGGGTCGCAGATGAGCCTGGATGACAATGATCGCGCCTTTACGGCATCTGATTTGCGCGGCACCCGAAGCGAGCCGACTTTCGCCGGTGCCCTCAGCTTCCTGCGCCGTAAATATAGCAGAGACCTGACCGGCGTCGATGTCGCCGTCACCGGATTTCCGCTGGACACGGCGACAACCAACCGACCCGGCGCCCGTTTCGGCCCCCGCGCCATCCGCGCCGCTTCAAGCCATATGGCCTGGACAAGGCCCTATGGCTGCAACGTAGATCCGCTGGAGCAATTGGCGGTGATCGATTATGGCGACTGCCATTGGGATCACGGCCGACCGGAACAAATCCCGGCGGCGATCGAAGCCCATGCCGATGCGATCCTTGCGAAGGGAGCTGCCTTGCTTTCCCTCGGCGGCGATCATTTCATCAGCTATCCGCTGTTGAAGGCGCATGCCAGAAAATATGGACCGCTTTCCTTAATCCATTTTGACGCGCATTCCGACACCTGGAATGATGTGGAAGGAACCGGCCGCGTCGATCACGGCACCATGTTCTATCACGCTGCGCGCGAAGGCCTGGTCGATCCCAAACGATCCGTGCAAATCGGCCTGCGGACCCATAACGATGATCTGATGGGCTTCAATGTCTTCGACGCACCCTGGGTCCACGAACATGGCGTCAAGGCAACGGTCGCCGAGGTGCGGCGGATCGTCGGCGGCAACCGGGCTTACCTGACATTCGATATCGACTGCCTCGACCCGGCCTTTGCTCCGGGTACGGGCACGCCGGTTGCCGGCGGTCTCAGTTCCGCACAGGCTCTGGCGATCATCAAAGGTTTTGCCGGGCTGGACATCGTCGGCATGGATGTCGTCGAGGTCGCACCAGCCTACGACATCTCGGAAATCACTGCGCTCGCCGCCGCGCATATCGCTCAGGAATGGCTGGCGCTTTTCGCGCAGCGGTCACGCTAACCTCAGCAACAATGAAGCCGCCCATTCTTGGGGGCGGCTTCATCACGCTGACATCAATACCGGAAGAAATCAGTTCGGCATAGAATGATCGAGATAGCGCAGGAAGGGATTGGAGGGCACGGCTTCCGCCGCCATCATCGGCGCGCTGGGGAGAAGAGGCACCACCGTAAAAGCACCCTCCCCGACTGCGGTGGCGTCGTCCTGCATGATCTGATCGACGCTCCGTGGCGCGGGGATTTTTCGGTCATCCGCGCGCAAAGCATTGGTATGCAGGAAGAGATTTATTTCTGCCCGAGACAATGCGGCATCCAACTCCGCATGCGAGGCGCGAACCTCGGGGAAATCCGGAAAAGTGACATCATATTCTTCTGACCGGCCGCCGCTGACGACCGCAACATAATAGAGCATGGTGCCTCGCTTTAACGGTTATCGAATGCTCCCTATATGGCCTTAAGAGACTTCATGGACAAGCCGTTGATTCATCACGAAGTCGCGAACTATTGCCGGGCTGATAATGACGACTCGAGGGGTGACGATGCGCTCGCTTCCGGACGCCGGGCTTCCTGCAGCAACCAATTTCGAAAGAGCAGGACCTCCGACCTGAAAGGTCTCAATTGCGGCGGCGTTACCAGGTAATGCGACTGGCCCGTGGCCACATCGATATTGATCGGCTGAACGAGTCGGCCATCACGCAAATAAGGCGCCGCGAAGCTTTTCAAGGCCAAGGCGATCCCTGTTCCCGCACAGGCCAGTTCCAGCGCCGCGACGGAGGTATCGACCCGCAGCATCTTCCGCGGCGCGACTTTGCCGCGGCCGGCTGTGCGAAACAGCCCCTCCCACAAATCACCGGTCCCAAGGACATGAATCAATGTCTGATCCGCAAGATCAGCCAAACGGCGGATGGGCTTTGCCGCAAGATCACGGTGGCAAACGATCAGCGCCGGTTCATGCAGCAGCACCTGGCAATTGAAATCAGGCCAGGTGCCGTCGCCATAGCGTATGTCGATATCGATATTGTCTTCGGGCGTCGCCGTCGCCCAGTTGGTCGTACTGAGACGAATCTCGATATCAGGATGATCTCTGGTAAAGCGGTGCAGCCGGCGTGCCATCCACAGAACAGCAAAGGCCGTCGTCGTGCGGACGGTGACGACTTGCCTTGCGCCGGCGCCGAACAGATCGACGGTCGCCAAGGATAGTTCATCGAGCGCCCGGCGTACCGCCGGCAGATAGCCCCGCCCCATATCCGTCAGATACACGCTGCGCGCCCGGCGTTCGAACAGCGCATGACCCAGCCATTTTTCGAGACTGCGGATGTGATAGCTCACGCTGGCCTGGGTCAAGGCCAGTTCATCCGCCGCCGCGGTAAAGCCAGAATGGCGCGCCGCCGCCTCGAACGTCCGCAACCAGTCCAAAGGAGGAAGTCTGTCCCGCACGGCCAAAATCCGTCATCAATTAAAAAACTATGGCCTTATATGAATAAGACTTCGTTTGATTGAAGTCTAGATCGGCGACAGACTATCGACACGCCAGCCGATATTTTTTGATGAGTATCAAAAATGAAGTCTGAACAAAGCCTTATCCCTGATTTCGATACCTATCCGATAACGCAGAAGGTGCTGCGCGCGGAGATCGTTCCGGACGGCGTCCTCGTTCATTGGGGTGACGGCCTTGCCTCACGGCTACATAAGTTCTGGCTGCGCGAGAACAGCCCCGATGGGGCCACGATGCATCCGGAAAGCCGGGAACAGCAGCTGCTGTTGACCGATATCCCCGATGATCTGCAGGCGGCCGAAGTCGCACCCACAGGCGATGGCGGGCTCTATGTGCGCTGGAAACCGGACGGCCAGGAGAGCCGATATCATCCCGGATGGCTGCGGGCGCATGTTCCCGCCGCTCCTGCCAACCAGCATGACGCCCTGCCCTCCCGTCAGACCTGGACAGCTGCAACCCTCGGTGCATTGCCAAGTTTCGCGGCAGATGACATAGCAAAAGATGATGCGGCCTGTGGCGCCTGGCTGGAAGCCATCCATATTCATGGCATTGCTTTGCTGACAGGCCTGCCATCGAAGCCCGAAGTCATCTTCGATATCCCGGCGAAAATCGGTCCGATCCGGGAAACCAATTTCGGCCGCGCCTTCGATGTCAGGACGGACGGGCCGGTAACATCCAATGCCTTTACCGCACTCGGCTTGCCGGTTCATACCGATCTCTGCACACGGGAATATCTGCCGGGCCTGCAGTTTCTGCACTGCCTGCGGAACGATGCCAATGGCGGCGAAAGCATTCTTGTCGATGGCTTCCGGGTTGCCCAGGCCCTGCGGCAGGAAGCGCCGGATCTCTATGAGACGCTCAGCAGCCAGCCGATAATTTTCGCCAACAAGGCGCGCGATACGGATTATCGTTTTGCGGCGCCGATGCTGACACACGACCGCAACGGCGATCTGATCGAAGTCCGTCTCAGTCCCTGGCTGCGTGCGCCCTTGGCGACACCCTTCGAGATCACGGACAAACTCTATCGGGGCCTGCGCCACTTCCTGCGGCTTTGCGAAGATCCCACCTATCGGCTCATCTATCGTCTGCAACCGGGTGACATGCTGGCCTTCGACAATCGGCGCCTGTTGCACGGCCGCCTTGCTTTCGACCAGCAGACGGGAACGAGATGGCTGCGCGGCTGCTATGTGGAGCTGGAAGAACTGCATTCACGCTTGCGTATCCTGGCCCGGCAACGACGGCAAGCTGCTCTAGCGCAATCATGAGACATGGAGCTTTTGCTGTCCTCGTCTGTTCCTTCACTATCACGGCGGAGGAACGAGGATGGCCAAGGCGGGAAAAGTCCGGATCGGCATATCGGGCTGGCGCTATACACCCTGGCGCGGCGTCTTCTATCCCAAGGGGTTGAGGCAGAAAGACGAACTGGCATATGCGGCCGGAATCTTCCGGACCATCGAAATCAACGGCACTTTCTATGCCTTGCAGCGGCCGCAAAGCTTTGCCAAATGGGCCGAAGACACGCCAAGCGACTTCGTCTTCTCGGTCAAGGCGCCCCGCTATATCACGCATATCCGGCGATTGAGGGATGTGGAAAAGCCGTTGGCGAATTTCTTCGCCAGCGGCCTTTTCGAATTGGGCCCGAAACTGGGCCCCATCCTGTGGCAATTCCCGCCCAGTTTCAAATTCGATGCCGAGCGTCTTGAAGACTTCTTCAAGCTGCTGCCGCACGACACCGAAAAAGCTGCGGTCCTGGCGCGCCGGCATGACAGTCAGGTCCGCGGCCGTGTCTCTTTGACTCCGGATCGCAAGCGTCCGCTGCGGCATGCGATGGAAATCCGGCATGAGAGTTTCCGCACGCCGGATTTCATCAAGCTGCTGCGCAAATATCGCGTCGCGCTGGTTTGTGCCGATACAGTCGAATGGCCCAGATTGATGGATCTCACCAGCGATTTTGTCTATTGCCGCCTCCATGGTTCGGAAGAGCTCTATGCGAGCGGCTATGACAGCCGATCGCTGAGTCAATGGAGCAAGCGCGTTGCTGCCTGGGCGCAAGGCACGGAACCAAAAGATGCCGAACGCGTCATCGACAAGCCCGGTCCCCAGCGGGCCAAGCGCGACGTCTTTCTGTATTTCGACAATGACAAGAAAGTGCTCGCGCCAAGAGATGCGCAGAGTCTGGAAAAACGCGTCGATAAATTGCTTGGCTAACCCTGCTGCCCGAGCCCGCAAAGTGGCCTCAGCGATTTCTACGTGTTAGCTCAAATGCTTCACCATTTTTTGCTGCACCGCAACAATTCTCTTGAATAAGTTCGGTTTTATAATATGGTAGATCTATGTGCAGCGCAGCATTATAAGCGCTAATGTGCGGGGAGAAGATGTTCCTAACGGCGGAGATCTTCGATGAAGAAGCCCAACATTCAGTCACCGCACAGTTTTCCTGATTTTTCCCCTTATTCAGATCCGCAATTGCGCCTCCAGGAAGTAAGCTTTTTGACCCAACAGGGTGGCGAAATGCCGATCCCTCTCGCAGCCACCACTCTTGGCATGGCGCAACTCAGCGATGAAGCATCCACCGATTTTGACGTCGAGAAACTAAGTCTGGGAGCAACTCTGTGGTCTATTCACTGATCATCACGATTTGCGCCCTGAGTGCACCGGACAAATGCCAACTCTATGAGCAGACGGTGACCGAGTTATCCCCGAGCCCCAGCATGGCCTTCGTCGAAGCGCAGGCGATCCTTGCGCAATGGATGGAACAGCATCCGGGATTCAAACTTCAGCGATGGAGGCTAAAGCCGGGTCAAGGCGCCTGAAGGCGAATTATGAACGTCGCAGCGATTTGTCGCGGTAAAGCGCATCATCCGCACGACTGATCAGAGCGTCCAGGCCCTCCCTCCCATCGATAGAGGTGGCAATGCCGAGGCTGACGGTCGGCCGGAAGTCGAGCAGATTTTCGGCCAGAACGGCTTCGGCAAATTTCACGGCGATCCGATTGCCGATATCGCGTGCCTCGGGCTCCTGGGTATTGGTCAGAAGGGCCGCGAACTCATCGCCACCCAAACGTCCCAGGACATCCGACTTGCGTAGATTGGCGCTGGCCGTCTTGCCGAAAATCTGCAAGACGCGATCACCGGTCTGATGGCCGAAGCAATCGTTGATCCTCTTGAACTCGTTCAGATCGAAAACCAGAACGGCCCTGGGTACGGACTTATTTCCGAAAGCCGCCAGCAGCGTCTCCGCCTTTGTATAGAATCCGCCTCGATTTGCGACATTGGTCAGGAAATCGATCTCAGAAGCGAGCTTGTACCCCAATTCCACGCGCGACTTCGCCAAGGCAAGCAGCAGGAACGCGCCGGCAAAGATGTAAACGATGCTTTCGATGGCCGTCAGCGGAAACCAAAGGCCTTGCCAAGCCTCTAAAGGCGATGTCGACAGGGGAACCGCTATGGCACGGATCAGAAAGAAGAGGCCATGCAAAACGGTGATGACGACAATGGATTGCCGGACGGGCAGCCTTTCGCCAACCAGGGAAAAGGCATGAGCCGTCGCCAGGATCAGGCCGCAGCAGATCACTGAAAATACAACGACCCGCGCAATGACGGAGCCGTAGAACCCGTCCACCTGGCAAAGCACCAGCCAGATGAGCGGCGGCACCAGCATATAGGCAAAACCAGGACGGCGATTTGCGAAGACACGCGCGCCGCAGCATAGGCTGCCATAGGCCGTGAGCGTCAGCGCGTTGCCGAGATCGATGGTCAGACGATCGGGCAGAATGTCACGGCCGATCATGATGGCGAGTCCGACGCCCCCGATCAGATGGGCAATGCCCCACCATTTCAGTCCCTGAACCTCTGTATTGAGGTGCCAGATCCACAGCAACAGTGCGCCGGCCAAGAATGTAACGAGGGTCAGAAGAACGAAAACCGTTAGGGAATCCAAGTGCATTAGAAAGCAGTCCAGCTCGACAACAAAGGTCGCCCTGAGGGCGCCCTTTCCAGACTAGCCGACCCGAATTAACAATTTGTCAGCTTTAGGCAGCCGAATCAGACTGCGCGGACATCTTGCGCAGGAGTTCCGGTATCAGGCTGGCATCGGCCAAAAGATGCGGCGCTTCGGCATCGAGAATGGCACGGTACAGCCTCGCCCGCAGCCGATCGACATCGAGCGGCTGCGCCAAGCGGGTGCCAACCGCCGAGACCAGCAGGTTGATACAGCGATCTGCGGCATTCAGCCGCCCCCAGAGATAGTCATGCTCGCGCCACGAGCGGTTGAAGAAGGCGCCGAAATTCATCAACGCGCTGCCCTTCAGCATGACTTTCTCGGAACCAAGCCCACGCGCATCGGCCGGGCTGATGCGGTCGACGAGCACTTCGTTGATTTCCTCCATATTCGACCATTGCAGCATCGGAAATGTAATGACGTCATAGAAGGCGAAGCCCACATAGGACATGACGACCGCCCGGCGCGCGAGCGCCGGCAGATAGGCCAAGCCCATCAGCGAAATGACTTCGTCGATGTCGCGATCGATGGCGATCAGATTCATCGCCTTTTCCAGTGGCGCAAAAGCGTCGCCGGCAAGGCTGTCATCGAAGGTCGCGGCGGCAACCGCGATCCTGGCGGCGGCGACCGTTGCTTCGGGACTATACGAGCCCGGATGGTTCAGTCTGGCGACCCGTTCGTTGATGTCATAGAGCGCGACCTTCAGATCATCGATGGCGGTGGGATCCAGACGCAGGCTTGTCTCAGCCGCCATGTTGTAAAGTTCGTTGAGCCGGCGGATGACGAAGCGGATTCGCCGCAGCCGAAACTCCACATCGAAAGCACGGAGGAACGGCACGATATGATCGCCGTTCCGATTGCCATTGCGTGCAATCCACCGGTCAAGCAGCAGGCAGATCTGCATCGGATCGGCAGCGGTGCCTGCCGACTTTGCCAGGGATGCGACAAGCTCGGCGAAGCTGTCGATCAGACGGCGCCATTTCAGCGTCTGATAGCTGAGATAGGCATAGCCGGCATCAACGCGGGCCTTTTCATTCGCTGCCGCCCGGTAGCGCGCGATCTCATCGATGGTCGGTGGATTTTCGAGATCCCGATTGACGATTTCATCGACTAGGCGCTCGACCTCCGGATCGGCTGCCGCGATGATCTCCGCCATGCGACGGGCCCGCGCATTCCATTCCTGGATGGCCATGAGATCGTCGGCGATCGGCTCATTTCGTGGAATGAGCGCCAGTGCCGCCAGAATGGTGCGAAAGAATCCGGGTGTCGTTTGCTCGGCGCGATGGTTGTTGTTGCGATGTGATTTGCTGTCGCGGTTGGGATTGGGATCAACATAGATGATACGACGGACAATCTCGCGGCTGGCGGGCCGATTGCCCAATGCCGCTATGACGGGCGAGAACGGCTTATTCATCACAACGCTGCCATCGATGAAATAACCGCCGTTATCGGCCGCTTCCTTCGGATCGCCGACCAGAAGTTTTTCCCTTAGAAAACTTTCGCGTGATGGCCAAACGCGGTTGCGCTCCGCCAGCAGGTGATCCATTTCGGCGATCGTCGCTGGCGGAAAGGCGCCGGGAAAAGATGCGGTGGCTCTGGCGGCAAAAACCAATGATGGCACGTCGCCGGGTTCGAATTCACTCAGGGGCCGCCCTGATAATGGTCGGTCGCAGGTAAAGCAAATGATCCGCCGATGCTCGGTCTCGTCGACACTCGGCGGATCATGCAGCAGAATGCGATGCTGATGACCGCGATAATCGGTCAGCGTGACGAACAGGTCCAACCGATGGCCCGGTGGCAGCAGGCAGCCATCCTTGTCGGCACCCACATCCATGGCATCGCAGGCATCGAGCATCCAGCCGGCAAAGCGGTCGCCGGAAAAAGGCGGTGTGAACCACTGGGACTGGACGAATTGATGCAGCTTGGTCCTGGTTTCGACATCCGTGATCTGCTGTCCGAAACGCCCTTCGAGAAACCGGTCCAACAGCGGCGCCAGGGCCGCCTTGCCCATCCGGCGCATGAAGCTCTGGCGTGCCGAGAGGCTGATCACATCGGCATTCTGCAGCCAGAGTTCGCGATGCGGCTCAAGCGGCAGGTCATGTGCCAGAGCACGCGCCAGCATGACGCCATTGATACCACCCGCCGACGCGCCGGAAATGAGGTCGACCACGACCCGCAATTCGACGTCCGACGACAATTCTTTGAGGAGATCGTAATAGACCGCCGTCGACTCATCCGGCGGCCGGTCGTCCTCCTTGCCGGCGTGGAACAGCTTTGACGCGCGCACCAGATTAAGGATCTCGCGAGTGACCCCATGGACATAGACGGCCAGCGAGACGCCGCCATAGAGCACCACCGCCAGCCGCAATTCGATCTGCTTCATTGTGACCGGAGCCCCCCTGCATGGGCACCGATCTTGCCGCAAATAGCGGATGTCGCCTAGGCCCCTTCGGCGATATCACCAATGCATGGTGATCGTGCCCAGCACATCGCGCCCCTCCCCATAAAAGCAGGAACCCGGCCCGAAGCAGGACGCAACGTATTTCTTGTCGAACAGGTTGCTTGCATTTACCGCAACGCGGAAATTTTCCATTGGGGGCTTCGAGCCTTTGCCGGGCGCGACGGCGTGACCTGACGATGCATGCCTTGCATGATAGATTATCCGCTTGTGCGCCGCCCTCTTTCGGGCAGACAGCCCTTTACGCGCAAGGCCCGTCAACCTGCAAGGTCCGCCATGGATGCAGATTTCTCCAGCCAGACCTATTTCCGCAATCCCGCCGCCGAAATCGAGAAACTAAGATCCGCAGGTTCGCTGGTTCAAGTGCGATTCCCGATTGTCGGCATGGTTTGGGCGACGACGACGCAGGAGCTGGCCGATCGCGTCCTGAAGGACAGCGAGACCTTCTCCCTGCGCAAGGAGGACGGCAGCCTCGCCGGGCTCCAATGGTGGATGCCGGGTATCCTGCGCACGCTGACCAATAACATGCTGTCGATGGACGAGCCGGCCCACAAAAGGCTGCGAGATATCGTCGACGAAGCTTTTCGCCGCCGCGCCGTTCTCGACATGGAGCCGCGCATCCTCGCCATCGCCGACAACCTGGCCGACGACCTTTTCGCAGCGGGAAACCCGGCCGATCTCGTCGAGCGTTATGCGCGCAAGCTGCCGCTTTCAGTGATCTGCGAGCTTCTCGGCTTGCCGCTGGCCGACCGGCCGAAATTCACCGCCTGGGCCAGCGGCTTCACGCGCTTCACCGGCGCCATCGGCTTTCTCAGCATGATCCCGAATATTTTCGCGATGAAGCGCTATATGGAAAAGCAGCTGGACGCCGCACGCGAAAACGGCGGTGCGGGCCTGATCGCCGAACTTGTGCGCGTTGAAAAGGACGGCGGACAAATCAGCCGTGACGAGATGGTGGCGATGGTCTTCCTGCTGCTATTCGCGGGGCACGAAACAACCACGCATCTGATCAGCGGTGCCGTCCATGAGCTTTTGAAGAATCCCGGCCTCCGCGACTGGCTGGAAGAAGACTGGAACCGGTCCGCTCCGGCCGTGGAGGAGTTCTTGCGGTTCATCACACCGGTGCAATTCACCAAACCACGCTTCGTGCGACAGGATATCGAGATCGGCGGTGTCCGGCTGAAGAAGGGCGAGAAGATCATGGCCATGCTGGCCGCCGCGAATTTCGATCCGCAAGCGAATGACCATCCGGAAAAGCTCGATCTCGACAGAAAGCCGAACCGGCATGTCGCTTTCGGCGCCGGCATCCATTTTTGCCTCGGCCATCAGCTCGCGCGGATCGAGGGCGCCTGCGCCTTGAAGGCCCTGTTCCGGCGCTGGCCGAAACTGGCCCTGGCGGTGGATGAAAGACAGATCAGATGGCGCAAACGGCCGGGCCTCAAGGCGATTGACCGCCTGCCGGTCACGGCGGCGCGTTGAGGCGGCGGGGCCGCCCCTGCTCCTTTCCGCCACCGGTTTCCCAACCAATCCTGCCGTTATCTCTCGTTTGGACAGCCTGACGGCCCTCGCCTCTCGCCCAATTTTGGGCTTGATTTCCCACTGAATATGTTCATGATTTGTTCTTAACCCTGTTTTCGCTGGCGGGTGTCTCATGAAACAGCTCGCATTCCCGTTGAACGACACGGAACCCCTCGCGGATATCCGGTCGCGTCTGCTGCCCAGCTTCGGGCCGCAGCGCGCTTTATATCGCCTCGATCCTGTGAGCCAGTTGGTCCGGGCGATGCTCAGTTCGCGGACGAAGGATAACGTCTCCGCTGCGGCCTTCGCACGCATGCAGGAGCGCTATGAGTCCTGGGACCTCCTGCGATCGGCGGACCCAAAGGAGATCAAAGCGATCATTCACACCGTCACCCATGCCGATGTGAAAGCGTTATACCTGCCCCAGGCCATGCGGGCGATCGTTGCAAGGCATGGCGCGCTTAATTTGAATTTCCTGGCCGACTGGGACGATGAGGAAGCCATGCGGCTGCTCGTCCTCCTGCCCGGCGTCGGCCCGAAGATCGCCGCCGCCGTCCTCAACTTCAGCACCTTGCACAAACGCGCCCTCGTCGTCGATACGCATCTCCTGCGCATCGGCAAACGATTGGGATTGCTGCCGCGGCACGCAGATTACGAAGACGGCTACGAAACCTATATGAGCCTCGTCCCTGACAGCTGGGATGCCGATGATCTATTTGAGCTGCACTGGCTGCTGAAATACCACGGCCAAAAGACCTGCCCGAAACTATCGCCCGATTGCCCGAACTGCCCGCTGCGCGATCTTTGTCGGCGTTGTCCGAATGATGAGATGGAAGCCGACGACATCGGGTAGCCGCAGATTGAATGATTGGCGGGGTGACCCTGTCTGGTTCCTCCTCCGTTATCTCCAGCCGCGTTGCGCTGGCCAAGTTGCTGGCCGGCAAGGCGGTGATCGATGCAGTTTATTTTTCCAACGACGATATGGCGATCGGTGACGTCTTCCATTGCATGGCCGAGGGCATCGTTTTGCCGGATCAGCTCGCCATCGCCGGCTTCAACGGCCTCGACATGGGCCAGGCCCTGCCCCAGCCGCTGACCACCGCCGTCACACACCGCTTCGATATCGGCTTCAAAGCCGGCCTCGCCGTCATCGCCCGCTCCGACGGCTCGGAGGTGCCGAGTTCGACGGATGTGGGGTTTGAGTTGTTGCCGGGCGCGACGGCCTAGCGAAACTCAGCGTGCCCAATAGGGCTATCGTTTTTTCTCGCTCAGTGTATCGCTCAATTTTGCTGCTGGGCATTTGGGTTTAACCATGCGGCCCCTCTTTACCGATCGGGCTAACGAAGAGGTAATACGGGTGACTACAGCAGTACTCAATTGCGGCGCAGAATAGCCTGCGGCTAGTATTGGCTAGGTCCCGGGGGCGTCGTGCTGAGGAAGTAACATGGCATTTACTTACATTGATTGCCCGCGGTGCGGCGCTCGGAAAGTAACGGCAAAGGTAGCTGTTAACGCTTCGCCGGACCAAACATTGTGGGATTGCTTCGCAACATGTCACGGTTGCCGACGTGGCTTTTGCATCACCATTCAAGCGAAATTCGCCCATCCAAATGGGCCCGCCCTTCAGGATGGACTAATTAACAACGAGATATGGCCAATCGTTTCTATCGCTCCGGAGCCGCCATCTAACAATGCTCCACAGCATACTCCCTCAAGGGTCGCTGATGTTTTCAGTCAGGCATTAAAATCATTGCACGAGCGATCCTGGGATGCGGCTGGAGCAATGGCCCGCAAGACAATCGACCTGGCGACGTTTAATATCGACCGAGAGTTAAAGCAGCGCGCTACGTTGGCAGATCGAATTGATGCACTTGAAGAAAAGCGCTTGATCACACCTCAACTGAAAGATTGGGCTCATATCGTGCGGCTTGACGGCAACGATGCAACACATGACGAAGAAATATTCAGCGAGTCGGACGCTAAGCAGATCTGCAGGTTTACGGAGCTCTTCTTACAATATGTGTTCACTATGCCGGAGGAACTAAAGATCGCTCAGATTACTCAGTGACTGAGTGTCGATTCCCTCACGACAGACGAGAAGAAGTGATGTATCCGGAGAAAAAATACTTCACATGTAAATAGTTGGTGCTGCGCGGCTAATTAAGAATCAAACTAAGGTGGCGCAGGCTCAAAGATATTGTGTGACCAGTTGCTCAAGCGATGTACGGCAACAAGAGCGCTACAGGAAGCAGCTGTCCACTTACTTGAGTTAGGCAATAAGGTCGAAACAACTGACGAAGGGAAGTAAAAATGGCAGACCAAGCGACAGTGCATTTAGGTGAGAATTCACCCGAACAAGTGGCTTTCAAGCTGCTTGAGTTGGTCGCATTGACCGAAGGTCAACTCATTAAGTCGTCGCGGGAAAACGGAAACAAGGCTGACCGCAAATGGATTTTGGACACCTACGCTGAATGCATCCTAGCTGTCCGGTCTCCACACGGAAGGGAGTAGCTAAGCGCAACGGGTACAATTACAGTTTGCTGAACGGATAGATATTGAAATGCCTTTTAGGCAGCGCGATTGGTTTCCCGGTCTATCGTATTGATCACAACGATGCTTACAGGTAAATGCAGCTAGGGTTGGAACCCAATAAAAAGGTTGCTGCGTGAATCGGTTGCTGATTCTCTGCTCTTGATGATTCGGAGCGGAGAGGCGGATGCGACGCAACCTGTTTTGGC
>Ga0255336_101516_pt1 | contig 16091 bp, 14 predicted proteins | sample MeOH1_35cm_T3_17_FD_189102 | JGI IMG/M metagenome (GOLD analysis project Ga0255336, IMG submission 189102) | Sandy soil microbial communities from University of British Columbia, Vancouver, Canada - MeOH1_35cm_T3_179 | ecosystem: Engineered > Artificial ecosystem > Sand microcosm > Unclassified ...
CGGTATGGCAGATCCCCGTCGCCTTGATCTCGACCAGCACCTCGCCGGCCTTGGGACCCTCCAGGTGCACGGTTTCAATGCTGAGCGGCTTGCCCGCTTCTATCGCCAAAGCAGCCCGAACATCCATCTGTGCCTCCCACTGGAAATTGAATACCCCGCCCGCAGACCATTTGCCTTTTGGTGGGCGGGTTTACCAGAATCTTCGCTTGATCAGGAAGAATGCTAACGAGAAGTCCGGGATATCCGAAATTGGACTTTGGATCGAGATAAGTTCGGGGAATAATCCAACAAGCTCAAGGATGGAGTGCTAGGATCATCAGCAAACAAAAATAATCGCGAGGGAGGCAGATATGTTGGAGCCAGAAACGGCCGAGCGCGCAGCCAATGAGTTGCCACCGGATAGCATCCGCCGGGGGATGTCGATGAAAAAAGATGTTGCCGCCGCGGTTCGGGATATTCTCGATCAGATTGCCTGTGAAGAGTCGGAAATCGTCCTGCTGTTCTGTTCACCGCAATTCCATGTCGCCGACATTGCGGCTGCCGTACGGTTCCTGGGCATTCAGCAGACCGTCGTCGGCTGCACCACGGCGGGGGAAATAACGCCCGCCGGCCACCGCCATGGCAGCATAACGGGGATCAGCTTGCCGCGCCGGCATTTCGCCGTCTCCCTGCAGGTCAGCGAGCATTTGGTCAATTTCGATATTGCCACGGGGATATCGTCCACCAAAACGCTGCTGCAGAGCCATGAGAATGTCAGCCGGCGTTTCGATCAGCCACGGACCTTCGCGCTGTTGATCAATGACAGTCTCGCGATGCGCGAAGAGGCGCTTGCCAGTGCCGTTGGCGACGCACTTGGCCATGTACCGCTGATCGGCGGGTCGGCGGGCAACAATCCTTCCTCCGAGGAACCGAATATCTTCGTCAATGATCGGGTCCTAACCAATGCCGCGATCCTCGTCCTGGCCTCGACGGATCTCGATTTCCGGGTCTTCCAGACGCAGCATTTCGAGCCGTTGGAGCATAAACTGGTGGTGACCCGGGCCGATCCCAGCCGGCGTCTGGTCATGCAGCTCAACGCCGAGCCTGCGGCCCAGGAATACGCGCAGATGCTGGGATTGAAGCGCGAAGACCTGAACTCCTATATCTTCGCCTCGCATCCTCTGGTGGTTCGTGCCGGCGGCAGGCATTACGTTCGCGGCATCCAGAAAGTCGATGATGCCGATTGCCTGCAATTCTTCTGCGCGATCGACGAAGGGATCGTGCTCAGCATCGCGCGCAGTGGAGATCTGGTCAGCAATCTCGAGAATCTCTTCGATCGCCTCAACCGGGATCTCGGAAAAATCGAGGCTGTGGTCGCCTTCGACTGCATTCTACGCTATGTTGAAATGGAAGAGACGCGGCTCTTGCCCCGCGTGTCCGAACTGCTCTCGCGAAACAACGTCGTTGGCTTCAACACCTATGGCGAGCAGTTCGGGATGATGCATATGAGTCAGACCTTTACCGGCATCGCTTTTGGAGGCAACTCCTCATGAGCAATGACATGGCGTCTCCCTCCGTCCCGCAAGACATGGCTTCCCCCGCCGAAATCGCCAGGCTGGAGCGGGAAAATGCCAAGTTGCGGGAGATCAATCGCGCCTTGATGCAGCGGGTGGAGCATAGCCATGATATTCAAGGCAATGCCTATCATCTCTTCCAGACCGCCATCCTGCTTGACCGCAAGGTTCGTGACCGGACACGCGAATTGGAGCAGGCCCTACAGGCGGTGGAGATCTCGACCCAGGAATTGAACGCCGCCATCATCGTCAGCCATACGACGCAAAATCGCCTGCAGGACGCGATCGACAGCATTTCGGAGGGGTTCGCCATCTTCGACCCGGAGGATCGTCTCATCCTCTTCAACCGCAAATTCCTCGATTTCTGGCCGAAATTGACCGACCGCATTCATACCGGCATCACCTTCGACCAGCTGATGCAAATGGCTATTTCGGAAAAATGCATCAATGTCATCGATGATGCGCCTTACGACGAATGGATGCAGCAGCACCTGGAACAGCGGCATGCGACACGACGCGGCGGCGCCAACCGCTGGATCTACGGCCTGTCCTCCGGGAAATGGGTTCAGGTCAATGACAGGCGGTCGATAGAAGGTGGCATCGCCTCGATCTACACCGACATCACCGATCTCAAGGATGAGGAAAGGCAGAAGCGTGAGAGAGTGCTGGCGGAAACCTCCGCGCATCTCCAGGCGACACTCGAAAGCATGTCGATCGGTGTGGCGGTGTTCGACCACAAGCATCACCTGACGACAGCCAATCGGCGCTATGGAGAGCTTCTCGGCTTGCCGGCGACGCTGCTCACTCCCGGATCCAGTTTCGGCAGTTTTCAGCATTTCAATGACCGACGCGGCGTGCCTGCGCTTGGCAGCGGTTCCGCCATTACCAGGATGCATGATAAGGCGCCGATCGAGGTCTCAGTCAACGGCCGCTGGTTCTCGGTTGAGTGCGACCCCATGCCGGACGGCGGTTTCGTCACCTCTTATGTTGAGATTACCGACCGGCGTTTGGCCGAGGAAGCCTTGCATGATAGCGAGGAACGGACGCGGCTCTTCGCCAATGCCATTCCGACGATGATGAGCTACGTCGACGCCCAGGAACGCTATCAATTCGCCAACCGCGCCTATCGCGCCAATTTCATGCCGGAGGGCGGACGTATCATCGGCCGCTGTCTGCGCGACGTCCTGAGCACGGAGGAATATATCTTGCGGCGCCCCCATGTCGAGCGGGCGCTGGGTGGGGCGACGACCATATTCGACCTTCCATTGTCGTCGGTCAGCGAGGAAGCGCGGTTCGGTCTGGCAACCTATGTTCCGCATCGCAATGGTCGCGGGCAGGTCGTTGGCTTCTTCACCCTGATCCAGGACATCACCGAACGCCGGCGGGCGCAGAAGATCCTGGAAGCCGCTAACGAGGAACTGGAGCGCCGGGTCCAGGAGCGTACCGCGTCACTGCAGAAATCGAATGAGGCCTTGTCTCAGGAGGTCGAAAAGCGGCGCCGTGTCACCCGGGAATTGCGGGCGGCAAAAGTCGAGGCCGAACGCGCCAATATCAGCAAGACCCAGTTTCTGGCTGATGCCAGCCACGATCTTTTACAGCCGCTGAATGCCGCGCGGCTGTTCGTTGCCGCCATGCTGTCGGAGCGTCCCCGCGGCCAGCTCAGCCCCCTGATGGGCAAGGTAGACCGGGCCCTGGGCAATATCGAAGACGTCCTTAACATCCTGCTCGATATATCGAAGCTCGACGCCGGACGGGTGGACGCGGAAATTCAGCGCGTCTCGCTTGACGCCTTGATGCGTTCATTGCGTGACGATATTGCGCCTTTGGCGGAACAGCATGGCTTGCGGTTCACAGCGCTTCCCAGCCAGCAGAGTGTTTATACGGATCCGCGGCTCCTACGGCGCTTGCTGCAGAACTTTCTCACCAATGCCTGCCGTTACACGTCGCGGGGCCGGATTCTCTTTGGCGCCCGCCGCCGCGGCACGAATATGGAACTGCAGGTCTTCGATACCGGGATCGGTATACCGCAAGATAAGCTCGACGATATTTTCGAAGAGTTTCATCGGCTTTCGTCGGGTGAAGGCAGTGAGAAGGGGTACGGGCTCGGCCTGTCGATCGTGCGCCGGATCAGTCGGCTTCTCAATCATCCGATACAGGTACGGTCGCAATTGGGCAGGGGGTCGATGTTCTCGGTCCTGGTCCCGGTGGCGAACGATGTAACAGAGACCGTCTCTGTCGATCAGCGCGCGCTTCCGGCCGCCAGCAGTATTGCTGGTACGCGTGTGCTGGTTGTGGATAATGATCGGGATATTCTGGACGGCATGCGGAGCCTGTTGGACACATGGCAATGCCGCGTGATTGCCGTGCCCGATGAAGAGGCGGCGATCGCCGCTATCGATCACGACTTCGGCCGGCCTGATATCCTCCTCGCGGACTATCACCTCGATAACGGCCGTATCGGGACCGATCTCATTTCTGCGGTTCGGCACCAATTGGGCGAAACCATTCCTGCTGCCGTCATCACGGCCGACAGGAACAACGAGGTGCAGCAACTGGTACAGCTTCTGCCTGCAGTCAGCCTGTTGATGAAGCCGATCAAGCCGGCGCGACTACGCGCGCTGATCGCGTCGATTCGGCAGTGAGGCTGATTTATTGTATTTCTGATAAAGGATGACGGCCTGCGTCCGGCTGGAGACGCCGAGTTTCTGCAGCAGGCTCGATACATGTGCTTTCACGGTGGTGATTTGCACGTCGATCTCATGAGCGATCTGCTTGTTCAGGAGGCCGGCCGCCATGAGTTCCAGCACCTTGCGCTGCTGGTTGGTGAGTAGTTCGAAACGGCAGCGCACGGCATCGTCAAGTTCTTCGGCTTCGATATCCGGCTTGGCCTCGGCGATGCCCTCGTGCGGCGCATAACTGCCGCCATCGAGAATCGTTGAAATCGCGTCAGCGATGGCGGCGCGGGAGAGCGATTTCGGAATATAGCCGATGGCCCCGGCGTCGAAGCATTCGCGGACGACAAAGCTGTCTGAAAGCGCGGAGATGACGGCCACCGGGACGTCCGGCCGGCGCACGCGAAGGGTCCGCACACCCTTTACCCCATTGACACCTGGCATGCGCAGATCGAGGAGGATGAGGTCGATATCGGCGCTATCGGCAACGGCGCCGATGGTCTCGGTCATGGAGCCGCTTTCAATGACATCAACACGCTCGATGATCGAGCGCAAGGCATCTGCCAGCGCCTCGCGGAACATCGGGTGATCATCGGCAACCAGCACGGTCGTCATCTGACCTCACCTGTGAGGAAAACGTGAGTTTGAGTATGAATACCGGACCGGTCAAGTCACGTTTGGCTGTGCCGCCCTTTTCCCAACGAACTTCCCGGCTCCGCGCGCTACCGGACCGAGATCATCCACGCTTTCTTGAACCAAAGTACAAGGCTGGCGCCTGGCAACTTGAACACCTCATGACTTCTCTCGCTCTTGCCGAGTGGGGCCGCATGTTCCCGTGTGGTTTGGTCGATTGGGCAGATCCGGCGTTCGGGCCGCACCAAAGTCCAATTGTCGATGATGCATTCTCTGCCAATAACTGATCCCGATAGCGCTTTGATGTTGTTTTGGCGGTCGGCCATTGCGAGGCGGGAAGGGACGGGCATGTACGATATGCGGCCTCGAGACCGAAGTTTGCGGGATATCCCGCCCGGCAGCCGGCGGCGGCAGAAGTCGCAAGCCTATGCCTCTGTTTCACCAAGGCGCGAGTCTTCGGCCGGCTTTCTCAAGACGAGCAGCGATGGGCCGGTAGATATCGCGCTGCTTCTTTGGCCCAGCTTTGATATGCACGACCTATCGGCCTTGCTCGATATATTTGAGCTGGCCAATTCCCTCCATCAGCATGCCCTGTTCACCTGGCGCGTTCTTGGGCTGGATGCTGCAACCGTCGAAGCTTCATCGGGCGTCTCTGTTCAGGCAGACGATGTCTTTTCCGATACCCTGCACGCCGAAAATATTCTGATCCTGGCAGGTTTCGAGCATCAGGCATCGGCGGCATCCGCCGATTTCTCATCCTGGCTTTGTCGACAATTGGAGCTGGGCACACGCATTGGCCTCATCGGCGGCGCATCCAATTTGCTTGCCCAGATGGGCCTGCTCGATGGCTGCCGCTGCGCAGCGCATTGGGCGCATATAGATGGCTATAGGCGACAACACCATCAGGTTGATTTCCGCGACCAGATTTATCATGTCGATCGCCAAATCCTGAGCTGCAGCGGTGGATGCGGAACGACGGATCTGGCACTTGCCTTGGTCCGAGAACTTTCCAGTTCCGAGGTTACCTTGACGATAGCCGATCGACTCAATCGCTCTCTCGTACGCGATGAACATGACGTCCAGCAACTTCCGACATCGGCGGTCAACTCGCTGACCCGCAGCGCGGTGCACATCATGCGACAGCATATCGAAACGCCATTGAATTCCCGCGAAATCGCCGCCAGGCTCGGTACCTCGTTGCGGCGGTTGCAGCGTTGCTTCAAACACGACGAGAAATTGACACCGACGCAGTTCTACGTGCGGGAGCGGTTGCTGCAGGCCCGTCGCCTGCTATGGCAGGATCCGTCACTCAGCATCGCCAGCGTCGCGCACCGATGCGGATTCGTTTCGGGCTCAGATTTTGCCCGGAATTTCACCCGCCAGTTCGGCTATCCGCCGAGCCGCCTTTATTGACGATCCGGCAAAACATAAAGAAGGCGCCGAAAGGGAAACCCTATCGGCGCCTGGAGGACATGGGCAGGGCAGGTTGATGCGTCAGGCTTTCAGAACACCGGATTGCTTGGCGATATGTGTCGCGATCGCGTCCATCAGGGCAGGTGAGAGACAATCATAGGGCTCGAGCTTCAGCTCCCGCAGGCGCGCGCGGACAGCATCCATGCCTTTGGGGTCGGCGCCGGATTCGATGATCGAGGAAACGAAAGCGGCAAAGCCAGGCGCCGCCCATCCCTCCTGCTTGGAAAGCTCGGTATGGATGAAATCAAGGCCATAGAAGGGATGGCCCTTGTTCTCGATGCGGCCATACATATGGACGCCGCATCCGGTGCAGGCATGACGCTGGATCGTGGCGCTGGAATCGACCACTTTCAGTTTCTGTCCGTTTTTTGTCACCGAGACGCTGTCGCGCGGTACCACGGCGATTTGCGCAAAAAGGGCGCCGCTTGGCTTCCAGCACTTCGTACAGCCGCAGACATGGTTATGGGCACTCTGCGATTTAACGGTCACCTCGACCGGATCGCTGGCACATTTGCAAGTCAGCGTGCCGCCGTTGAAACTTGCAGATCCGGGTTTCACGCCGTGATCGACGGCCGGATGGATTGAAACGGGCATGAGAGGTCCTCCCCTAGTGATGCCTGATTGCGATGTCAAAGATCGTTGGTGGAGATCGCTTGGTCAGACGATAACGCGAAAAGTATATCGTCGGGGCCCGGGAAGTTAACTAGTACCTAAGTCGAAAGAACTCAGATGTTTTACCGGCCAAGCCGGTGCTGCGGCCCATCACCAGGCACGCATCCCCGACTGCCGTTTCCCGTCTCGCAAGCGCGATCATCGCCTGTTTCGCGGTTGGAAACAGTCGGCGTGGGATGGGCAGGGGCGGTTATTCTTTTCCTCTCAAAGAAGCCGGCATCAACTCGATAATCTTTGCCGCATGCAGCATCACGGTTCGTCTCTCTGGGTTAACTGAGTGCGCCGCTTCATACTCAAGTTGATCGCAGAGTTCTTCGCACAATTGTTGTGCCTGCCGCGGTTCAAGCTTGGATGCCTCGGCCTGAAATTCCCGCATCAGCGAGACGAGCGCCGTATTGCGGTCTTCCCGTGCCTGAATCGCGAGCCACAGCGCCTCGAGCCTTTCTCGGTATTTTCGATAGAGTTCATACGTTTGCACGTGCCCTCCGCTCCGGAAAGTGACGACCGCAACGACTTCTGAAGAATGGCCGCATATGATGGAATGATGTTTAAAACATCATAATAGATAGTTGATGTCGTTGTATCACGATGTTAAAGTCTAGGCTAGATATTCAAAATATTCTAATCAATGGAACAGCCATGATAACAGCGGCGCAATTGAGAGCGGCGCGAGCCCTGCTTGGAGTTGATCAGCGGGAGTTGGCCGAACTGGCCGATCTTTCAGTGCCAACGATCCAGCGCATGGAGGCGAGCGAGGGGGTCGTGCGGGGAACCGTCGATTCCTTGATGAAGCTGGTCAATGCGCTGGATGCGGCGGGCATCGAGCTTATCGGGGAGGGAGCTGCCAGCCAGACAGGCGGGCGTGGCGTGCGGCTGAAGGAGCGCGTCTCAACCACCAAAGCCTTTCGCGGTAAAAGTCCGAAAACCGCACCTATGCGGGTAGCGTAAGGCGAGGCATCATGCCGCCCATCATCGCATTGGATTGTGTGGCCGCGTTTCTCCTTGTCGCCGTTCTCGCGGTAGTCCTGGCCAAATCCACCAGGGCGTCTCGTATCGTCTATGGCGCCACCCTGCTCATCTCCGTTGTTGCTGTTTCCGCGGCCGGTGTCCAACTGGCGGCTAGTCCCTGGGAGATGACGCTCCCGTTGGGACTTCCCTGGATCGGTGCTCATCTGCGCGTTGATTCGCTCTCGGCGTTCTTTCTCGCTGTCGTCAATCTCGGGGGTGCTGCCGCCAGCCTTTACGCCCTCGGCTACGGTCAGCACGAGGATGCGCCGGGCAGGGTCCTGCCTTTTTTCGCCGCATTCCTTGCCGGCATGAACCTCGTCGTCATGGCCGACGATGCCTTCACCTTTCTTCTGGCCTGGGAATTCATGTCCCTGGCTTCCTGGGCCCTGGTTGTTTCCCATCAGGACGAGCCAGCCAATATACGGGCTGGATACATCTATCTCGTGATGGCGAGCTTCGGCACTTTGTGCCTGTTATTGGCTTTCGGCCTGCTCGCCGGAACCGATGGCGGCTACGCTTTTGCGGCGATACGTGCCAGTCATCCCGCAACCTATCTGGCCGCAGCGGTTCTCATTCTTGCGCTCATCGGGACCGGCTCCAAAGCGGGCCTGATGCCGCTTCACGTCTGGCTCCCGTTGGCTCATCCCGCTGCACCGAGCCATGTCTCGGGCCTGATGAGCGGTGTGATGACGAAGGTGGCGATCTACGGCTTCCTGCGCATCGTCTTCGATCTCCTGGGGGCCCCCGACTGGTGGTGGAGCGTCATCGTGCTCGTGCTGGGCGGCGTCACCGCCGTGCTGGGCGTCCTCTATGCGCTGATGCAGCAGGATCTCAAGCGGCTGCTGGCCTATAGCACGGTGGAGAATGTCGGCATTATCTTCATCGGTCTTGGGCTCGCCCTCGCGTTTCGCGCAAACAACATGAACCTGGCGGCGGCCCTGGCCCTGACCGCGGCGCTGCTGCATGTTCTCAATCATATGCTGTTCAAGAACCTGCTGTTCTTTGGTGCCGGCGCCGTCCTCGCAGCGACAGGCCTCCGCGACATCGAACAACTCGGCGGCTTGATCCAACGAATGCCTGCGACCAGCTTTGTCTTCCTGGTAGGTTCAGCGGCCATCTCGGCACTACCGCCGCTCAATGGCTTCGTGTCCGAATGGCTTACCTTTCAAGCAGTTCTGCTGAGCCCGGAGATCCCCCAATGGGGGCTGAAACTGATCATTCCGGCGGTCGGCGCACTCCTTGCCCTTGCCGCGGCTCTTGCCGGCAGCTGCTTTGTGCGCGCTTTCGGAATCGTCTTTCTCGGGCGCCCGAGATCCAGCGCGGCAGCCGAAGCAAGAGAGGTCGACCGCTTCTCGATCGCCGGGATGGCTGTCCTGGCCCTGCTATGCCTCGTTACAGGCATCCTTCCGGGCTTTTTTATTGACCATCTCGGGCCGGTGATCCAATCGCTCGTCGGCGGCCAGATGCCGCGGCAATTGTCCGTTTCCTGGCTTTCCATCGTCCCCATTGCGGAAAGCCGCAGCTCCTATAACGGGCTGCTGGTCTTCGTCTTTATCGCCGTGTCAACGTCGCTTGCCGTATTTGGCATACACCGGCTGGCGTCGCGCGCTGTGCGCCGCTCAGCGCCCTGGGATTGCGGGTTTCCCAATGCCAGCCCGACGACACAATATACCGCCAGCAGTTTTGCTCAGCCCATTCGCCGCGTATTTGGATCGACGGTGTTTCGTGCGCGTGAGACCGTATATATGCCGTCGCCCGGGGACAGCAGTGCAGCCAGCTTCAAGCTGCGGGTTCAGGACCTTATTTGGGACTTCCTCTATGTCCCGATTGTCCGTTCGGTGGGTTTTCTGGCCGATCGCCTCAATTATTTCCAGTTCCTGACCATCAGGCGTTATCTGAGCCTGGTATTTCTGGCGCTTGTCTCACTCCTGCTGATATTGGCGATCTGGTCATGATGACGGACTTAATTGTTCAAGGCAGCCAGATGGCCTTCGTGCTGGTGCTCGCCCCGTTTCTGACCGGCCTTTCCCGGAAATTCAGGGCACGCCTCCTCAGTCGTCAGGGGCCCGCCGTCATCCAACCCTACCGCGACCTGCTGCGCCTGCTCCGCAAAGACGTCATCCTGGCGCATAACGCGTCGTGGCTCTTCCGCGTGGCTCCCTACCTGATCTTCGCGGCAACCTGGGTTGCCTCGGCCTTGGTGCCGACTTTCGCCACCGGGCTCCTCTTCAGCTGGTCGGCTGACCTCATCGCCATCATCGCGCTGTTGGGCAGTGCTCGTTTTTTCCTGGCGCTTGCCGGGCTCGACATTGGGACCAGCTTCGGCGGAATAGGCTCCAGCAGGGAGATGCTTATCGCATCCCTTGCCGAGCCGGCGATGATCATGATTGTCTTTTCGCTGGCCCTCATCGCTGGTTCGACACAATTGTCGACGATGGCCGGCTTCATGCTGTCACCGGCGATTGGGCTGCGCGTCTCGCTCGGGTTGGCCCTGATCTCGCTCATCATGGTCGCTATCGCGGAAAATGCGCGCATTCCAATCGACAATCCGTCGACCCATCTCGAGTTGACCATGGTGCATGAAGCGATGGTGCTTGAATATTCCGGGCGGCACTTGGCGATGATCGAATTGGCTGCTGCCCTCAAGCTGCAACTCTATATCTCCCTTGTCATCTGCCTGTTTGTTCCTTGGGGAATTGGGCACGCCGACGCGAGCCTTATCTCCTACGTGATCGGTGCGGCGGCATATGTGCTGAAGCTTGCGATTGCCGCTTTCCTTCTCGCCCTGTTCGAGACCGCGATTGCGAAGATGCGGGTCTTCCGTGTTCCTAATTTTCTTGGCGCGGCGCTTATGCTGAGCCTGCTCGGAACACTGTTTCTGTTCGTTTCGAGGAGCCTCTGATGATCGGTCTCCAGTTCGACTTGGCGCACCTGCTTGCCGGAGGCTTGGTTCTGCTGAGCTTCATGATGCTTTACCAAGATCGGCTTTATGCGCTCCTGAACGTCTTCGCATTTCATTCGGTGGTGCTGGCACTTTCGGTCGCCTGGCAGGCCTATATCCAAGATGCGGCGCATCTCTATGTCACTGCGGCAATTGCGTTGCTCTTCAAAGGCGTCATTATTCCGGTGGCGCTCCATCGGATGATCGTGCGCCTCGGTATCCATCGCGAAATCGAGACGGTTGTGGGCGTCGGCCTGACCATGCTTGCGGGCATGGCACTGGTGGCCTTGTCGATGGTCGTCATGCTGCGTGTCACGCCAGGCGCCGATGCGCTTGCGCGCGAGGATCTCGCTTTCGCGCTCTCCGTGATACTTATTGGCTTGCTGGTCATGGTGACCCGACGCAATGCCGTCGGCCAGGTCGTTGGATTCATGTCGCTCGAAAATGGACTTGTCCTGGCCGCAACCGGCGCCAAGGGAATGCCTCTCGTCGTTGAGATCAGCGTTGCCTTTTCCGTGCTGATCGCCTTCATCGTCATTGGTATCTTCCTCTTCCGCATCAGGGAGCGCTTCGACACCGTTGATATTGGGGCACTTGACCAGTTCCGGGGCGAACGCCGATGAACGGGATGCTTCCAGACGCCATGGTGGCCGTGCTGATCATACCGGTTGTGTCGGCGGCGATATTGGCGCTGATACCCAATTATCGGGTCTCGTCGCGGCTGAATGTCCTGGCAAGCCTGTTGACCCTGTCTGCCGCCTTGCTGCTGTTTGCGCGACGCCCCGAACCGGGCCAATTTCTGTTCATTGATGATCTCAACATCGTCTTTGTGGCTCTCAATACCTTCGTTGGCTTCACCACGAGCCTCTTTAGCGCAACCTACATCAGTCATGAGCTGGAAACAGGCAAACTGACGCCGGCTTATTTGCGTTTCTATCATGCCATGTATCAGGTCATGATGTTCGGCATGAACTTGGCGCTGGTGTCGAATAACCTGGGCCTCATGTGGGTCGCGGTCGAATTGGCAACCCTGAGCACCGTGCTCATGGTGGGTATCTATCGGACCCATGAAGCGCTCGAGGCGGCCTGGAAGTATTTCATTCTTGGCAGCGTCGGCATCGCCCTGGCCTTGTTTGGAACGATCCTCGTCTATATGGCGGCCCGGCCCGTCATCGGCGAGGGGCTTGAAGCAATGGTATGGACAACCGTCATCCAGCATGCCGGGTCCTTCGATCCGGCCCTATTGAATGTTGCCTTCATCTTTCTTCTTCTAGGCTACGGGACGAAAGTCGGCTTGGCGCCCCTGCACGCATGGCTGCCAGATGCACATGCGGAAGGCCCGACACCGATCTCCGCCGTACTCTCGGGTCTCCTTTTGAACGTCGCGCTCTATGCCGTTCTCCGCTTCAAGATCCTGCTGAGTGCCAGCCCGCAGGCGATAGCACCGGGCCCCCTGATGATCGTGATGGGGCTGATATCGCTCATCTTCGCGGCGTTCATGCTGTATCGTCGGCGCGACATCAAGCGGCTGTTCGCCTACTCCTCGATCGAGCATATGGGGATCATCGCCTTCGCCTTCGGCATGGGCGGCCCGCTCGCCAATTTTGCCGGGCTGCTGCACATGACGATGCACAGCTTGACGAAGTCCGCTATTTTCTTCGCCGTCGGCCATGTGGCCCAGGTTAAGGGAACGCAGAAGATTGCGGATATTCGCGGGCTTACGGCGAGTCATCCGGTCCTGGGCTGGGGCTTGGTTATCGGCGTGATAGCGATCGCCGGGATGCCGCCTTTGGGTATCTTCATGAGTGAGTTCCTGGTCGTGAGCTCGGCCTTTGCCCGCCATCCGCTGCTTGCGCTTCCGTTGGTAACGGGCCTGCTGGTGGCTTTCGGTGCTCTCTTGCTCAGACTGAGTGGCGTGGCATTCGGTGAGCCGTGCGGCAGCTTGGCGCCGGTCAAAGCCTCTTACGTTCCGATGTTTGCACATCTCGCCATGGTGTTCGCGGCAGGCATTTATCTGCCCGCACCGCTGGTTACCTGGTTCCAACACGTTGCCCGATTGCTCGGGTGACGAGGAGGGCGGTTATGCCAACTCTTGATGATATCCTTCTTGCGGGTCGGATTGTCGGCGACCACCGGCCGTGGCGGCGCAGTGTCGTCAGCGTGCATATCTGGCAATTCGTCATTCAACTCCTTGCCGAGGGGAAATGGACGTTGCTGGGTCTCTGGGGAGAGCCATCTACCGTTCATATGGCGCTGATGGATGAGGTCCGGAACCAGATTGCCGTTATCAGCCTGGAATGCCCGACGGGGCGGTTTCCGTCGGTGGCCGCTAGTCACCCGCCGGCGGCGCGTTTGGAGCGCACCATCCGCGACCTGTTCGGGCTGATCCCAGAGGGGGCGCTTGACGAGCGCCCCTGGCTGTCACACGGCCGGTGGCGCGCCTCCTCCGCGCATGCCGGAGGCGCCGACGATGAACGGGTAGGCGAATACGCATTCCTTGCAGCCGATGGAGAGGGGTTGCACCAGGTGGCTGTCGGGCCGGTCCATGCCGGGATCATCGAGCCGGGCCATTTTCGCTTCACGGCGAACGGGGAAACCGTGGTGCGGCTGGAGGAGCGGCTGGGTTATGTCCATAAGGGTATCGAATCGTTGATGGTCGGGGCCGACCTCGGCAAGGCAGTGAAACTCGCTGGCCGCACCTCAGGTGATAGCACCGTTGCCTATGCACTTTGCTTCTCACGTGCCGTTGAGGCGGCACTGGGAATCGAAATTCCCATCCGGGCGACATGGCTACGTGCGCTGATGGCGGAATTGGAGCGCGTCGCCAATCACCTGGGCGATATTGGCGCCATCTGCAATGACGCTGCCTTTGCGCTGATGCTTGCGCATTGCGGGATCTTGCGGGAAAAAGTGCTCCGCGCCGCCGATCGCTGTTTCGGCCATCGCCTGATGCGGGACTGCATCACGCCGGGTGGTGCGGTAACCGACCTCGGCATTGAGGGCATGGGCGAACTCCTGAGACTTGTCGCGGAGATTCGCAACCGGTTTACGAAACTGGTCGAGCTATATGACGGGACCGCCTCGCTGCAGGACCGGACCGTCGGCACCGGGAAAGTCACGTTTGAATTGGTTCGTCAGTACGGCTGCGGTGGCTATATAGGCCGGGCGTCAGGCCGGCAATTCGATGCACGGCATCGGCTTCGTTACGCGCCCTATGATAAGCTCCAGTTCCAGCTCCGCACGCATAGTGACGGCGACGTCAATGCGCGCGTCTGGATTCGGATCTGGGAGGTGCTTCAGGCTCTGTCCTTTATCGAGCAGATCCTCGGACAAATGCCGCAAGGCGCTATTCGTCGCGAATTTGATAGCGACGGCCCGGCCCGGGAGGGAATGGCAATCGTGGAGGGCTTCCGCGGGGATATCCTGGTGTGGCTGCGCTTGGCCGATGATGGACGCATAGACCGCTGTCATCTCCGTGATCCCTCCTGGTTTCAGTGGCCGCTGCTTGAGGCAGCCATTGAGGGGAACATCATTGCCGACTTCCCCCTCTGCAATAAATCGTTCAATTGCTCTTATTCGGGCCATGATCTCTAGAGCGCGGAGCGAAGTCGATGCGTAATACCCTGACCAAGAGTCTGCTGCAGGGGCCCGTGACGGAGCCTGCGCCAGTGCCCGATGAGGCGGCGGTCGCGGAGGTGGCGGCAGCACTGCACCGGACAGCACGCCGTCGGCTCGGTCGCAGTTTATCGATCCGCGCGGTGGATGCCGGATCTTGCAATGGATGCGAGCTGGAGATGCATGCGCTCAATAATGCGATCTATGATATTGAGCGATTTGGTATTCGTTTCGTCGCGTCACCGCGGCACGCCGACGTCCTGATGGTCACGGGTCCGGTCACGAAAAACATGAAAGAGGCACTTGAGCGGACCTATCAGGCAACACCGGACCCGAAATGGGTGGTTGCCCTGGGTGACTGCGCGCTGGACGGTGGTATGTTTGCCGGTGGATACGCATGTGTCGGCGGGATATCTAGCGTCATTCCCGTCGATCTTCATATCCGCGGCTGTCCGCCGAAACCCCAACAGATACTTGCGGGGCTTCTTGCCCTGCTCCAGGTCAACCAGGCAGCTGAGTAGTTCCGTCTTATTGCATCCGGTTCTAGCTCTTCGCTGCCACCAGTTGCTGCGCCATGGCCTTGATGAGCCGCGGCAGGTCATAGGGGAAGCGGGCCGCGATCAAATTGCCGTCGATGACACAAGGCTCATCGAGGACCGTGGCACCGGCATTTTCGAGATCGATCTGGATGTTCCAGACGGCGGTGGCGCGTTTGCCCTTGAGGATCTTGGCGCTCACCATGACCCACTGGCCATGACAGATGGCGGTGGTCGGCTTGCCCGCCTCATACATGGCGCGCACGAAGGCCCGCGCATGCGCATCCATGCGCAGGGCGTCCGGGTTCCAGCAGCCGCCCGGCAACAGGACGGCATCGTAATCCGCTACCTTGGCTTCATCCGTGTAGCGGTCGATCTTCAGCCAGCCGGCATTTTCCATGAGGCGGATCGCCAGCACATGGGTGGCGCATTGCGGCGGGAAGCGGAGGCCGAGAGTCGGGTGGAAGTCGCCGATGCGGGGCGAGACAACGTGAACGGTGGCGCCATGTTCGGTGAGCCAGCGCTGGGCACCGATGATTTCCACTTCCTCGACGCCATTGGTGCAGCAGATGGCGATCCGCTTGCCTTTGAGCAGATTGGGATCGGTCGGCGGGTCGAACAGGAAGCTGTTGAGTTCCCGGTTCAACTCGCCATCGGCCGTGACTAGAAGTTCCGTCGAAATGGACGGAACTGGCGAAGACGACATCAATTGCTGCAGCCGGTTAAAGGCGGGGTGTGGAGAGGTGCTCATCTTGCTTGCTCCCTCGGAGAAGTCGATCGACTGAAAAGCGGTACCCGTGCTGATCCAAGCATCGGGCCGGGTTCATTTCAATCGAAAGATGAGACAGGAGACAGGAGGGCGCACGGGCTGACCCGCGCGCCCTGCAACCTCCCGGATGGCGATATCAGCGCCTCACGCGCTTTTAACTCCCTGCAGGAATTGCTGCACCTGCTGGCGCAACTCACTCGATTTCTCCGTCAGTTCCTG
>Ga0255336_101517_pt1 | contig 16080 bp, 14 predicted proteins | sample MeOH1_35cm_T3_17_FD_189102 | JGI IMG/M metagenome (GOLD analysis project Ga0255336, IMG submission 189102) | Sandy soil microbial communities from University of British Columbia, Vancouver, Canada - MeOH1_35cm_T3_179 | ecosystem: Engineered > Artificial ecosystem > Sand microcosm > Unclassified ...
AGTCTTCTTTATCCTACGATGTAAGTGGTTAAGTCCGGCAGGATAAGGCGACTAGAGCCATCGCTTTGGCGCCGGCTAAGTCTTCTTTATCCTACGATGTAAGTGGTTAAGTCCGGCAGGATAAGGCAACTAGGGCTACCACCTTCGCTAGGGCTTGGTGCTAGCCAAGTTTTCTTTATCCGGCAGGATAAGGCGACTATACTGCCATTCCGCGCTAACGTTTGTCGCAGGTTGAGTTCTCTTTAGTAAGAGCAAGGGGTTTTCGGAATAGATGGAGTTTAGCAGGGTTCTTAGCCTTTGCATAATGGGAAAGAATTTTGCCGAAAATAAGCTCAAGAGGGGGGATGAGCATGAAGAGCTGGCTGAAAATGATGAAAGATCTTACGATAAGGCCGCATACCCGAAAAATTCGCAAGCCCCCAACTTTACCGATAGATCAGGAGCGTAATAAGCCATTATCCAGTCAAAGAATCCGGGAGGAACTTGAAAAAAGCAGTGACATTATTTTTCGGGAATTCAGTTTGCGCGCCAAAGAGGAAATCCCGTGCATGCTCGTCGTAGTTGATGGACTGATCGATAAGTCGATCCTCGACAACTTTATCCTCAGGGTTCTAATGGTGGATTTACAAGCTGATCCGGATTTCAAAAAGCTGACTCAGAAGAATATTGTTGACGATGTGCTTAAACTCTTAGCACCAGCCAGTGAAATAAAGAAGATTGATAAGATGGGAGAGGCTATTGATTATATTTTATCGGGAGATGCAGTCCTCTTTTTCGGGAATCTTTCAGAGGCATTGGTTATTGGAGCAAGAGGTTGGGCTTCGCGTGCTATTTCCGAACCTCAGACCGAATCAACCATTCGCGGACCGAAAGAAGGGTTCACAGAAACACTACGGACGAATACCTCACTTCTCAGAAGGAAGATCAAACATCCCTCGCTGCGCTTGGTCTCCTTAAAGCTTGGGGACTTAACCCATACGGATGTTGTGGTTTGTTATATCGAGAAGGTTGCAAGTCCTGATGTTTTGTCGGAGGTCCTTCGGCGGTTAAGCCGGATTAAAATGGATGGAGTAGTTGCAGGGGATTCTATTGAGGAAATGATTGAGGATTCGCCCTACTCCCCTTTTCCTACGGTTTTTCATACGGAACGGCCGGATGTTATCGCTGCAAATTTGTTAGAGGGCCGGGTGGGGATTATGGCTGATGGGACTCCAACCGTCTTGCTTGTCCCGGTTACGTTGGCCAAATTTATGCAAGTAAATGAAGATTATTACGCGCGGGCATTAATTATGATTCTCATCCGCTTCGTCCGGTACTTGGGTGCGATGATTGCCGTTCTAGCACCCAGTATCTACATTGCCGTGACGACCTTTCACCAGGAGATCCTTCCCACTTCCTTGGCCTTGAGTATTGCTGCTGGGCGAGAGGGGGTACCTTTCCCGGCTTTAATTGAAGCATTACTTATGACGTTAACCTTAGAAATTCTTCAGGAGGCAGGATTGCGCTTACCAAAACCGATCGGGCAAACGATCGGGATTGTTGGTGCCTTAGTTATCGGGGATGCTGCAGTGAAGGCAAGTTTGGTGAGTCCTCTGATGGTTATCGTGATTGGGATTACGGCCATCGCTAGTTATATAATTCCTTCTTATGATTTGGGAATCGCAGTCCGCCTTACCCGATTCCCCTTGATGCTGTTAGCAGGGTCAATGGGTTTTTATGGAGTGGGGATTGGGCTCTATGCTGGGCTCATTCATCTTCTAAGCATTCGTTCCTTTGGGGTTCCCTATCTAAGCCCAATAGCTCCCCTGCGGATTCGCGCCTTACTTCAGGACACGTTCGTCAGAGCTCCTTGGTGGGCGATGAAAAGGAGGCCTGAATTGATTGATGTGGAAGACCCAAACTCGGGCTCGAGGGGGACAAAATAAATGGAGCGGATCTCTACTCACCAATTCCTGATGTTGGGTGCAGGTGTTACCTTGGGAACGACCTTCTTTCCAGTGGGGATGACCGTGGCCAGCTCGGCAGGACGTGATGGTTGGATGGCAGTTATTCCTGCGTTTCTTTTTGGTATTCCCTTCAGTCTCATGTTACTGTCTTTAGCTGAGAAATACCCTCAAAAGAATCTTATTCAGATCACCGAGCAAGTTCTCGGTAAGTGGATGGGTAAGATTTTTGGAATTCTTGCCATCCTGATTTCTATCTATTTTGGAGGACTACTCGCTAGACAAGGCGTTGATATGTTTTCCCGTTCTATTTTGCCATTAATACCTTTTTGGGCTTTTTTACTCAGCGGATTTGTATTGGTCTTAATGTTAGTCAATGCCGGAATTGAAGTCATGGCCCGGTTCTGTGAGATTGTTTTTCCAATAGTGGCAGTAGCCTTAATAGGGACAGCCCTATTGTCGATTCCACGCTTTGAGCAGGGAGAACTTCTCCCGTTTCTCGAGAATGGGTTTAAACCCGTGTTATTTGGAGTTATTGAGATTATTCCTTGGCCGATGGAATTCGTTCTTTTTCTAGGTGGCCTCTTAAAGTTTTTACCTCAAGGTCAACAAGAAATCAGACAAATGAGAGCAAAGGTGTGGCATGTTCTCCTCTTTGTCGGGTTACTCAATATGCTCATTACCCTTGTTGAGATTTGGGTTTTCGGTCCTACTGAGGCGACAAGGCTGACTTATGGATTATTGACTTTAGGTAAAATGATTGAGATTTCCCAGACGGTCTCCGGAATAGAGTCCATTTTTACGGTGATTTGGATGGGAGCGAGTTTGATTAAAGTCTCTGCTTTTTATTTCCTTGGTTTGTGGGGAGTTCAGACTGTGTTCGGCCTCAAACGCGGGGTGGCTCATATGTTCATCATTCCTATTATGTCAGTTATTCCCTGGACTTTGACTCGAGGAGCAGATCTCCAAATTGCAATTACTCAAGCTGATCGTTATCTTATTCTGCCGTTGGCGCTTGTATGGGTAATCCTACTTTGGGGGGTGAGCTGGTGGAGGCAAAGAAAATAAAAGTAATACTTAAACGGGGCCTGATCCTGTTCCTCATTTTTTCACTCTTTTTCCTTGAAGGGTGCTGGGGAAAAAAGGAAGTGGATCAGCTGGCTTTTGTTATCGGTATTGGGCTTGATCAAGGGAAAAAACCTGGAGATATTATCTTCACCTTCCAAATTGCTCAGCCCAAAAAAGGTGGACAAAGTGGCTCAGAGATTAATAATTGGATACTTAGCACAGAAGTGACGCATGCTCCTCTCAGTGAAGAAAAAGTGTTTGAAATTCTTAATCGGTATCCCTTTGTGGGGACAACGAAAATCTTGGTCATTGGTGAGGAACTGGCGAAATCGGGGATCAATTCGGTGATTGATTCGTTTCAAAGATACTACCAGTTTAGAAGAACAATGTATATGATCGTGGCAAAGGGTAAGGCCAAAGATATTTTGAATACCAAACTTCGCAATGATCAACTACCGGCTTTAAGTCTTCTTGGTAGGATCGAAGAAAACAAAGCAGTCTCTTCATTTCCAGTGACAAGAATCGGTCATTATCTTACCTTATTATCACGGGAAGGACAGGCCCCCATTATTCCAGTTGTGGACCGGCTACAGCCGGGAGAAGGCGGAATTGATTACAAAGGGAGTGAAGGAGGAGAGGCTGAGGAACTTCTGCTCGAGGGGGCCGGAGTGTTTCGTGTAGGTAAACTCGTCAGTTATCTAACCGATCAAGAAAGCAAAGGATATTTGTGGCTAGAAAACGAAGTAGGGACCCGCTTTATCAGTACAGAGGAAATGAATGGGATTAGTGTTACGGCGAAGGTCATTCGTTCTAAATCAAACTATAGTGTGACACAGGATGAAAAAGGGCCCCGTTTTAATTATCAGCTCAAGGTGATAGTGGCTATGACTGAAGTCATGGGAAGCCAACCTCCGATGTCTCCTGAAAAATGGGCTGCTTTTACAGGAGATGCCGAGAAATTAGTGGCGCAAGCGATTGAAAAGGAATGCCAAGCAGCCATTAACAAAGACAAGGAGATTCCTAACGATTTTTTAGGAATCGGCCGTCATATTGAGCAGAAGAACCCGAGTCTCTGGAAAGAAGTTCGTAATAATTGGGAAAAAACGCTGCAGGATTTGCCTGTCGACTTGGATGTCGAAGTAACTATTGAGCACAGTGGGGTAGATCGGAATACCCCGGTTAGCCCGGTTAACCCAGAAGGAACTCGGCAAGAATAGATTTAGGTCATCAAAAATGGAGAGGAGGTTATGAATACTATGTGTTCTCAAGTCTTGCCGAGTTGTCAATGCTGCCAGGAGGTACCAACACAAGGGTTGTATGATGGGATCCGAATTCAAGGGATGCTTTTTTGCTCACAATGTTGCCATACTTTGAGTTCCAGTTCACCAAGTTCACTCTTTTATCAGAGATTCCTAGCCGGGGTAAAAAAAGCACTTTTCCCCTGATTCCGAATTATTGAAGTAATTAGGTTGCAGATAAAATTGGGGCTTGTTTTGAGTAGATGAATCTTTAAAAATTATGTGATACAATAAAAGGAAATACCTCGATATATTAGGAAACTTACTTCAGGAGGGTTTTTAAACTCCATCGGATAAAGGAACTGGGGGAATGTTTTTGCTATCCCTGGGAGAGGAGCTGTTTAAGTACCAAGAAAAAGGGTTTCTGTCGTTTCATACTCCAGGACACAAAGGAAAACGAGAGTTTTTTGAGGGTTTAAATTTCCCGGAGCAGGATCTGACAGAACTTTCTGGTTTAGATATGTTGCACGCACCACAAGGCGTAATTGCTGAAGCACAAAAACGGGCTGCCCAGGTTTTTGGAGCAGAAGAGAGCTTTTTTTTGGTGAATGGAGCAACCGTGGGAAATCAAGCCATGTTTCTGGCATTAGCAGGAACAAAAGGCAAGGTTTTGGTGGAAAGGCAATCGCATCGATCGGTTATGGCGAGTCTTGTGCTTTCTGGACTGGAACCGGTCTATCTAAAATCGATTATTCATCCGGAGTTCCATTTACCATTAGGGTATGAGTATAAGATTGAACCTCAACTCTGGAGGGGGATCCAAGGGATACATTTGACCTATCCCAGTTATTATGGAACTCTTTCAGATATCGCGCCAGTGGTTCGGGGCCGAGAACTTTGGGCACCTTCCATCCCTATCCTTGTCGACCAAGCCCATGGTTCGCATTTTTTATCCAAGCTTTTTCCTTCCGGAGCTTTAGCCTGGGGTGCGGATCTTGTTTTACATAGCTCTCATAAAACGTTGAGTGCTTTGACCCAGGCGGCAATGCTTCATGTTCAAGGAGAGAGAATATCGAGAAGCCGTTTAAAGCAAGCACTGGAGATGCTTCAATCTTCCAGTCCGAGCTATCTCTTAATGGCTTCCTTAGAACGGGCTGTTGAGTTTGCTCAGCAAGAAAACCGCTGGAATCTTCTGTTTGAGGCAGTTCAGGAACTTCATGGACAAGCGGGGAAGGCTCTCCGAATCTTGAATCCAGGGGATCAAGGTCAGTATGGAATTGATCAGCTGGATTGGTCGAAAATTCTGGTTAATACCTCTTCACTTGGGCTCGCGGCACCCTTAGCTGTTGATTTTTTACGAACTCGCTTTCGGATTGAGCCAGAATTATGGGATCAAGAAAATATTTTGTTTTTATTAGGGATTGGCAATACACCAGAAGAGGTCCTACGCTTAACCGAAGGATTAATCGCCATGGCGGAATGGGCTCATCAGGTAAACGGTCTAGGGGTAACACCATCTAAGCTAAGAGAAAATACGCTAAGGTCTGCTAAGGAACTGGAGATTTCCTTACCACCCCTTCGACTTACCCCGCGTGAAGCGTTCTTAGCACCTAAACGTCAGATTCCTCTTAAGGAGAGCTTAGGGAAAATTCTTGGGGAGAGTATTTCTCCCTATCCACCAGGGATTCCTTGGGTTGTCATGGGGGAAGAAATGACCCCTGAAGTACTTGAGGCTCTATTGAATTCTCCCTCAAAACGTTGGCAAGGGTGGGATAACCCAGAACATGGGATTTGGGTCATTGAGGAGGGATAAGAGCCGATGAATTTCGCACTCGAACTTTTGGTGAAGGCAGCACTCGAAGAGCGTATTGCCCATTTGCTATTGTTCCATAGTGGAGGGGCAAATGAACGTCGCCAAGCGGGTTTATACCTGGCTCAGGCCTTAAATTGCCAAAGTCCTCGAGCAGATGCTCCTTGTTTAGAGTGTCCTGCTTGCCGGAAGATACATTCGGGAAACCATCCTGATGTACAAATTCTGAAACCTCAGAAAGCCTCGTTGGGGATTGATGAGATTATCCATTGGCAAGAGCGAGTATACCGTAAACATTATGAGGGAAAATATAAAGTATTTATTTTAGAACAGTCCGATCGTTTGACACTTCCCGCAGAAAATGCGTTACTGAAGGTGATCGAGGAACCGCCAGAAAGAACAATAATCATTCTGAGTGCCCAAAATGCCGAAACCCTGCTACCGACCATTCAAAGTCGTGCACAGGCTGTCTACTTTCCAATGTCCGGGGAAGAAATATGGCTCGATTCCCTAGACTCTTCGATAAATCGGCAAGAGGCAAACGAGGCCTTTCAATTGAGTGGGAAGGATCCAGATAGTGCTCAGGTGATTCTCGAGTTGGATGTTGCAAAAGTAAAACATTGGGTTAATAGTTTTTGGGAATCCGTTAAGGAAAGAGACTTTCTGAAAGTGTTCGGCCTTTTCCCGGTTGAGAAAAATGAAGCTTTAATCTATCTCCAGGTTTTAGCCTACCAAAAATGTGAGGACTCGAGGAGTCCAGGGGCGATTTTAGCTATAAATAAAGCGCTGGATCAAATCCGAAGGCAAGCTAATCCCCGATTAGCAATTGAAGTGTTGGCCTTAGAATTATTCAGGCAAGGAGGATATTGAAGTGGTAGAGGTTGTAGGGGTCCGTTTTAAACAGGCAGGAAAGATTTATTATTTTTCTTCAGGAGACCTTGGGCTCAAAATTGAGGATAAAGTTATTGTGGAGACCGCGCGTGGGATTGAATTTGGTGACCTGGTGATTGCGTCAAGGGATATCCCAGAAGATACTGTTGTTTCTCCACTTAAGCCAGTCATTCGCAAAGCCACTCTGGAAGATGAGCGGATTGTCGAAGAAAATAAAGTTAAGGAAAAAGAGGCTTTCCGAATTTGCCTCGAAAAAATTGAAGATCATCAGCTCCCCATGAAATTGGTGGATGTAGAATATACATTTGATAGTAATAAAATTATTTTTTCGTTTACAGCTGAGGGACGAGTTGATTTTCGCGAATTGGTTAAGGACTTAGCCTCTGTTTTTCGGACGCGCATTGAACTACGGCAAATTGGCGTACGCGATGAGGCTAAGATGTTGGGTGGAGTTGGTTCCTGCGGCCGAATGCTCTGTTGCTCCACATTTCTCGGAGATTTTGAACCCGTATCGATACGGATGGCCAAGGATCAAAAATTATCCCTTAATCCAACTAAGATCTCCGGAATTTGTGGGCGGCTCATGTGTTGTTTGAAATATGAAAATAGCGCTTATGATGAGGAGTCGAGAGAAAGGGCAAAGCATTCCTGTGAGATGAATCAAGGATGCTGTCACCAGGAGAATGTTTTAAAAGAAGATAAATCCGATAAACCTGAGCAGCCAGCTCAGGCGATTCCAGTTTCAGGGAGAGGACGCCAGGAAGGGCGTCAAAGGAAAGGGGAAAAGAATAAAGGAAAGAGTGAGAAGGTATGAGCCAATTGACCCAGGCTTTAGCTGAGGTTGAGGAGAAAGTCAATTCCCTGCTCGAAGAGGTACGGCGCTTACGTCCGTATGTAGAAAGTCTGGAACAAGAAAATGCCAGGTTAAAACGAGAATTATGTGAAATTCCAGAACAAGAGACCGAGCGGGTCATCGCGAATGCTGAGCACCTCCAGGGCGTTGCCCATGATAACTTGGAAAAGTTATATAAGGAAGGATTTCATATCTGCCATCTCCATTTTGGACAGCCGCTGGAGGATGGGGATTGCTTGTTTTGTATGGGGTTTTTAAGGAAGGATTAGAAAGTGTGGCTTGGCATCCGTTTAGGACAGGCGCTCACCGAGACAAACTAGGACTCAGATTCGATTTGGAGATCGGGTTCCCGCCAAAATCGGCATCCTTGCCTCTGTTGGCGGTGGAGCACGTCCTGTGCTCCACCCTTCTATGAAAGTACTTATCTTCGTCAAGTTTGTCTAACGGTTCGCTTCAGACCTTCTCTTCTGCCAATCCGCACTTCTCTTTGCTACATTTATAGGTTTGATGGGAGAGGTTAGTTAAATTGTCTACAGTTGAAAAGGGGACGCTTTATGTTTGTGCGACTCCGATCGGGAATTTAGGGGATATCACCTTGCGAGTTCTTGAGGTTTTGCGTGAGGCTGATCTGATTGCAGCGGAGGATACGCGGCATTCTCGGAACCTTTTAAAACATTTCGAAATTACGACTCCTTTAACGAGTTATCATCAGCATAATGAGAAAGGGAAAGCTCAGGAACTGGTGCGCAGACTTAAAAACGGAGAAACGATAGCCTTGATTTCCGATGCCGGGATGCCGGGAATTTCCGATCCTGGTCAAGAGGTTATTCGCTTATGTTTGTCTGAAAAGGTGCCCGTCGATGTTCTACCTGGACCTAATGCGGGCTTAACGGCTTTGGTTCTTTCAGGACTCCCCAATGCACACTTCCTTTTTCATGGTTTTCTCCCATCAACACAGAGTGCTCGGAAACGGGAACTTGAAGGGTATGCTAAGCTTCCTTTTACACAGATTTTCTATGAGGCCCCTCACCGGCTGGTAGATACCCTTGCCAATCTTATAGAGGTATGGGGAGACCGCGAAGCGGTAGTGGTTCGTGAACTCACAAAACTCCACCAAACGGTACATCGGGGAAGGTTAGTGAGTTTACTGGCGGAGTTCCAAGCGACCTCTCCGCGTGGAGAAATCTGCGTTCTTTTAGCTCCCTATGAGGAACAGCCAGCACAAGGCGGTCCCGAAGAGTGGCAAAGGGAAGTGGAAGAGGGAATCAAACAGGGACTCCAACCGAAGGAAGCGATGAAACAGGTCGCTAAGAAATACGGGATTAGCAAGAGAGCAGTTTATCAAGCTACTTTAGAGGGGAAATAAGTAAAAAGACTTGGCTTAAACCAAGTCTTGGATATAGAAAACTCGGCTAGCGCCAAGCGTTTGCACAGGCGATAGCCCTAGTTGCACTTATCCTGCCGGACATAAATACATGCATCGTAGGATAAAGAAAACTTGGCTTGTGCCAAGCAAAGCGAAGGCAGAAGCCCTAGTTGCACTTATCCTGCCGGACATAAATACATGCATCGTAGGATAAAGAAAACTTGGCTTGTGCCAAGCAAAGCGAAGGCAGAAGCCCTAGTTGCACTTATCCTGCCGGACATAAATACATGCATCGTAGGATAAAAAAAAGAAGGCATTGACGCCTTCCTATGTATTTCGTTTCAGTTAAACAGCTTCTGATTCATTACTGGTAGCTGTAGCTACTGTTGCTCCCATAGCTGCGGCACATTCGCGACAAACGTTTTTGCCATGAAAAACTTGAATATCGCCGGCATTACCACAAAAAACACAAGCAGGCTCATATTTTTTGAGAATGATTTTTTCCTGATCAACGTAGATCTCAAGAGCATCTTTTTCGTCAATTCCCAAAGTTCTACGCAGTTCGATCGGAAGTACAACGCGGCCGAGTTCATCTACTTTTCGCACGATTCCAGTTGATTTCATCATAAGTTCTTCCTCCTTATAACAACATTCGACAATTTACTACACCCTTATGATACCAACGATACCATTTAAAGTCAACGGGTTTCTGGAAAAAAGTTGTATATCTATAAAAAAAGAATAAAAACGGTTTGGATGTGGATATACTTGACAAAAAAAACCCGTTGTGATTCACTAAATAGTAAATTAAGCTTACTTTAACTATCTCTAAGTTCGACGGAAAACTTCATATTAGATTTTGATCGTCTTAAATTATCTTGGAGAGGATGAGTCTCTTGAAATATTACATAACAACCCCAATTTTCTATCCCAATGCGAGTCCCCATATTGGAACCGCTTACACGACGGTTGCGGCCGATGCCTTTGCCCGGTATCATCGCATGAAAGGAGACGATGTTTACTTTTTGACAGGTACGGACGAAAATGCTCAAAAGATTGTGCGCACTGCTGAAAGTAAAGGCATGGATCCTAAACGTTATGTCGATGGGATTGTGGAAAGGTTTAAGTCGCTTTGGGAGGAGCTGGACATCTCTAATGATGACTTCATTCGGACAACAGAGGAACGTCATCATAAGGTCGTCAAAGCGCTTTTTACAAAACTTCATGATCAAGGGGATATTTATAAGTCCGAATACGAGGGCTGGTATTGTACCCCCTGTGAGACCTTCTGGCCGGAAAGTAAGTTAATCGATGGCAAATGTCCAAATCCTGATTGTGGGCGAGAGGTCGAGCTATTAAAAGAAGAGAGTTATTTCTTCAAGCTTTCTAAATATCAAGATGTTTTGCTGAAACATATTCAGGAACATCCGGAATTTATTCAACCTGTTTCGCGACGCAATGAAATGATTCGTTTTATAGAAGGCGGGCTGGAAGATCTCTGCGTGTCGAGGACGACTTTCCAATGGGGAATTCAAGTTCCTTTTGATCCGAAACACGTGGTGTATGTTTGGCTAGATGCTTTGATTAACTATATTTCTGCTTTAGGCTTCCCTGATGGTGAGCTCTATAAAAAGTATTGGCCTGCAGATGTTCATTTAATGGGAAAAGATATTGTGCGTTTCCATGCCGTGATTTGGCCGATTATTTTGATCGCTTTGGGACTTCCTTTGCCAAAAGAAGTGTATGGACATGGTTGGTTTTTAAGCAAGGAAGGCGGTAAAATTTCCAAGTCGCGAGGGAATGTTCAGGACTCATTTGAGTTAATCCAACGTTATGGATCGGATGCGATTCGCTACTTCCTCCTCCACGAAATGCAAGTGGGGACGGATGGTACGTATTCAGAAGATAATCTTGTAGAACGTCTCAATAGTGATTTAGCTAATGATCTGGGGAATTTCGTTTCTCGAAGCCTGGCGATGATTGTGAAATATAGGAACGGTCTTCTTCCCAAAGCGAGTGAAGATACTGCTTTAGAACAAGAGCTTAAGGCGTTAAGCCAAGAAGTAAAAGCTAAGGTTGAAGAAAGGATGGAAGCTTTGGATCCGGCGGGTGCGTTGGAAAGTATCTGGCGGCTGGTCGCTCGGATGAATAAATATGTCGATGAAACGGCACCATGGGCGCTTGCTAAACAAGAAAATTCACAGGCTAGACTGGATCAGGTGTTGCATACCTTTGCCGAAGCGATTCGTATCTTTGCAATTCTTTGTGCACCGTTTATGCCTAAACTTCCGGGTAAGATGCTCCAACTTCTCGGAGTTGACCAAGAGATGCTTCGTTGGGAAGAAGCAGATCACTGGGATGTCTTACCGGCAGGAATACAGGTTGAGAAGGGCCAACCTTTGTTCCCTCGCATTGATTTATCACAATGGAAAACTGAAGGAGAGAATCAAAACGTGAATCAAGAACAAAACAATGCTCAGCAGTCGACAGAAAAGTTAACTGAGCAAGCGCAAGACCAAACCAGTTCGGAAAACCAAATTTCTGAAGGAAAGCTAGAGTTTGAGCCTATTAAAGAGGAAATTACAATTGATGAATTCGCTAAGATAGATTTGCGAGTTGCCAAGATTCTTCAAGCGGGAAAAGTTGAGAAGACAGACAAACTTATGAAATTAGAGATTGAAGTAGCTGGAGAGAAGCGCACGATCGTTTCCGGAATCGCCCAACACTATGCCCCCGAAGATCTCGTGGGTAAATCTGTGGTCATCGTGGCCAATCTTAAGCCAGCAAAATTACGGGGAATTGTTTCTCAGGGCATGATCTTAGCCGCTTCTCAGGATGGAGTATTAGAAGTACTGACTGTTAATAAAGATTTACCGGGTGGAGCCCGCGTCAAATGATTTGGGATACCCATGCCCATCTCGATGATCCCCGTTATCGGGAGGACTTTGACCAGGTTCTCGAAAACATGAAAAATGCTCAGATTTCCCGCGTGACCAATGTCGGGTATGATTTGGCCTCCTCTGAGCATTCCGTTGATTTGGCCCATCGTTACGATTTTATTTATGCTGCAGTCGGAGTTCATCCCCATGATGCAGAAGGAGTAACCCCTGAAACGTGGGGAACCCTTCTCCAACTGGCAAAGGATGAAAAGGTCATTGGTTGGGGAGAGATCGGGCTGGACTATTACCGTGATCTTTCCCCCCGGCCTGTCCAGCAGGAGATCTTTATTCAGCAGATTGAGCTTGCTGATCAAGCGGGCTTACCGATTATCATTCACGATCGCGAGGCTCACGGAGATCTTCTAAAAATCGTTAAGGAACATCCGCCTAAACATGGAGGAGTATTCCATTGCTATTCAGGTTCCTGGGAAATGGCTAAGATTGTCCTGAATTTGGGCTTTTATCTCTCCTTTGCCGGACCTCTCACGTTTAAAAACGCTCGCCATACGGTAGAAGTAGCAAGTAAGGTACCGCTTGATCGTTTCTTGGTGGAGACTGATTCTCCGTATTTAACCCCTGAACCTTATCGGGGTAAGCGAAATGAACCAACTTATGTTCGCGAAGTTGTGGCCAGAATAGCGAAAATTCGCGAGCTTAGTCTAAAGGAAGTAGCTCAGCAGTCTTTTCAAAATGCTGTTCGTTTATTTAATCTAAATTAATATTGTGAGTCACACTAGAAGATCCGAAAAACTTTGGTAGTTTTTCGGATCTATTTTTTTAAACATTATTTGAGCTTAAAAAGTAATGAATTCCTGTAATTCGAGGAGAGGCAACTTAAAGCAAGATGATGAGGTTGCTGGAGAGTTCTTTTTTGCTTGGCCTAATCATACGTTTAGGATGAGGGGGGAAGAAAATGTATTCATTGCCGATTGCTAACTATATAGATTTATGGCATATTGCCAAGAACCGAAGTATGTACATAGGCAGTGGACTATTATTAGTTGGAACGACTTTGGTTTATCTACCAACAGATAAAGCGATCATGCAGTTTCCACAAATAAAAGTGCCCCAGATTCAGCCGTCAACACCGATCGCACCTTCTCCGCCAGAGAAAGCTGTATCCGAGCCCGAACTGAGTACACAAATTCATACGGAATTTCGGATTGAAGATATAGAAGTTCCGGTTGTGACGGACTATGTTGAGTCAAACCAACTGGCACCTGGTATGAGCAAGGTCAAGGAAGAGGGAGAGAAAGGAATTGAACGGCGGGTCATCAAAATAACCCAAGTAAACGGAGAAATTAATAGCGAACAAATAACATATCAATTTATGCTGGAATCTTCCAAGAAGCGAGTGGTCCTGCGTAACAGTCAACCCGCTGTCGCCAAGAAGCCGGAGGCTAAAGCAGAAATTGATTTGAGCAAGTTGAATGTCCAAATGGTAATGAGTATGGAAGCGACAGCATACACCTATACCGGTAATCGGACGGCAACAGGTGTCGAGCCCAGGGAGGGTTTGATTGCTGTAGATCCACGGGTAATTCCCTTAGGGAGTCAGGTCTATGTTGAGGGTTATGGGTATGCAATCGCAGCTGATACGGGCGGATTAATTAAAGGAAATATCATTGATGTGTTTTTTCCCAGCCTCCAGCGCTGCTTAAATTGGGGGAGACGACCAGCTAAAGTATATATATTAAATGTAAAATAATGTAATTAATTTTGACAACTGACTACACTTAGGTTAAAATGAGGTTGTAGGTTATCTGGAAATCATGCTAAATATTTTATGGGGGGATTCAATGATTGAGGAAACGGGGACAAGAGCTATGTCGTTAGTTCGAAGCTCCCGCAAAGCTCAAATATCCGCAGCTTTATTTGGAATACTATTAGTTATTACGTTCGTTCTTGTGTTAAAAGCGAAGACAATCAACGTACAGATTGACGGGAAAGTCGTTAGTCTAACAACAATCAACAATACAGTAGGTAGCACTCTGAAATACTCACGACTCGGTATTTACCCAGAAGACATCGTCGTCCCTGACCGTTCTGCTCAAGTGACCAAGGGAATGGAGGTCGAGGTCACTCGAAGCCTTCCACTGACGTTAAAGCTCGATGGCCAAGTTTATACTGGTCGCTCACCCAAGCTAACTGTAGGTGAAGCTTTGCGAGATTTATCAGATCGGTTAGGGCTAAATATCCAGGAAACAGATGAAGTAAATACGGATCGCCAAAATCCTTTAGTGGCAAATATGGATTTAGATGTTAAGCGAGCCATGCCGATTCATGTGAAAGTCGATGGAAAACAAATTGATGCATATTTAGCGCCTCGGACTGTAGCTGAAGCACTAACCAAAATAGGAATTACACTGGGTGAGCATGATAAAGTTTCACTACCTTTGGATCAGGACTTAAAAGAAAACGATGAGATCCAGGTCGTAAGGGTTACAGAAAAAGTGGAGACAGTAACAACAGAAATACCTTACCAAGTTGTTGCTAAAGCCTCTGATTTCCCGGTCGGACTACCTGATCGCCTTGTAAATAATGGGGCGAATGGACTTAATCAACAAGTTGTACGGATAACCTACGAAGATGCAAAAGAAGTAACACGGGATGTCCTTGAGCAAAAAGTGCTTCGTTCTCCTGTTAATCAAGTTGTTTCGCGTGGAGCGCAAACCTCGATTTCTCGTGGTGGGCGCATGATAAATTTTTCGAAGGCTATTTTAGTTCGCGCGAGTGCCTACTCCTCAGGATCGGTTACAGCGACCGGAGATGATGTACATTACGGAATCGTTGCTGTCGACCCGAGAGTCATCCCATTAGGTAGTTCTCTCTATGTTGAAGGCTATGGCGATGGGGTCGCTCTAGATACGGGAGGTGCAATCAAAGGAAACCGTCTTGACCTCTATATGAATTCAGAGGAGGCGGCTAATTCCTGGGGTGTACGGTCGGTAGTTGTTTACATCAAATAATAAAAGTCTTAGCTACCAAATTAATGTTAGGGGGAGCTTATCGCAAGATAAGCTCCCTTTTGCTATTTCAACCAAGGTAGGAGAATGTTTACAAGCCTCATTATCATATTTTAAAGATAGAACGGGATTCAGAGGGGGGAGAGGCTTGCGTAAACCAGTGATCTTCATGGGTAGAAATACAAGGGGAATGGCAGTTTTTATTATCTTAATGCTAATGTTGGGTACAATATTTTCCGTTCTCTGGCAAGGTTCAATAGTGGTTATAAGTCAATTAAATACCCTGCATATCGTGGTCATTGATGCTGGGCATGGAGGGTATGATCCAGGAGCAATAACAGCACAAGGGCTATATGAAAAAGAAATCAATCTACAAATGGCGAAACGGGTAGGTGAACTTCTTAAACCGAGTGGAATTCAAGTCTTCTTAACGCGAGAAGAAGATATAGACTATGTTCCTGAGGGGACAAGGGGGAGAAAGACTAAGAAACAAGCGGATTTAAATTATAGGATTGATTTAGCGAAACAAGCGAATGCTGACGCATTAATCAGCTTGCATCTTAATGCTACTGTAACCGGTCAGAATTCTGGTGCTGAGACGTTTTTTCAGACCCAATCTGAAGAAGGAAGAAAATTAGCGGAGAGTATCCAACAGGAATTAATTAAGGTTCCGGGTATGAATCGGCGCATAGCTAAGCCAGGAGATTTTTATATTATAAAGAATACGCCAATGCCAGCAGTCATCGTTGAATTGGGATATATATCCAACCCCAAGGAACGGATCAAGCTGCAACAAGCGTGGTATCAGGATCAGTTAGCACGTTCTGTAGCCAAAGGAATTGCTCGGTATTTTGATCTTCCCTAAAAGCATAAAAACTGTTTATCCTACGATGCATGTGGTTAAGCCCGGCAGGATAAGGCGACTAAGCCTTCTGCCTTCGCTATGCTTGGCACAAGCCAAGTCTTCTTTATCCTACGATGCATGTGGTTAAGCCCGGCAGGATAA
>Ga0255336_101518_pt1 | contig 16078 bp, 11 predicted proteins | sample MeOH1_35cm_T3_17_FD_189102 | JGI IMG/M metagenome (GOLD analysis project Ga0255336, IMG submission 189102) | Sandy soil microbial communities from University of British Columbia, Vancouver, Canada - MeOH1_35cm_T3_179 | ecosystem: Engineered > Artificial ecosystem > Sand microcosm > Unclassified ...
AGTCTGGCGAATAGCCTTCAGATTCCAGTGATCGCTGAAGGACATATCCAGCAGCCCGAAGAGGTCCGTAAAGCGCTGGACACAGGCGCTCATGCCGTCTTGGTCGGCTCCGCCATCACCCGGCCTGCAAGCATAACGGCCCGCTTTGTTGCTGCAACCAGAAGCTAGCTCATTCGATGGTTGTAGTCGGCACGCGGATCAGTGCGCGGTAACGGTCTCCCCGATATCTGGAGCATGCTGCTTCAATCGGAGTCTGTTCCGTGGTGACGATAACGCGCGAGATCGAAAGCACACAGGCCCGCCGTGGCATGGTGAGCAGCTCCGATTCCTCGTGCGTAGCCTGTAAGGCTTCGATCACCTCATCCGCCCACGCAACTCGTACCCCATAGTTTTCACGAAGGATGTAGTAAAGCGACTGCGTGGAAAAGTCGATGTATTCCAGCCCCGGAAACAGCTTCAATGGAATATGCGACTCCTCGAGGGCCATCGGAATTCCGTCAGCCAGGCGAAGACGGCGCAGCTTCATGACCGACGAGTTCAATGCGATCTTCAGACTCTCCGCCAGCTCTTCGCCTGCCCGCACTACAGACTGTTCCAGAAGCTGCGAGCTGGGCTGCATGCCACGCTGCTTCATATCCTCCGTAAAGCCGCGCAGATGAAGAATGTTCTTTTCCATCTTTGGCTTGGTGACAAAGGTCCCCCGCCCCTTCTGGCTGTGTGCGTAGCCACGTGTCTTCAGGCCGTGCAGAGCTTGCCTTGCCGTCATTCTGCTGACCCGATAGGTACGCGCCAGCTCCTCTTCCGAGGCCAGTAGATCTCCTTCCGAGATCGCCCCGGAGTAGATCTTCTCCATCAGTGCCTGTTGAATCTGGTAGTAGAGGGGAACGAATCCGTTTTTATCCAGGGGATGAACAGAATGGGCGTCATGAGCCTGAACTTTCGACACTGTTATCTTTCTCCTGACGGGGTGAGCAACCGAAAACTGCTATGTCCGTTTCTATCGGTATCTTCCGGTACTTGTCTAGAACTACGATTAAATTTGATTATTGTTCAGATTTTTGGCCTTCTTCTTGCCTTATTTCACACTACTGATCGTAGTTGCCGAAGCGAAAATCAACGTAATCCATAGCGAAACACGATTCTGTCAGGGTACCAGCCGGTCTGTAACGATATCGCGGGCCTTCGGACCTGAGACCGGAATATGCCAGACCCCCCCGCCAAAGGTGGATATGTAGACCCTGGTTCGGTCCATGGGGTCGGGCTGAACGCGATGACCCCATTTGAAATTGAATCCCGGTATCCGGGTCCAGTGCCCGCCTCGGTCCCGTGAGATCCACGCGGAAGATTCGAAGCCTGTGGCATAAAGAACGTTATAGTCCCCGGGATCGATAGTGACGTCATAGATGTGGCGGTCGCGTTCCAGGCTCCATCGCCAGGTGCGGCCTCCATCTGTGGAGAGGGCGATTCCACCATACCTTCCATTGAGGTCCTGCCGATTTGTTGAGGAATGCGGTGTCACTCGCGGCCAGAGAGCCAGATAGATACGATTGGGATTCTCCGGGTCGATGGCAATGCCGTTTGGGGCGTTGGCTCCTGCCGGAAGACTTATCGGAAGCCAGTGCTCACCGTTGTCGGTCGAGCGATAAAGTGCTCCGTCGCCCGAGTTGTTAATCTCGCCATCTTCGCTCCGGCGGGCGATCAAGACATAAAGAGTTCCATCCGTAGCTCGAGCGAGACGCCACGCCAGAGGATCTTTTTGGAGGATTCCGGTGTTGGCGGGGAGCCAGGTGTGACCATCGTCGGTCGACCGATAGACACCGTACCCCATCGTTGCGGCCCACAGGGTTCGCTGGCCCGCAGGGCTTGTAGGGTCAAGAAGGACATGTGTGGCTGCGGTCGATGGCATTCCGGTGCTGGAGGACTGCCACGTGCGTCCCCCATCCGTGCTCATGCAGATACCGCCGATATAGCTGGAAGTTGAGGTGTGACGCCACATCTTGGGGCGGGGAAGATCGTGTATGTCGCTCATCGCCGCCCACATCTTCCCGCGTATCTTCGGGTCGAAGGCAACGGAGTAACTCGTATTACGCCAGCGTGCCGGAACTCCCTCGACAGAACGTATCCACGAGCGGCCGGAGTCCTCACTGCGAAAGAGACCGATATCCGTCGTAAGGATGAAACGCCGTTTCGAATCGAATGGATCGAAGAGATAGCCATAGGTCGTTGTCACATCGAGTCCCGTGCTGGCCCAGGAGGTTCCAGCCCCGACGGGCTCCGAATAGCGTGCGGTCCAGTTCTTCCCTCCATCGGTACTGGCCAGGGTTCTTCCAAGATCGGTCGCATAGACGAGGTTGGTATCGTCATCGCCGGCTGTAAGGCTGAGTGGCTCTTCCGTCCACTCAGGCGTCATCTCTGAGGCGATCCATGCATCGTGAACATTGTCGGACTCCTTCTTTGCGGTGGAGCGCCAGATGAGCGTCCACTGTCCGCCGTAATCTTCGCTTCGAGCCACCCCCTGAAGCGTCTCTCCATCGAGCTTCATGCTTCGGTAAGAGACATAGACGACTCCGGGATGGTGCAGGCTGGCAGCGACGGCACGAAGCCGTGTCCCGGTGCCCGGCAGGGAGGAGGGTGACCATCTCCGGCCGCCGTCAACCGAGATCAGAAGACCATCTTGTGTCACGCCATAAAAAGAGGGAGAGGCCTTGCCTTCCGGCGGAAAACTGGCCGCGACATCGCTAAAAGTGGCCTCCTCGGGGGCAGAGCGCTGTTCCCATACGCCGTGGATGCGGGCATAGATGCCATTGGCTGCTGCGACATAGATATCTCGAGCAGCTGTCGGCGTTCCTGGATCGAGCCAGAGATGAAGAGGAGCCTTTGGCAGAGGCCGCAGAACATTCCACGTAACGCCCCCGTCTCGTGACAGGACGAGCGACCCATGATCGTTTCGGGTGGCAGCTGCGTAAAGGATGCGAGAGTTCTCCGGGTCGATAGCCAGCGCCGTAATCTGTCCGATGAGATTTGGCGTCGCCACAACCTCCTCATCGGCGTGGTCGGAGTCCATTCGAATGGCGCGAACCGCTGAGGGACGAGGCCAGACGAGGCTCCATGTTCTTCCGTCATCCACGCTGCGCCAGAGGACATCAGTTGCGGCATAGATCGTGCCGGGCCGACTGGGCGCGAAGGCGAAGAAATGGACGCTGCCGCGAAGGTTGAACATCCTCCAGTGATGACCTCCATCATGGCTGATGTAGGAGCCCGTCATATCGCAGGAGAGCAGAACTTCATTCGGATCTTTGGGATTGATCGTTACGTGAAACATGGCGCCCCCACCACCCGGACCCACGATGCGGCGTTCTTGAGAGCGAAGGGGAGTCGCGAGGGAGAGGAGCAATAGAATCAGGTAGATCGTCTGTCTTTTGCTCGAAAGAGTGTGCGCTTTCAAATGGCCACCATTCCTATGGTCCTCATAGCATTAGACAATCAGAAGACCAATGCTTGCGGACTGATTCGGTCTTATTTTTGGCATGCATTTTGCTGTGATGCGTTTTACCATAGACAGATGAGCGAAGTTCTGGAACAGGAAGCAAAGGCGGGGGCGGGGCACGCCCAAAAATACACGCGGAATAGTCCGTATGCATCGAATGTTAATGTCAACTATCTCCTGACGGCCGAAGGCTCGGAGAAGGAGACACGCCACATTGAGCTGTCTCTGGAAGAGGGAATGAGCTACACGCCCGGAGACGCGGTAGGCATTATCCCGGAGAACCGTGCCGAGGCGGTGGAAGACGTCCTGAAGGCGCTGGGCTACAAGGGCGATGAGCGCGTACTGGACCACTACAAGGTTGAGATCTCTCTCGAAGAAGCTCTGCGGACGCGGCTCGGCATCGGTAAGCTGGCGCGCGGCAGTGTGGGACAGTATGCCAAGCTGGCTCCCGACGTGGAGGGCTTGAAGGTTCTGACCGGACCGGACAACCGCGCCCGTGCCGAGGAGTACTGCTGGGGCCGTGAGTTTGTCGACCTGGCGGCCGATTTTCCGGGCGTCGTTACCGATCCGCAACAGCTCTTCAACGTGCTGCAGCGGCTGACCCCGAGGATGTACTCGATCTCGTCGAGCCAGAAGGTGCATCCGGACAGCGTGCACACGACGGTGCGCGTGATCCGTTACGAGTCGCATGGACGCGACCGTCAGGGCGTTGCCAGCGGTCACCTGGGTGATCGCGCCGGTGAGGGCACGACGATGCCGATCTTCCTGCACTCGAACAACAACTTCCGCCTTCCGGAGGATCCGGCCGCACCTGTCATCATGATCGGTCCGGGAACGGGTATCGCTCCTTTCCGCGCCTTCCTCGAGGAGCGTCAGGCAGACGGAGCCACAGGGAAGAACTGGCTCTTCTTTGGCGAGCAGCGCATGAAGATGGACTTCCTCTATCAGGAGCAGCTCGAGGGCATGGTGAAGAGCGGTGTGCTGACGCATCTGCATACGGCCTTCTCGCGCGACCAGCACAACAAGGTGTATGTGCAGGACCGCATCCAGGAGAACGCCAAAGAGGTGTTCGAGTGGCTGGAGAACGGAGCCTACTTCTACGTCTGCGGCGATGCGACGCGCATGGCCAAGGACGTCGAGAACGCTCTGCTGGACGCCATTGCCAAAGGATCGAACGGAACCCTTGAGCACGCGGCCGAGTATCTGGCCACGATGAAGAAGCAGAAGCGGTACCAGCGCGACGTCTACTAGTTCAGATACCCCCTGGGTATAAAAACTATGCAAAGTATTGATATGTAGTTATTTACGCTCGTACTTGAAGGAAAGCCCCGGTTATTGGCCGGGGCTTTCCTTTTGTTCTTTCTTAAAGAATAGCAATTGGGCAGAAACTCATACGAAACAGGTAAATGGTTTATTTTATGTGGATTAGGGGAGACCTGGACTTGACATCATAAAAGGATGGAAACGGGATAAAGCTGTTAGACGACATCTGTCGTATAAAGTGAGTCCCTAAAGCGATAGACAGCATCTGTTGTTGTGTGGAATGAAATTGAGAACTTAGGAGGAAGTGATGAACATCGTGGTTTATGGAGCTACCGGACGTGCGGGATCGGAGATCACCAAGGAGCTGTTACGACGCGGGCATAAGGTAACCGGTGTTGCGCGAAACATCGGTTCTCTCAAGTCTCAGCCCGAGGTGACGGCGAAGGCGGACGACCTTTCGAACGTGGACTCGATCGCCGCGATCATCAAGGGAGCGGATGCGGTGGTGAGCGCTTATCAGCCGCCTGCCGACAATACCGATGTACTGGTGGATGTGACCAGGAGACAGGTTGAGGCGGTTAAGAAGGCCGGCGGGCCACGCTTGCTGGTTGTGGGCGGAGCGGGCCAGCTTGAGGTGGCTCCGGGGGTGACGCTGATCAAGTCGGGCCATCTGCCGGCAGAGTACATGCCGATTGCGCTGTCGCATGAGAGGGCTGCGCAGGTGTTGAAGGACTCGGATATCAACTGGACGTACCTTGCTCCGGCGGCGTTCTTCATTCCGGGAGAGCGGACGGGGAAGTACCGGACGGGAACAAACAACCTGATCGCAGACGAGAAGGGTGAGAGCAAGATCACGTTTGCGGATTATGCGATTGCTTTGGTAGATGAGATCGAGAAGCCGAAGCATGAGCGACAGTTGTTCTCGGTGGGGTATTGAGGTTTTGGGGAAAGAAAAGGCGGCCAAAGGCCGCCTTTTCTTGTTCTCCTTCACTTCTGAAGGTGTCATCGAAGCAGGGCCAATTTCATACAGGCATCCGATCACGTGTGGACCAGTGCATCGAATATCTCGTCTGCGAACTTTCGTAGATCGCCTGGGAGGAGGAGCGTTGGACGAAAGCATCTTGGAAGTGCCGATCAGTTTTCCTGCGCCCGGTAAAATAAACTCATAACAGGATTCGGGCGCATCACCTCCTCTGCCCATCGTCTCCGGAACGAGGTCCGGATCTAAAGCAAGTTTTTTGAAGACTTTGCACAAATTATGCCGGGAGGGGGCAGAGTCGGAAGACTGCCCCGAAGCAGGCCATCTCCCCGCTGTGTAAAATGGCCCACGAAACCTAACCTTCAGGAGAACAAGAGCAATGTCGAAGCTGACCCCAGGGAAACTCGCCGGACTTAAAGCCGTATCCGACTCGCGCGGTGTTATCGCCGCCGCCGCCATGGACCAGCGCGGCTCACTCCAGAAGTCGCTGGCCAAAGAGCGCGGAGCCGCCGCAAACGCCCATGATCTTGAGGAGTTCAAGCTTCAGGTCACCGAGGTCCTCACCCGTCACGCCTCCGCCATCCTCCTCGATCCGGAATACGGCCTGCCTGCCTCCAAGCAGCGCAACGGCAAGGGCCTCCTGCTCGCCTACGAGAAGACCGGCTATGACGCCGCCACCCCCGGCCGCCTCCCCGACCTGCTCGACGTCTGGAGCGTCCGCCGCCTGAAGGAAGCTGGAGCCGACTGCATCAAGATCCTTCTCTACTACACCCCCTACGAGAAGACCGCAGTCAACGACCTCAAGCACGCCTGGATCGAGCGCATCGGCGACGAGTGCATCGCCCACGACATCCCCTTCTTCCTCGAGTTCGTCGGCTACGACGCCGAGGGTGGCGACGAAAAATCCCTCGCCTATGCCAAGAAGAAGCCCGAGATTGTCTCCGGCTCCATGGCAGAGTTCGGCAAGGAACGCTACAACGTCGATGTTCTCAAAGTTGAAGTTCCCATCGAGATGTCCTTCGTCGAAGGCACCCGCGCCTTCAAGGGTGAGCGCGCTTACACCCGCGCCGAGGCTCTCCAGCACTTCCGCGACGCCGAGTCCATGACCCACAAGCCCTTCATCTACCTCTCTGCCGGCGTCTCGAACCCCGTCTTCATCGAGACCCTGGAGCTTGCCGCCGAGTCCGGAACCAAGTTCAACGGCGTCCTCTGCGGCCGCGCCACCTGGAAGGAAGGCATCCCGATCTACGCTAAGCAGGGAACCAAGGCCTTCCGCGACTGGCTCGAGAGCACCGGCGTCGAGAACATCGAAAACGTAAACAAGGCCCTCCAGGCAGCCACCCCCTGGTATCACAAGTTCGGAGCCTCCAGCCTCGCATCTCTCGGCTAGAACCGTCTGTCTCAATCGCACGTCATTCTGAGCGAAGCGAAGAATCCCTGTATTTCGCCTGTACAACAGCCACTGCCTGCAAGCGAAATGCAACAACAATAAAAAGCGGCGGACCGATTAGAGTCCGCCGCTTTCCTATTTTTACTTGAACAACTATTTACATCGTCTGTAATGCAACTGCTCTCGGACAACACTTTAGAAACTTTGAAAAAAAAGAGCGGGGCCGACGGGATTGCAGCCCCGCTCCTGCGAAAAATCAAACTCTAAGTCAACGTCTCGCTCACCCGGGCGCGATAACGAAGATGGAGCTTCTCCATCTCGATATGCACCATCTGCCCGTTCTGTTCGAGACGCTCCGTCCAACTCTCAATCACCTCGATGCAGGCGTGATCGATATAACGAAGACCGGCGCAGTGTACATGTACCGTCGCGTCCGGCTTCACCTGGTCAAGTGCCTGGGTGATCTTCGGAATCGAGATGAACGTACCGATTCCGGAGAGATGGACATGCGTATCGCCACCTTCCTCGACGACACGAGCTTCCAGGTGAGTGACCGTGTACATCAGCCGCATCAGCGACAGCGCCACACCCACCAGAACACCGGTCAGCAGGTCCGTCGCAACGATCGTGAACATCGAAGCAAAGTAGATCAGCACGGGAGCTTTGCCAAAGCGCGCCAGCTTCCGCACCTCTGAAGGCTTCACCAGCTTGACACCGACAAAGATCAGTACCGCTGCAAGGCTTGCCGTGGGAATCATGCGAAGCACCGAGGCAAAGACCACAACCGAAGCCAGCATCCATACCCCATGCAGGATTGCGGAACGCTTCGTCTCCGCACCCGCCTGCACGTTGGTCGAGCTGCGAACGATCACGCCGGTCATCGGCAGCGCCCCAACCAGACCGCACAGCATGTTGCCGATGCCCTGGGCCGTCAGCTCACGGTCGTAGTTCGTCTTCCACCGCGTCTGCATCTGCTCGACTGCGGCGGCGGAGAGCAGTGTCTCCGCACTGGCGATAAACGCCAGCGCCAGCGCCGTTCCCACCAGGGTGGTGATGGAGATTCCCTGAACCGAGCTCAGAGTCGGCAGCGAGATCATCTGGAACAAGTTCTCAGGAACCTTGATGCGGTTGACGCCAAGATGCAGAATCTGCGCCAGGATCGTCGCCGAGCCGATTCCAAGTAACGCTCCCGGCACCAGCTTCAGCTTCGCGGGCCGGAACCTCTCCCACAGAATCATCACACCCATCGTCACTATGCCGACCAGCGCCGCCGCCTCTTCCTTGCTTCCATTCAGAGGAAACAGGCCGCCGAAGATCGCGTCCCACATCCCGACGATATTCGCCGGGCCGCTGTGCAGAGGAGAGCGGTCCAGCACAACATGGAACTGCTGGATGACGATCAGGACACCGATTCCGGCCAGCATCCCGTGAATCACCTCAGGAGAGATCGCACGGAACCAGCGTCCTGTCTTCAGAAGACCGGCAACAAACTGAACAGCCCCGGCCAGTATCAGGATGGGACCCAGTGCAGCAATGCCATGCTCGCGAACGAGCTCGAAAACGATAACGGCAAGCCCCGCTGCCGGGCCGCTGACCTGCAGCGGCTGTCCGGCAAGAAATCCCACCACGAGTCCACCGATCATTCCAGTGACCAGGCCCGAGGCCGGCGGCATGCCGGACGCGAGCGCGATTCCCATACAGAGGGGCAGTGCTACAAGAAAGACAACAAGCGATGCCGACAGGTCTCGCATCCACGAACCATCCTTACCTGCACTCGTTACTTGACGAAGTTCGCTAGACATGAGTTCTCCTCTACTACGCAATCTTCAGCTCCGGCATATCCACGCCGATCTGCTCTTCCGTCAGCAAAGGACGGAAGCAGCCATGCTCTGAGTCGAACTGCTGAACGTGTCCACTGCCGATGTCGTACATCCAGCCGTGCACACGGACTTCATTCTTTTTCAGCGCCTCGTCCACAGCGGAATGCAACCGCAGATTCTGCATCTGCGTAATGACGTTGGCTTCGGTCAGCAGCCGAAGTCTCTGGTCGAACGACATCGACATCGCATCCCTGAGCAGCCTGGTCAGCCACTTCGAAGAAGGACCGGCATGCTGAAGCCAGGACTGCACCTCCGGCAACGACTCAAGCCGCTCGTGCTCGAGAATGCCCTTCATCGCGCCGCAATCGGAGTGCCCGCAGATAACGATATCGGCGACCTTCAGGACGCGCATCGCATACTCAATCGTCGCCGCAACGCCGCTGGCCGTCTCAGTTGGAGGGGGAACGAGATTGCCCGCATTGCGGCAGGAGAACAGGGTACCCGGATCGCTCTGCGTAACCATCTCGGGCAAAACACGGGAATCAGCGCAGCAGATAAACAGCGCCTGCGGTTCCTGGCCTATTGCCAGGCGTTCGAATAACTTCGAGTGCTGGGGAAACACATTGGAACGAAACCGCACGTAACCATCAAGTAGTTGCTGCATAAACCTCTCCGTAGGCGATCCGCTGCGAGCGGAAGGCCTTCAAATCGAGAAAACAGATACACCGAGGGCAGGGAACAGAGATCGATCCGGAATGGAGATCTCAGCGAATGCGGACCTGTCAGATAAAAAACACAGGACCAGCAACCCTGGTGAAGTTGTTCGAGGGAGATTTATGCAACTGGAGGCGCGCGACCCAGACCAGGGGCACGCGGTGCGCTGCCAAGCGCCAGCACGTTTTCGCGTGCTAACAGCTCAATGCTCTCTTCAGGAGCAGGCAGCGTGAACTTCACAGGTGCGATAGCAACCTGGGGGACAACAGACGCCCCCACCGGCAATGCCTTGGCTACATGGCTACCTGCAGGTGCTACGACAACAGCGTGCTCTACCACGGCATCGACCGTGGCTACCATGCTGCTGCGATCGCTACGCGATCCTGACCGGCGAGGGCCGTGTGCAGGAATGTGCGAGTAGTTCACACGAGTGTGGTGAACTACATGGCGACCATGCATGATGCCGAGAAAGCACAGAAGATTTAACCCGGCAAAGATGGCGCCGAGTAGCAATCTGTCCGAAATGGCTTTCTGTCGTATCATGGCAATCTTAATCAGGAGTCTACAGGAGTAGACGCAGAAGTCAACCGAATGGTGCATGAAAGTTCTAATACTTTTATGTACCTGGCCGATATCTCTTAACCACTTGTCTGCTTAGACGCTGCCTTTACTGGCCGCGTAGTTTAGCAAAGCAAGCTACTCCCACTCAATGGTTCCCGGCGGCTTCGAGGTGATGTCATATACCACGCGATTGATGCCGCGTACCTCGCTCACGATGCGGCTGGAGATCGTCCGCAGAACCTCATACGGAAGAGGAGCCCAATCCGCTGTCATGCCATCCTCGCTCTCAACCGCGCGGATCGCACAGGTGTAAGCGTAGGTGCGCTGGTCGCCCATGACGCCGACGCTCTTGACCGGCAGCAGCACCGCAAAGCTCTGCCACACCTTGCGATAGAGCCCCGCCGCCTTGATCTCCGTCACGACGATCTCGTCGGCCTCCTGCAGCAACGCAACGCGGTCTGCCGTCACCTCGCCGAGGATACGAACTGCCAATCCCGGTCCCGGGAAAGGCTGCCGCTCCAGAATCTCATCCGGCATCCCGAGGTCGCGGCCGATCCGGCGAACCTCATCCTTGAACAGATCGCGCAGCGGCTCGATCAGCTTCAGCTTCATGTTCTCCGGCAGGCCGCCGACGTTGTGATGACTCTTGATCGTGTGCGATGGTCCATGCACGCTCGACGACTCGATCACGTCCGGGTAGAGCGTTCCCTGCACCAGCCACGCGACTTCTTCGCCTGCGCTCTTCTCCGCATCGAAGATCTTCGCCGCCTCGTCATCGAAGACCGCGATGAACTCGTTGCCGATGATCTTCCGCTTCTTCTCCGGATCAGTCACACCGGCCAGCCTGGTCAGGAAGCGCTCTCCCGCATCGACCGCAACGACATTCAGCCCCAGCCCCTCACGCATTGTGCGCTGCACCTTGGCAAACTCATCCTTGCGCAGCACGCCGTTGTTCACGAAGATGCAGGTCAACCGGTCGCCGATGGCCCGAGCCACCAAAACCGCGGCGACGGAAGAATCGACGCCGCCGCTAAGACCGCAGATAGCGTGCCCTTTGCCTACCTGCGCACGAATCTTCTCCACCGTCGACTGAATGAAGTGCTCTGGAGTCCAGTCCTGTTTCGCTCCACAGATATCGAGACAGAAGTTCTTCAGCAGCTCCATTCCCTGGCGCGTATGCGCGACCTCGGGGTGAAACTGTACTGCCCAGATACGGCGCGACTCATCGGCGATTCCGGCAACGGCGTTCGAGGTCTTCGCCGTCAGATGGAAGCCCTGCGGGAGCGACTTCGCCTCGTCCCCATGCGACATCCATACATCGAGCGTCTGCGGCAGCCCGCGAAACAGAGGCGTCTCTGCGACGACGCTCACCTGGGCATGACCATACTCGCGCGCCGGGGCCGACTCCACCTTGCCGCCGAGATGATGCGTGATGAACTGCAACCCATAGCAGATTCCCAGCACCGGGGCTCCCATTGAGAGCACAGCGGGATCGGCTGCCGGAGCATCGACGTCATAGACCGAGCTTGGGCCGCCTGAAAGGATTACACCCTTCGGCTTCAGCGCACGGATCTTCTCGAGCGAAGTCGTGCAGGGCAAAACCACCGAAAACACATTGAACTCGCGAATGCGACGCGCGATCAGCTGGGTATATTGCGACCCAAAATCCAGAATGACAATCGTTGAGGTGTCCACAGAACTAGTGTAAATCGCGTGAACTGCAAGCCGGAATCATTCGTTTGCCGGAGTTTCGTAGGCGCGCCAGAGCTTCAGATACGCAAGCAGGCGAGCCACATGGAAGAAGTCCGAAGCGATGAAATAGAGCAGACCGACGAAGATCCACCATTTTTGCAGGAAATCGGCCGTCGCAATACTTTCAAACGGCAGAGGAGTCGAGGAAAAGACCATGGCCAGCACGATCAGCGCGATCTTCACGATTCCCATGACCAGGTTGATCTCGACCAGTTTTCCCTTGAGCGGCCCCAGTCTGAGAGCTGCAACAAGGCTTGCGCCGATTCCAAGGTTCTGGAGCATCGCAAGTAGGGGAGCGATGCTGAGGAACCAGCTGACGATGGCCCACAGGGTGAACAGGAGGAGGGTCGCAACGATCGTAAGCGCAAAGTAGGCGACCAGATTGGGTTCGGCGCCTCGTGTGAGCGGTCCCGTCACCGTTGTTGCCGCGGCCCATTGCAGGCAGAAAAACCAGAAGATGAAGGCCGCAGTAAGAGCAATCACGCGGATGAACTGAAGCACCATCATGGTCCCGGGCCTGGCATGAAGCCTGCTGTCTGCTCGGCGTAATACAACCGTTCTGCCGAGCGACGACCAGACCACCCACACCACCAGCAACAAGGGCACCAGCCAGACGGCCACACGGCTTACAGGAGGCAGGAGAGCCGCCATGGCCACAGCCAGCGTCTCCGAGGTGCGAAGAGGGTCCGTCACGGTCATTGCCTTCAACGCGGCAACATTCACCGGCGTTTCGGCAAGAATTCCCTTCACCACATGCCAGACAAGCGCCAATGCCGGGACACCGTAGGTCCAGCGCCACAGCACCTCCAGAGCCGTCAGCGAGGGGCGCGACCAGCACTCCGACAACGTGCGGACGAACGACTGGGTTCCCCGAACAGAGCCATCGGCAGACGAGACAAGGCCGTCTTCTCGCAGTGAATTCATTACTTCACCACGAGATTGACTAGCTTGCCCGCAACTACGATGACCTTCACGACGTTCCTGCCTTCGACGCGAGCCTTCACCTTCTCATCGGCAAGCGCCACGGCCTTGATGGCCGCCTCATCGCTGTCGGCAGCCAGCTTAACGACGTTCACCAGCTTTCCGTTTACCTGCACCGGCACCTCGATCTCATCCTCTCGGGCCAGCTCTTCATCGGCCACAGGCCACGGTGTGCGGAAGACAGTCCCTTTCTCGCCGATCTGCTCCCACATCTCCGCCGCGAAGAAGGGAGCAAAGGGGGCGAGCATCAGCACCAGGTTGCGAATGATCTCCGCGACCGCTGCGGGCGAGGCCTGTCCGGCATCGATAGCAGCTTCAGCCGCAACAATCTCGTTGATCAGCGACATGATGGCTGCAATCGACGTGTTGAAGTGCCAGCGTCCGCTGAAGTCGTGTGTGACCTTCGCAATCGTCTGATGAAGCCTGCGAAGCAACGCCTGATCGGTCTCGGTGCGGCTCACCAGATGCGGCGCTCTGCCGTCTCGAATCATTTCGGCGTACTTTGTTGCCAATCGGTAGACGCGCCCAAGGAATCTGCTGATGCCTGCGACGCCCTCTTCCTGCCACTCAAGGTCGCGGTCGGGAGGAGCAGCGAACAGAGCATACATGCGCGTGGCATCCGCTCCATAGCGGGCGATCATGTCGTCGGGCGAAACCACATTGCCCTTCGACTTCGACATCTTCGCACCGTCCTTGATCACCATTCCCTGCGTGAACAGGCGCTGCGCTGGCTCGTCGTTGTTGATCAGCCCGAGGTCGCGCATCACCTTTGTCCAGAAACGCGAGTAGATCAGGTGCAGAATCGCATGCTCGACGCCGCCGATGTACTGATCGATGGGGAACCAGTAGTTCGCCTTCTCGCTGGCAAATGGGGCCGCATCGTTCTTCGCGTCCGTGTAGCGATAGAAGTACCAGCTCGAGTCGACGAAGGTATCCATCGTATCGGTCTCGCGCCGCGCAGGACCGCCGCACACCGGGCAGGTCGTATTCAGGAACTCGGGAACCCTGCCGAGCGGCGAACCACCCTCCTGCGTAATCTCAACCTGAGCGGGCAACAGCACCGGCAATGCGCTCTCGGGCAAGGCGACCACACCGCCCGGCTCGACGGCAGGCTTTCCTTGCTCAGGGCTGGCGTGCCCATTTTCGCAGTACACCATCGGGATCGGCGTGCCCCAGTAACGCTGACGGCTGACGCCCCAGTCTTTCAACCGGTAGGTCACGGTAGCCTCGCCAAAGCCCTTCGCCTGCGCCGCGGCAGCCATCTTCTGCTGCGCCTCAACGCAGCCTAGCCCGGTCCACTCGCCTGAGTCGATCAGCACCGCATCGTCTTCAGCCGTGTATGGAAGCTCCGGCTCTCCGCCAGCCTTTGGCGCGATCACGCGCTTGATGCCCAGCCCATACTTCGTCGCAAACTCGAAGTCGCGCTCATCGTGCGCCGGAACGCTCATAATCGCGCCCGTGCCGTAGTCCGCGAGGATGTAGTTGCCCACCCAGATCGGCACCTTCTCGCCCGTGAACGGATTGATTGCGAACCGGCCCGTATTCACGCCATGCTTCTCAATGCCGCCAAGATCGTCGGCCTCACGCGCCTTCTGCTGCTCCGCGAGCAGGGCCTCGATCTTCGCGGCCAGGGCAGCATCTTCCGCCGCAAACGCCTTCGCAACCGCATGCTCGGGAGCCAGCTGAACCGAGGTCGCGCCGAAGATCGTATCCACACGCGTCGTAAAGACCGTAATCACATCACACGTGTCATCCTGAGCGGAACCACCACTCCCCTCAACTGTGTCACCCTGAGCGGAGCGTAGCGCAGCCGAAGGATCTGCGGTTGCGTTTTTAGAAACAGCGCCGTCGACGGCGAAGTTCACCAGCGCGCCCTCGCTGCGGCCGATCCAGTTCCGCTGCATGGTGCGGACCTTCTCCGGCCAGCCCTCCAGCTTCTCAAGTCCATTCAGCAGCTCATCCGCATACTTCGTAATGCGCAGGAACCACTGCGTCAGATCGCGCTGCTCGACGATGGTGTCTTCATGCCGCCAGCACCGGCCATTGATGACCTGTTCGTTGGCCAACACCGTCTGGCAGTCGGGGCACCAGTTAACCTTGCTCTTCTTGCGATAGGCCAGCCCCTTCTCGAACATCTTCACGAAGAACCACTGATTCCAGCGGTAGTACTCCGGCAGGCACGTCGTCACCTCGGTGGACCAGTCGTAGCTCAACCCCATGCGCCGCATCTGCTTCTTCATCGCGGCGATGTTCTGGAGCGTCCACTCGCGTGGCGGCGTATTGTTCTTCAGAGCCGCGTTCTCCGCAGGCAGGCCGAAGGCGTCCCATCCCATCGGGTGCAGCACGTTGTAGCCGCGCATCCACATAAAGCGCGCCAGCGCATCGCCGATGGCGTAGTTGCGCACATGTCCCATGTGCAGCTGTCCGCTTGGATACGGCAGCATCTCAAGGCAGTAGAACTTAGGCTTGCCCGAATCGTGTCCTTCAGCCGCATAGAGATCCGGGGACGCGTCCCATCGCGCCTGCCACTTCGGCTCTATCTCCGCGGGGTTATATCTCGCCTGTCGTTCTGCCTCAATCTTCTCTATCTCTGACATATTCTTTGATTGTAAAGAATTCCTCGCCTCCAGCAGGAGATACAATCGCTCTTCCCTCTCGAATAAGCGAACCATTACTATGGCCGCGTTCCGTTATTGCCATTCGAGAGGGATCATGGATAAGCGACAATTTTTGAAAACCTCGGGCGCGTTCGCCGCAACCGCCCTTTTACCCGGCTTCTCTTCCGCTGAACAAAAAAACATGACACCTAGAACAAACTGGGCAGGAAACCTCACCTACCACACCGACAATCTCTTCGAACCCTCCACCGCCGCCGAGCTCCAGCAGATCGTCAAGGACCACGCCAGCATTCGCCCTCTCGGTACGCGCCATGCCTTCAACGGCATCGCCGACAGCACCCACGCCCAGGTCTCTCTCAAGCACTTCAACCAGATCACCCTCGACGAAAAGGCCCGCACGGTCACCGTTGGGGCCGGCGTCCGCTATGGTGACGTCGCCCCCGTTATCGACGCCAAGGGCTTTGCCCTGCACAACCTTGCCTCCCTGCCACACATCTCCGTCCCCGGGGCCTG
>Ga0255336_101519_pt1 | contig 16067 bp, 15 predicted proteins | sample MeOH1_35cm_T3_17_FD_189102 | JGI IMG/M metagenome (GOLD analysis project Ga0255336, IMG submission 189102) | Sandy soil microbial communities from University of British Columbia, Vancouver, Canada - MeOH1_35cm_T3_179 | ecosystem: Engineered > Artificial ecosystem > Sand microcosm > Unclassified ...
CGAGGTAATGGTTGTTGGCGGTGGTGAGCACGTCGAAGCCCGCCCCCTTGAGCGCGGCCGCAAGCGCGTCGGGCGCGTTGAAGGTCTGCAACTCGCCCTTAACGGCGCTGCCGTCGGGCGCGGGGGTGGGCTTCGCGGGGGCGGGGCCGGAATAGCCCGCTTCGGCCCCGGCGAGCGGCGTTTCGAGGTTGGCGCACATGAGATCGACCCCGGCGAGCCACGGCGAGAGCGCCGCGAAGCTGGGGGAAAAATCATAGCTCCCGGTCGAATCCCGCCAGGCCGACGTGACCTGGCTCTGCATCGCCATCACGTCGCCCACTGCGCCGATTGTGGCCGTCACCGGCTGAGGCGGAGCGTCGGGCGGCGGGGAAGGCGAAAGGGCCGCCGTCGCGGCGGGCGGCCGTACCAGCGCGGGCGTGGGCCCCGCGGGCAGATCGAGCGCCGCGGGCGCGAAGGTTTCTTTCGCCGCACATCCCGGCACAAGCAGGCAGAGCGCCAGCGCCAGGCACCCGGCGCCGCGCGTTCGCGCGTGGACCATGGTTTTTCCCCCAACCGCTAAGCCGCCGGCGCATAAACGATCAGAGCGCGCCGTACGCCGCTGTAATCCAGAACGGTTTGCGTTTTTGCGTCAAAAAGCGAACGCACCGCGTCCGCCTGCGCATAGCCGACCTCCAAAATCAGCATGCCGCCCGGCGCGAGATGCGACAGGTACCCACCGGCGATGCTGCGGTATGCGTCTAGCCCGTCCTCTCCCCCGTAGAGCGCGAGGCGCGGCTCGAACGCGAGCTCGGGCTGGAGCGTCTCCATCTCCGGCCCGCTGATATAGGGGGGGTTGGAGAGGATCAGGTCAAACCGGCCCGTTACCGGCGCAAAGTAGCTTCCCGTCAGGACCGTCAGCTCTACGCCGTTCTTTTGTGCGTTCTCGGCGGTAAGCGCGGCGCACCCGGGGGAAAGATCGGCAGCCGTGACGGCGAGCCCGCCCAGCTTGGCCAGGCTCACGCCGATGCAACCCGTGCCGCAGCACAGGTCGAGCGCCGTGCGGTAGCCGCGCGCCTTCGCTTCCAGCAGCGCGCGCTCGCAGAGGATCTCGGTCTCGGGCCGGGGAATGAGCGCGCCCGGGCGCACCAAAAAGGGCAGGCCCATAAAGCTCCATTCGCCCAGGATGTATTGCAGCGGCTCCCGGTTGAGCCTGCGCGAAAGCATAGCGGCAAGCGCATCCTCCTGTGCCGGCGTCAGGCCGCATCGGGCTTTCAGGCCCAGTTCGGCGGGCGCGCAGCCGAGGATGTGCGCAAGCATCAGCCGCGCTTCCCCGGGGGCTTCCCCGCCCGCGATACCGGCAAGGGCGTCCCGGAGCCGCCGCAGCGCCTCCGCGGCGGTCATACGGCCCGGGCTTCCTCAGAAAAGCCGGCCTCGGGCGATAGGACCGCAGAGCCGGCGTCCGCCGTTCCCATGTCGGCAGCGAGCGGCGGGGTTTCCCGTTCGGATTCCGTTGCCTGCGCTTCTTCCATGGAAGCCTCCGCGGCGGGCTCGGGCTTCTTCTCGCCCGAAGAGGGATCCAGCGCCAGCTTGAACGCGGCGATGGCGACCTCCAGCATGCCCTCGTCGGGCTCCCGGGTGGTGATGTGCTGCAGCGCCATGCCTGGTGCGCGCACGATCCGGGCGAGGAGGCTTTCGGACTTGCCGCCGAAGCGCAGTACCTCGTAGGAAAGCCCGGCGACCACCGGAAGGAAAATGAGGCGCGAAAGCAGCCGCAGGAAGAAATTCGCGTTGAAGCCCACCATGGCGAAGAACAGGATGCTGACCGCCATCACGAGGAAGAGGTAATTCGTGCCGCACCGCGGATGCAGACGGGAATACTTCATGGCGTTCTCGGGCGTCAGCTCCGCCCCGTGCTCGTAGCAGGCGATGGTTTTATGCTCGGCGCCGTGATACATGAACAGGCGCTTGGTTTCCTTGAGCGCGCCGACGAAAATGAGATAGCCCAGGAAGATGACGAGGCGCACCACGCCCTCCACCAGGCTCTTCCAGATCGTGGCGCCGGTATAGCCGCGCAACAAAAGGCCGCTCAGGAAAGTGGGCAGCAGGAAGAACAGCCCGACGGACAGCACGATGGCAAGCACCACCGCCAGGTCCACCACGACCTTGTCCACCGTCTTGCCCGTTTTCTTAGACAGCCATTTTTCGAATTTGGAGGGTTCCTCCTGGATCTCCTCCCCGTACAGCTCGGCTGAGCGGGTAATGGTGCGCATGCCCGTCACGAGCGAATCCACGAATACGAATACGCCGCGCACGATGGGCCAGCTCTTGAACGTGCCCTTTTTGACCGGGTTCTCCTGCGGGGTATATTCGGTGGCGATCTCGCCGTCCGCACGGCGCACCGCGAGCGCGATGCCGGTGGGGGCCTTCATCATGATGCCCTCCATCACCGCCTGCCCGCCGATGGTGCAGATGGTCGTTTCCCTGTTTCCCTTTTTCATGATTTCTCCTTGCTCCCGCCCCAACGTGCCGCGGGGGACGCGCAGCCGCGCCTATCGTTTAGTATAACACAGATTTTGCGCGTCTGTCACCGCCGCGGGCCTTTGTTGCAGGAACGTCACAAAGAGGGACGGGCGAGGGCTTACGGGGGACGCGGGGGCTCCGCCCCCGCACCCCGGTGGGGTGATTGGCGGAGCGCATTCTCTCGCATCTGTAAAATAAACAGCATGGCGGGATGCCCCGCCATCCCGCTGCACGCGAGCGTCTTAGCAAACGCAATACGATCCGTCAAAACCGGCGGCGTGTACGACGGTTTTGACACTTTGCACGGTTGCCGCCCGCAACCTTAATATGTCGCTGAAAGCGGCATCAGTAGTACCCGGAGGGTGGAAATCGCCGCAGCAATTTTAGGCAACCGTGAGAAATTCCGCGTGAATGCGAAGCATTCACGCGGAATCGCCGCAGCGGCCCGTACGAATGTATGCATTCGTTCGATATAAAAAATGGGCCATCCGCGGATGGCCCATTTTTTATAAGCTGTAGCGCTTCTTGAAGCGGTCCACACGGCCGCCGCTGTCTACCAGTTTTTGCTTGCCGGTAAAAAACGGATGGCACTTGGAGCAAATTTCTACCTTCAGCTCGTCTTTGACGGAGCCGGTCGTGAACGTTTCGCCGCAGGCGCAACGCACGACGGCCTCTCCAAACGCGGGATGTATATCCTTCTTCATACTTGATTCACCCTTTCCGGTTGACCCTTTTCTCAAAGCGCTTACGCGCGTATCTCGCACAATGCGTCAGCCTAAACATTATATAACAGGCGCGCCGCGCTTTGCAATACGTATTTCACCCAATTTACGCAAAAAAACGCAGGCAAAACCCGGCAGGGCCTTGCCCGCGGTCCCTTATTTGCCGAAGCGGGCGCTGGAGGTGTAACCCTCCCGCTCGTAGATGCTCAGCCATTCCTTCATGCGGGTGAGGAATTCCTCGTTGGTGGCGGTCTTTTCAAGCATGCCGATGAACTGCTCCGTCACGTCGGCGGGGTTGCCGCCCGAAAGCACGCGGCGCATGTTGTACACGCCTTCGAGCTCGGCCTTTGAAAGCAGCAGCTCCTCGCGGCGCGTGCCGGACTTGTAGATGTCGATCGCCGGGAAGATGCGCTTCTCGGACAGCTTCCGGTCAAGATGGATCTCCATGTTGCCGGTGCCCTTGAATTCCTCGAATATGATATCGTCCATGCGGCTGCCGGTTTCCACCAGCGCCGTGGCGATGACCGTCAGGCTCCCGCCGTTTTCGATGTTGCGCGCCGCGCCGAAGAAACGCTTGGGCTTATGCAGCGCGCCCGGATCGAGGCCGCCCGAGAGCGTCCTTCCGGTAGGCGGTATGGAGAGGTTGTAGGCGCGCGCGAGCCGCGTGAGGCTGTCCATAAGGATGATGACGTCCTTGCCCATTTCCACCAGGCGCATGGCGCGCTCGAGCACCATTTCGGCGACGCGGGTGTGATGCTCGGGCAGCTCGTCGAAGGTGGAGAAGAGCACCTCGCCCTTGATGCTGCGCTGCATATCGGTCACTTCCTCGGGACGCTCGTCGATCAGGAGCACCATGAGGTGCGCGTCGGGATGGTTGACCGCGATGCCGTTGGCGATGTTCTTCAGAAGCGTGGTTTTGCCGGCCTTGGGCTGCGCCACGATCATGCCGCGCTGGCCCTTGCCGATGGGCGCGATAAGGTCGATCAGCCGGATGGCGAGGTTGTTCTGGCCCGGATATTCCAGCGTGAGCCGTTCGTCCGGGTACACCGGCACCAACTCCTCAAAGGGACGGCGGGGGCCCATCTCCTCGGGCGCGACGCCGTTGATGGCGGTGATATACAGGAGCGCCAAGAACCGCTCCCCCTCCTTGGAGGGGCGGGTCTTGCCGGTGACCATGTCGCCTGTTTTGAGCGAGAAGCGGCGGATCTGCGCGATGGATACGTACACGTCCCGGTTGCCGGGCAGATAATTGTCCGACCGGAGGAAGCCGTACCCGTCGGGCAGCACCTCGAGCACGCCCTCGGCGTCCCCGCACTCGCCGCCCTGCAAAAGCTCGGGCACGGCGGGGTTGCTGGTGCCGTATTCCTTGTTGTAGTAGCCCTCCTGGCGGCGGAAGCGGGCGCTATCGTCCCCCTCGGCCTCGGGCGTAAAGGGCTGGGGCTGCTGGAACCCCGGCTGCTGATAGGAACCCGTGGGCTGGTAAGCGTTCTGCTGCTGATAGCCCTGCTGGTAGCCGGCGGGCTGCTGGTAGGAGGACGCCTGCTGGTAGCCGCCGCCCTGCTGCTGGTAGCCCTGCCCCTGCTGATACCCCTGCGCGCCCTGGTAGCCGCCCTGCTGGTACGAGTTGTTGTTGTATGTGCGGCGCTGCTGGTAATTGTTCTGCTGGTAGCCGTAATTCGTGCGGCGGGGCTGGTAGCCGGTTTCCCCCTGCTGCTGGTAGCCGTAATTCGCGCGGCGGGGCTGATAGCCGGTTTCGCCGCCGGGCTTGGAATTGTAGTTCGGATCGATGGGTTTGGGGACGTACCCCTGATCGATGATCTTGCCCACATAGCCGGTTTCGGCGGGCTTAAACCCGTCCCCCGGCTGCTTCGCCTGGTACCCGGGCGCGACATAGGCGGGCTTGCGGTATTCTTCCTGCCTGTGCGCGGGGGCGCTTTGCTCCTGCGGCGCCTCGGCGGCCGCAGCGCGCGGCGCCGCCTTGTAAGCCTCGGGTTCCGTCTCGTCCGGGCCGACCATCAGCGGCTCGTCTTCGTCGGGAAGCTGTTCGGAAAGCACGGGGGCCGCCTCCGCGGCCGGCTGCGCGTCCCCGCCTCCCAGCAGCATATCGATCAACTCGTTTTTTCGGTACTTGGTAATGGCCTTCACGCCGGCCAGCCTTGCGAGCTCGCGAAGGTCCGCCAGGCTTTTGTCCTGCAGAGTCTCTTTATTCAACTCTACCTCTCCTTTCATTGACTGAAAAATGTATATGATCCCTGCGCAACATGAAACGCGTGCTCAAGCTGCGCACAGATGATAACCCTATGCAAGGTAGGCGCATGTGATCTTTTTGCTTGGACAAACAGTGCTGATACAGTATAGGATACCCGAAATCCGTGCGCTTAAACCAAGCCTGGACGGCACAAATGCAACGGTCGGCTGCTTGCCACACGGAAATTCGAAAAGATCAGCGCGGATAGGTCGCTTAATTATACTAATGATAGAGTATGCATATGGGATTGTCAATAGCACGCTCCCCAATTATAAGGCAAAACGCGGTATAAAAAAAGTATTGAGGGAAATCTTCACAAACAATTTACACGCTTCCCCCCGCATAAGAAGTTCGTCCTTCGCATAGCTTAGCGTGACAGGGTATGGACAAGAGAAAACGCAAAGGAGGAAACGCATATGCCCGATTACCGGGAACTGGACAGCGGCAAGGTCCGCTCCCGCACGCACAACGTTCACATCGACAACCGGTCGCGTACCAGCGTCACGGGCGTGAGCGATGTGGAGAGCTTCAACGAGCAGGAGATCATACTGGAGACCGAAGCGGGGGGCCTGCGTATCGAGGGCGACGGGCTCCACCTGACCAAGCTCAACCTTGAGGAGGGCCAGGTCGTGATCGAAGGCTCGGTAACGGCCCTCGAATACGAGCCCGTGACCGAGGAGCGCCGGGGGCTGTTCTCCCGTATGTTCAAATGAGCAATACGCTGCTGCAGCCCGCGGCCTTTCTTGCGCTCGCCTATGGGGGCATCGTCACGGGCATCGCCTACGATATATTCCGCATGATCCGCAGAATCTTTCCCTACCGGTTCGTGGGCGCGCTCTGCGACGCCCTTTTCCTCCTCTGCGCGGCTGCGGTCTTCGTGCTCGCGCTGCTCTACGCCGCCGGCGGGGAACTGCGCGCCTACCTTGTGATAGGATACCTTTTCGGCTTTCTGGTGCAGCAATGGAGCCTCAGCCGCGTATTTTTCCGGCTTTTCCACTCTATACTTCCGCACTGATGCGTGCTATAATAAAAAAACACCGAAAAATCTCCATTCGCGGCCGCGACTGAGTCGCGCCGGGCTAAAGGCCGGGCGGATTTCTTTCGATATAGTACAAAAGCTATTTCCCGTGAGGGGGGCGCGCCATGGGCACCGCAAAGCACACCGTAAAGCTCCGGCCGCAGCACATTCTGCTGTGCTGTCTCGTCGTGCTGGCTGCGCTTGCGGTCGTTTACTTTTCCCAGAGCGCCAAGCTCTCCGAAATCGAAAAAGAACAGCAGGCCCTGCAATCCCAGTACGAATCCATGCTGCTCGAGGAGCAGCGCCTCAACGGCATGCTCAGCTTCGTGCATACCGACGATTACCTGATGCAGTACGCCCGCGAAAAGCTGGGCTATGTGGGGCCCCGCGACTATAAGTTTTACAGGGATACGGATTAACGCATGAAGCCCGTCACCGCCGCCGTGATCGACATCGGCAGCAACTCCATACGGTACCTGCAGGCCGCCGTCACGCAGACAAGCGTGACGGCGCTTTTTCCCAAGCGCCTCGTCACCGCGCGCCTGGCTGAAGGCTTGCTCGCGGACGGCGTTCTGAACAAAGCCGCGATGGACCGCGCCATCGGCGCGATTTCGCGGTTTTGCGTCATTTCCCGGGAAAACCCGACCCAATATTTGTTCGCCTACGCCACCAGCGCGGTGCGGGACGCGAAAAACGGCCCCGCGTTCTGCGCGCGCGTGCTCTCCGAATGCGGGCTTTCCGTGGACGTGCTCACGGGCGCCGAGGAGGCGCGCTGCGCGTACCTGGGCGCGGCGGGAAGCAAGGGCGGCGGGGTCATCGACATCGGCGGCGGCAGCGCGCAGGTGACGACGGGATCGCTTGCAAAAAGCTGGCCCGTCGGCTGCGTGCGCGCCATGGAGCTGTGCCGGGGCATGCAAAAAGAGGAGGTCCCCGCCGCCATCGCGCGATGGATGGAGGAGACCTGCACGGGCCTTGCAACGCTGCGCCAAAGCGCCTGGACGGGCGTGGGCGGCACCGTCACCACCCTTGCCGCGCTGCAGGCGAACCTGACCGTCTACGACGGCGGGGCCGCAAGCCGCGAGACCATCACGCCCGCGGGATTGCAGAAGCTGATCGTCCGGCTCGACGAAATGGGCCCGGCGCGAAAAAACCACCCGCTGCTCGCCGAGCGGCACGACATCCTTCCCTTCGGCACCCTCGTCCTGCAGGAGCTGATGCGGCGGCTGGAGATCGGGGAGCTCGGCGTGAGCGACGCGGACGGGATGGAAGGATACCTATCCGCGCAAATGCAAAAGCATTTGCGCGGGCCGCTGCGGCGGTAGGGCCGCAAAGCCGGCTATGCCGCCTTTGCGGTTTTTTCACGCACGCCTGCGCCTGCGGCGCGGTCGGCGGGCGTGCAGAGAGTCAAAACCAGCGCGCATGCCGCCGGTTTTGACGGATTGTATTGCGTTTCCTAAGCCGCTTCGTATCGCGTGACGGCGGAGCGTCCCGCGACGGGGTTCTTTCGCTCCTTGCATTCCGGTAGGCACCAACTGGTGCGTATCCCGACGCTTTTCCGATTTCGGCAAAAAAGTGGCCGCTTTGGGGCTGGAAACGAAGCGCAAATTGGAGTATTCTATAGAAAACGTCGTTTCCGACTAAAGGCAGGTGCCCTCCCATGCGCTGCATCATCATCACCGCCTACGTGGATGGCGGCCTGCGCGAAATGTACACGCCGCGCAAGGACGATCTTGTCCTCTGCGCCGACGGCGGCTACGCGCACGCGAAAGCCGCGGGCATCCGGCCCGCCCTCGTGATCGGCGACCTGGACTCCGCGAAAGGTACGGCGATCCCGCCCGACCTGCTGCTGCGCGTTCCCGTCGAAAAGGACGATACGGATACGATGCTCTGCGTCAAAAAGGCCATCGAGTGCGGCTGCACCGAGTGCCTGATTTTGGGCGGTATCGGCGGCAGGCTGGACCATACGCTCGCAAATATCCAAACGTTGGGCTTCGCGGAGGAGAACGGCCTCCCCTGCGAGCTCCGCGGCGCGCACGACCGCGCGTTCCTGCTCACCGACGACGAAATTTCCCTCCCCCGGGAGGATTGCGTCTCACTTTCGCTGCTCTCCTTTACCGAGCAGTGCGTCGGCGTTACGACGTCCGGCGTCAAGTATCCCCTGACCGGCGCCGTCATCACAGAGACCCTGCCCATGGCGGTGAGCAACTCGTTCACGGGGCCCGAAGCGCATATCGCGGTCAAGCGCGGCACGCTGCTGATCGTACTCTCCAAACTCAATCGGTAAGAGAGAACGGTTCTTTTCTTTCCCGAGAAAGAAAAGTAACGTACCCATCATTTTTCAAACGGGAACGTATACGGCAGCCTGAGCGCGTCGCGCACGGCGACGAGCTCCTTTTGCACCGGGCCGCCCAGGGGGACGCCCTTCCATTTGCGCTCCTGCCAGACGAGGTATTCCTTTTCGCCGGCGGTATAGATGCGCTCCTCGCCGGGCGCCTTTTCGGAAGCGCGCAGCGCGCGGAGGATGTCCCCGGCGGTCTTTTTGAAGGCGTCGAGGCCCATGAACGCCTCGGTATCGATGGCGATGAAGAAATGCCCCAGGTGATACGGCACCTTTTCCCCGTGCTCGCCCAGGCCCATCAGCATCTTGAGGTAGCTGCCCTGCTGGAGCGCGGCGGAGAGGATCTCCACCACGGTGGCGTAGCCGTAGCCCTTGTAGCCGCCCAGCTCCTCCCCGATGCCGCCGAGCGGCGCGAGCGCGGCGCGGCCTGCGGTAAGGTCCTTCAATATCTGGGCGCTGTCGGTCATGGCCTGCCCGTCGTGGCCGATGACCTGGCCGGCGGGGGTAGGCTTGCCCGTGCGCGCGTAATACTCGATCTTGCCGCGCTGGGTGATGGAGGTGGCGCAGTCGATCACGAAGGGGAATTCCTCGTCGGTCGGGAGGCCGATTGTCAGCGGGTTGGTGCCCAGCATGTTTTCCACGCCGAACGTCGGGGCGATGGAGGGGCGCGCGTTGGTGCCGGTGATGCCGATCATGCCCGCCCCGGTAGCCATCGTGGCGTAATAGCCCGCGATCCCGTAATGCGTGGAATTGCGCGCCGCCACCATGCCCATTCCGTACTTTTTGGCCTTGTCGATGGCCATCTGCATGGATTTTACGCCGATGACCTGGCCCATGCCGTCGTGCCCGTCCACCACCGCGGTGGTGGGCGTTTCCCGCACGATCTCAAAGCGCGTGACGGGGTTCTGGATCCCGTCCGCGATACGGTCGATATAGATGGGCTTGAAGCGGTTGCAGCCGTGGCTTTCGATGCCGCGGCGGTCGCTTTCCAAAAGCACGTCCACAACGATCTTCGCGTCCTCCTCCGGCACGCCGTATCCCTGAAAAGCGTCCACCAGAAAGGCTTCCATGAGCTCCCAGGATACATATGCTCTCTCGTCCATGCCTCATGCTCCTTTGCACGTATTCCGTTTTAATCTATGCGGCGGCCCGGCCGCTTACGAGCCCATGGCGCGCCTGAAAGCGGCGACCGCGAAATCGATGTCCGCGCGCGTCACGTCGTTGGAGGTGACGAAACGGAACTCGCCGTCCTCGTGGGAACCGATCTTGACGCCCTCGGCCCTCATACGGCCCGGCGCGGCGTCAAGCACGTCCCGCGGCCTGTCCGCACGGAAAAACACCATATTGATCTGCACCGAGGCCGGGTCGAGCGCAACGCCGTCGATCTCCTGCAAAAGCCCGGCCATGTACCTGGCGTTTTCATGATCTTCCCCGAGACGCTTGGTCATGTCCCGCAGGGCCACGATCCCTGCCGCGGCGAGGATGCCCGCCTGCCGCATGCCGCCGCCGATCATCTTGCGGCACTTGCGCGCCCGCCCGATGAACGCCGCGTCCCCCCCGATAACGGTGCCGACCGGGGCGCACAGCCCCTTGGACAGGCAGCAGGAAACGGAATCCGCGTACTGCGCGATGTCCCGCGCGTCGGCTTTCAGGGCGGCCGCCGCGTTAAAGAGGCGCGCGCCGTCCAGGTGCACGCGAAGATTGTGCTTCTTCGCCACGGCGTATACGTCCCGCATGGCCTCAAGCGGCACCACGCGCCCGTTCGCGAGCGCGTTTTCCACGCAGACGAGCGTGGTGGGCGGCTCGTGGATATCGCCGGAACGTATGGCGCGCTCGATCTTCCGGGCGTCGAATATGCCGTTTTCAAACGGGAGCTGCCGCAGCGTAACGGCCGAAAGCACTGCCGCAGCGCCCACCTCGTGGATGAACACGTGGCACTGATCGCTTACGATGACCTCGTCTCCCCGTTTGGTCTGCGCCATGATGGAAAGCTGGTTGCCCATCGTTCCGCTGACGACGAAAAGCGCCGCCTCCTTGCCGAGCATTTGGGCCGCGAGCGCCTCCAGCCGGTTGACGGTAGGGTCGTCCCCATATACGTCGTCACCAACCTCGGCCGAGGCCATGGCCTCCCGCATGGCGGGGGTCGGCTGGGTGACGGTATCGCTTCGTAAATCGATCAATCGCATACATGCACGTCCTTCATCCGTTTTACGTGAGCATACCGCAGCGGGCCGCTTTTGTAAAGCCGGTTGTATTTTGGCCTGTTCGGTGGTAGTATGGGGCTGATATAAGCCCAGCTTTGCGCCGCAGGCGGGCAAGACCGGAGGAGCTACTATTATGAATTATCCGACATTGGCACAAGCCGCCGACCAAATCGTATTTTATGGCAAGCGGCTGTATGACAGGGGCTTTGCCGCGGCAAACGACGGCAACCTTTCGGTGAGACTTTCGGAGGATACCATCCTCTGCACGCCCACGGGGGTATCCAAGGGCACGATGACGCCCGATATCCTGGTGCGGATGAAGCTTGACGGCACGGTGCTTTCTTCGGGCGGGCTTCCCCCCTCGAGCGAGGCGAAGATGCATCTGAGGGTCTACCGCGAAAACCCCGCCGTGATGGCGGTGGTGCACGTGCATCCGCCGGTGGCGCAGTCCTTTGCGGCGGCGGGCATCCCGCTGGATATGCCGCTGCTGACCGAGTCCATCGTGAGCCTCGGCCCGGTGCCGGTGGCGCCCTTCGCCCTCCCCAGCACCGAGGAGGTGCCCGATTCCATCGCGCCCTTCTGCAAAACGCACAAGGCGGTGCTGCTCTCCAACCACGGTCCGCTCACCTGGGGCGCCGATCTTCAGGAGGCCTGCTTCCGCATGGAGGTGCTCGAGCAGCTCGCGACGGTGACGCTCAACGTGCGTTATATTATGAAAGAAACGGGCAACCAGATCAGCCCCGAGAACATCGCGCGGCTCAAGACGCAGTTCCACGTACAATAGCGGCGCAGTCTAAGTTCCTTCGTATAGCGGGACGGCGAGCGTCCCGCTGATTTTTTGCTTATCCGTCGTTATCCGGCAGATCGGCCTGCGCGGCGCCGTAGACGGCAAAGCGGTTCTTGCCGAGCTTCTTGGCGCGGTACAGCGCCCGGTCCGCGTTGTTGTAGAGCGTCTCGAGCGTATCGCCGTCGTCGGGATAAAGCGCCGCGCCGATGCTGATCGAAATGGGGCCCACGGCGTCGGCATTCCCGCGGTATGCATAAAGCAGCGCCTCCGTCTGCGCGCTCAGCTGCGCGCGGCTGTTGACGTTCTTGAGGAACACCATGAACTCGTCCCCGCCGATACGCCCCACGATATCCGTCGAGCGGAACTGCATGCGCAGCTTTTCCGCGACGACCTTGAGCACCGTATCGCCCTGCAGATGCCCGCGGGTATCGTTGATCTGTTTGAAATCGTCCACATCCAGCACCATCAGGCCGTGCACCCCCTCGCGCCCCTCGGCTTCGAGGAAATGGCGGATGCTGTTGTGCGTGGTATCCTTATTGAATATGTTCGTAAGCGAATCCTGCTGCGCCCTTTGCTTGAGCCAATCGGCCTCCCGCCGCTGCATGTCGATGTTGGTGATCTTGCCCAGCACCCGCGCGGGCTTGCCGCTGGAGTTGAAGAGGATGGCGATGAGCATCCTGCACCAGATGTAGGACCCGTCGGCGCGGCGGATGCGCATATCCTCCTTCATGATGCGCTTGCCCGCCTTGATGCCCTCATACAGCGCGGTGAACTTCTTCGCGTCGTCGGGGTGCACCTGTTTGATGTACTCCCTGTTCCATTGCGAAATGTTATAGCCGAACAGCTTCACGAAATTCTCGTTCGCTTCGATGCTCTTCTCCTTGAGCGATATTTCCAATATCACGTCCTCGGATTCGCGCGCGATGATTCGGTAGCGTTCCTCCAGCCACGCCAGCCTGTCCTTCTCTTCCTGCACGGAACGTCTGTTGCCGCGGCTGTAGATCAGCAGGCACACGAAGCCCAGCATGCACATCCCGGCCGTAGCGATGCTCAGATACAGGAAATTGTTATCCACAAACGCAAACCCGGCGTTGAAGGCGGCCTCCGGCGCAAGATAAAAGAGCTGCCAGCCGCTTACGGAGAGCTGCTTGGAAACGGCAAAGCAGGACGCGCTGAGCGTCACCTGCCGCGCCTTGCCGTCCGCCCCTTTGAGCGCGTCCGTCAGCCGCGGATCCAGGCCGCCCTCCGCACGGATAGCGCCCTGCTCCGTCCACCAGGGGTCGTCGTCCCCGCTGAAAAGGGGGGTGCCCCCGCTGTCCGCGATCAGATAGTGCCCGCCGTACGTTTCCGGCAAGAGCAGGGCGAAAGCTTCGTCCGCCTGCAGCAAAACGCAAAGCGCCCCCGCCGCGCGCCCCTCCCCGTAGACGGGCGTAAGCAGGAGCAGGGCCGGTTTGCCGTCCTCTCCCGGGGCAACGGCATACGCATCCCGCCCGCCGAGGGCGCGCGAAACGGTCTCGGGCGGAGGCGTGAAGCCTGCGCCTTCGGATTCCAGGGTTCCCCCGTCCGCTCCCAGCAGCAGCATCCCCTCCGCCTGCATGCCTTCCCTGCAGGCGCGCAGCAGCGCCGGCCTTTCGCCGGCGTCCGCGCCGCCGATACGGGAGGCCGCCGCGCGCAGGGAGCGCGCCGCCGCGTTCAGAGTGCCGTCCAGCAGCGCGGCCTTGTCCGCCGCGTTGCTTTCAAAATATTGAAGGGAATAGTTATGCAAACCATTGCGGGTGGCGCCGCTGAAAAACGCCAGCACCGCAATCCAGGCAATGGCCATCAGCGCCACAAGGAGTATGGTGATATAGGGCCTATTCTTTTTGTGCATAAGCTGACCTCGTCCGGAAGCCGAGGGGAGGCTATACCCATTCGTTCCGGTAGACGACGGCGTCCCCCATCGCAATGCAGTTGCGTCCTTCGCTCTTGGCGATGTAGAGCTGCCTGTCCGCTTCGTCGATAAGCGCCTGTACGGGTGTTTGAAGCGAGGAACTGTCCGTGAACAACGCGACGCCGATGCTGGCCGTTACCACAAAATACCCGGCGTCGGCGCCCGCCTGAATATTCATATCCGAAACCATGCGAATCAGGCGCTGCGCCATCAAAAGCGCCGCGCCCTCCTTGGTGACGGGGATCAGCACCGCGAACTCGTCCCCGCCCATCCTGCAAAGCACGTCCGTCTCGCGGGCAAAGCAGCGCCGGATGCAGGCGGCGGCGTCCATCAGCGCGTGGTCGCCCGCCAGGTGGCCGTAGGTATCGTTGTAGCTCTTGAAGAAATCGATGTCGATATAGTAGGCCGCGACCATCCTGTTCATCCGCTTGCAGAGCGCGAGCAGCGATTCCATGCGGAGGAGGCCGGCTTTCCTGTTATAGAGCTTTGTGAGGTCGTCCAGGTCGCTCTCCATGCGCAGCGACTGGATCACGTCGAGATAGCCGCTGTGCAGCGAGTAGGAAAGCAGCACCCCCGCCGCGCAAATCCCGGCGGCGCGCAGGATATAGCCGATCCCCGCGCCCATGGCCCAAGCCGCGATCGGCATATACAGCGCCCCCGCGAGAAACAGCGGCGGGTTTTCCCGCACCGAAAAGGCGGGCGCGTACAAAAGTACGCCCGCGAACAGCGCCACGTTGGTAAGCGTCCCCGTACGCACGTCCGCAAACAGGAACGGCAGCATGCAGACCGCCAGGATCACCATGTAGCCGCGGCAGAGCCACGCCATGCGCGGGCCGAAGGCCATATGCTTTTTTTGCACGAAGAATACGGCGATGAGATATAAAAGCGAACAGCCCGCCAGCGCCAGCGCGCCGACGAACCGGGCGTGATCGGAGAATACCGTGCCGTCGGCCAGGTTGGCAAGCTGAATAAGCACCGCCAGGGCGGCGACCAGCTCGACCCTTTTGACGTTGAGGCGGACAATGGTGTCATTCAGTTTTGCGGAATGATTGGCGCTTTCCAACGGTCCTTTGCGCTCCGTTTCTGCGGCGGTTTGCCCCGGCAGGACCCCGGCCCCTCCGTCGGGAAGGGCAACGGTCCGTCAGCGCAGAACAGCATGCTTCTGTATGCTGTTAATAGAATCATCGGCTTTTTTATTGTATCACTGTAACCCATTTATTACTATACCTGAAAAACAAACAATAGGTAACAAATTTCGCAAGTTTTATGCCGGTTACGTGCCTTTCCGGCGGTACAAAAACACCACGAGCGCGGCGAGTATGGCGGCTAGGCATGCGATGACGGCAGTGATCACGCCCTGATACATGCCGTCCCAGCCCGAGAACGACGTATGCTGCACCAGTATTCCGGTGTATGCCCACAGAAATACGAATCCTACCGCGGGGCTTTCCAGCCGGAACACGAGGAACGACGAAAGCCCCGCGCCGGCCGCGAGCAGCACGATCGTCCATGTTTCGGGCGATATCCCCGCGCCGGCCCACCCGAGGCTGACGATTAACATCGCGGCGTTCGCCATCACCGTCACCAACGCCCAGCCGAACCAGACCGAAAAGGGCAAGAAGGCGAACAGCCGCTCCCGCAGACACAGGCGCTCCCCGCGCAGCAGCAGCATGACGCGCGTCAGGCCGTAAAGCAGGATCCCCTCGAGCACGAGCGAAACGAGCAGGAAATGATAATGCCAGGCCACGACCCACAGCATGTTCGCCGCCGAGCAGAGGCAATACCACGGCGCAATCCGCTGTGTGAGCGGCGTGGCGCACGCCCCTCTGCCCTGCCCCCACTGGAACACCCCCAGCTGGTACAGCGTATACAGGAGCAGCAGCGCTTCGATCACCGGCCAGATCATAAACGTTCCCGCCGCTGGCGTAAACAGCGCGGGGTAGCGCGCCCATGTCTGCTCCGTGGTCACGCCGCCGACCGGCAGCGCGTCCGCCAAAATGCCGAGCGCGACCATCAGCACATATAAGAGCGCCGCGGCCTGGCACGGCTGTTTCTTCCTTTCCTCCATGGCCCCCCCTTCCCGCCGCCCGTTCCTGATACGGCGGCCCGCTAGTGCAGTATATTTGCGGGCGGGGCCCGCTATGCCGCAAAAACCGGGGGAAAGGCGCAAAGGCCGCCGATGTGGCATCGGCGGCCTCAGAGTGTCGACAAAGTCTCGGGACAGCTTTTATTATGCAAGAACGCAAACAGGAGTTGCATAGCGGGACGCTCCGTCGTCCCGCTGAAGCCTAAAAACTTAGGAAACACAATAAAATCCGTCC
>Ga0255336_101520_pt1 | contig 16063 bp, 14 predicted proteins | sample MeOH1_35cm_T3_17_FD_189102 | JGI IMG/M metagenome (GOLD analysis project Ga0255336, IMG submission 189102) | Sandy soil microbial communities from University of British Columbia, Vancouver, Canada - MeOH1_35cm_T3_179 | ecosystem: Engineered > Artificial ecosystem > Sand microcosm > Unclassified ...
CGCGCAAAGACCGAGGCGTCCGGTGGGGTCACCCTGCAGACCATCAGAGAGATTGCGGAGAGCGGGGTCGATTACATTTCTGTCGGCCGCATCACGCAATCGGCGCCTGCCGTCGATATCGGCCTCGACTGGAACTGAGGATGGCGCCGCCTTATGACGTTCTGGTTCTGGGATCGGGGGCGGCGGGGCTGACAACTGTTTTGCGGCTCCTGGAACTGGCGCCGCATTTGTCGATCGCGGTGGTTACCAAGGAAACCGCTTTTGGCGGCAGTACCGCTTTGGCGCAAGGCGGCATTGCCGCCGTCCTCGATTCCCGGGACTCGCTAGAGTCGCATATCGCCGATACGGAAGTAGCGGGTGCCGGCCTCTGTCATCCGGAGACGGTCCGTTTTGTTGTAGAGCGGGCACCGGGGGCAATTGCCTGGCTGGCAGAACAGGGTGTTCCCTTTGATCGCAATCAGGGTGTTGGCGGCTATGATCTGACGCTGGAAGGCGGGCATACTCATCGCCGCATCGTTCACGCTACCGATAGCACGGGCCGCGCGGTATCGCGCAGCTTGGTGGAACGCCTCCGTGGCAAGTCCGTCGCCTGGCTCGAACAAGCGATCGCCATCGACTTGATGGTGGAGGGATCGGTGGAAGCAGATCGGCGATATTGTCGGGGTGCGACGCTTCTGCATGCGGCCACGGGGCAGACCGAGCTGGTCCTTGCCCATATGACGGTGCTTGCGACCGGCGGCGCCAGTGGGGCCTATCTGCATGCGACGAATCCAAACAACGCGACCGGCGACGGTATCGCCATGGCCTGGCGCGCCGGCTGCCGCGTGGCCGGTCTCGAATTCAACCAATTCCACCCGACCTGCCTCTATCAGGAGAACGGCAGCTCCTTCCTGATTTCCGAAGCACTGCGAGGTGAGGGTGGGCGGCTCCGGCAGCTCGATGGTTCACCCTTCATGCAGCATTACGATCCGAGGGGCGAACTGGCGCCGCGCGATATCGTCGCCCGCGCCATTCTTGACGTCATGACGCGGCGGAACGAGCCGCATGTCCTCCTCGACGTCTCGCATTTACCGGCGGATTTTCTGTTGCGGCGCTTCCCGACCATCGCAGCACAATGCCGCTCGGTCGGCGTGGATCTAACATCGACACCCATTCCTGTCGTGCCGGTGGCGCATTATACCTGCGGCGGCGTCGCCACCGATCTCAAGGGCCGAACCGATATCGATCACCTCTATGCGATCGGCGAGACGGCCTGGACCGGGTTGCATGGCGCCAATCGCCTGGCGTCGAACTCCCTGCTGGAATGCGTGGTTTTCGGGCTGACGGCGGCAGCTGATATAGCTGCCAACCGCGGCGCGTGTGACGCCAACTTCGTTCGCGCGCTGGCCGCAGCAGATGCACAATTGCCGGATGTTCAGATGCATGCCGACGCGGATTCGATCGCAACCTGGCGTCATGAGTTACGCAGTTGTCTTTGGGACAATGTCGGTATCGTCCGCAGCCCGGAAAGTTTGCGACGAGCCGAAGATCAGGTTAAGCGCCTGCAAGGCAAGGTCGAGACGATGTTCCTCGAAGGCCATGCGCGTCGCGACATTGTAGAGCTGCGAAATTTGACGGATGTGGCCTGTCTCATCGTCCAATCAGCCCGGCGGCGTCGCGAAAGCCGGGGGACGCATTTCATGACGGTCGATTCGACTTCGATAGCTGGAGTGGATGGCGCCGTCCCCATTGATAGCTAATTTGAGAGCAATAGTGCCGCTGCACGGACCTTAGTGCCTGCCGCATTGCGCCTCTCGTGACAAATCTTCCAATACCCAATGCGCGGTTCAAATGGGCCGACCGATGTCAATTTAGTTTTCGCCAATACCTTGAAGAGACAGTGGTCGTGACAGCGATTGAACCTGTCAATTTGAAAGAAAAAACCCACGACCAAACGATCGGGGCAAGTTAAACAGGGAGGCTTTACGTCTGGGAGACATGTAGCCTAGTTCTCGCGGAAGTGACAGGCCACGCTGTGGGAAGACCCAATCGGATGAAGCGTCGGTTCCTCAACCGAACAGACCTCACCGTTCTTCCAGCAGCGCGTGCGAAAACGGCAACCGGAGGGCGGGTCCGCGGGATTCGGCACGTCTCCCTTGAGGATGATCCTCTTTTTTGGTCCGCGCGATTGCGGCGAGGGAACGGCGGATAAGAGGGCCTTCGTGTAAGGATGGGAAGGACGCTGATAAAGCTCGTCCCGGCCTGCAACCTCGACGACCTTGCCGAGGAACATGACGGCGACACGGTCGCAGAGATGGCGGACGACCGACAGGTCATGGGATATGAAGAGGCAGGTCAGGTTGAACTTTTCCTGCAGCTCTTTGAGCAGGTTGAGGACGCCGGCCTGGATGCTGACATCCAGGGCGGATACCGGCTCGTCGAGCACTAGGAGCTCCGGCTCCACGCTGAGGGCACGCGCGATGCCGATGCGCTGGCGCTGCCCGCCCGATAATTGATGGGGATAACGTTGCGCATACTCGGCGTCCAGGCGGACGAGGCTCAACATTTCCTTGACGCGATCCGACGTGGCTCTCTTGGAAAGATCCAGCAGACGGAGAGGCTCGGCGATAATATCCCCGATCATCATGCGCGGGTGCAGCGAGGCAGAAGGGTCCTGAAAGACGATCTGGATATGGCGCCGCAGGGGCTGCATCTCGGTCCGCGTGAGGGCCGCGATGTCCTGGCCGCGAAAGAGAATCTGGCCTGAATTCGGCTGCAAGAGCCGCACCAGGCAGCGCCCGAGAGTCGATTTTCCGCAGCCGGACTCGCCGACAAGGCCGAGCGTCTCGCCACGGGCGATGTCGAACGAGACATCCGAAACGGCTTTCACATGGCCGATTGTACGATCGACGATGATGCCCGATCTGATCGGAAATTCCTTTACCAGATGCCGCACGGAGAGGAGGGGCTGAGCATCCATCTGTGCCTGCGCCGCTGTCATGGGGGTCTTCATCGCACAACCCCCGTTTGTCCCGTATCGGTCGCTGCCGGCATGGTCTCCGCGAAATGACAGGCCACGGAGACGCCACCGATTGAGCGCAATGACGGCTCCTCCGTCGTACAGATCGCTTGCGCATACTGGCAGCGCGGATGAAAGCGGCATCCCTTGGGTCGAGATGCCAGCGGAGGCAAGCTGCCGGGAATGACGGTCAGCTTGTCGGTTACCTGGTCGATCTTCGGCAGCGAGGCAAGAAGGCCATCGGTATAAGGATGGTGCGGCCGGTCAAAGACGGCCTGTACGGTTCCCTTCTCGCATATCCGCCCGGCATACATGATGGCAACTTCATTGGCGACTTCCGCCACCACGCCGAGGTCGTGGCTGATCAAAACCAACCCCATATTGCATTCAGCTTGAAGCCGCTGCAGCAGCTCGATGATTTGCGCCTGGATTGTCACATCGAGAGCCGTCGTCGGCTCATCGGCGATCAACAGCTCCGGATCATTGGCCATGGCGAGGGCGATCATCACCCGCTGCCGCATGCCGCCGGAGAGTTCATGGGGATACTGCTTCAGGCGCCGCTCAGGAAACGGGATCGCCACCAGCTTGAGCATCTCCATCGCATGCTCGGTCCGGGCGCGGCGCGGCAGATCGCGCCGATGGATGGCGATCGCTTCCGCCAGTTGCTCGCCAATCGTCATGACGGGGTTGAGAGATGTCATCGGATCCTGGAAGATCATCGCAATTCGATTGCCCCGCAACCGGGCCAGATCGCGCTGCGACATGCCGACTAATTCCACGCCGCGCAGCTTGATGGATCCGCTGACCGTCATATTCGGTCCCAGCAAGCCCATCAAGGCGAGCATCGTGATGCTTTTCCCACAACCGGACTCGCCCACAAGGCCCAGGGTCTGACTATCGGCTACCGTGAAGTTGACCCGGTGCACGACTTCGAACGACGCATCGGGCGACCCGAGCCGGACCGAAAGGTCTCGTACTTCAAGCAGCGGCGCGGCATTTTGTACAGCGGTGTTCATCGCGACCTCGGGTCCAGGTAGTCGCGCAGGCCATCACCCAGGAAATTGAAACCAAGAACGACGGAAAGGATAGCAAGACCAGGGCCGGCGCAAATCCACCACTGATAGAAATGCACCGCGCCTTCGGAAATCATCGATCCCCATTCGGGTGTGGGCGGCGATGCGCCGAGGCCGATGAAGGATAGCGAGGCCGCCAACAGGACCACTTGTCCGAAATCCATCGTCGCGTTCACCAGGATCGGGCTCCAGGTCAGCGGCAGGATATGTGTGATCAGGGTTCGTGTATGGCTCGCCCCGCTGGCGATCGCGGCTTCGACATGCTCCCGGGATTTGACGCTGAGTACCTGCCCGCGCATGAGGCGCGCATAAGCCGGCCACCAGACGATGATCATCGCGATTGCGGCGTTCCGCAGGCCCGGCCCCATCGCGGCCGTGACCGCCATCGCTAACAGGATTGGCGGAAAGGCCAGCGTGACATCGACAAGACGCATGATCAGTCCGTCGACAAAGCCGCCGATATAGCCGGCAAGGGCGCCGAGAAATGAACCGATCGCCACGGCGGAGGCGATAACGGCACAAGACATCAGCAGCGAGAAGCGCGCACCGTGCAAGGTGCGCGAAAGCACATCGCGGCCAAGCGCATCCACGCCGAGCCAATACTCCGCGCTGGGCGGGGACAGCCGGCGGCCAACCATTTCGATCGGATCATAAGTCGGCCAGCTATCGATCGTGAGAGCGGCCACAATCCAGAAGAGAGTGATCAGTCCGCCAATCAATACCGGCAGCTTCAGCCAGTCCGGCAGGCGGTAGGATCGGGTGCGGGCCGAGGATGCTGTATCAGTCATATTGGTCAGCTCAACCGTAGGCGTGGATCGGCGAAGGCATAAGCAATATCCGTCATCAGATTGCTGATCAGGAAAGCACTGCCGCCGACGATCGTCACACCGATGATGGCAGGGTAGTCCAGGTTGCGGGTCGCATCGACGGCATAAGAGCCGATGCCTGGCCAAGCGAAAATCGTCTCCGTGAGGACTGCCCCGGTGATCAGATAGGCGAAGGTGAAGCCGAGGATGGTCAAGGTCGGCACCAAAGCATTGCGCAGGGCATGGTTGAGGAGGACGCGCAGTTCCCCGGCACCACGGGCGCGCGCGGCGACGATGTAATCCTGGCTGAGAACGTCCAGCATGCTCGCGCGAACCAGGCGCGAGACGATGCCCATGACCGTCCAACCCAGCACGGTCGCCGGTAGAACCAAATGATAGACCGCCTGGCCGAAGCCTCTGATATCCCCGGTCAACAATGCATCGATGGTGAGAAAACCGGTAATCGACTGGGGCGCGATGGCGCGCGCATCAAACCGGCCCGGACCCGGCAACCAGCCGAGCACGACGGAGAAGATATAGAGCAGGATGAGCCCCGACCAGAAGACCGGCGTCGAGGAGCCAGCCAGGGCGGCGAGCCGGGCCAGATGGTCAATGACGGTGTCGCGGAAACGGGCGGCGAGGATGCCCAGGACGATACCGGCGATGCTCCCGATCAGCATTGCCGCGATCACCAGTTCCAGGGTCGCGGGTAACCGTGTCAGAAGGTCCGTTGCCACCGGTTGCTTGGTCCTGAAGGATGTACCCAGGTCACCGGTAGCGAGGTTTTGCAGATAGGTCACATACTGCTCCGGCAGGCTCTTATCAAGCCCCCAGCGCGCCTTTGCCGCCGCGACGGCGTCAGGATTGTCCATCTGCCGATCACCAATGATGGAGATCAGCGGATCGCCCTGGGTGGTATGCGAAATAAAGAAGGCAATGCTGACGATGCCGAGCAACAGAAGCGGAATAGAGATCAGGCGGCGAACAATATATCTGGTCATCTATCCGTTCCGTGCTGGCATCGTCGCTGCGAACCGCCTTACTGGCGGCTGATTTCATCCATCATCAGATTGCAGCAGGCACTGTAGCGTACCCCCGAGACGTTCTTCCCATGGGCGAGAACCAGGTTCGGGCTTACCACCGGAATAATGATCCGGTCGCTGATCATCTGTTCGGCGAGCTGCTTATAGAAGCCGTCCTTTTCGACCTCGGAGGCGGCAAGCACCTTTTGCAAGGTAGCGTCCGTCTGAGGATTGGTGAAGCTCGCGTCACGTTTGCCGCCAGCACGGTTCCACCAGGGATTGTCCTTGATCATGCCGAAGTATTCGACGTATTGCGCGCTACCGTAATAATCCGGCGCGAAGAACAACGTGGTCAGCGCGATGCCCTCGGATTTCACCCGATCCCGCCAGACGGAGAATTCGATCGGCGTGAGCTTGACCTTGATATTGATCTTGGCGAGATCCTGCTGGATCTTCTGATTGAGGAGCGACATGTCGACGCCATAGACGTTCATGTTCGGAAAGGCGTCGTTGAGTTCAAAACCGTCCGCATATCCGGCTTTCTTCATCAGCTCCTTGGCTTTTTCCAGATCCTGCTTCGGCTCCGGCAGGCCAGCCGTCCCCGGGAAGCCGTTCGGGATCGGCGATGCGATCTTGCTGCCGGCGCCGCCCACGGTGAAGTCGATGATGCCGTCATAATCCAGCGCCAAGCCAATCGCCTCGCGCACATCCTTGGTCAGCAGCTTGCCGCCTTCCTTGGCGCCCGGCGACAAGGCAACGTAGAGGAAGTTATAGGAAGGAACGGTTTCGGCGCTGACCGAATCAGCCTTGATCGTCTTCGCGGTGTCGGGATCGATCTGCATCGCAACATCGGCATTGCCGCTTTCAAGCTGCTGCGCCTGTGTGACCGAGTCCTTGGTTTCCTTGATGACGATATTCGCGACGCCGATCTTCGTCCGCTTATATGCCGGGTTGGCCTTGAAGCGCAGCTCCTCACCGGGCTTGTAGTCCACCAGCTCATAGGCGCCGCTGCCGGCCGAATGCTGCATGAACCAGCTCTCCGCCTTGTCGGCGGTGTCCGCGCCAGGCGTGGCGACGGCACCATTTTCGGTGGCGACCTTGCTGTTCACGATACCGGTATAGGGAGCCGTCAGGATGTTCAGGAACTCGGAATTCGGTCCGCTCAAGGTGACGACCACGGTATGGGCGTCCTTGGCCTCAATGCTCTTGACGCTGTCCATCATGTAGGAAGCGCCGCCCTTGATATTTTCAAGCCGCTCCATGGACCATTTGACGTCCTTTGCTTCCACCGGCGTACCGTCGGAGAATTTTGCATCCGGATCGAGTGAGAAGGTGAACTGGCTCTGGTCGGCGTTGGCCTCCCATTTCGTCGCCAGGCGCGGCTTCAGCGTCTTGTTGTCCTTATCGAGCCCGATCAAGGTCTCATAGACGTTGCTCATATAGATCTGGCAGGTATCGCACCAGGCGCGCGACGGATCGAGCGAGTTGATGTCGATGTCGCGGGCGATCACCAGTGCGCTGTCTTCCGCTGCTGCCTTGCCCGGCAGCAATGCGAAGGCGCCGACGCCGAGGGCGATGGCGCTCGCCAGAGAGAGATCGGCCAGGCGCCGGATTCCGCGATTTGAACTGGTCTTCATTCATTCCTCCTTGATCGGGTTCCTACCCGTTGTTATCGAGTTTTCACTTGCCGACCGCAGCCGCGGCCGGCCTCTCCCCTCAACTTTTCAGCAAGGATGCCGCCTTCCTGGCGATCCCATCCGCATCCAGCTTGTAATGCGCATAGAGAGCGGCCGGCGGGCCCACGGGCACGAATTCATCCGGCACGCCGTGGCGCATGAACGGGATACGTGCTTCGTCGACCAGCACTTCGGCCACGGCACTGCCGAGACCACCTGTGATGTTATGTTCTTCCACAGTCAGAACAGCGCGTGTCTCCCGCACCGCCTTGCGCAAGGCGCTGGCGTCCAACGGCTTGATGGTGTGCATGTCGATGACCCGAACATCGATGCCGCGCTTTGCCAGCTTCTCCGCCGCGTCAAGCGACGCCCGGACGACCGAGCCGCAACAGACAATGGTCAGGTCTTTTCCCGGCCGCAGCGTGATCGCCTTGCCGACGCGGAAATTCTGAGGGACGCTCTCGTAGACTTCCGGGTCACGCCCACGGCCAAGCCGGATATACATGGCGCCCGGATGATCGACCGAGGCGCGCAGGATGGCGCGCAAATGATTGGCGTCGGTGGCGCAGACCACCGTGAGATCGGCGATTGTCCGGGTGATCGCCAGATCCTCCAAGGCATGATGGCTGGTGCCGTAGAAGCCCATCGACATGCCTGAATGATGCCCGACCAGGCGGACCGCCATCCCGGGATAGGCACAGTCCGTCTTGATCTGCTCGGCACCGAGAATGGCGCAAAACGACGCGAAGGTCGCCGCGTAGGTGACGAGGCCGCAGGACGCCATGCCCGCCGCCACGGTCATCATGTTTTTCTCGGCAATGCCGAGATTGAAGAACCGATCGGGATGGCGGCGCTTGAAGTCATTGGTGCGGTTGGCAACTGCGAGATCGGCGGTCAGGACAGCGATTCGCGGATCATGGTCAGCCAGATCGGCCAGCTCTTCGCCCAGGATGAAAGCCGGCAGGCTTGCGCTCGGCGTGCCGCGGACAGATTTCTTGTCCTTGAAGACGTCATCCTTCAGCGAGACATCGCCACCGGCCGTGCCGCGGAAGATCGCGTCCTGCCCCTGTGCTTCAGTAGAGCGGGAAAACCGCGGCTTTCGGCTATCAGTTCTTGCCACGTTTCTTCTCCGGCTTTGGCAATGGCTTCAGTCCCGCCCGGATTTCCGCCGCGGCATCGTCATAGTCTTCGCCAGCGAGATTGGCGACATGCCACTGCAGGGAAAGCTCCATCCGCTTGACGCCGCGCCCCTTGATCGTGTCGCAGATCAGCGCTTGCGGCTTGCCGCTGCCGCTTGGCTTCAAATTGGCGAGGGCCGCCATGATCTCGTCGAAGTCATGGCCGTCGATACGCTGCACATCCCAGCCGAAGGCGCGAAAGCGCTGGTCCAGCGGCTCGACGCGCATCACTTCTTCCGTGTGGCCGTCAATGCAGAGCTGATTGCGATCGATGATGGCAACCAGACTCTGCAATTTGTAGTGACTGGCGGCCATGGCAGCTTCCCATATCTGTCCTTCGGCAAGCTCACCGTCCCCCAGCATGCAATAGACCCGATAAGCGCGCTGCTGCATGCGTCCCGCCAAAGCCATGCCGAGGGCGATGGACAAGCCGTGCCCGAGCGAGCCCGACGAGAAGTCGATGCCCGGAATGTGCTTCATGTTGGGGTGATCGCCGAAATGGCTGCCGAGCTTGGTGAAATTGTCCAGCTCGCTCATCGGATAATAGCCGAGGTCGGCGAGAACAGGATAAAGGCCGATCGCCGCATGCCCCTTGCTCAATACGAAACGATCGCGATCCGGCCAATGCGGATCTTGCGGATTGATATTGAGGTGGGCGTAGTAAAGCGCGGCGAAAAGTTCCGCCGCCGAGAAAGTCGATGAGTAGTGTCCAGCGCCGCAGATGCGTGCTAACCGAAGTGTCTCCAGGCGGATGAACATGGCGCGATCAGCCAGCATCGCCGGCGACACATTATGTCCGCGTCGGGCGACCGTGGCTGTGTTCATGGCTCCTGGCCCTTTTCTTCCTGGGCTTCGAGCTCTTGAAGATGGCGCACGAAATTGCGCCCGCCTTCGATCAAGTCGGCGCGGATGGCGGCGCAAAGCGCATCTTCATCGCGACGGCGGAGCGCGTCGAGCACGTATTCGTGTTGATGCTTGCCATCATAGGTCGGGTGGCCGTGCGGATAGAGATGATTGAGCATCGGCCCATGCTGGATCCAGAGATTTTCCAGCATGCTGGTCAATTGCGGCATGCCGGATTCACGGTAGAGGCCGAAGTGGAACTCGAAGTTGGCACGAACGGCCGCGTCATAATCCTTGGACGCTTCGGCGGCCACCAGCTTGGCGTGGACTTGTGCCAGCTTTTCGATATGCGCGTCGCTGATGCGCGCCATCGCCTTGCTCGCCGCCAAGGGCTGCAACAGCAGGCGAATTTCCCGGCGCTCCAGATATTCCGCGACGGAGAGCTTCCGGACCCGATAATAGGTATGGGCCTTGGCCTCGACCGCGCCATCGCGGATCAGCTGGAAGATCGCCTCCCGGATCGGCGTTTCACTGGTACCGAAGGCCTGTGACAATTCACTGATACGGAGCCGCTGATGCGGCTTGAAGATGCCCCGCATCAACCGGTCGCGCATCTGGTGATAGACATGGTCGGTCCGGCTTTTCGCCTCAACCTGCTTCAGATTGAGATTGGAGAAAGGCTGGTCGTCGTCCATTGAGGTGAGAGGCGTTGGCATGGTGCACCGTCTATCCGAAGCGCCGCGCGACTTCCGCAAGCGCTGCGTCCGTCGCTTCCAGCGTCTGGTCGATATCGGCGGCTGTATGCACCGCGCTCAGGAACATCGTGTGCGCTGCATGAAGGTAGACGCCGCGCTTCAGCGCCTCGGTACAGAAGAACCAGCCCTTTTCCCGATTGGCGTCGTCATCGAACAGGATGACGGGCATCTGCACCGGGCCGCTTTGCTGCAGCTTGATGCCATGCGCCTTGGCCTGGGCATCGATGCCATCGCGCAAGCGCTTCCCCATTTTCTCCATGATGCTGATCCCGTCGATCGCCTTCATCTTCCGCCAGGTCGCAAGGGCGGCGGACATCGAGATGGCGCCATACCAGAACGAGCCGGTGACGAAGATGCGGGTGGCGGCGTCGCGGAACTTGTCATTGCCCGTGACCGCCCCCAAGGCATAGCCATTGGCGATGGATTTGGACCAGGCAGCGAGGTCGGGCTTCACGCTGACCAGTTCCCAACTGCCGCCCATATGCAGGCGCAGGCTGGCCCGCACATCGTCAACAATAAGGGCGGCACCCGTCCGATCGCAGATATGCCGGGCCGCCGTGGCGAATACCGGTATCGGTAATTCGTGGGTCTTTCCGAGATCGTGCTTGAAAGCCGAGACGAAGATTCCCGCCAGATCGTCGCCGGCTTCCGCGGCGGCACGTTCCAGGCTGGCGACGTCGTTATAATCGTAGCGGATCAGATGGACGCGATCCTCCGCCGTGGCGCCGTTGGGATAGGGATTGCACCATGGCACCGCGCCATGATACGCGCCGTTGGCGACGAGTATCTTGCGTTTGCCGGTTGCCTCGCGGGCGATCATCGCGCAGATCGTCGTCGCATCCGTCCCGTTCTTCTGGAACATCGCCCAGTCGGCATGCGCGACCGTGCCGACGATCTCTTCGGCCAGTTCGACCATCCGCTCGCTCGGGCCATTGAAGATGTCGCCGAGCGCACGCTGTTCATCCGCGGCGGCATTGACGTCCGGGTCGTTATAGCCAAGGAGCATGGGGCCCCAGGAGCACATGTAGTCGATATATTCCCGGCCATCGACATCCCAGAGGCGGCTGCCGGAAGCGCGTTGGAAATATTGGGGATAGGTGGCGGGAAGGCGTGCTGCATTCATATGCCCCCACATCGCACCGGGGACGACGCGGGCAGCACGTTGCCTTAAGGCTGCATCAGCCAATGGGCGGAATTCACTCACGAAGGACACTCCCCGTTTTTAATGATGCTCGGCATCCCGTCATCCGGCTTGGGATCAGGATATATCATATATCTTTCTAAATCATATATGATATATGATCCATCCAGGAAAGAGAAAATTGCGGGGAAAAGCTTTGGCTCTGCTGCTGGCCGGCATTTCAGACGATTTCACCGGCGGTCTGGAATTGGCGTCGATGATGGCCCGGGATGGGTTGCGCAGCCGGATGCTGACGAAGAAGGCCAAACCCGCGGATCTCGGGGGATTGCAAGTTGCCGTTGTGGCGCTGAAAAGCAGGGTGGCCGCGCCGAAGGAGGCTGTCGCCGACATGAAGAAGGCGATGGACCTGATCGGCGCCGTCGGCGCCCGCCAGGTCTTTTTCAAATATTGCGCCACGTTCGATTCGACGCCGCGCGGCAATATCGGGCCTTGCGCCGATTATCTGGCCGACCGTATCGGCGCCGATTTCACCGGCTTCTGCCCCGCTTTTCCCGACGTAAAGCGGACGGTTTTCCAGGGTCATCTCTTTTACGCCGATCAGCTGATTTCGGAATCGCCGAAGCGCTTCGACCCTCTGACGCCAATGCGTGACCCCAATCTCGTGCGCGTCCTGCAAAGCCAGACGTCGCATAAGGTCGGTCTGATCCGGCATGAGGATCTGATGGGTGGTGCCGATGCCGTGCGCGAATGTGTCCAGGCCTTGAAAGGGGCGGGCATACGTTACGCGATCAGCGATGCGGCCGATAATGACGACCTGGCGCGCCTGGGCGAAGTTTGCGTCGACTGGCCGCTGATGACGGGCGGCTCCTCGGTGGCGGAAAGCTATCCGCATCACTGGCGGAAGCAGGGCCTTTCGGGTGTTCCCGCTGATCCCGTACCGCTTCCTGTCGTTTCCGGCCCGGCGGTTGTTCTGGCGGGCAGCTGTGCCGAGCAGACGGCGGCACAATTGCAGCATTTCGGTCAATCTCACCGCGTCTTCACCTTCGACTTGCTGGAGGTGGCCGCCGAACCGGCCTTGATCGACAAGATGCTGATTGAAGCCAAATCCGCGTTGAAAGAGGGCTCGATTGCAATTGCGACGGCGACCACGCCCGCTGCAATCGAGGCCGCGCAGAAAAAGTTCGGCCGCCGCGGCGCCGGTCGCCGTATCGAGAAACTGCTCGGCGATATCGCAACCCATATGCACCGTGAAGGCGTGCGTCGATTTGTCGTCGCCGGCGGCGAGACATCGGGTGCGATCGTTGAAGCCTTGAACGTCCGCGCCTTGGAGATCAGCCCCTATCGCGGCCCAGGAACCGCCCGCGCGGTCAGCTGCGGCAACGACCCGATCTCATTCCACCTCAAACCCGGAAAACTCGGTGCCGTCGACATGCTGGATAAGGTCGCGGCAGGCGAAGGAGAAAATGCATGAGCGGCAGCGCATCTGAGCTGGAAATCCGGAAATCGATCGTCGAGGTCAATGCCGAACTCGAACGTCAGCGGATGAATGTCTGCTCCACCGGCAATATCAGCGTCAGGTGGCAAGACGGCATGCTGATTACCCCGGCAGGCAGCCGCACGGAAACACTGGCGCCGGAACACATGGTTCACACCAAGCTTGACGGCAGCTGGGAAGGCTCCTTGCGGCCGTCATCTGAATGGGCGATGCATCTCGAAGTCTATCGCCGGATCCCGGCGGCTAACGCTGTCGTCCATTGCCATGCCGACCATTCCGTCGCGCTTTCCTGCTTCCGCAAGCCGATCCCTTCCTTCCACTATATGATTCAAGGATTCGGGGGGCAGGATATCCCTTGCACCGATTACTATCCCTTCGGTTCGCAGGAGCTTGCCGCGGCAGCCAGAGAAGCGCTGATCGACCGGACCGCCTGCCTGCTGGCAAATCATGGATTGTTGGCGCGCGGGGCGACCTTACTGGCGGCCTATGATGCGGCGATGAAGCTTGAGGTTCTTGCGCGTCAATATCTGATGACGCTATCGATTGGCACGCCGATGATCCTGACGGAAGCGGAAACGGCGGTCGTGCTGGAAAACTACAAGACCTACGGCAAGCCCCAGCCGACGGCGCAAAAACCGCGTTGGTTGGTGCCCTAGGCGAAGAAGGTCCCTTTGTCTTGCCTACGCGGCAGTCCTGTTCATCACGGCACGCCCCTCCATCTGACTGCGGGGGACTTCGGTCGAAAGTTCGAAGTCTATGATCAAGTCCTGAACGGTAGCTTGTTCGGGCCATCTCCTGAATACGCCTGGCAACCGCAATCGGAGATAGCTCATCGGCCGGTCACGAGGCTCATCGACACCTTTTCGCTGCCGATTTGGGGCGTGATCGTCTGGCAGGCAGAAAACGATCAAAATATTCCTTTTTCGTTCAAGCGCGTGCGTGCATGATGCTCATGCATGTCCCGAAATCGGCGAGGGAGGCCTGTTCTGGTTGATCGATTTAATGACTTGCAGGAGGAAGCGGGGCGCGGCCGGGTTGAACTCATCCCGGCTAAACGCCGTGCTTTGATCCTGGAAAAGTTGCGTCGCGACGGCGCTGCCGACATTCCGGAACTGGTAGAGATCGTCGGTGCATCTGCCTCCACCATCAGGCGCGATCTCGAACATCTCGAGCGGCAGGGGGCGCTTGAGCGCACCCATGGCGGCGCTACCCTGCAGAATGGCGACAGGGCGACTTTTGAGCCGGAACTTTCCATTGCCGCCCAATTCGCGCGGGCCGAGAAGGCGGCAATCGGCGCCGCCGCTGCGGCCGATCTGCGGCCGGGTCAAAGTGTCATCTTTGATGCCAGCGCCACCGTTCTGGAGGTGGCGCGCTGCATCGCCGCGCAACCGTCTCCGCTGACGGCCGTCACTAATAGCCTGGCGATCGCACAGGTGCTGGCGATCCCGAGCACGGCAGCCAAGGCCTGTGTCACCAGCGTTGCAAGGGCCGCACCCATGACGCCGAGCGCGGGGACCGGCCCTCAGCCGAAGATGAACAGCGGATCGAGCGCGAAATTCAGGAGAACGGTGCCGAGCACGATCAGCAGCGGCACACGCGTCTGGCCGATGCCGCGCATCAGAGCCTGGAACATCGCATAGATGAAGACGATGCCGATGAAGGAGACGCGCATGAAGCCGAGCGCGCTGGCATAGACGTCACTGGCAACGCCGAGCAGTTCCAGCAGATAGGGCGACAGAACATAGCCGACAGCACCCGGCACGACCGAGGTCAGCGTCACCATCAGCATGGTCTGCGCTTTCTTCTTTCTGCCATCGATCCCGGCTGGAGTTTAACGGGAAACAGTGGCTGAGGGGGCACAAAAGTGTGAGATTCGCGTGCCGATGGTGGCGAAGGCCTTGCCCGTTTCCTTCGCTGCCGTGGTGCCATCGTCCAATGCGTATTCACCGCCCCGCTTTTTGAGCGGGGCCTTTTTGCTTTGTCGCAAGCGGCGGAAATGATCGACGCGGTCAAAGATGAGCGCTGCGGGAGATCGGCTTTCGCCGTCATCGGATTACGCTGGCAATCCGGCTTTCTTCAGCCCTTCCGCAAACACTGCGAGATCCTCTGGCCGACGGATCGGAATCCACTCCCGAAGGTTCGAGATGCGGAGCGTGGGGTCAAGGCGGCGGAGGTGCTGCATGGCGCGTGTTGCTTCATCGGCCCGTCCGCCAAGCGCATGGCTGGCTGCAATGATGGCGACCACCATCAGAAAGCTCGGAAGATTCCGGTACGCTTTCTCGGCCCATGATGAGGCTTCGTCGAAGCGTCCGGCAAACAGATGCGCGGCGGCCGTTCCGGCCTGCATGCGATACGTTTCCGGGTCCAGCGGGCTGAGACGCATTGCCTGGGCGAAGTGCTCGATCGCACCGTCCGAATCGCCGCTCCAGGTGCGCAGAAACCCGCCGAGAAACCAGGCGGCCGCCAGATTGGGATTGAGCATCCTTGCCCGGTCGAGCAAAGCGATGCCGGCCTCGAGATTGCCGGTGAGATGGGCGATGGCATGGCCAGCGCGCGCGAGGGCGACCGCGTCGTCCTTGCCCAATTCGACGGCGCGGCGGGCCAAGCGAGCCCCTTCGGCGATCTCGCCGTCGCGCTCGCGCATCCAGCCATTGACCTTGCGCCAGAAGTGGCACCAGCCTGCCATTGCGTATGCCGACGCGAAGCCCGGATCGAGCTCGATCGCTTTGTAGAACTGCGTCAGCGCCGCATCGATGGCATCCCTCGTCCCATTATGCAGATGTGCCATCGCGCGAAGATAGTAGTCATAGGCATCGAGACTCTCAGTCGGCTTGTTCTTCGCGCGCTCGATCTCGGCTCGCTCCAGTTGCGGCGCGATCGCGCCAACGACATCCATCGTCAACTTGTCTTGCAGCTCGAAGATGTCGTCGATCGTACCTTCGAAACGCTCCGACCATAGATTCATACCCGTGGTGGCGTCGACAAGCTGGCCGGTGATCCGGACCCGGTTCGCCGATTTGCGCAGGCTTCCTTCGACGACGTATCGCACGCCCAGCTCCCGGCCTATCTCCTTTAC
>Ga0255336_101521_pt1 | contig 16063 bp, 11 predicted proteins | sample MeOH1_35cm_T3_17_FD_189102 | JGI IMG/M metagenome (GOLD analysis project Ga0255336, IMG submission 189102) | Sandy soil microbial communities from University of British Columbia, Vancouver, Canada - MeOH1_35cm_T3_179 | ecosystem: Engineered > Artificial ecosystem > Sand microcosm > Unclassified ...
CACGTCGCCCACCATCCAATAACGGCCCTGGCGTCGGCCCTTCGACAGGTAATGGCGGCAGACCGCCTCGGCGTCGCGGGTGAGGCGCCGCGCCAGCTCGGAAGCGTCGCGGGGCATCACGCGACCCTCCCCGATGTGCTGAGATTATGTTGCGGAGAAGCTGCCGAGCCCGTGCAAAACGGCCGCCCAGCACACGGCCGCAACATAACTCGCCACGCAACATAATCCATCCACTTGCCGGCCGGCCCTTTCACCGATTCCTTGAGCCGCACGAACATCGAGCGGCCCGGCGTGTTGCGAACGTCGCCCACCAGCCAGTAGCGGCCCTCCCGCCGTCCGGCACAGAGGTAGTGGCGGCACACCGCCTCGGCGTCGCGCGCGAGACGGTTGGCCAGTTCGGATGCGTCGTGGCGGGCCATCACGCGGCTTCCCGCTCGCCGATGCGCTCGACCGGATATTGGTCGAGCACCTTCGCGAGCACCCCGGCGCCGTTCGCATCAGTCGGCACGAACATGCGCAGCTTCCAGGAGATGATCTCGCTGAAGAGGTCGTAGGCGCGCAGGCGGTCGCGCATGGTGTCGGTGAAGCCCGACAGCTCGATGCGGTGAGCGCTCATGACGCGCGCGCGATGGAGCTGAAGGCCTTCGGCGAGGTCGAGAACGGTGCGGCCCTCCATCAGCGCCGCGAAGGCCGCATCCGGCGTCAGGGCGGTGGTCCCGGTCACCGACGCATTCGTCGCCCAGGCCGGCGAGACCTTGCGGCCGATGATGCGCTCGCCCGCATCGGTCTGGAGCCGATAGACCCGCGTCGACTCATTCGGCAGGCGTTTCCAGATCGGCAGCAGCAAGCCGGCGACGATATGGATCGTGCTGTCGGCAAACTCCGGCACCTCGGCCACTTCGCGAAGCCACGCGGCGGCGAAGGCCTCACGCTCCGCCCCCTGCCAGTGGCTCTCGTCCATCATCTTCAGCGACGCGTGATGGTGCTCCATCGGCCGGATCAGCCGCATGCGGCGTTCGATCTCGCCGTCGTCCAGCATCAGACTCGGCGCCGGGATTTGCACGGCGGCGCGGCCCGAGCGCTCGTTGACCAGCAGCGCGGCGCGGGGATCGGCGAGATGACCTAACGCCTCGTCGAGCGTCACGGGGTGATTGCGCCGGCGCTCGGTGATGGTGAGCAGCCGGGTCTCCGCGCCCGTCGCGGGATGGGTGTAGATCGCGCGGCGATCGGTGACGACGAAGCTTTCGGCCCGCAGCGTCTCCAGGCCGACGTCAAAGACGCCGCTGGCGATCGCGCCCTCGACCTTGGCGTTGAGCAATTGTTCGAACGCCGTGAACAGCACGCCCTGCAGCTCGATGGTGAGCGCCAGCAGGCGGTTGAGGAAAGTCGTGATCGGCGGCAGTTCGTTCTTGATGCCGTTCGCGTCCATGAGCTTGAGGCCGGTGGCGTTCTCGAACATCTGGAGCGAGCAGTCTTCAATCTTGCCGCGCACGAGCAGCATGTAGAGCTGGCGCAGCGCGTCGCGGGCATAGTGCGATTCCAGATTGTCTTCTGGCCTGAAGAGTCCCTGGCCGCCAGTCTGGCGCTGACCGCGCGTGATGGCGCCGAGCGTGTCGAGGCGGCGGGCGATGGTCGAGAGGAAGCGCTTCTCGGCCTTCACGTCCGTGGCGATCGGCCGGAACAGCGGCGGCTGCGCCTGGTTGGTGCGGTTCGTCCGTCCGAGGCCTTGGATCGCCGCGTCGGCCTTCCAGCCGGGTTCGAGCAGATAGTGGACACGCAGCCGGCGGTTCCGCGCCGACAGTTCGGCGTGGTAGCTGCGGCCGGTCCCGCCCGCCTCCGAAAACACCAGGATGCGCTTCAGGTCGTCCATGAAGGCCGCGGTCTCGGCGAGGTTGGCGGAGGCCGCGCGGTTCTCGACGACGAGGCGGTCACCCTTGCGCACCACGCGGCGCGAGCGTCCGGTCACTTCGGCCACGAGGTCCGTGCCGAAGCGCTGGACGATCTGGTCGAGCGCGCCGGGCACCGGCGGCAGCGAAGCCAGCCGCTCGATCAGCTCGTTGCGACGAGCGACGGCCTCGCGGCTCTCGACCGGCTGGCCGTCGCGGAAGACGGGCCGGGAGGAGAGATTGCCCTCACTGTCGGTGAACGGCTCGTAGAGCTGCACCGGGAAGGAGTGGGCCAGGTAGTCGAGAACATATTCGCGCGGCGTGATCTCCACACGCACATCGTTCCATTCCTCGGTGGGGATCTCAGCGAGCCGGCGCTCCATCAGCGCTTCGCCGGTCGAGACGATCTGGATGACGGCTGCATGGCCATCGGCCAGGTTCTGCTCGATCGAACGGATCAGCGTCGGCGTCTTCATCGAGGTCAGGAGATGGCCGAAGAAGCGCTGCTTGGCGCTCTCGAAAGCCGAGCGTGCGGCCGACTTCGCCTGGGCGTTCAGCGTGCCGCTCTCGCCGGTGATGTTGGCGGCCTGCATCGCCGCATCGAGGTGATTGTGGATGATCGCGAAGGCGCCGGCATAGGCGTCGTAGATGCGCCGCTGTTCGGCAGTGAGCTGGTGTTCGATCAGCTCGTATTCGACGCCGTCATAGGAGAGCGACCGTGCGGTGTAGAGCCCGAGCGAGCGCAGATCGCGGGCCAGCACCTCCATCGCCGCGACGCCGCCGGCCTCGATCGCCTCGACGAATTCGGCGCGGGTGACGAAGGGGAAATCCTCGCCGCCCCAGAGGCCGAGCCGCTGGGCGTAGGCGAGATTGTGGACCGTGGTCGCGCCGGTCGCCGAGACATAGACGACGCGCGCGTCCGGCAAGGCGTGCTGAAGGCGCAAGCCCGCACGGCCCTGCTGCGAGGGCGCAACATCGCCCCGCTCTCCTTTGCCGCCACCGGCGTTCTGCATGGCGTGGCTCTCGTCGAAAATGATCGCTCCGTCGAAGTCGGAGTCTAACCATTCAACGATCTGGCGGACGCGCGAAAGCTTCTCGCCGCGGTCGTCGGACCGCAGCGTAGCGTAGGTTAAAAATAGGATGCCTTCGGCGAGCCGGATCGGTTTGCCTTGGGGGAAACGCGATAGCGGCGTGATGAGCAGGCGCTCCATGCCGAGCGCCGACCAGTCGCGCTGGGCGTCCTCGAGCAGCTTGTCGGATTTGGAGATCCAGACCGCCTTACGGCGCCCCTTCAGCCAGTTGTCCAGGATGATGCCAGCCGACTGGCGGCCTTTGCCGGCGCCAGTGCCGTCACCCAGCATGAAGCCCCGGCGAAAGCGCACGGCGTTCGGCGCATCGTCGCGCGCGGCGGTGACGAGATCGAAGGTCTCGTCCACCGTCCAGGCGCCGGCGATATAATCGCCATGCGCTTCGCCGGCATAGATCACGGTCTCGAGCTGGGCGTCAGACAGGACGGCCTCGCTGACGAGACTGATCGGCAGACGCGTCCGGTAGCTGGGCTTCGGCGGCGCGACCGAGGACATGGCGGCGGACTGCACCAGCTTGGTCGGATGGGCCTGGGCTCCGGGAATCCGGATCGATTGGAGCCGGTATTCCTCATAGATCGCATCGCTGAGACGCGCGCCCTCGAGCGGCGTCCAGTCGATGGTCTCGTAGGCGAGATCGACTGCCTCCGGATCGGCGACCGAAGGCTTGACCATGTGTGCCCCAGCAGCGCGGGCGAGATAGCCGCGCACCGTCCGTGGTGCGGCGGGGGCCGACACGGGGATGGCGAAGCTCGGCGCGGGCGTCAGACGCTCCGGAACGTGCTCGCCGATCCAGGCGAGCAAAGTCGCGACATCGGGTGCCATGCCCGGTGATGCCGGCAGAACGGTCGGGTCCTCGGCGGGCGCCTTGTCGATGACGATTAGCCGCGTGTCGATGCTCGTACCGTGCTTCGCATAGACCGCCCCATCGATCGCGGCGGTGAAGACGATGCGGCCGCGCTCCTGCAAGCGGATGAAGGCGTCGCGCCAGACCGAGGCGTCGGGCGATAAATTCGCGCCGGTGATCGCCACCAGCCGCCCGCCCTCGGCGAGGCGCGCGAGGGCCGACGCGATGTGGCGATAGGCGGTATCGGCCATACGGCCAGCCACATTGGCCATCGCCGAGAAGGGCGGGTTCATCAGCACGACGCTCGGAACGATGGCCGGATCGAGGTGATCGTCGATCTGGGCGGCGTCGAAGCGCGTGACGGTGACGGCGGGAAAGAGAGAGGAAAGCAGCGTCGCCCGGACCTCGGCCAGCTCGTTCAGGACGAGTGCGCCGCAGGCGATCTCGGCCAGGATTGCGAGGAGTCCGGTGCCGGCCGACGGCTCAAGCACGCGATCCGCCGGCCCGATCGCGGCCGCGGTTAGGGCCGCCAGGCCGAGGGGGGTCGGCGTCGAGAATTGTTGGAAAGCCTCGCTTTCGGCGGAGCGACGCGTGTGGGTCGGGAGAAGGCCGGTGATCTTGGCCAGGGCGGAAAGACGCAAAACCGGAGAGTCGGCTTTGCGGAACAGCACCTTTCCGTATTTGCGCAGGAAGAGGACGGTCGCCGCCTCGCAGGCATCGTAGGCCGTCTTCCAGTCCCAGGCGCCGGAAGTGTCGGACGCGCAGAACGCCGCTTCCATGGCCGCGCGTAGGATCGTGGCGTCGATCCGCTGGCCGCGTTCGAGATGCGGGAGGAGCTGCAGGGCCGCGGCGATGATCGCGCTAGCCGTGTTGGGCCGAGAAACAGGCGACAGTGGCGCGGTCTGGCTGGCCGCGATCGAAGAAAGGTCGTTCATGTGGGGAGCCTCGGGAGAGCGGGAACGGGCGAGCCGGCCGGCGCTCTCTCTCGGACCGCACCGGCTCAAACCCGTCCCGGCCTTCCTCTCCCTCTCATCGTCACGGCCGCGGCCGGCATGAGGAAAGGCGCCCCGCCGGAGGGCGGGGCGCCGAGGAGTGTGCGGCGATGGTCAGTAGCCGAATTGCCAGGAGGGCCAGGCCTGGCCGTCGTCCGCCGCGGCGAAGGCGTCTGCCAGGTAGGTGGCGTCGCCATCTACGACGGTGGGATTGGCGATAGGCGTTTCGTCGATCACTGTGACGCGGGATACCAGCCCGTCCTCGACCTCGACATGCACGGGGACGAGGTACTGGAAGACGACGCGGCGCGGTTCGGCCTTCGCTTGCTTTGTCATGACGCGCCTCCCGAGCCTTCAGGATCGGGCGCACCCGCAAGGATGGCTTCGGCCTTGGCGATCGCCCCCTCGAGGCGGTGACGCCAGAACGCCCCGTAGGTCGGCTCCCCGTCGGGTGGATGGGCCAAGACCTTGAGCAAGCCGAGCAAGACCTCGAAATGCGCGGCCTTGCGCTGATTCTGCTTGTCGAACTGAGAGGGTACGGCCAGTGCGCGGCCGCTGTAGGCGGCGTCGCGACCTTCCCAGGCGCCCGTGACATAGGTGTCGCCGGAAGTCTCGACGTCGGACTTCTCATCGTCCCAGCCTTCGTCGGCGATCGCGAGATCGCAGGCGTGGTCGAGCGTGTCGGCTTCGTAGGTCCGCTGCCGGTAGACCGGCAGACGGTAGGTGGTCTCGATGGTGAAGAGGGGCATGCTGGCCTCCTGAATGCAAAAAAAAGCCCGGCGCATGACCGAGCTGTTGGTTCGGTTGAACCGAAAGAGGAGCGGGACGGCCGGAGCCGCCCCGCGTGGTGATGACGCTACTCAGCCGCGATCATGTGCGGCTCGTCCGCTTCGTCGGCGGAGGCTTCCTCGTCGTCACTGGCGAGGAATTCCGGCAGGGCTTCACCATCGGCGTCGCCCTCCCGGCTTCGGCCGGCGCTGCTTCGTGCGCATCGGCCATCCTCAGCGGCTCCGGCAGCCAGCCAGTGTCGGCCAGGAGCCGTTCGGCCTCCTTGGCCATGTCGCCCTTCTTCAGATGGTCGATGAGCTGGGCGGCCCGCTCGCCGGCGCCTTCGCGCACCGCCTCCAGGATGCGGCGCTTCGGCACGCGGCCGAGATAGTTCTCGACCGTTGGCCGCCAGCCGGCGTCGACCATGTCGAGATCGACGGCCCTGGCGATGCGGTCGGCGTCGGCGATGCGTTGCTCGACGGTATGCGGCGAGGTTCCCCCGCCGTAGCGGTCGCCCTTCTCGTAGAGCGCGTTGACGCCGAACGAGGCGCAATGCGCGAACAGCGCGGCCTGTTCGTCGCCCGTGAGGCCGGTGACCCAGTCCCAGAGGTCGACCTTATCCTTCGGCATCCGCTCCTCCCAGGCCTTGCGGCGGGCGTCGATCGCCTTGGCGGCTGGCGTGTCCTTCAGTCCCTGGGCCTGCGCCGGGAAACTGGTGCTGCGCACCGACACCTCCATCGCCGTGCCGTAGGCGAAGTAGCGGGAGAAGACATCGAGACAGAACTTGTGCAGCACCGCCTGGAACGCCACCGACGGCGTGTTGGCCAGCTTGTCCTGCAGCGCCAAGGTCCGTTCGGCGGTCAGCTCGGTCACAAGGCGGTCGGGCAGCGGCTTCGCTACGTCGTCGTCCTCGTCTTCCGGTTCGGAAACCTGGCCGCCGATAGTGATGACCGCGCGCTGGATCACCGGCGCGTCGGGTTTCACGCCGTCCGGGCTTGCCGCGCCGGTTTCATCATCGCCTTCCTGTCCGGGCTCCACGATGGGCGCCTCATCCTCGGGACGGACGTAGCCGCGATCGACGGACAACGCGCCTTCCGCGTCGATGCTGACGAAGACCCCCGCACGGGCGATGTCGGCGGGGTCGAAAGTGACGGGACGATCGTCGAAGGCAGCGAGCGCCGTTTCGATTTCGCCGAGCCGCTCGTCCACCTCGTTGGGCAACTCGTCTGCTCCGTCATACTCGGCTTCGAGCTTGGCGTATTCGGCGTTGAGCGCGTCGATCGTCGCCTGCTCCTCGGGCGAAAGGTCGGCGGCAATTCCCTCCAACACGCGGAGCCCGCGCGTGTGGCCATAGGGGAAGTCGATCGCGACCTCGATCCACTTCCAGCCCTCGGCCGCGATCTTCTCGGCCTCCATCTTCAGCTTCTCAGCGAAGAGGCCGTCGAGCAGCGTCACGTCTTCGAGCCACCCGCCGTCGTCGGACTGGAACAAGTCGCGCAGCACCACGCCACCGGCCGCCTCGTAGGCATCGAGACCGACGAATACCGCCCGGCGGTCCGAGGCGCGCACCGTCTTCTCCGTCAGCATGCGGCGGATCTGATAAGGCTCCTTCTGCCAGGATCCGGAGATCGCCTGCCAGACCTGCTCTTGGCGTGCATGATCGGACGTGACCGTGAACGCCATCAGCTGTTCCAGCGACATGCCGTCCTCGGCGTAGAGGTCGAGCAGGGTCGGCGAGACGGACGCCAGGCGGAGGCGCTGCTTCACGACGTTCACCCCGACGAAGAATGCCGCGGCGATGTCCTCCTCGGACCGCCCCTTCTCACGCATGGCCTGGAAGGCGCGGAACTGGTCGAGCGGATGCAACGGCGCACGCTGGATGTTCTCTGCCAGCGAATCGTCCTCGCCGAGGATGTCGGTCGCCGGATCGCGGACCACGCACGGCACCGGCGCGGTCTTCGCCAGCCGCTTCTGCTTCACCAGCAGCTCGAGCGCCCGGTAGCGGCGGCCGCCGGCCGGAATCTCGAACATGCCGGTCTCAGCGCCCTCGGCGTCGAGGACCGGACGGACGTTGAGGCTCTGAAGCAGCGTGCGGCGGGCAATGTCCTCGGCCAGCTCCTCGATCGAGACGCCGGCGTTCACGCGCCGGACGTTGGACTGGCTCAGCACCAGTTTGTTGAAGGGAATGTCGCGGGAGGACGACAGGGTGATCTTATGAACGGCAGTGGCCATGGGATGATACTCCGCGACGGGCGGCCGGGGGACTCTCCCTCGACCTCCAAACCCGTCACGAAGACCGGCGCAGCCCTCTTCCTCTGTTCCGGCCGGAAAGCAGGAGAAGCGGGACTGCGCCTGCGCGGTTTCACCGAAGCGGCGCGGTGTCACGCCGCCGCCGTCATGTCTTCGACGTCGTCATGGGAGGTTGCGGCCACGAGCTCGTCGCTCGCGGGTAGGAAGCCGAGCAGGAAGTCGGCCGCCTTGCTCGCCTGTGACGCGGCGCGGACGATGGCGCGATTGTCTTCACGCAGAACCTCGGCCCAGGAGCCGATGTAGTCGGCGTGCCTCACGGTCGGGACGATGCCGAGGGCCGCGCAGCAGAACGCCGCGGAGATTTCGGCAACATATCCTGACAGTCCAGCCCCTATTTGAAATTTTACACCGTTGGAGATGGTCCTGATCATGCGGCCATCTCCTCGGTTCGAGGCTGCTGGGCATGCATCCAATCAGCCGCCTGTTGAGCCTTGCTGGCGGCGGTGAAGATGGCGCGAGGGTCGTCCTTGAGGAGGCGCAACCAGGATGCCACGTATGCCGCGTGATCGGGCCTTGGATGATGGGCGACACCCAAATCTGCCAGGATGAATGAAGCCGTCAATTCGGCGGTGGCCTCTTCGATCGGCAGCCAATCGCGTTTGAACCGTTCCTGGAAGTTCCGGTCGAGCCTGTGCTTTGCGCCAGTGGCGTGAGCTGCTTCATGTATTAACGTGCCGGCTTGGGCGGCTGGGCTCGTGAACGCCGCATATTCCGGCATGAAGATCATGTCGAGGTCGATGCGGTAGTGTGCATTGTAATTGCCGGTGACGATCGGGACCTTCAGCGCATCGATGAACTCGCCGACGTGAGTGAGGCGATCGCCCTCTGGAAGCTTCTCGATGACCTGCGGTTCATAGCCATCGACTTGGGCGACATTGAACACCGTGAATGCGCGTGCAAAGACGCGGCGACGAACGTCATCGTCACCGTCGTCTGCATCGTCGTTGATGGCCGCCTTTGCCTGCTTCCAGAGAACAACCGTCGTTCCTCGTTCGCCCTTGCGCACCTGCGCGCCGATAGCTAGCCATTGCCGATAGGTTCCCCAGAGGCCGTCGGCGTAGCCATGAGCTTGCGCAGCGATCCAGAGTGCGAGCACGTTGACACCACGGTATCGGTTGCCTGACGAGATGTTCTGAGGGCGGGTAATGGCGGTGCCGTCGTGATGCCAGGGCATGCGCCATACGCCGGCGCCAGCTTCCATGGCGGCGACGATCTCGGCGGTGATGCGGGTGTAGACATCGGCGCGTTCTGCCGAACTCGATGTATGGGACATGGGAGAATCTCCGCGGCCGGCGGAGCAAGCCTCTCTCACTCCCTCAACCGACCGCCCGATTCCGGCCTTCCTCGTCCTCTCCCGCCGCCCGATAGGGCGGCCGTCTTTGGTTCTGTGCTGTCTCATCATGATGGGTGCTCCCATTCGGCCGGGCTCCGTCCCCGGCGGCGGAGCAGCCACCTGCGATGCCCGAAAGCACGACCGCGCACTCGCAGAGCCGAAGCGACAGCGGAGGACGGCGATCAGCCGTTGCGTGGCCGTGCGGGGCATCGCGCGCTCCGACTAGGCCGGGACGGACGCCGGCGAGAGCCATCCGGCGCGGCCACAACATCAGGCCTGGAGTTCTGACGTCAGTTGCCGCGATCGATATCGTCGAGGACAGCCTCGATGCGTGCGAGATCCTGTTGCAGGGCGGAGCGCTGTAGCGAAGACAACCGCTTCTCTTTGAGGACGGCTCTCGCCTCGTCTGCGGAACATGCCCATGCTGGCCGGTGCCTGGCGGTGATGCAGGCGTTTGGACAACGTGTCGGTTGGCAAAGCACGGTCAGCGGCGTCTTGTTGTCGGCGTTGGCTGCCTGCTTCAGGCACAGGGCGGTCCCGGGATCGAAGAAGCAATCGGCGAGCACGCCGACATGCAATGTGCGCGCGAGACTGGCGAGCATCGTGCGAAGCCGCGCGCGATCTGCAATTATGAGCGGAAGGGGACCAAGTTCTGCCGTTGCAGCATCAAGCGCCTTCGATATGCGCGGCGCGGCCGGACCGGACAGCGTCGAGCCAGTCTGTCGCTCATCGAAGTAAACCAGCAGATCATCGAGTTGCCCAAGCGCACGCTGGTTCTCGACCTCGGCGCGAAAGCCGGACTTGCTGGAGCCAGCATAGCCCTCGAAGGCAGCGACGGAGGCATGCTTATACTGGATCATGCCGGCGATCGTGCCAAAGGGACGGTTGGCGATATGCCATGCGATCGTTCGGCGAAATTGCCGTGTTGTGATGCGCCAAGGCATGCCTTCGGGGCTGTTGGGAATAACCGGCTCGTTGACCGTGCCGAACAGCTCATTGAGGTGATCGCGATATAGATTGAGCTGGCGTACGATCTCGGCAGAGAGGTGATCCTTGCACACGGATTTAGCGGCCAAGACCGGCCAGAGTGTCGTGAGTCCGCGGGCGGATGCGGCCCGGAACGACAGGCGTTCCAGCACGTCGATGGCCTTGGCAACAGGCTCGATCGTGACCCAATCGGCCGCTTCGCCATGACTCGACTTGCCCTTGTAGGCGACCGATCGGACGCGATGGCGCATGATCAGGCCATCTTCACTGCGGGATATGGCGAGACATCCGCGCTGCATTGCCTGAACTTCGCAGTCGCGCATGCCGGTCAGATACGCACACAGGATATATGCCGCTGATTGCAGCATCCGTTCTTCCTGGGCGAGCGTCTTGGCGTCGAAACGAGGCCGCCACGGTCGACCGGTCTCCGGCAGAAGAGAGATGCAGGTGTCCATGCCGCCGGTCTCAACGCCGAGTTCGCGTATGGCTGCATCGATCAGGTCGGGGGCTCCTCCCGCAAGCTGAATATGCATCCCCGACTCTGCACGGGCATCGATCCCGATATGAAGATGGAGCAGCCGCGAGTTGACGGGAGGCGATACGTCACCTGTCTCTGGATGCCGCAGAATGGTGCCATTATGAGCAGTCCCCCAGATGGGCACACCACGCTCTTCACGCCGCCGCCGCACAAAGTAGTCCATGAGACGCCGGCGCTGTCGGTCACGGCGCTGTTTGCGGTCGAGGGCCTGGTCTGATCGAACAAGCTTAGCGCAATGGGTCTCCAATCGATCAAGCTCTTCGCGGGCGGCGAAGATATCCGGCGCAAACTCGGTGACGTAGCGGATCGACCAGGCCAACAGCGGCGCGATGACTTCTTCCGGCATCCGTGGAGTACGGTTCTTGCGGACATGACGGTAGCCAGCGACGCGGGCTGGAGCCTGTCCGCTCCATGGCTGGAACGACAGTCCTCGGGAAGGAAGATGATCACGATAGGCATGGAGGTCGACAGGCACTTCCAGGAGATCACCAACAATGACTGGTCGGCGGGTATGATCGGCCGCAAGATAGCGGGCATATCGGTCGAGCAATTGCTGGTCGACTCGCGAAAGATCGACAGCGCCGAGTTCGACATGCACGAACTCGAAGAAGCGGCGTGCTCGGTTGAATATCTGCCGAACACAGGCAGGTGGGAGCTTCTTGCGATAACCAGGGAGATCGACGTTGAGCCGGGCATATAGAAACTCGCGGAGCGCTTCCCGGACGCCGATGTGTTCGACTGGCTCGAAATGTACGGTAACGTGGCAGCGGCGGGCGTTCTCGCGGAATACAGCCGGACCGAGATCCCAGCTTGCGTCGCCATAGCGGGACAGGCAGCTCCGATCGAAGCCCTTCTTCAGCGGCGCGGAAGCAAGAACCGGACGGTCGTCCAGTTCCTGTCGGCGTGGAGCGACGGCAACTTTGCTCATCGCCGAACCTCGGGCGGAAGATAGAGAGATTGTCGGACCGCCTCGCTGCGAGCTTGGGCGATCAAACCTTCAGAAAAGACGGGCAGAATCTGCTGGGTGATGCGCGCATGCGCACGACCGAACTTGACGCTCCAGTCGGCCGCAGAGAGCCCGGCCCGCTCGCCCTCGATAAAGTTCAGAAACGCGAGGATCGCAGGCAGCTTGCGAGCGGTGATGACTGCGTTGCGGCATTCCAGGCAACCCCAGAATGGCTGCGGACAGGGCGAACCTGCTTCCGCAAAGGGACTGTTCTGGAAACCCGAGCACGCCGCGAGCCAAACGTCCTGATCTCCATCCAGGAGCGCCGGAACGCTATTGGTCTGCACGGGGACATCAGCGCGCTGGCGCCAAAGGGACTCGCTGTCGGGTGACAGAACGATTGGTCCTGCCGCCGCGACAACTTCCGTAAGGGCCTCGGCGACGGTGGCTTCATGCAGTGGGCGCAGTGACGGAATATCCGCATAGTGGCGAGCGGCGATCTCCGGCGTGTGGCCGACGGCAAAGCGCGCCATGTGCCCTTCGGTCTTAAGATACCAGAGTGCCTTATGTGTCTTGCGCAGCCGAGCGAGAATGAGGTGAAGAGGACGGCGATCGTCATCGACGATGCCGTGTCCAGCGACCCAGTTGTCCACCAACTGATGCGGGTGGTCGATGCCGGAGCGAAACTGTCCTCGTCCTTTATAGTGATAGACCCAGAGAGACTCGACCGGAAGGAAACGCCTGGTAAAGCCCGTCACTTCGATCAGCTTGCGGATCAATCCGCCAGGTGTGCCGAGACCGCCATCACGAACTCGCAGGCGCTTCTGTTCGGCACCGCGAGCGCGGCGCTTTATGTAGCTGATCTCGACCGTGCCGGGCCCGGGGTTCTGCAAACAGTCGATCGTCAGCGTCTTGCAGCATTCGATCTCGAGCCCCGTCTCCAATGATAGGAAGGTCAGCAATGGCGGCAGATCAGATGCAAGCAAATGATGGCGGTTATGGACGTCCTCGCAAAGGTTGAAAACTGGCAGGCCACGTCGCAGGCGCATGAAGTACAGGCGTTTGAAGGCGCGATCCGAGTGATCGATCTTGCCTTCAGCGGCAATCCTGGCTTCAACATCGGCGACTGCACTGCGGAGGTTGGAATCCCCCGCTTCGTCGAGCGGACGGCCGATACGCCGGAATATCTTGCCGATATCGGCACGCGCGGCATCACGTAGTTGACGAGCGACGAACGGACTATATGCGTCGCGGGGCTGCGATCGTCCGGCGGACTGAGCGCTCGTGTAGCTCAGGCGTCGGCGGAGCCCCTCATCGAGAAGGTGGGGTTGATCTATATCGATCGAGCGCAGCGCAAGAACCGCCTTCGCGAGGACCGTATGGCGATGGATCGGCGTCATGCCGGCGGCCTCAAGGGAGGCTTCAAATCCATCAATATCCTGCGCGCGAAGATCGGCCGGCTTCGTTGCATGAGAGTGGGCTCGCAGAAATGCGAAAAACCGATGATACGCCGCGATGTGCTGCTTGATGGTGCTCCGCGCTCCCAACGAGCCGCCGAGTTCGGCCTGTCGGCGAACAGCGCCGGCAAAGGCTATAGCAAGTGCTCGCGGGCGCAGGTCAGTGAGATCGACTTCGACGATCCCACCATAGCGCGCCTCAATGTTGAAGCGCAGACCGAGTACTTGGTCACCGGCATGAGCCGGGACAACACCATCTGCGGGCGCAAAACGAACTGGAGTTCCTTTCCCCGGCCGCCGCCTCATAACGAGTGCTCCGACGGAAGCAGCGCCAGTAACTCCTCGACGGCGGCATCGACGGTATCGGCGCGCGAAGCGATATGATCGAGATAGATGTAGGTCGTTGCGAGGCTGGCGTGGCCAAGGAGGCGCTGGACCTGTTGCAAGGGATCGCCGAGAATCTGGCGATATCCTTCCATCGATCCGGCGGGCAAAGCTGCATCGCGAAGCCGGTGCTGGATCAGCATCGCGAGCATATGCACGGCAAAGGTATGGCGGAGCTGGTGCGGGGTGATGTTGATCGAAAAGCCGAGAGACCTGCACCGCTCGGATGCCCGGGCGAAGATCACTTCCCAGGAGTTCGGTTGAACCGGCAATCCGACTTCCGTGAGCCACAGCACAGCCGGCTCGCTCGGTGTGCCGTCGTCCTCGCAAACGATGATCCTGCTGCGCTCTTCAGGGCTCAGCAGATCAAGGACGACGTCGCTCCCATCGAGCAGTCGCAATCGGGAAGCTGACCGCTCCCTGTGAACGAAGATCGGGCGTTCGAACGAGCGCCAGCTGGAGCGTTGCCGGAACTTCGTGACGGCGTGAGCCCGTTCAACCGCGATGTAGGCTCGCGCCTGTTCAAGCAGTCGACCGGAAAGAAGAATCTGGCGACCACGATCGCCCTTCGTCAGCGCGTCCGGCAGATCGAGCCACACCTGTCGAGTTGTTCGCCGATCGACGGCAGCGAGGTCGGACGCAAACAGAAAAGAGGCTTCTTCCAGCCGAAGGCCTGTCGTCACAACGATGTCGGAAAACAACGCATTGCGAATGCCGTTGCGATCACGGGCTCCGGGGCGTGTTCCACCATCAGGCATAAGGCCTCTGAGGCCGCCGTCTCGAAATACCCGGTAGTCATCGAGCGTGACAAAGCTGACATCCGCTCGACGTGCAGCCGGCTCATAGGCGTCGTTGCGTGCTGTAATCTGTGCTCGCCGGCCGCCGTATCCTCGCCTCCAAACGGAGCGGTGCGTGAACGGCGCTTCGGAGACCAGGCCTTCGTGAACACCCCAACGATAGAGGCGATCGAGACAGGCGACAGCTCGATTCCAGGACGCCGCGGAGATGCGTTGGCCGGCCTCCGCCCGGCGACGAACTCGATGGTAGGCAATGACGTCGCGACGGTCACCTTGCCATACGGACTTGCCGCAGGCTTCCGAAAGAAAGCGGACCCAGACGAGGACATCATAGCCGTATGCACGAAGGGAGTGCCGTGAGCGAACGCCATTGAGAGGAAGATCGCGGAAGAAACGCTCGAGATCAGGATCGTAGAGCACACCGTCCCGGAGGATCATGGGGACGTGTGCATCAAGCCCGTCTGCTGATCGACGCTCCTGAATAGTGATGTTCGAAGCCGGCCTTACCTTGTCCACAAGTTCAATCTTCCCCCGGACCCCCATACGGCGAGCCAGCATCAACGAAGGCGTTCAACTTGCCCGGCGCTATCCAGGCCGGCCGCCGCCAGCTATGTGGGAGCGCTGCGGCCAACGGTGACCCCCGCAAAGCCGTCCGCCCGCTACGGCGCTATTGGATGGCGCGCGTGCGGACGGCTTTGCTCTACCGAGCTACACCACAAGTGGGAACACGACCTACCGCCTCCGTCAGTCCTGTTGCATCGACCTCAGCAAGACACTGAGAGTCGGTGCAGACTGTCAAGATAACGCGACCAACTCCTCGAAGGCGTACTTCTTCGAACCGAATGAGCCTGAAAGGTCGCGGTTCAGGCGATGTGGCGCTCCACTGGCGTGGGAGCATTCGTGAAGGGCGGTTCGATGCCAATTGATCGGCTCGAAGAACGCTTGGGGCGGTGGCACCTGCACGAAGTCCTGCGCGGGTACGTAGAAGGCGCGATCGCCTCCGATGCGAAGGTCGATGCTGCTTGCCTTGATAAGCCCCGCCACCTTGGGTTCGATCAGGCCCGGCTCGGGCGGTGGAGCGGCGACCGCGACCTCTTCGGGAAGCCCCTCGCATTGCGAAGCGTTGAAGACCGTGAAACGCTTCAGGAACGGAATGGCCTGCGCATCTTCGCCGGTCTCGCCGGCGCGTCGCTTCTCGTCGTCGGGGATGAAGCGGTCGGCATAGACGACAGTGGTGCCGTGTTCGCCACGCCGTACATGGCCACCGAGCGCCAGCGCTTGGCGGAAGGTCAGCCAGCTCTGGCAGAGATAACCATGCTGGACGACAGCGCCCCAGAGAATGAGCACGTTGATGCCGGAATAGCCGCGCCCCGTGGCGGCATTCTTCGGCATGGCGAGCGGCGCCTTCGCCGCGGCCGTACCCCAGGGCTGGACCCAGGGCAGCCGCCCAGCCTCCAACTCGCTGATGATCTTGGTGGTGATTTCGTCATACAGGCTGGCGCGGCCGGGGCCGGCTTCGTGGTGGTGCTTGGACATCGCGGGTCTCCGCGACGGGCGCCGGAGGCCTCTCCTCCAGCCCTCAACCCGTCACGGCAAACCCGGTCCGCACTCTCACTTTTATGGGGCCATTCCGAGTCAAGAGGGCACGGCGAGGCAATCCGGCACGCCCCAGCCTGAGACCCGCCCTGCGATCATGAACGCGACGCTCCGTCCTTGAGATGTCCGTGGCAAGG
>Ga0255336_101523_pt1 | contig 16039 bp, 15 predicted proteins | sample MeOH1_35cm_T3_17_FD_189102 | JGI IMG/M metagenome (GOLD analysis project Ga0255336, IMG submission 189102) | Sandy soil microbial communities from University of British Columbia, Vancouver, Canada - MeOH1_35cm_T3_179 | ecosystem: Engineered > Artificial ecosystem > Sand microcosm > Unclassified ...
ATCTGCACCGTAACGCGATGAATCGCCTTCACACGCCGCATCTGCCGCACGCCGAATGCAAGACCGACGGCGAAACCGGTCACGAGGCAAAATATCCCGCCGCCGATCAGCGCATTGATGATGTCCATGCGGATTGTGAGTCTAACCGAAGACGTTCCAGAGTGTGCCGATATGTTCCGATTTCCTCTATAGATCAATCATCTATAAAATAATTACAGTTCATTACAATCCTGCGAAATCCGCTAAAATCCTGTATTATTTTGATGGTTGATTTGTGGGTTATTTTGCTGGATTCCAAAAAACACGAAAATATCGAGAATCTGAGCCATTTGCCCTTAAATTTTGATGGCTGTTTTGTAGGTTGAAGGCTGAGTGGCTTGAGTTTACTAACGGTTGGCATCCTTGAATTTCGGGATTCGAATTGGGACACACTATCCATAAGCTTACCGCGACACGAATCGCCCGCACGACCCGCCCTGGGTACTACGGCGACGGTGGTGGCCTGTATCTGCAGATCACATCGGCAGGCGTCAAGTCCTGGGTGTTTCGGTACATGCTCGTTGGCCGCGCCCGATTCATGGGCCTCGGCCCCCTACACACCATTAGCCTCGCAGAAGCACGAGTGCATGCACTCGACTGTCGCAAGCAATTGCTCCTGGGCATCGACCCACTCGACGCGAAACACAACGAACAGACTGAGAGGCGACTCGCTGCCGTCAAATCCAAGACGTTTGACGAGTGCTCGAAAGCCTATATTGAAGCGCAACAGGCCGGTTGGAAAAGTGCCAAACACACTGCGCAGTGGACCAATACGCTCGCGACCTACGCGTCGCCCGTGTTCAAGAAACTGCCCGTCGCAACGATCAATACGGCACTCGTCATGAAAGTGCTGGAGCCCATCTGATACACCAAGACCGAAACAGCCTCGCGCGTGCGCAGCCGGATCGAACTGGTTCTCGATTGGGCCGGCGTACACAAATATCGCAGCGGCGAGAACCCGGCACGCTGGAAAGGTCATCTAGACATGCTGCTGCCCAAGCGCTCCAAAGTCCAGAAGGTCATTCACCACCCAGCACTGCCCTATCCGGAGATCGGCATCTTCATCGCAGCACTGCGCGAACAGCCCGGCACGGCGTCGCGTTCGCTCGAATTCCTGATTCTGACCGCTACGCGCACCAGCGAAATCATTTATGCCGAGCCTGCCGAATTCGACCTGGGCGCGAAGCACTGGACGATCCCGGAAGGCCGCATGAAGAAAGAAAAGGAACACCGCATTCCGCTGTCGGCACGTGCGCTTGCGATCATCAAGCCGTTTATCGATGACGCGAGGCGGGCGGGACGTCAGCACGTCTTTCCGGGCGGCAAGATCGACCAACCGCTCTCCAATGCCGCGATGAGTGCCGTGCTCGACCGTATGGGCATTGACCCGGAGAAAGCGACCGTACATGGCTTCCGTTCAACATTCCGCGACTGGGCAGGCGAAACGACTCACCACGCCCGCGAAGTCATCGAAGCAGCGCTTTCACACCAACTCGAAGACAAGGCTGAAGCTGCCTACGCACGTGGCACCCTGTTTGCCAAGCGCATGCACCTCATGAACGATTGGGCAAAATACTGCAATACCCCTCTGCCCGTTCAGATACCTCTCGACGCCGAATCAGCGTAACAACGCGTGGCGAATCTATCGCTCTGGGTCAGCGGAAAACCGTAGTCCATTCACAAATAAAACCACTCGATTATCAATCCGGTAGCTGGACCCTTGTAAATAGGGTGTTTTCGTTCGGTCATTCATTGACGATACCATCATCCCCTACCGGTATCGCCCAAGGAGATCGTGTTGGTACCATGATCGTCAAGTCGGCACTCGTGCCGAACGCTTTTTCATTCCCTGTTCTCCCCGTCAAAAGCGAACTGACTTTAGCTTACTCCGCTGTGAAAAAGAAGGGAAGGATCGCCTGCGACGCGGAGCTGGCTGCATCCAGATTTTTGGGCGACGGCGCTCCTCTAATGCGCGCCCGCCGTTTTAGACAAGACTTACAATGAGCCCTTTGTCGGCAGTCGGCGTTGTATCAACGTCGGCCCGCGCGAAGCTCAATCGACTAACTGACGGGGGCGAGGATGAAGGACAGGGCCACCGTTCTGTGTGTGTTCGAGGTAACCGCATTCTGCTCTCGCCAGGGAAAGATCACGATGGGCGCTGCCGGGCGGAAGAATTCGTCGGGGCGAAGCGCCCCATGAAGTTGCGTTGCGTGAATCGGAAGAAGAAACCATGCTCGTCGCTAACGAGCCAATGTACCTTTTCCGGTTTAGCGGCTTCCACACGCTGCACAACGTCTTCTTCGCTGACGTCGCACGACACACGACCGCACAGCAACGAGATTGCGAAATGCAAGTGGTTCGCTCCCGTCAAAATAACGACGCTTCCCGCCAGTGTTCCAACTCGCGGAATTGTGGAGCTTTTCTTCAAGCACATTGGCATTCTGGGACCTGACAACGTACGGCAGCCATTGCAGCACGTGGACCGGGTAACACCATGAGCCGCATTTACCAGTACCAGGGATTCGACATTGCGGTCGCCGTTGAGACCGACCGCAGTCAGAAGGACGCGAGCGGTGTGCCGCCCGGCGTGGGATACGTGGCGATAGTGACAATCAGCAGGATCGGAGCCGCAGTCGCCGTCTTCTCCTCGCTTCGCTTTGGCGAATCACAAGGCAAGCCATTTACCAGCGAAAACGATGCGCTCATGAGCGGCTATAGCGCGGGGCGCCGCGTTGCCGATGACTTGTTGACTTCGTGACTCTCCCGTCAAAGCGACTTTGCAAGCCGTCTCCGTTTCTGTTAATGCAATGACGGATCGCAATTGACCACCCATATTTACCGGTCTACGTATCGTAGCCGACGCCGCTCGTTGCCTTCGTGGGACCATTCTCGACTCGTAAGAGACTCAAACTTCTCCTTAACGGTCGTTCAAGCCTCGTCAGCGAGGAACTTTTTAACGAACAAGAAGAATGGAACCATGCGCACAAAGTCAAGGTGGGCGCAATGGTCTTTGTCCGATCGCTATCTGCGGGACGACTTAAGCCAATGAGCCGCCTGCGTTCAGGTCGCCTCTGCCCGGCGCATCGCCCGCAACTGTGCAAATAGAGCAAAAAAAGAGAGGCGAGTTTTTCGCGCCGTTCATGCCGTTGCACCGCGGGCCGAAAACGCCTGGGAGGCAAACACGCTAACGAGCAATACTTGGGCTTACCTTACGTTCCATGATTAAAACCGGGAATGCCACGCCTCATCTATGCATCGAGCGCAAGGAACGTTTCTTTTCCGGACAACGTGTCAAAACCCTTAATTTCCCGATAGGTGCGCCGTTAAGAAGAGGGAGCCGTTCCCTATAACACTAACTAAGACGCCCAATGTTCGCTTCAATTCGCACACGCATTCTTGCCGCTTGCCTCACCATCGTCGTCGTCGCGCTGCTCGCCAACGCAGCACTCAATTATTTTGTCGCGAAGTCGTATAACGACGAAGCCATTGCGGCAAATCTCGATGCCGTGTCTGCAGGCCACGTTGCCGGCATTAACGATTGGATCGCCACACGTTCCCTGATGATCAAGTCTTTGCAGACATCCGCGAGTTCGTCCGATCCGCTTCCGTCGCTTCTCGACATCATGCATGCGGGTAATTTCAGCAACGTGTACGTTGGGAGATCTGATAAGACCGCGAAATTTTCGGCACCCGAAGGTATTCCCGCTGACTATGATCCAACTACGCGCCCTTGGTACAAGGAAGTTATTGCCAACGGCAATCCCCTCGTGACCAAACCCTTCGTTGACGCGGGAACCGGTAAGCTAGTGATCTCATTTGCAGCGCCTACCGCCGAGGTTGAGGGCGTTAAGGGGGTCGTCGGCGGCAATGTCAGCCTGGAAACTGTAAGCGCGAACGTCAACTTGATCCATCCCACACCGGCAAGCTTTGGCATGCTGCTCGATGGTAACGGCAATATTATTGCCTATTCCGACGCGAAGTTGATCGGCAAGCCGGTAACCGACCTCGCTCCCGATTTTTCCCTGGGCGCATTGATCGGTGCGCGGACTCCGGTTCGCATTAAAGTCGGTGGTGCAGTAAAACTGATGAAGGCCACGCCGATTGCTGGAACCGATTGGCAAGCTGTGGTCGCACTCGACGAAGCAGAAGCGACCGCCGGCATGCGCTCGCAGCTCATGAGTGCTGTCATGGCGCTCGTGCTCATCGTAATCGTCGCAGCCGTCGTCGTGGGCGCGGTCACAACGGTCTCGCTCAAGCACCTTGCGACCGTTCGTGACGCCATGGAAGCGATCGGATCGGGATCAGGCGACCTGACGACGCGTCTTCCGGCCGACGGCCGCGACGAAGTTGCGCAGATCTCGCGTGCCTTCAACCAATTCGTCGATAAACTCTTGGTCGTCATGAAACTGATTCGCGACACCAGCGAATCTGTGCGGCTCGCCGCCAACGAGATCGCCACGGGCAACATTGACTTGTCCGGTCGCACGGAGGCGGCAGCGGCAAGTCTTCAGCAAACGGCCGCGTCCATGGAAGAGATCACTTCCACCGTGACTCTTTCGGCAAGCGCCGCGAAACAGGCGAACAGCCAGTCATCGTCTGCATCAAGCATCGCCGCGCGCGGCGGAGAAGTTGTCAACGACGTGATTGGTACGATGGCGTCGATCGAAACCGCATCGAGCAAGATTGGCGACATTATCGGCGTCATTGACGGCATTGCTTTTCAAACGAACATCCTCGCGCTGAATGCAGCAGTCGAGGCAGCGCGCGCAGGCGAACAGGGACGTGGTTTCGCTGTTGTAGCGAGCGAGGTGCGCAGTCTGGCACAGCGCAGCGCTCAGGCGGCCAAAGAAATCAAAGTGCTGATCGAAGCAACCGTCGACAGCGTTGCCTCCGGCTCTGCGCAGGTCCGTCAAGCAGGCGCGACGATGGAAGAGATCGTGGGATCAGTCAACAGCGTGACGACCATCATGGCAGAGATATCCGGCGCTTCCGACGAGCAGACGCGGGGGATTCAGGAAGTCAACCGCGCCGTCGCACAACTCGACGAGATGGTGCAGCAAAACGCCGCTCTTGTTGAGCAATCTACTGCCGCTGCCTCAACGCTGCAAAGTCAAGCGAATGACCTGGCCAATGCGGTCGGACAATTCAAGCTTGACTAGTATTCGGAACAGCTGGCTAAAGGCCGGTGATCAGCTTGGAGCAGTCCTGATGCCACGTCGCGGTGATACCGAGCTAAGAAGACTCGCGGTAACAAGCGGCTCAAGTCTCCCGACAGCATCCGCCGCTTCCTGCAGTGGACAGATCAGGCGTTCGTTCATTTAGCGACTGTCGCGGATCTGACGCCCGATGACGAGAGTCCGCCTTTGGGCGGCCCCTTCGCGAGCTCCCGCCGGGGTTCTGTCGCAGTAAGCCGATCTGCTATGGTGGTCGGTCCCGAGACGAGCGATGTAACGAATGGTCAAGACCCCGAACGCCGCTGGGAGCAAAGCGCTCAAACGGCTGCATTACCCGCGGGACATAATGCTGACATGCGTACGTTGCTACGTTGGTACGTCGCTTACCCGTTGAGTCTGCGTCATCTGGAAGAAATGATGTCCGAGCGGGCAGCGTCGGTCGACCATTCGACGGTGCACCGGTGGGCTATCAAGCTGCTGCCTGCGCTCGGGAAGGCATTCGGACCGCGCAAGCAAAAGGTCGGTCGAAGTTGGCGAATGGATGAGACCTACATGAAGGTCAAGGGCGAATGGAAGTACTTGTATCGGGCCATCGATAAGGCCGGCGACACGGTCGACTCCCTGTTCCGCGCCAAGCGGGACAAGGCCGCCGCCCGGCGCTATTTTGAAAAGGCGATCGCTGGAAACAGCGTACCGGAGACGGTGACGATCGACAAGAGCGGGGCGAATCTTGCAGGGCAAAATGCGACCAATGCTGATCGCGAAATGCCGGTCAAAATTCGACAATCGAAGTATCTGAACAACGTGGTGGAGCAGGACCATCGAGCGATCAAACGCATCGTACGACCAATGCTAGGATTCAAGAGCTTTCGTTGCGCCCGCGTCTTTTTAGGCGGTATCGAACTCATGCATACGATAGCGAAAGGGCAGATGAAGAGTTACGGTGGACGGCATCGTTCAGTCGCCGAGCAGTTCTACGATCTCGCGAAATAAGTATTCCTCTCCGTTCTGTCCCGACTCTTCCTAATTTCCTTACTGCGACATGTATGGACCCGACGCCTTTTGCAAGCTTCTTTTTCGCGGTGTCAAAACGGTCTGCACACATGTATCGGGCTTGCCCGGTGGGCGATTGCCGAAGCACGCACGCAGCCTTGATGAGATCCGCGCACCCCGTCCTTAACAGAACCTCGGCTCGTCTCGATGACAGCCGTCGCAGTAAACAGGTTCGGGGGTGCTGGTTCAACCAATTTCGTCATCGCTTTGCAGAAGCTTCGCAAGCCAGTGTGGGGGATAACGCGCGTCAATCCAGAGTTAGTCAGCTATGCAGTGATGCCTCGTGCAACGTAGCTTGCGTCACTGCTGAGCAATGCCTGGATAACGCGCGCATTATGATTGGCCAGCGCAACCGCGGTGCAGTTATATCCTCGTCGCGCTATGAGCTGCTGCAGCCACACGCTGTGCACATCGGTCTTGGTCTTCACGAACCGCAGCACCGCTCGCGCGCCATGAATGAGAAAGGTGCGCAGGTAGGTGTCACCGCGCCGGCTAATGTGATACAGGCGCGACTTGCCGCCAGAGGAATACTGCCGCGGCACCAGGCCCAGCCAGGCAGCAAGATGCCGGCCGTTGCGGAACTGTCGGGCGTCGCCGACCGCTGCAACGATGGCCGTCGCGGTAATCGGGCCAATTCCGGGTATTTGGGCAATCTTCCCGCAGGGCGCCGATCGCTTCATAAACGAGTGGATGGAGATCTCGATGAAGTGGATGCGTTCTTCGATCGCACGCAGGTGCACAAGTAGTTGCGCCGGTTGTAGCCCGTGATCTTCTGCCAGGCGAGGCGACCTGGTTGTGCAATGACCTGGATATGGTGGTCTCGCTGCGTATCGCCAGCAGTTGAGAGCACGGCCGTCTTGTGCGGGGGAATGACCACTTGAGCGTTGGGTTGGTGGTTCAGCACAGCTTGCGAAACCGGCTCGCCATCGTAGGCGCCGTCACCGATGAAGGTCTCAAACGGGGTGACAATCTGGGTGGTCAGATCCGCCACTGCCGAGGGATCACCGACGTCCGGCGTGGTGAGCTCGCAGGCAAGAACTTGATGGTGTTTGTCGATCGCAAGATGGAGTTTGCGCCAGGTCCGGCGAACCGGAACATCATGCTTCTCCTGATGCCATTCATCTTTACCGTAGACGTTGAGTCCGGTGGAATCAACGATGACTAGGCTACCCGGTTCCATCGCCTGGATCAGGACGTGCCGGGGTATTGAAATGCTGCGCTTGGAAATGCTGCCGTAGTCAGGAATGCTGATGGTGGCCTTCATGACGCGGCTGAGCGAGTTCATGAAACCTTCGGTCTGGCATAGCGGCAGATGAAAGACCTGGCGGATGAACACGGCGGTTTCTATCGCGAGATCGGAATATCCCTGCGGCCTGCCACGGGCTCCGGTCTTGCCGGGGCGCCGTACGGCGAGCGCCTCTTATCACTGCGGATCATGCCAGATCGCACGCCCTCGGGCTGCAAGAACGATTTATTCAACAACGCCGATGTTCTGCGCGCGTTGAGATCGGGCAGCCACGGCCAGCGCATCAAGCACTCTCATGTTGGCAACCGCATCGCCCGGGGCAAAAGGCACCGGCTGGGCGGTCAGGACCGCAGACGCAAATGCTTCGCTCATCAGGCGATACTGGTTCACCGGAGCGAAACGCTCTTCGCGGCGGTTGCCATCCGCGTCGACCAGGACGATCAGCGCCTCAGGGACACGCGGACCCATTCCAGGCAGGATCGCGCGCGGTACTTCGATCAAACCTTCTGTGCCGATAACGGTGTACGTCCCCTGGCCGCCGGCAATAAATGAGCAACTAACCGAAGCAACGCGACCGTTGGAAAATTCGAGGATGCCGGTCATCGCGACGTCTACGTCAAAGCGCGGGTCGACGACCCAGGTCGCATGCGCACGCGTGGGCTCGCAGCCAAACACCATCCGCGCAATGTTGACCACGTAACACCCCATATCCAGCAGTGCTCCGCCTCCCAGCGCAGACTGGAAGCGCACGTTGGCCGGGTCCGGTGGGTTCATCAGTTTCACAGAAAGATGTGCCCGGACCTCGCGGACCTCGCCTATAGCACCTTGCGCGATCAGTTCGCGTACGCGCCGATGCTGCGGATGGAAGCGATACATGAACCCTTCCATCAAAGTCACACCGTGACGCGAAAAAGCATCGACGATCATTTGCGCCGTCTGCGCCGTGGTCGCGAGCGGTTTCTCGCACAACACGGCTTTTCCAGCCTCGGCCGCGCGAATCGCCCACTCCGCATGCATGCTATTGGGAAGCGGGATATAGATCGCATCGACATCGGGATCAGCCAGCAACGCTTCATAACTCGCCATCACACGCGGTATTCGCAAGGCTTGCGCGTATTCGCGGGCCTTCCCTACGTCGCGGCTCGCGAGTGCAACAACGACCCCGTTGACCGACTCCTGAATAGCGGGGATGACCTGGGTGCGCCCGATTTCGGCAGCGCCCATCACGCCCCAATGCAAACGGCTGGCCATCAGCGATTCCCCTTCCGCAGTGAAAACATATTTGACATGTGATGCAATTCGCTCAATGTTCGATCGGCGTCCAGCTAGCCGTTCCGGACGACTTCAACACTGCTTCGACAATCCACGCCGAGCGCAAGCCATCATCGAATGTCGGCAGACCATCGCGCGTTTCCCCGCGAATCGTTGCGTACGTATCGGCGACGAACGCCTGAAAGCATTGCGCATATCCGTGTGCGTGCCCAGCGGGGGGAGAATGTCCAAACGGCGCTGTTCCGCTGACTCGAATTTAGGATCGCGCACCAGTAACTCAGTCTTGCCATCGCGCGCGAGCCACAAGCTCGGCTTGTCCATGCGTGCGCACAGCCGAGGGTAAAACGCGCCGAGCGCGGAATCGTTACGCGACAGGGTTTCGTTTCTCGACGAATCCAGCCGACAGAGCCGCCCCGCCAGCACACACGCCCCACCGACCGCTTACCCGCCAGTTTAAAAGGACGCGCAGCGCTTTTGTCCGTGCCTCGGCTACAGCAATCGACAGTGTCAGGGCAGTTCCACGACCAACTCAGGGACGACTTCGAACAGATCGCCGACAACCCCATAGTCCGCCACGCTGAAGATAGGCGCTTCTGCATCCTTGTTGATTGCGACGATGACCTTCGAATCCTTCATCCCGGCCAAGTGCTGGATCGCGCCCGAGATACCGACGGCAACATACAAGTTAGGCGCCACGATCTTGCCGGTCTGGCCGACCTGATAGTCGTTCGGGACGAACCCCGCATCGACCGCAGCACGCGATGCGCCCAGCGCCGCGCCGAGTTTGTCCGCGAGCGGTTCAAGCACTTTCGTGTAGTTCTCGCCGCTGCCCAAACCCCGTCCGCCCGACACAATGATCTTCGCCGATGTCAGTTCCGGTCGATCCAGCTTCGTCAGCTCGCGGCTCACGAACTTGGAGATGCCCGTATCCGCCGATGCTTCGATCCTTTCCACTGATGCACTGCCGCCTTCTGCCGCCACCGGATCGAAACCCGTGGTTCGCACCGTGATGACCTTGATCGCATCGCTCGATTGAACGGTCGCGATGGCATTGCCCGCGTAGATGGGGCGCTCGAACGTGTCGGGCGAATCCACGGCGGTGATGTCGCTGATCTGCGCGACATCCAGATGCGCGGCGATACGCGGTGCAATGTTCTTACCGTACGGGGTCGCCGGCGCCAGGATATGCGAGTAGTTCTTCGCGATCTGGACGACCGTTCCGTCGATATTCTCAGCCAGGCCATCGGCGAGTTGCGGAGCGTCAGCGAGCAATACCTTCGCTACACCCGCAATCTTTGCAGCAGCATCGGCCGCCGCTTGCGCGTTCGAACCCGCGATCAGCACGTGGATATCGCCGCCAATCTTCTGCGCCGCCGCGATGGTGTTCAATGTCGCCGATTTGATCGACGCGTTGTCGTGTTCTGCAATTACAAGAATAGTCACTTTGGAAACTCCCTCACAGAACCTTGGCTTCGGTCTTCAACTTCTCGACCAGCGTCTTCACGTCCGGCACCTTCACGCCAGCGGAGCGTTGCGGCGGTTCAGCGACTTTGAGCGTCTTCAGGCGCGGCGTCACGTCTACACCCAAGTCCGCCGGCTTCAACGTTTCCATCGGTTTCTTCTTGGCCTTCATGATGTTGGGCAGCGTCACATAACGCGGCTCGTTTAGGCGCAAGTCCGTGGTAATCACGGCGGGCAGCGACAGCGACAGCGTTTCCGAGCCGCCATCGACTTCGCGCGCGACCGTGGCGCGACCGTCGGCGACCGTCACCTTCGAGGCGAACGTCGCTTGCGGCAAACCGGCGAGTGCGGCGAGCATCTGACCCGTTTGGTTCGAGTCGTCGTCAATGGCTTGCTTGCCGAGGATGATGAGTTGCGGCTGCTCTTTATCGATCAGCGCCTTCAGGATCTTCGCGACCGCCAACGGCTGCAGTTCTTCAGTCGATTCGACCAGGATCGCGCGATCCGCGCCGATCGCCATGGCCGTACGCAGCGTTTCCTGACATTGCGTCACGCCGCACGATACCGCGATCACTTCGGTCGCCACGCCCGCTTCACGCAGACGCACGGCTTCTTCCACGGCGATTTCATCGAACGGATTCATCGACATCTTCACGTTCGCGATGTCCACTGCGCTGCCATCCGGCTTGACCCGGATTTTCACGTTGTAGTCGACCACGCGTTTGACTGGCACCAAGATTTTCATCGTATTTCCTTTGACGGCGGCAATACCGGGCCATTGATTCCGGTATTGCCGTCGCTATCAATCTTATTTTTTCTTGCCGAAATTACCCCAGAGCTTGGGGTCATCAACATTCGTTTTTGTGATCAGAACAGGCTCGATCTTGGTGGACTTCGGAAACGGCTTACCCTCGAAATTCGAAATGATGGCATCCAGAATGTTCCCGCCCATCGCGATCGGATCCTGACCGATTGACGCATCCTGTGTCCCACCCCGAATCCTGCTCAACGCGAGCGGGGTGCCGTCCAGTCCAACGATATAGATATGACCGGCCTGGCCAGGAGGCACGAGCTTGCCTGTCTGCCGAAGCGCCGAGACAACACCGCGCACCATCTCGTCGTTGTGGCTGAACACGCCCTTGATATCCGGATTCTGGCTCATCGCGTCAAGGACCATCTTGTACGCGTTGTCGGCGATCCACTCCGTATTCAAGGACTTGACCTGAATGTTCGGATACTTGGCCTTCATCCGGTCCATGAAGCCGGTGTGCCGCGCCTGCGCCTGTTCGGAGCCGACCGAGCCACGAACTTCAAGTACCGTCCCTTTGTAATCCACCATTTTGGCAAGGACATCGGCACCCATCGCGCCGGCCGCCGCGTTGTCAAATTCGACCAACGCTTCGTATTTCCCCTCAGGCGGCGGATTCTCCATCATGAAGACGGGTATGTTGTTCTCGTTTGCGCGCTTCACGCCAGCCGTGATGAGCTTCGCATCCACCGGATCGATCAGCAGCGCGTCGGGCTTCTTGCTCACTGCGTCGAGCGCCTGTGTCACCTGCAGGTTCGGATCGCCCTTGCCGTCGATCATCTGCAAGTTGATGCCTGCGTCCTTGGCCTTCTTCCTGATGCCGTCGACCATCGCAACCTGATATTCAAACTGCAGGCCAAAAGTGACGTACTGGACGCTCTTACCCTTTGCAGTCTGCCCGGCGGCTAGCGCCGCGCCCGATAATGCGACACCGCCGGCTAGCAATGCGGTCCCGACTGCGAGCGCTACGCCCTGTTTCAGCATGGCGCGCCTGATTGAGCGAAAACCTTTCATGCGATTGTCTCCTTTCTTCTCTGGTTAAGGGTGTTGGTCAAGCATGCTGTTTTTCCGGCTTGTTTTCCTGACGGCTTCTTTCTGCCTGCTTGCCCGCAATCGACCGCCGCAGCAAACCGGCTTCAACATAGCGACGCCGATAGACATCGAGCGAGGCCGCAATCGCGATGACCAGTCCACTCACGACATAGTCATAATTGGCGGGCACGTTAAGCAGGTTGATGGCGTTCTGAACGAGCCCGAGCAGCAGCACGCCCAGAAGCACGGCGCCGATTTTTCCTTCACCGCCGAAGAGGCTGACGCCGCCGATCACCACGGCCGAGATCACCGTGAGCTCGTAACCGAATCCAGCGGTCGCCGCGCCTGCTTCGAGTCGCGCAGTGATCATCAGGCCGCCCACTGCCGCCGCCACGCCTGAGAGCACATAGGCAATCACGATCACGCGATTGGTGCGAATGCCGGCAAGGCGAGCCGCGACCGCATTGCCGCCCGTTGCATAGACCGAGCGTCCGAAGCGGGTCCGGCTGAGCACGAAATGCGCGACGATAAAAAGCGCCAGCGTCAGCAGGATAACGACGGGGATACCGAAGACGCGCATCGCCTGGATATCGAGGTAGACATCCGGAACCGGAGCGATATTGCGGCCGTCAGAGTAGATGAACGCAATGCCTCGGGCAATGCTCATCATTGCAAGCGTCGCGATTAACGCCGGGATCTTGATCACCGTGACGGCCAGTCCGTTGACCAGCCCGACGACTGCACCCATCGCAACGGCAGCCACTGCGGCAAGTCCGACCGGCAAGCCGAGATTGAGCGGCAGCGCCACGCATAACACAGACGACAGCGCCAGCACCGCCCCCACTGACAGGTCGATGCCCGCAACGAGCACGACGAACGCCTGACCGATAGCAACAACGGCGATGATCGTTGACGAATAAAGCAGGTTCTCTATGTTGATCCGCGTAAAGAAGACCGGGCTCAGGAGGCCCAATGCGATTGCGCCGATCACGATAATGGCAAGCAGGCCCAGGTCCTGGATTGCATCGAGGACCGAGAGCCGGCTGGCGGGCGCTTTGCCTTGCGATGCGCCCGGCGCCGGCGCTTGAGATTGCGGTACTTGCTTCATGTGAGTTCCTTGTCAGCCCATCGTGGCCAAGTTCATGACCGATTCCTGCGACAGCAAGTCGCGATCCAGTTCCCCTGCAATACGGCCCGAGCGCATCACCAGCACCCGGTCGCTGAGTGCGAGCACCTCCGGCAGTTCAGAACTGATCAGGAGTACTGCTGTTCCCGCCGCGACCAGCTGGATAATGATTTCGCTGATCTCCGCCTTCGCGCCAATATCGACGCCTTTGGTCGGTTCATCGAGAATCAGCAGCTTCGGCCCGCGCGCGACCCAGCGCCCGATCACCGCCTTTTGCTGGTTGCCGCCCGAAAGCGTCGAGATGCGCACGCTCGGCGAAGCCATCCGGATCGAAAGAGAATGTGCCGCGTGCTGCACGATCTTCGCCTCGCGCGAGGCCGAGATCATGCCCCCGGGCGAAATCCGGTCGAGCACGGAAAGCGAGATGTTGGTCGCCACGCTCAGTTGCGGGACCAGTGCCTGATGGCGCCGATCCTCCGGCACCAGGGCGATGCCCGCATTAATGGCCTTCTTGGGACTGCCCGGCGCGACGCGCACGCTGTCGATGGACACGGTCCCTTCATCGTAGCCATCAATCCCGGCAATGCAGTTCGCCACTTCGCTGCGCCCTGCACCGACCAGACCCGCCAGCGTCACGATCTCGCCTGCACGCACCGTGAACGAGATGTCATCCAGCACGCCCGCGCGACTCAACCCGTCGACCTTCAGCACGACCTTTCCCGGCTCCCGCGGCGACGACCTGACTTCCTCGACATCGCGGCCCACCATCATCTTGATGACCTTCGCATGGTCGAGTTCGGCCGCGGGGATACTGTCCACGAGCTTGCCGTCGCGCAGCACCGTGACGCGGTCCGAGATGCGAAATACTTCTTCCAGCCAGTGCGACACGAACACGAGGCCGAGCCCTTGCGCCTTCAATGCATCGACCACTTCGAAGAGCCGCTCGATTTCCGGCGGCGACAGCGACGTGGTCGGCTCATCCATCACCAGCACTCGCGAGTCTTCGGACAATGCCCGCGCGATCTCGACAAGTTGCCCCTCTGCGGGAGACAGTTGACGGGCAAGCGTCATCGGCGACAAGTCGGGGACCACGCGCGCGAGCACTTCCTCGGCGCGGGCAAGCTGCTCGCGCCGCGAGATGATGCCGAAGCGCGAAGGCCAGCGGCCGAGCATGATGTTCTCGGCCACGGTCATGTTCGGCACGAGGTGGTGATCCTGGTGAATGGTCGCCACACCCGCTGCATGCGCTGCGTCCGGACTCGCGCTCAGCAGCTTGCCATCCACTCTGATCTCGCCTTCGTCGGGAGCGTGAAACCCCGCCATCATCTTGATCAGCGTGGATTTACCCGCACCGTTCTCGCCGACGAGCGCATTGACTTCTCCGGCCCTGATCTCGAAGTCCACGTTATCGAGCGCCACCACGCCAGGAAACGACTTGCCGATGCCTCGTGCAACCAGGATCGGGCTACCGGCTGTCCAGGCGCGAGATTCGCTGCGTCGCCCCGCCGTTTGGAGGTTCGCGCTCATGCGCGGCTTCCATCACGGCGCACCGAACCGAGGAAACCTTTTACGTTTGCGAGCGCGCGCCGGGCGAAGGCGTCCGGACTGACGTCGCGACGGTCGTAGCCGATCTCCATCGCGATGTAACCGTCGTAGTTAATGTCATGCAGCGCCTGCACGACCGACAGGAAGTCGCCCTTGCCTTCGCCCGGCGGAAGCCTGTTCGAATCGGCGAAATGGACGTGGTGCAGATCTTTGCCAAAGCGATACACGTAGTCGCTCGCCACTTCGTTTCTATACAACACGTGGTACGTATCGAACATCAGCTTGACGTTCGGCTCGTTCACTTCCCGCATCATCCGCAGCGCGTCGTCGCAATCGTCGACGAGATTGCTGTCCGCCGAGGTCGGTTCGATCACCAGCGTGACGCCGGCTTCGCGTGCGATGGGCGCCAGTGCGCTTAGCGCCTGCCGGCTCCACTCCCACGCTTGCTCACGCGTCGTGCCGTAGATCTGCCACCCGGCCACGTAGATGACCGTCTTGCCGCCCAGCTCTGCGCACAAGCGAATGACCTTCGTGTACTGGTCGATCGCAGCGGCCCGCTCTTCGGGCATGGGCGATGACACATTGAAGCCCGGGCCGCCTCCCGGCGCGGGCAACATGCTCGACAGCGCGATGCCGTTCGCCTGCAGTAACTGCTTGATTTCGCGACGGCGCTCGGTGCTGAGGTAATCCGGATACGCGTGCGGTGCGGCGGCGCCGATCTCGATTCCGTCGTAGCCAATCTTCGCGATCCGTTCGATGGTTTCATCGAGGGGATACGACGGAACCCAGACGGGGAAGCTGGAATACACCCAGGTATTGAATGCAAGTTTCATCAATGTCTCCTTCGCTCGAGTGCGGTGATCAGAGCGTCTGGCCGAGCGCGAATGCTTCGCCGATAGTGCTCTGGATGAGCCGGGGTGCGAGGCAGTCGCCCACGCGCTCGATTTGGACGCCGGCGAAATCGGCCGACGCTTTCAACTCCAGGTACAAGTCTTCTCGCGAGCGGCGGCCGATCACCGCCACCACCCAGTCGACCCCTTCGATCCATTCCTCGTCCCCGGGGAGCAGAAGGTACTGCCCTACGCCTACGGCGTCGCCTGAACTGAAGACCTGCGCGACCTGCACGCGGCCGGGCGCGATTTCCGCAACTATCGTGCTGGTGCGCAGACGGATCCGCTTGATCGCCGCGCGCCGGTGGAACAAGGTGCGCGTGCCGCTTTCGAGGTCCTCTCCCACCGCTGCGTGCGATGCGACCACCTCGACCTGGCAACCGTTATCGGCCA
>Ga0255336_101524_pt1 | contig 16037 bp, 15 predicted proteins | sample MeOH1_35cm_T3_17_FD_189102 | JGI IMG/M metagenome (GOLD analysis project Ga0255336, IMG submission 189102) | Sandy soil microbial communities from University of British Columbia, Vancouver, Canada - MeOH1_35cm_T3_179 | ecosystem: Engineered > Artificial ecosystem > Sand microcosm > Unclassified ...
CTGACATGGGCGGCCCAGTAATTCTCGTCGGTGATGTTCTGGGTGGGCGAGCCGAAAGTGTATTTGTCGGTGATGAAGGCGAAGAGGAAGGAGAGGTCCTTGCCGGCGGCGAGATCCTTCAGCGGCAGTTCCCAGAACAGTTTGCCGCCGAATTTATCACTGGTGGTGCCGTCGGATTTAGCGGTGCGGGCGAAGACATTGGTATTGAGATAGAGATAGTCGCTGCCGCAGCTCATATCCGGGAAATCCAGCCATTGCGCGCCGAGGCCGAAAGTGTCGGAGGTGAAATGCCACTGCCGCCGCCAGGCCGCCTTGGCGCCTTTATAGGTCTTGAGATCGGCGGTGCTGGCGATCGCCACCTTGACGACGCTCTTGCCGAAATTCGTGCCGGTGCCGACATTCGACTGCACATAGAGCGCGAAGCAGTCGATCGGCGGCAGATAAAGGATGACCTGGTCGCCGTTCCAGCCGTTGTAGTTGGTCTCCTTGGCAAAGACCTTGGTGAAGTCGAGATCGGTGAAGGTGTGGCCGCCGTCGAGCGACAGGCGCAGCCAGAGATTGGCCGACATCAGCACCACATCGCCGTTCTTGGCGCCGCTCATATCCGGCGGCCAGACGACTTCGGTGAAGCTGCCGTTGGTGAAGGTGCGGAAGGTGACGGGCTCCTGCGCGCCGCCGCCGGAGGGGCCGGGCCCGCTGCGGAAATCGAGCACATGTGGCGTTGCGGCAGCCGGCAGCAATTGCCCGACGATGCGGCCTTGCGGCAAAGGCGGCAGGTCCTCGTTGTCGTTGAGCGTGTGCGGCTCGATCACCCATTCATGATGCCGCGCGTCGCCGCCATCGATGCGCTTGGTGCGGCCGCGCGACTTCACCGAATGGCCCTTGCCGGTATCGATGCCGCTGCGGCAGTCGCATTCCTTGTCGTCGCAGATGAGCGCCGGCTTTTCGTGCTTGGGCGGGCAGCAGCGTTCCATCTCGGCGCGCAGCTGCGCCAGCCGCTCCAACTGCTGCGCCTGTTCCGGATGCACCGCCCGGGTCAGTTCCAGCAGGCTGTTGATCGCCTCGCCGATGACGGTCAGCTGCTGGCGCTGCGCATGGGTTTCGTTGGCCAGCAGGCAGATGATATGGCAGATCTTGTCGAGGAAGCAGGCATCCAGTTCGCGGCCTTCGCCGAAACGCGAGAGGTATTGCGTCTGGTCGCGGGATTCTGCCAGTAGTGCACGCAGCAGTTCCATCAGCTCCGCGGCATTCAGCGGCCGCTGATAATCCGTGCCGCCGTTCTTGTCCTTGTCCCTCTTGTCCTTGTCCCCGTCATAGCGTTCGGCCATTTTCGTCTCCCCGTTTTTCGGATCCTTCCGCACGGCAACAACTCGCCCTTCCGGCGTTGGCGCGGGGCCAGCCGGTGGCACGTCTTCGCAGGTTCATCCTGCCGCGCGGCAAGACAGCCGCCGGACGTAATCCGTTACTTTAGAACTGGGCGTACTGAAAATCGGATGGTGCGCAGCTGCGCTTCCCCTCGCAGCAACTCTGCGCACCGCTTCACGCCCGAGTCAACGCGAGGCCATGTGATAATTCTGTGATCCGCAGTGCGGCCGCGCAAAGCTGCAACAACAGGGCGATTGATCTCATCCGAACGGGTGAGGGGCAAGCGGATGGGCAGAAAGCGGTCGAGGGGACAGCCTCGCTTCTCATGCGAATGGGTGAGGCGGCCACGGCGCTGCAAAGATGCCTCTCCATGCGCACGCCTCACCTCATGCCGCACTCGACCCGGGATCCATGGCATGTGTTACGTCTGCAATTTTGCGTCCCACTGACGCGCGAGTTTCGCTGCGGCATTTGCTTATTGAGGGTTTTGCGCGTGATGGCCGACACAGAGCCGGCATATTCGCGAAAAATAGGGAGAACTCCCGATGTGGTTGCGGCGTCGTGCCACTAGCTTCCCCTTCACCGGATTCGACCCGGCAGCAAGGCAGCAAGCGAGAGAGGGTCACCATGCCGCCTCATATCATGTTTCGCGTTTTCTTCGGCCTGCCATCCCAACCGGCCAATGACGATCATCCCGGCGCCGTGCCGCCGGCCTTTCTCGGCAGCCGCCTGACGCCGGCGCATGCGCCGGCCGGGGCGGGGCAGCCGGCATCCCGCCCGGCACTGTCGATACCGGTGCCGATATCGGCGGCAGCGCGCCGTCGGGCTCATCTCACCATGATCGACGGGAGCAGAGGCTGATGGTCACCATCTTCCACGCCACCAACGCCACCGCGATCAATCATATGCGCGGCTTGATGCGCGCTTTCGTCGCCTGGCATCGCGAGCATCATCACGAGGACCGGGCGCTGATCGAGCGCTATTTCGAGCCGCAGAAATTCGAGCAGGAGCTGGACGGTCTGCCCGGTCCCTATGTGCTGCGCCATCGCTGGTCGCCGGCGATGCGGGCGCAAGCGGAGGCGGAGGGGCAGTATTGCCTGCGTGACGTGCCGCCGGCTGCCGCCACCAGCGGCCTGCTGATCGCCTATCACGGCGGCCAGCCTGCCGGCTGCGTCGCCTTGCGCGATCTCGGCGGCAGCGGCGCGGAAGGCGGCACCTGCGAGATGAAGCGCATGTTCGTGCCGGTCACCTTTCGCGGCATGGGCGTCGGCAAGGCGCTGGCCCGCCGCGCCATCGCCGAGGCGACCCAGGCCGGCTATGCGCGCATGCGGCTCGATACCAGCAGGCGCCAGGCAGAGGCAATCCGCCTCTATGAGAAGACCGGCTTCACCCGCATCCCGCCTTATGGCGATGTCACGGAGGACCTGAAATCATGGCTCATCTTCTTCGAAAGGAAGCTCGGATGACCTCCGACCGTGCGAGCTCCTATGACACCACGTCCCGCCAGGCCATGCCGCTCCGCGCAGGCCGCGACGGTTGCCATGAGGGGGAGGGGGAGCTGAGCGACTGGCCGGATGCCTTTCGGCTGGCGGAAATACCGGCGGACTGCCTGGAGACCTGGCAGGCCACCGGCTATCACATCGTCACGCCCTATGCGCAGCCGAGCCTGCCGCCCGACCTCGCAGCAAGCTTCGCTCTGCTGCTGATGCGCTCGGTCGCGGCGTTGGGCCTGGCGCTCTTCGGCCGGCCGGCGCGCTGGTTGCGGAATGCGCTGGCCGGCAGGACGGAAGCGTTGCAGCGCGCCCGCGAAAACCGGCAGCAGCGCCGCATCTTCGACAGGCTCGACGATCACCTCCTGAGAGATATGGGCCTCTCGCGCTGCGACCTCTATGACGACCTGGCGCTGCGGCGCGGCCGCGACGGGGCGGATATCAGGCGGTGACGGTCATCGCCTGATATCCGCACGGCTCAGCCGGCGCGACCGCCGGGCAGGCGCCGCAGCGGGCCGGCGATCATGCGGTCGACTGAGAAGGGACCAGCGCCCCAGAGCACGAGTGCCGCGAGGCAGGCGAGATAAAGCAGGTCTGTCTCATAGCCCGGCGGGCCGAACTGCGCGCCCGCCGGCGTCACGGCGAGCAGCTTGATCGAGCTGAAGCCGTAGGGCAGGTGCACGCTGAACATCGCCACCAGCAGCACCGCCGCCATCGGCAGGCTGGCCAGCGGCACGAAGGCGCCGAGAAGCACGGCAAGGCCGCCGGCGACCTCGATCACGATGGTGGCCCAGGCCATCAGATGCGGCTCCGGCACGCCGATCGCCGCCAGGATAGTAGCGAAGGAATCGGAACCGCGCGCCAGCTTGGCGAAGCCATGCTCCATGAAGCCGTAGCCGACGATCAACCGCAGCGGCAGGGGCGCGAGGCTGGCGATCAATGCGGCGAGGGAACGGTGACTGAACCAATCGGAAGCGGCAGCAGGCGATGCCGCGTGATGGTCGTGGAGGGACTGACTCATGCGCAGGAAACCTCAATCGATCGTGAAGACAACCCGCTCGGTCAGAGGCGGGCCTCACCACCCATGACGGCTATTCGCCGCCGCCCGGTACGTGGTTTCATGCGCGCGACGCTTTCCCGGGCCGGGCGCGAATAACTGTTATCCGCTAGCTGTTATCCGCAGGCCCCGGATGATGATCCCGCACGGCTCCGCTCCGGCGCGGTCCTGTTCACCAGGTGTCCCCGGCGCTCGCATGCAGCACCGGCCTATATCCCGCCGCCAGGGCGCGCAGGGTCGAGGGCGGCGTCAGCAGCCCGTCGAAGCGCAGCCCGGCCGCCGGGACCGCAAGCGCGTGATAGCCGTCGGCGCTCCAGCGCAGCAGCCGTCCCGCCGTCACCAGATAGCTCTCGCCGCCGGCCGCCAGCATCGCGCCGGTCGGCAGGTCGCACGGTTGCGCGGACAGGGGATGCAGCCGCTTCGCGCGGCCGTCGAGGCGCTCCCGATGCAGCACCGCGTCGATCTCGGCGACGCGCGGCGGCCTGGCGCCATTGCCCGCAACGTTGTCCGCTGCGTTGGCCGCCGTATTGCCCTTGCACCAGGCGGCGCGGAAGGCTTCCGCGGCCGCGCGGCGGCAGGCGAAGCAGGGGCGGTGCCCGGCGGCCAGCGCCGTCGCCTCGTCGAGGAAGAAGAGCTCCGTCCAGCTCCGCCGCGCCATCACGTCGCGCCGCACGCCCTTATAGTCGCAGGAGCAGACCAGCCAGGCCTTCGAGGTCCAGCGTTGCCGCGTCAGCGTCCTTGTCGCCGGATCGTGGATGATGCCGCGATTGCCGGTGAACATCCCCCGCTGCGGCATGGCGCGGATCTCGCCGAAAGGTGTCACGCGGTTCTGCAGGGGCATCTCTCCCTCCGTGTCTTTCCCGGCGGTCCTTACTGCTCTCGGCACCGGCTTCTTGATGCGCCTGGCCAGGTAAGGCAGCTGACGCCACGTATCCGCCGGCAGGGGATTGTTCGGCGGCGAGACTATAAAGCGCTCTGGCTCGCTCCGCTTGACGCGCAAAGGTCAAGGCCAACTATCATCCTGAGTGATAGTCTCATTCATTACATTTAATTCGTCCTTCGCCACGATAAACGATCATGCTGCGGCGCAATTCAGAATCGCCTCGCAACGCGGCGATGCGTCCACGTAGGGTCAGCCGTTCGATTTTCGCCGTTCTCGATGTCTCGCCGTTGTTGTACAAGAAATGATCTCTTCCCGCGCGTTGCACAATCGTCCGGTGCAATTTTACGTTCACGAATACAAGCACACATTTTGACGTCGCTATGGATGATCGCAACGGTGGTTTGATGCCGTGGGGGTGTCTTCGGCAAACGTGACTCTGCAGCTTCGATGGAGGCCTACATACGCCGCCGGCCGTTTGCCCGCTCGATCGACAGCGCGGCGAGCTGAGCGGGCGCAATCAGACATATGGAATGAAATGCACGGATCAGCTCTCATAAGTTAAGGACCCGACGCAAACTAGGGGTGTCGGCATTTGTCCTGTATCATGAACTCACACTTGTCATGAACTCACACTGAAATTAGGGGAATTTGAGATGAGAAAGATACTTGTTAGCACATCGGCTCTATTTAGCGTGGGTCTGATCGCCAGCCCGGCTTTGGCGGCCGACGGAATCAAGTTGAGCCTGGGCGGCTTCTTCAGAACCTCTGTGGATGTCAACATCGACAACAACGGCCAAAGCGACCTCGGCCATAATCATGACGCCAGCGAAGTCACCAGCGACGCCGAAATCTACTTCCTCGGCAAGACCACGCTGGATAACGGCGTGACGGTCGGCGCCCGCGTCGAGCTTGAAGGCGAGCAGAAGAACGGCGACCAGATCGACGCCGCTTTCGTTTACTTCCAGGGCGGCTTCGGTGAACTCCGCGTCGGCTCGCAGGACAGCGCCGTGGCGATGGCCTGCATCACCCCGGTCGGCGGCACCAGCAACTTCGGCGCCTTCTCGCAGGATACCATCAACAACAACGCCTTCGATGGTATCTTCGCCGGTTCGGCGACGATCTGCGAAGGTGTCGACAGCGAGAACGCGACCTCCGGCGCCAACGGCAAGAGCCAGAAGCTCGTCTATCTGACGCCGAATTTCGGCGGCTTCCAGCTCGCTCTCTCCTGGTCGCCGAACGACAATCACGAAAGCGGCAACGGCCATATCGTGATGAACTCCACCACCCAGGGCGACCAGAAGCAGATCGTCGATGCCTATCTCAGCTATGTGCATGATTTCGACGGCTTCAGCGTCCAGTGGGGCGGCGGCGGCTCCTGGGCCCTTGCGACCGATGGCGACAACAACAAGAAGAAGAGCTTCTACCAGACCGGCATGAACCTGACCTTCGGCGCCTTCTCGGTCGGCGGCGCCTTCGAATACATGAAGGACGTCAACGCGCGCTTCGACGCGGTCACCGGCGATTTCGTCTCCAACCATGGCGGCGATATGTGGGTTGCCGGCGGCGGCATGGCTTACACCTTCGACGCCTGGACCCTGGGCGCTCAGTACAGCTATTCGCATATCGACGGCGTCGACAGCTCGGGTTCGAACCGCAAGGTTCACCAGGTCGAGCTGACCGGCCAGTATGCGCTGGGGCCCGGCATTATCCTCGACGCCGGCCTCGGCTACGCTCATGCCAGCGGCAGCTCGGACGACGCGGCTCATGGCGGCTACGACTCGTTCAATATCGGTCTCGGCAGCGCGTTCACCTTCTAACAGGCGATGCTCTCAGGTTGCGGCAATGCGGCTTCAACCTGAGAGCTGCATCGCCCCGGGTGATTCCCCCCGGGCGATTCCCGCTCAGCTGAGCTGAGCCGATCCGTTCCCTAAAGCATTGCCTGGGGCGCCGTTCTGGTCCCGGCCAGGCGAGGCTCCGTGCCCAGGCGGCCGGGTCGATCGATGAGATCGACCCGGCTTGCACCTGACCCGGCCTGCCCTTTTCCAGGCGCGCCTTTCATCCCCGTCATTTGATCCCCGCGGTTCTAGCCGCCGCAATCCGCTCGCATCGGCCCAGGCATCGCCGCGCCGACGCATGATCCCGCTTGCGTCGCACGCGATTGCGATCTGTATCACGGCTTGGCCAGTCACCTGCATGCCGGCGCTATTGGCCCTTTAAAGCAGGGGACCGCAATCCAATTACAGGAAAGAGGGGTGCCGAGAGGAACGAAAAGCAGTCCCGCTCGCCGGATGAGTCGCGGCGGCGGGAGAAAGGGATGCATCGTGCTCGAACAAAGCCTAGCCTACCCACAAAAGACCCGCGATATCCACAATCATCATTTCGACTCCACTGTCTGGAACGATCTGAAATTCCGCGACGACGACATCGTCATCGCCACCTATGGAAAGTCCGGCACCACCTGGACGCAGCAGATCGTCGGCCAGCTGATCTTCAACGGCGCCGAGGACGTGCCGGTGCCGGAGATGTCGCCCTGGATCGACCTCCGCGTGCCCGCGAAGGAGGTCAAGCTGGCGGCACTGGAGGCGCAGACCCATCGCCGCTTCATGAAGACCCATCTGCCGGTCGATGCGCTGGTCTTCTCGCCGAAGGCCAGATACCTCTATATCGGCCGCGACGGGCGCGACGTGGTGTGGAGCCTCTATAATCACCATTCCCGGGCCAACCAGCTTTTCTACGACACCCTCAATGACGCGCCCGGCCGCGTCGGCCCGCCGCTCGAACGCACGCCGGCCACGGTCCGGCAGTATTATGACGACTGGATGGCGAAGGACGGCGACCCTCTCGGGCCCTTCTGGCCGAATAGCCGCTCCTGGTGGGCGATCCGCCATCTCCCCAATGTGCAGTTCATGCATTTCGCCGACATGAAGCGCGACCTGCCGACGGCGATCCGCCGCATCGCTGACTTCCTCGAGATCGAGGTCGAGGCGGCGAAATGGCCCGACATCATCACCCATTGCAGCTTCGCCTATATGAAGGCCCATGCCGCCTCCTGCACGCCGAGGGGCGGCGCGCTGTGGGAAGGCGGCGCCGAGACCTTCATCCATCGCGGCACCAACGGCCGCTGGCGCGACACGCTGAGCGCCGAGGGCTGCGCGGCCTATGAGGCGCGGGCGGTGGCGGAACTCGGCGAAGACTGCGCCCGCTGGCTGGCGGAGGGGGCGGCGTGTAGGGAGAGGCCTGCAGGGCGCGATATGAAACCGCGATGCCGTCGCCGCGCTGGAACGAGGAGGGCTAGGCGATGCGCCGGTGCATGAAGCGGCTGATCGGCAAGTCCCTGTAAGGCGGGAAGGGCGGGCAAGGCTGGTATCCCGCGCGCCGGTAAAGCGCCTGTGCCGCGGTATTGCGGGTGCCGACTTCCAGCAGGATCTCCTGCGCGCCAAGATCAAGGGCTGTGGCCTCCGCAGCATGGCATGGATGCGCGCCGGCGGACCGGCCAGCCCGAAAACCGGCTGGCTATTGGATATCGACCTTCGGGAAGCCGCGCCCGCCACAGCCCGAGATCGAGGTGTTGTCGAGCTGTTTCAACTGCTGCCGGTTGGCGGCATTCGAGGCCGCCAGATCCTCGGCGGTGGAGCCGTATTGGTAATTGCGGGAGATCGCGGTCCGCTCCTGCCGCAGCGCCTCGTTCTTGCCCATCTCGCAGGCATTCTTCCGGGCGCTGATGAGGGCCGTCAGGTGATTGATCTCCGTCATGTCCTCGGCATTGACCAGGGTCGTGCGCTTGGAGATATCGACATATTTCAGGAACAGACGGTCGCCGTTATCGAGGCCGGGCTTTTGCGGCGAGGTCATGCTGGCGCAGGCGGAAAGCAGCATCGGCACTGCCAGTGCGGCGAGGAACGTGGAGGTCTTCATTGGGTGTTGCCGTCGGTTATGATTACGCATCTTTACATTATCAGCTAAGTTCTGGATGCTGTCCCGATTAGCTCATATCAATTATTTACATTGTTGAGGATAGGAAATTGTGAAGTCATTTAGCCTCCTATGGCTGGCGGCAGCATATCTCCTGAGTATGGCAACCGCCCGGATAACCTTCGCGGAAGATACTTTGTCATTTGTGCAGGCATGTGACTCGATGGCTGCGGATATCGAAGACAGCCAAGGCGGAAGCAAAGGCCTATGGGATTATCAGGTCAAGGCAAAGGAAGCTGTGGACACCTGCGGGAAAGCCGCCCGAAAAGGTTTCGCGCATGCAATGATAATTGAGGCGCGCTTGTCAGAGCTCAACGGTACGCAGTCGGGTAAGGAGACGGCTGGCAGGCTGTATCATGCCCCAGCTGAGAAGGGGTATCTCCCGGCAATCAAGATCGTAGCATTTGAAATGACCGATTTAGGCCCTGGGGCAGCAGGTTTCGATACCGGCTTGGTTTGGCTTCGACGGGCAAGTGATGCCGGGGACAGGGAAAGCCAACTTAGGCTGGCTGAATATTGCGTCTACGTCTCAAGCGTTTCATGTGAAAAGTAAATATGCACAGCGGCTGAGACAAGAAAACCGGCAAGCGTGGCCCAATGGCCCCACGTCGTGACGCATCTCCATCCGGTTCCACTTTGATCGTCACGGCTGTCAACCCTCCGGCGACTGGCCACAGGCATAGGCGACTTCGTTCCGCGTTGCGCGTCGGGCGTAATCGAGGACGGCATTGCCATCCTGGAGGGAAGCCATCGATGCCAATCCGGCGAGGAACGTGAAGGTCTTCATCTGGTATTGCCACCGGTCGTCACTGATTGCCTTGCATCCTCTCGGCAAGGCGCCGAGTCGGACTTCGTCCGATCATACACCGCCATGGGACAGCGCTATTTGATTTCCACCGGCGGAACGCCGCTATAGGGGCAGTCATTCCTGGCCGACGCCTTCTGCAGACCCTGCAGATACTGCTTAGCTTCGTTCTTCTTCGCCTGCAAATCAGTGGCGGCGACCGGTATGACGGCGGATGTCCCGGCGCCCACCAGGGGTGTGACCGGAAACAGCTTCAGGAATTTCAGCGCAAGGCAGACATCGCCGCTTTTCCTGACGCGATCGGTGATCTGTGCGACCTCCGCGGCCTCATCGGCGGTGATCGGCGAGGGGCGCTGCGCGATCTCGGCATATTTGAGGAAGAGCCGATCCACGTCGTCATGGACAAGCGGTTGTTGGGTGGCGCAGGCGGCAAGCACGATCGTCCCCATGACCGCCCTCACGACTGCAAGCACTTTCGCAGCATTCCGACTGCCAATCATGATCTCTCACCTTCCTGCCTGTTGTCACAAAGCCGGATCGAATTTCTCCCGGTAATAAGCTGCGATCATGTCGCTGGCGGCCTGTAGCGGCGCATCGACCTCCTGCTTCAGCAGGATCTTCAGATACATATGCAGGTTAACGTCAAAGGCTATATCACGATCCGCCTCGGCAAGGCTCTTTTTTGCCCGTCGAGCGCGCCAGGGTCTGGCGCAATACGTCCTTCATTGTATCGGGGTCGGACGATGCCGCTACCAGGGCCGATCGTCGCTACTGATAATGCGCAACATCATCGAAACCAGGAAAGATCTCGCATGCCAGGCTGCCGGCTAACGCAGCGGCCGCTTCGGCATAGATATCGAACGAGGGACAATAGACCACGTCAATCTGCGGCTTGGCAACCTGGTCGAGCGCGAGGCGAAAGAACAGGAAGACCTCATAAAGTAAAACATCCCGCGCCGTCTGCCTGTACCAGTTGAACAGGTAGTTGATCTCGTCCGGCTCGCGAACGGCCGGTGCCGGTTTCCGCAGGCGATAATCCTTGTCCTCCAAGGCATAGACGACGTGTTCGGCGGCCCGAAGGCACAAGGCAAAGATGAGGGTCCATGCCTGGGGCCATTGATCGTCACTTTCCTCGAAACGATCCTTCAGCCAGCCATCATCCTGCGCATAGGCGGCGATCTCGCTCGGCCGGTTGCCACCAAAACGTCGGTGTATTGGAATCCGGACACGGCTGCCGGGGATGCCTGACATCACGCACTCATGCCCGCGGCCGTGAGTTCGTCATGCATCTCCATACTGCTTTGATCCGCCTCGCCCGATCGCCTCGTCGAGGAACGCGAGTGCCACCTGGCTAGTGAATCGAGGAAAAAGGCGAACCTATTGTCGAGCATCTGTTAGACCGCGAGTGGCGACGAAGTACTAAAATTCAAACGAGATATTGGGGAACGGGGACTCACGGCCAGACAAGTCGAAAAGATCATCTAATCTTGCTGCCAGGAATGTGCTCCAGTCAATTTGATCAGGCACTTTGAAAGGGCCAAGAAAAATTGGGCTGGATTCTATAGGAGATCCTGTTCGAGGGTTATCCTCGTCCAGAGGATTCATTATCCATTGTCCCGTATGGACCGGAATTATTGCGTCTATCCCATGGTCATCATAACGAAGTTCCATAGCCATCTGGTACGTGGCTGTTCTATGTCGTGAGATGACATGCTCAATGGTACGCAAAAGGATCGCGATCTCGACGAGAATCCAACTCATATTTAAATGCGGAACGGGCTCCAAATGGTTCGATTTGATCACCAGCGAGAGTCTTCCATCCGATCGAACTGAAAAACGAAAAAGATCGTCGCTGAAGCTTTGGTATGAGCGATCTATCGAGCCTCTCTTATGAAATTCTATTTTTGCTCCTTCAAGAAATGGTATCGGCGTGCCGCCTTCTTCGAATGTATTAATTGGCTGCAGTTCGAATTTATATTGTGGAGTTAAGAACGAGATTGGAGACAACCGCTGGGCCAGATATCCGTGAGTTGAGAGACGCGGCCCAATGACAACGGTTCATCCGGCACAGCAGCTATCCAGAATCCTATTTGTCTTCCTACGAGATTGTCAGGAATTCGGGCGTTGAAATAGTCTTGGCGGCCAAATTCGAAGTCGCGTTGCGTATAGCTGGCTCCATTAACAGCATCTATTTTCGGCGTCGATCGGCGAACAAGATCAACGATTTCCGATGCTCTCGCCCGAGTGGACGCCGTGATATGCCGCAAATAGGGTATGCCATTTGCTAAGTAGATTGGCGACGGCCCTTTTTTGACCGTGATGCAAAGAATTTCGACTTTGTCAACTATGACGAATTCGATATGCGGTGTAATTGGTGGATCGATTGTTTCCTTACATAGGCCTTCAATTCTAGAAACCAAATTCGCTTTGTCTGTCCCTTTGGGAAGACCGCGAATCTCACCGTCATCCGAAACGCCGATGACAATCGTTCCATCGTTGGAAGTTGCGAAGGCGGCGATCTCTTTTGCTAAGTTCCAAGCTTGGACTGGGAAAGACTCTTTAAACTCGATTCGTTGCCCCTCTCCTTGTCGGATAAGGGACTTGATGTCAGTGTCGTTCAAGATTGCCCTCACATTCCGACAAAGATAGGAGAAAACAAAACCCCCGACCACCTTGCGGCGATCGGGGGCGGGGTTCCCGGCAATCTGTCGGATGATGTAGGGCCATCATCCGTATTACGTGACTCATAATTTGCAGTTGCTGCATCGCTAACATCTTGAAAATCTTAAATCGAAATATCGCAAGTGACACTTCGTATGCAGCAAATGACTCAACTGCATGCAGTGGTCATTTTAACAGCCGGGCAAGATCTAAAACCGGCTTCGGGAATGGTCTGATTCGAAGGCGTCTCTGAAAATTTCTATAGACTATAATCGATCAGAATTGCTGCGTTTGATCGATTATAGTCTATCGAAAATTGATCGCGCGCTGGCCGTCTAGGTTGTCCAAGACGGGAACGATGGGCGGCCCTCGTGGAGCACCTTAGTGCTGAGGTGACTTGGCTCCAGCTCGGATCGCTTTATCAGGCAGGGGACAGCCCTAAGGTCGTACGACTTCTGGGCGCCCCGCGTGGGGCCGCACTCGCATTGAACCTCAAGCCAAGTCGCCAAGCTGGAGGTCGTCTAATTGAGTTACGGAGTAAGAAGTCTTCGTCAAAATGTTCTTGGTTTGTACTAAACTTGGTGTCTCAGGGTGGTCTCTGAGTGAATGGCCTCATAGGGACCGGCAAGGGTGTCGAGTTCGGACGGCTTGACTTTTAGGAAATATAGCTTAATATACGTAACATTGTACGGTAAGTACGTAGAAATGCAGGACAATAAATATGCCGCCGAAGACTGAACGTTTTGAGCTACGCCTAGAAGTTGAAACCATCGGCCGGGTGGACGAATGGCGTCGAGCGCAATCGGATAATCCCAGCAGGTCGGAAGCAATGAGGCGCCTTATCGAGACCGGCCTTGAAACCACGACAACGCGACAGGTTTTTCTGGCCACCAAATTTCAGATCATGACTGCAGCATTGACCCCTGGCCCGCGCCAGCGCATTGCCGACGCTTATCTTTATGCTTGGGATGCAGAAGTCTACCCGCTGTTCGATGACGGCGCTGAATGGCATAAGCCGTTCGAAACGAGTTTCAGCGTCAGCAAAGAGATGGTCTCAGAGCTGTCGAAATATCTCGATGAGCTATGGATCAACGGCAAAGATATCCCAAGCTTTTATGATCTTGAGGATCATTACGGAGTTCGGCATGGGCGGACTGAATGGGATAGACATGGCTTGCTTGTCGCACTGCGCTACATGTGGCTGAAACGCCTTTTCGATGAACCATTCTGGAACGCAATCCTGAAACCTATGGAGCACCCGTCTGAAGCTAGCAGCATCACAAGTCAGTTCAATAGGGACGAAGATATCTACTTCAATTGATGCTGCATGATGGGATGCCGAATTGATGAAGATGCGTACACTTAGTTGAGGGCAAAAATGTCCGAAGATCAAAACCTGGTTGTCTCTGTGCCGCAATTAAAGGCTGGCGGCGGCAAAGCAGCGATCAGAATATTGTTGGAAATGGCTGCACAGTTGACACCACTGACAGCGGCCATGTCAGTTCTCTATGGCTATACGCATCCCAGCCAGTTCCAGCAAGATCTCGAAAAGTTTCACTTTGATGTTGCTGCAAAACTTAGTGAACAAGAGGCAAAGTTAAAGGCACTCAGCGAATTCCTCACGAAGAAATCAACTGTTGGCGATGTGGCCGTCGAGCTAGCGATCTGGATGCTGCGTGAGAATAGTTCGGGTCGAGCCGACCCGATAGGCTTTGACCGGGTAGTTGCGAGCTTTGTTGAAATCCCACGAGGCGATTTGGAGGAGGCAGCGGCGGAGCTGAAAGCTCATTCTTATGCATCCATCAGTCCGCCAATGTTCAGGATACGTCCTACCAGTGAGCTTTTCCTTGCGTTTGACAAGGCCGCGACGGGCCATGACACAGAAGGTGACGCCATAAGGATTGCGAGCCTGTGGTTGGATAACGAAGAGCTTCGTTCCGTTTTTAGACTCTCGGATTTGTTAGGCTGGCCTCCTAGGCGACTGAATCCGGCATTGTCAGCTTTGAGGGATGTATTTCCGGACGGGAGATGGAGCAAGGAGATTCACCCAACACTGGAAACGACGTCAGTTGTGATCACAGCCGATGAGCGCTACCGGTTACGCAAGATTGTGAAGAACCAGAGACTGTCTTGAGCACGTTGGTATCGGGTTGAAAATTTCCAGATACCCATCAGCAATTCGCGTTATCTGGGCTTTATCAACCCTTCTAGAGTGAGTGAGCTGGCGACGAATTCGGCATCCTTGCAGCCACAGCAATCGTGCAACAGCGACCGGCAATGCCAAAAACCATGGAAATGGATCATAAGTCATGCGTCGTATTGCCGTGCCAATGGTCGGTGGCATGAATTGGTCAACGCTTCTGACAGTGCTTGTCATTCCGGCGGTCTAGGCCTCGTTTGTTGCTCCGATTTTCAAAGCGCTGACATCTTGGCGGTGGTAGTAAGAAGCGTGGATGACGTCCAGTGGAAAGGCTAGTTGAAGGCCCTTTGCTGCGAGACGAGGCGCCAGATCTCCAGGATAAGCGCGAAGCTTTGAAGCCAGCTCTGTGAGGCTGATATAAGTCGATCTAAAGGCATCCAAATCGACCAGATCGACCACCCGTTGGGCGCATCGGTTGCCTGGATTGATTGCCTCACGTGACGGTAGATAATCGTTCACAATAAGCGCGGTAAGAACGCGCGTCGAAACACCAAGATGTTTCTCCGCCTGACGTAGTGAGACACCTCCATGGTCTGCACGCCGGACCATTGGCTTAATCTCCTCGGGATCAACCAGGATCGCCATGTACCCTGTGCCGGTGGTTAAAAGCCCTTTGCGGGTGAGGCGACCGTCCAGGATGAGCCTAACTGTTTCGGCCGCCTTGCAGCAGGCTCGCCTGGAAGCATCCGGGATCGGCATAAGCTGGTCCGAAATTTCTTGAACTGGTGTCGCTCCGGAACGTAGTGCGTCAATGAACGCATCAAGGTTTTGCCGCGAAAATCCCCGGACTTGGAATTCTCCTAGATCATGCACGATATCCGGCGTCAGAATTCCGGCGGAATGGAGTGCATCAAGTTGCGGTCGGCCAATGTTGATAGTTTCGAGGACTTCCCGAAAATTAAGTGATCCGGCAAGATCATCGAGAATCCTCTGCGCGGGCGCTGCAGGAAACATGATCCGGTCGGCAGAGAGGCCACTGTGTTGTGTGGGGTAAAACTCCAACTTCAAGAAAAGTCGGCGCAAAAGATCGGGATATAGGCCCGACTGAGTTGAAGCCGAATAGATCGAGTGGACCAGGCGACTGGGAAAGTGCCTGCCAAACATCATGTCATCCGGACCAACAGGAAAAGTCCGATGCGTGAAGTCAAACATCATATCGCGGAGAGGATCGTAAACTTTCTCGGTAGTCTCGTGGGCCAACCACATCGAGAGACGCCCGTATACGTGATTTGGTCCCCAAGCACCTCTTGACGTCAAGAATCGATCCCGTAATCCGGAGAAGAGACGTTCGATGCCTTCTTTCCCGGCGCGTGCCGCCTGAAAGCCGTAATCTTGAGCTTGGCGGTGCCCATCTTCGTTCAGCTTATTTAGTTGAAAACGAGGCCCGTGAAGAGCTACGGCACCCAAATTGTCAATCAGCAAGCAATCGGGACCCCGTATCGGCGTCCAAAGGGGACCCCTCTGAGCGCAGCTTTTTCGGATAGTCACGGTAGATACCATGGGGGTGGATTGTGATCCGCGCTTGGTCAGAGTGAGGTTGTCGCCCCCTCACTTTGGAGATTGAGCATGAACGTTGCCCTCCCCCGTGTTGCCGAACAGACCGC
>Ga0255336_101525_pt1 | contig 16032 bp, 12 predicted proteins | sample MeOH1_35cm_T3_17_FD_189102 | JGI IMG/M metagenome (GOLD analysis project Ga0255336, IMG submission 189102) | Sandy soil microbial communities from University of British Columbia, Vancouver, Canada - MeOH1_35cm_T3_179 | ecosystem: Engineered > Artificial ecosystem > Sand microcosm > Unclassified ...
CTGGCATTAAATCAATAAATGGATAATTTGTTTCAGGATTAATTTCTGAGCTATGAGCATCTTTATAACCTAATACATTTCTTGCAAATTCAATCACAGCACACTGCATTCCAAGACAAATTCCAAAGAAAGGTATTTTATTTTCACGAGCATACTTTATTGCTTCTATTTTTCCTTCAATGCCTCTGTCTCCAAATCCACCAGGAACTAAAATTCCATCTACATCAGCAAGTAATTTATTAACATTTTCCTTATCTAAATCTACTGAGTTAACCCATTTTAAATTTACATTTGCATCATTATCTAAGCCGCCGTGGTTTAGTGCTTCTACTACTGAAATGTAGGCATCATGAAGCTCAACATATTTTCCAACTAAAGCTATATTTACTGTGCTTGATAGGTTCTTTAATTTCTTTACCATAGCTATCCATTCTTTATTATCTATCTTCCCACATGGTAGACTAAGTTTTTCGCAAACTAAATTATCTAAGCCCTCTTCGTGAAGCATTAGCGGTACTTCATATAAATTTTCTGCATCAAGATTTTGTATTACAGATCTGCCATCGATATTGCAGAATAGTCCTATCTTACCTTTTAAATCTTCAGAAAGAGGTTTTTCAGAACGACATACAATAATATCTGGCTGAATACCTATACCTCGTAATTCTTTAACAGAATGTTGAGTTGGCTTTGTTTTAAGTTCTCCCGCCTTACCCAAATAAGGAACAAGAGTTACATGGATAAAACATACGTTTTCTCTTCCTACTTCATATTTAATCTGTCTAATCGCTTCTAAAAATGGAAGAGATTCAATATCGCCTACAGTTCCACCAATTTCAGTAATAACTACATCTATTTCCCTTTCCTTAGCAACTCTGTAAACCCTTTGTTTTATTTCATTTGTAATATGTGGAATTACTTGAACTGTACCGCCAAGATAATCTCCCTTTCTTTCTTTAGAAATAACAGACCAATACACCTTTCCTGTAGTAACATTACTATTTTTACTTAAATTTTCATCAATAAATCTTTCATAATGACCTAAGTCCAAATCAGTTTCTGCTCCATCATCAGTAACAAAAACCTCACCATGCTGATAAGGACTCATAGTTCCTGGGTCTACATTTAAATATGGATCAAACTTTTGAATAGAAACTTTAATTCCTCTATTTTTAAGAAGTCTTCCTAAAGATGCTGCAGTTATTCCTTTTCCAAGTGATGAAACTACTCCACCAGTTACAAATATATATTTTGTATTTTTCATAAGCTACTGCTTCAAAAGAATATTTTGAAGCAATATTCACCCCCTAGTATTTTTTTAAAAATAGTTGACAAGTTGTTTTTTACATATTATAATAGAAATTACCCTTTAAAATGGAATCATTGTTATATTTTTTAAAACACTATAATATAATAGCACACCTTTTAATTTTATGCTATATTTTTTTTGGTTTTCAACAAATTTTTTAATCAATCTTTCTATTAGTTATTTTTTTCACTTCCAAATACATTTCTTGAAGTTCTTCTTAAGAAAAATTTTATTATCCTTTTTATTTTTCATCATTATAATATAACCTTCTTTACAAATAATTATCAAAAGCATTATCACTTCTTATAAATCAAGTTAAATTTTTTTAAAAAAGCAATTTTTTATTCTTCCTCTAATTTTGAATATTATATTTTTTAATTTTAGATTGTAAGGTCTGCCTCGGTACTTGTAAAAAATCAGCAGCCTTTGTGATATTATATTTATTTATAATAAGTGCCTCTTTAATAAAGGTTTTTTCTATTCCTTCAATTTTACTTTTCAATGACATATTTTTATTTTTTATATTCAGCCCTAAATATTCTAAATCTTTATCGTTTATTTTACCTTTTTGCTTTAAGTTAAAAACGCCTTCAATTACATGTTCTAGTTCTCTTACATTTCCCTGCCAATCTAAATTAATTAACTTTTCCAATGAGGATATTTCTATGTCATCAATATCAGCATGAAATTTTTCATTGAATTTTTTAATAAAATGTTCAATGATTAAAGGTATGTCTTCTTTTCGATTTCTTAAAGGTGGTAGATCAATTCTCACTACGTTTAATCTGTAAAATAAATCCTTTCTAAGCTTTCCTTCTTCGATTAATAGCTCAGGCCATTCATTTAATGATACTATAAATCTAATATCTACACTTCTATTTTTAGAACTGCCTAATCTTCTAATAGTTCCATCCTGCAAAACTCTCAAAAGTTTCCCCTGCAGTTCAATTGGCATAGAATTAAGTTCATCTAAATATAAAGTTCCTTCATTTGCTAATTCAAAAATTCCTTTTTTATCTTCAGCTCCTGTAAAGGCTCCTTTAGATATACCAAAAAGAATTCCTTCAAGTAAATTGCTAGGAATAGCTGCACAATTTTGTGCAATAAAAGGCCTATTATTTCTATCTGAATTATTATGTATGGCTTGTACAAATAATTCCTTACCTGTACCTGTTTCTCCATAAATAAGTATAGGGGAAGTAGTTTTTGAGGCCCTTGCTGCTTTATCCTTACAACATATTAAAATATCATTGTTTCCAATAATATGCTGAAAATTATATTTAGCAGTACCTTTGCTCCTCATGGAACTTCCCCCTTTTTATATTTAAAATTATTAGTTTGTGTGGATATTTACTTTAAGCCTTAATATTAACCTTTAGTATAGTGTTTTGAGGCTTTTCACCGCCAATAATGAGATTATATTTAACGAATATATCCCCACCAAATTCATCTACATTAATTTTTAAATCTAAGGTTTCAATTTTCATTTCTATAACGCCATAGGGTGTATTATATATTGTTAAAGCATTATTATTCTTTTCAAAATTCATCTCTGCGTTTGTAGTGCCAACTCTTAATAAAGTAAATTTTTCCGTGGTAAATCTTAAAGTGGTTCTTGTCCCCTCCATACCTGAAATCTCTGTTTCATCGTATTCAGCACAATAGACTTCCTTATCTCTATAAAATTCACCTGGGGAAACTACCTCAATTTTACTGTCTTCCACATTATTCTGCTGACTTGAAATGGTAATAATGGCCTTTTTGTTCAAAATTTCTTACCTCCCTACCTACTAACAATTGTTTCTATCTACAGCTAATTCTATTAATTCATCTATTAGCTTACTATATTTTTTACCAGCAGCCTGCCACATCTTAGGATACATACTAATGCTAGTAAAACCAGGTATAGTATTAACTTCATTTAAATATATTTCCTCTGTAGCTTTATCTACAAGAAAATCCACTCTTGCCATTCCAGCACAATCTAATATTTTATATACATTTATAGCTATTGCTTTTATTTCTTCTAATTTCTCTTCATCTAAATTAGCTGGTATTAAAAGCTTAGAAGACTCATTATTATATTTTGCTTCATAATCATAAAATTCTTTAGCTGGAATAATTTCTCCTGGCACGGCTGCCTCAGGATAATCATTACCCAATACTGCAACTTCTACCTCGCTAGCATTTAACCCTCTTTCAACTAAGACCTTTCTATCATGTTCTAGCGCAACTTTAATACCTTCCATTAATTCTTCTAAGTTGTGAGCTTTTGTTATTCCAACAGAAGAACCGCTATTAGAAGGTTTAATAAATACTGGAAATTTAAGTGTATCCTCTATTTTACTTAATATTTTCTTATTATTTTCTTTATATTCATGTGCATTTACAACAACATATTCAGCCTGCTTTATTCCAAACCTTTCTAACAGGTATTTTGTGTAAATCTTGTCCATACAAATAGCGGAAGACATAACTCCAGGACCAACACAGGGTATATTTAACAACTTACACATACCTTGAATAGTTCCGTCTTCTCCATATTGTCCATGTAATACTGGAAAAACTACATCAACTTCATTATTAAATAATATTTTTTGTCCTTCAGGAACCTTGTAATATTCATCACTTTCCCATTTTCCATTTTCTATATTTTCTACTTTCCCATTATATTCAAACCATTTTCCTTCTTTTGATATGCCAATTGGGTAAATGTCATATTTAGCCACATCAATATTCCTTAGTACAGAGGCAGCGGAAACTCTTGAAACCTCATGTTCAGTAGATTGACCACCAAATAATACTGCAACCCTTCTCTTCATTCTTTCAGCTCCTTGTATGCCTTAATATTTATTCATTAATCATTATATCATAATAAAAACAGATTGCTACATAAAGAATAGAACCTTTAATAGGAGGGTCACTAGCGGAACTAAACGTGAAAGCATAAGGAAATTCTATGAAGATATACCATAGAGAATTAAAAGCCTATTATTAATTCTCTATGTTGTGGTAAATCTATTTTACATAGTTAGTTCTCCATTTGGAGTATTAATAATTTGTAATATTCTTTGTTCAAAGCCTGTTTGAGAATTTATGTAAACTATGAATTTATCATTTTTATAATTCCCTGCAAACTCATAGCAAAGAATTTCTGCATTAGTTTCTGATGGAATTACTGCAAGCCTTTTGGTAGTAATGCTTAATCTCTTACTGACTTTAGCCTCAGCATCTGCTTGAGAAATTTTAGGAGTATTAAGTTTTCTATTTTCTTCATGAGAAATTAAATACTTTTCAGATTCAATTCCTATAATATTACCATTATCCAAGGCAATTTTTAACTTAATTTGATCAGGATAAATAGCTACATCATTTTGTTTGTATACATAATTAATAATAGCAGTATTATCATATCTTAAACTATAGGCAGTAACCATATTCTTATAACCTAAATTAAGCAAATATTGAGCACCTATATCTGCAGCTTTTTTTATATCAATTGTTGGATTATTAATTAATCTATTATCTAACAGATAAACTACTCTGCCTCCATTTTTACTAATTTCACAAATTACTGTATTCTGCTTAGCATTTCTGTTTTTCATAGTAACTTTAAAACGGTAGGAAGAAATCTTTGTTTTCCCATCATTAGAGACATTCTCCACTTTTTCAATATTTTCTTTTCCTATGGTTTTATAAACAACATTAGCTGCAGCAGTTACAGAAACTTCTGCTTGTGCAGTAATTTTAGGTTTTATGTCAACAATATTATCAGAAAATGGACCATCGTAAATTAATGAAGGATATGCAGCTATTTGCTTTTGAATATTAGCAAATTGACTGGATACAGCTTCTTCATTTCCTCTAGCAAATACCCCTGTTGCCCTTTGTCTAATTTCTCCCCACTTTACTCTGCCTTCGTTTATATCAGCTAAAACTACATTTAAATCATTTTGCAGTTTTAAGGCTTCTTGTTTCAAATTGTCTATATTGTTATAATCCTTATCACTTAGATCTTTTCCTTCAGAGGATGCTTTAACTAAGCTATAACAGAAGTCTCCTACTTGAGATAAAAATTTACTTGTACTTTCAATATTTTGCTGCGGAATAGGCAGAGAATGCAACTTGTCATTAGCCGTTGCGCTGTATCTAAAAATTTCTTCAAAGATTATTATTTTTTCTTCTCTAGAATTTGTTACTGCTGCTTTACTTAAATTAACTCTTATATTCTCCACTGAAGTTATTAATTCATGCATATTCTTACTATATTCACTTTGAAGATAGTTTCTATAGTCAGTTCTCTCTAAAGTCATTAAAATAGCAAATGTCGTAGAGAATACAACAATTAAAGTTACTGCTATTGTATATATAATTCTTTTTTTGGTCATTTGCATAGAACCTTACCTCCCATAAATTTCTTCCCATAGTATTTGTAGTTATATTTTTATTATTCACCCAAGAAAAGAAAAACTCGACAGTTAAAGTCGAGCTTTATAATTATTTACGAAAATAATTTTTTAATTTCATCAAAGATTTTAAATCTGATTTCTAATTTTTCTGAAGTATTTTTTTCTCCTTTTTCTACTTTAGAAATTAAATTAGTATTATCAACTTCCTCATATTCTTTTTCTGAAAGCACCTGCTTCATGGCTCTTTCTGTTTCCTTGTAGGAAACTTCTCCCTTAGTTATATCAATAAAACAAAGTGGAGGAAACATAACACACCACCAGTTTTGACCAGCACCGCTTCCAATAATAATTCTGTAAGCTTCATACTCCCCTTGTGGCAAAGTAATATTCCCATAAGTTTTAACCGGAAAGTTTTCCTTTGTCAGCATGGTTACTAAATTATAAGAATATCCATTATCTTTAATAACCTTATATGCTATATTTTTAATATTTACATCATTTTGTATTAAAATATTTCTAGATTCTTCTATGCTTTTAGAAGCTTTTAATTTAGGTGCTATATATTCAAGTACTTTATCTCTAACCTTTAATTTTAAAGCCTGGTCTTCTGCCTTGTCACTATTAGCTATAACATGGAATCTTATAAGCTTATTTTCAATTGAATTTTGCAAAGTTATATTATTTACTGCATCAGCTTTCAACCCTTTAACAGTCAATCCACTCCAAAATACGGAAAATACAATACCTAGACAAATAACAGCACATATTAATTTTTTCATTTTTATCCCCCAAATTGCTTATTTGTCTATGATTATTTCCATATTTTACAAATATATTCATTGAAAAAATTTATTTAATAATGCCTATCCTTCTAATCTTTACGTCAACATTAACGTTAATTTCTGCATTTTTAAAAACTTCATCCCAATTATCTTTAATTTCATTCCAAAGAGAAGGCTTATATTTTTCCACCTGTTCTCTTAAACCTATTGTATCTACCTGAAATTCAGTCTGCATTAATTTAGCAATAATATTGCATTCTTTTGATATAGATTCACTAAAATTTTTTTCTAAGGAATTAAGTTCTGTCTTCGACATCACTTCTTTACCTTTAAAGTCTTCCATAAGCTGTCCTTCTAATCTACAATTTATATAAAACTGAAGTTTATTCTTATCCCCTCTTACTTTTAATTTTCTTCCTACATCTTCTATATCTATATCAATGGGGTGGCCATTCATATAAATCACCCTTTTCCCACCCTTAATTTTACCCCTCATTATTTCTAAATCTGCAACCTCTTCAGAAGTTAGAAAACCTTTTAATTTGAAATTTTTAATAACTGCAACTCCAGAAAGCACTATATCTTTCTTTTCTCTATCCATGCTTATTTTAGGAATAATTGCATTCCCATTTTGACCTAAAAGAATTATTACTTCATTTAAAGTAACTGGCAGTATTGATGCATTACTTTCACTGCTTTCCATAAGCCCAGTTAAATAATTTTCTATGCTTTTTTCCATAGTAGGCTGATATTTTACAAAGTCCTCTGCCTTCCCGTCAGAAACCACTATCCTCATCATCTTGTTTAAATGGGGGTGTCTTTCCAGGTAATCCAATATTTCTTTAGAAATTTCTGGATGTTCCAAAATTGCACTGTTTAGTATTATAAGCTTAGTTTGCCCTAAATATATACTTCTGCTGCTTCTTCCTGTAGCTTCAACTATTCCATCTTCCAAAGAAGAAGCATCAACGCTGATGTACTTATCCTCAGCAGTACTTGTGTTTCCTGGTCCAAGCTCACTTATATTAGGAAAACTGTAGGTTATTGAAAGCTTCTTAGTAGAAACTCTATCTTGAAATGGGTCATTTGGTTTAATTTCTTTAGCTTCCTTATTATTAACAGCATCCTCTCCTAAGTCAATGCCAATAGTTGTTATAAAAATTTTTCTGTCAATTTCAACTTTGTCCCAACATCCACTTAAAAATAAACAGCATAATATTAAAGGCAATATTCTTTTATATTTCATTTTTCTCACCTCTTTTTCTACCCCCTTTTAATACAAATAAAATAAAAGGGACAAAAATGAAACTCAAAGAAACAAAAAATAAGGTGCTTCTATTAGCCATATCATAAACTTCAGTAATATTTTGGGGATATAAAGCTATTAAATAAATAACCGGTGCAAGTATTAAGGAAGTTACTTTTATATCATCGAGTTTAAAACTTTCTTTGATCAACTCCGAAGAAAAATAAAACATGTTTACAAAAGTTGTAAAATAATAAAAAACCCAAAGAGCCATAACCACACCTTCCCATCTTTCAATAAATGTTCCTGGTATCATGATAGCTCTTACTAGAGACATTGTTGGCCATATAAGTTCTTTAGTGTGGTCCTTAGTAAAAAACATTAAACATAAAATCACAACTCCAGCATAAAAGATTGTTATAAAAGCCATGCTGCTAATTAGTGTTTTTTTTATTTCCTTCCTATCCTTCACATAAGGCAAAATTAAAAATGATATTTCAAACCCACCAAAAGCATAGGTGGAAGTAATAAGCGCATTTAAATATTCTTTTGGAGAATGCTGCATTATAGGCAGTATATTACTAACATCTCCGCCTTTAGCTGAAAATAATAAAATAATTATCATAGGTACAAACATAATAATAAAGGATATTTCATTAAATTTAACTAACGCAGAAATTTCTGCTCGTACTAAGTACAGTCCAGTAAAAATCATAACCAATATTATAAATTCTGAAGGAGTTTTTCCTAATAAGTTCATTTTTATTACTTCAACAAATATTCTCATACCAATAGATACTGAAAAAATAAAATAGACGCAGAGCAGTAATATTACTATGTTTCCCAAAAATTTGCCCAATGTATTTGTGGTAATATCATAGAAAGGCATGAATTCATTTTTATTTACTACTTTATATATTATTAATAATACTCCCAAGCATATAAGACCTGCTGCTATTGTTACAATCCAACCATCGGTTCCTACTTCATTAGCCATGGTAGAAGGATAGGAAAACGCTCCTACACCAATTACCGTAACTGTTATAGTTGAAAATAATCCATATTTACCAACAAACTTTTTTTCATCCATGTAGAGTAGTCCTCCCTTTCTTACCCAATCAATTATTCTTGCCTTATTTTATCTTTTGGTTCCATAAATTCCGGTCTTGTTCTAAATATACTAATAGGAGCTCTAATGAAAGTGTCTTTCATATCTTTTTTATGAGGATGAACTAATGGTGATAAGTAAGGGATTCCAACGCTTTTAAGTTTAACTAAATGTATAAGTATAATTATTGCACCAATAGCTAGACCATATAATCCAATTATTGAAGAACATATTATAAGAAAAAGCCTTGATAATCTTAAAGCAGAACTTACTTCATAATTAGGTGTTATAAAGGATGATATAGCAGTTATAGATAAAATAATGATCATTATAGGGCTTACAATACCTGCACTGACTGCCGCCTGCCCTAATATAAGTCCACCTACAATACCAATGGTTGATCCAATTGCTTTTGGTAATCTTACAACCGCTTCTAATAAAAAAGCTAAGGAAATCTCCATTATTATAGTTTCTATAAAAGCAGGAAATGGAACCCCCTCTCTGGACGCAGCAATAGAATATGCCAGCTTTGTAGGTATAATAGATGTATGAAAAGATGTTACAGAAATATATAGTGGTGGCAAAAGCATTGCTAAAACAATAGCAGCAAACCTTATAAGCCTTAGTATTGAAGAATTTATCCATCTTTGATAATAATCATCCGGTGTCTGAAACAGGCTTGGTAAAGTTGCTGGTACTAGTATACAAAAAGGAGAATTATCTACTAATATAGCAACTCTGCCCTCATACAAACCTGCTGCAATTACGTCTGGCTTTTCAGTACTTTGCATTTGAGGAAAGGGAGACCATTTATTATCTTCAATAAATTCTTCTATATAGCCGCTATCTAAAACTGCATCTATTTTAATATTTTCAATTCTTCCCTTTACTTTATCTAAAACTTCCTTGTTTACTATGTCATCTATGTATAGAACAGCTACATCTGTTTTTGACCTAACACCTACAGTTTTGGCCTCTATCTTAAGTCTAGTATCTCTTATTCTCCTTCTAACTAAAGCAGTATTAAATCTTATGGTTTCTGTAAATCCATCTCTTCCTCCTCTAATAACGGTTTCACCAGAAGGCTCACTTATTCCCCTACTTGGCCAAGCCCTACTAGCAATGACATATAAAGCAGACAAGCCTTCAATAAACATTATAGTATCACCTGAAAGTACTGCGTTTAAACCTTCAGAAAGCTTCAATACCTGTCTCATATCCGAAACTGTAAGCAGGTTATCTTTTATTTGCATTACATTTTCTACTCTTTCACTTTTAAGCATTACTGATTCAAGTACAAAGTTATCTAAAATAACTTTGTCTGCCATTCCATCTATGTATATAATAGCTGCCTTCCAATCTGCGATATTAAATTGTCTATAAACAATATCTGAAGTATCCTTTAATAAATCTTTAATATAAGTAATATTTTCATCAACCTTTGGAGAAATTAAGTCTCTAATTATTTCCTTCAAAACACAACACCTTCTACTTTCACTTCCTAAAATTTCACATCATTTCTCTTAAAAGAAATAATACTATGCCTAAAGCCATAAAACCTATACCTAAAAACCTAGCTTTTATAGCAGTCTTTTTCATATTGTTTTTATAAAATGATTTTGCATCCAATATTCCAACTATATAGCCTTGTACTAGCATCAGTATTAAAAAATATTTTGTAAACAATCCCACAATAAGCATACTCTGCCTCCAGAATTCTTTATTACAGACATATTTTTCGCATATATAAGTCAAAATATGCATAATAAAAAAGGCAGGATATATCCTTCTAAAATAGAGGTTATATCCTGCCTTAATTCACAAACTAAATTGTTCTAGTAATGAATACTTCATTATATTTGAGTTTTAGTTTTTCAAAACAATATTGAGCTTTAAGCATATCTTCAAAGAAAGCAAATATGGTAGGACCACTGCCGCTCATCATTGCGCCTACAGCACCATATTTTATCATACTACTTTTAATTTCCTTTAGTATATTGTGTTTCCTTAAAGTTACATTTTCTAAAACATTTTTCATATTTTTGCTAACATAGTTCAAATCGTTATCTTCTATGGCTTTTATAAGATGCTCAGTATCTGGATGTTTATAAATTCTACTTGTATCTAAATTTTGATAAACGTCTTTAGTAGAAACCCCAAAAGGAGGTTTGACAACTACCAGTATATGATTATTAAAGTTTTTTAGTTTTTTTACTTTTTCTCCTATACCCTCACAAAGAGCAGTTCCACCCATAATGCAATAAGGTACATCAGCTCCGATTTTTAATGCAAGTTCCATTAGTTCCTCATTACTTGCTTTAACTTCATAAATATCATTCATGACGTTTAGAACTGCTGCTGCGTCAGTACTGCCACCTGCAAGTCCTGCTGCAACTGGAATATTCTTCTTAATATAAATATCAATTCCACCTTGTATTTCGTATTTATCTATAAATAGTTTTGCTGCTTTATAGCAGAGATTTCTATCATCATTTGGAAGATAGGTCTTATTAGATGTTAAATTAATTCCTTTAGAAGTCTTATTAATATTTATAATGTCATAAAGATCAATAGTCTGCATAAGCATGGCTAACAAATGATATCCATCTTCTCTTTTGCCGATTACATCTAAGGATAAATTAATTTTAGCATAAGCCTTTGTAAGCATTTATTATTCTTCCTTCCAATTCAAACTAATTCCATATCCATAACCAACTGCAATATTCTTTTTAAGTATAATATAATAAAAAAAATAAAGCTAGGTATTTTTCTAGCTTTATTTTAAAATTATTTAATTAGCACTTTTTTGTTTTTCAACTATATTTATTCTTCCTTTTACTAAATTTAATAATGGTTCATATTTTTCAAAGAAGATAATTATAATATCCCCAGGTTTTGATTTATTAATAGCATTTTCTAATGCCTCTGCTTCATTTAGAATTATCTCTAAATTTTTATTATTAAACCCAGAACTTAAGACACCTTTTTCAAGAAGCTTAGCGATTTCACCATTTCGTCTTCCTCTTTTATCAATGTCTTCTTTTATATATATTGAATCAAAATAGTTACCTGAAATATTTCCAACCTGAAGTACATTACTGTCAAGTCTATCTCCAGGTACTCCGATTATTCCAATAAGTCTATTATGTTTTAGTGCTTTTATACCCTCAAGTACTGCTTTGTAGCCTTCAATATTATGTCCGTAATCAAGAATTACTGTAGCTCCATTAATAGAATACATATTGAATCTTCCAGGGTTTTGCTCTTCATTACAGTGAAAGCTGGATAAGCCCTTCCTGATAGTAGAATAATTTACATTTAATCCAATAAGAGCTGCACAAGCGCACATTGAGTTTTCTATGTTATACTTTAACTTGCCATTTAAGGTTATATTAATTTTATTTATTTTTATTAGAGGAACCACATTATCATTCTTCTCTACATATATATATCCATTATATGCATATATACCATATCCGCCTTTTGCAATATTCTCTCTCAAAAGTTCATTATCTTTATCTTTTGATATAAATATAATATTACTTTTCATTCTATTTACTATAGTTTTACTTATTTCATCATCTGCATTTAGTACCACATACCCATTTTCCTTAACAGCTTCTCCAACAAGTGATTTTACATACGCTAAGTCTTCTAGAGTATTGACTTCATCAATACCTAAATGATCTTCCGTAACATTTGTAATTACAGCTACATCTGCTAAGTCATAAGCTAAACCTTTTCTTATTATGCCGCCTCTGGCAGTTTCTAATACAGCAACATCTATTTCCTTGTTCGTTAAAAGGGTCATGGCACTAGTATATCCTGTGGTATCTCCTTTATATATACATTTATTATTTATATATATTCCACCTGTGGTGGTCATACCAACACTGCTTCCCATAAGTGAAAGGGTATGTGCAATTAATCTTGTTGTTGTGGTCTTCCCATTTGTTCCTGTAACTGAAACTATAGGCATGCTGCTGTTGTTATTTTTAAACATCATTTTAACTATTGCTTTAGCAACATTCTTTCCCTGACCATTGCATGGATAATGATGCATTCTAATTCCAGGAGCTGCATTAACTTCAATTACAACATCTTCATAGGTAAGAGGTTTGCTAATATCATTACAGCAGATATCAATGCCACAAATATTTAGTCCAATAGTTTGAGCTACTCTCTTACATATTTCAATATTTTCTTCACAAATTAAATCTGTACAATCAATGGAAATACCACCGGTTGAAAGATTTGCATTTTCTCTAAGAAGAAGCTTTTTACCTATTTCTAGAACTGAACCCAAATCATAATTCTCTTTGGAGATATAGCTTATAAGAGCATCATCCATCTTAATTTTTGTTAGAGGTTTTTCGTGTCCATTTCCTCTTTTTTCATCCTGGTTTATTTCACAAATAAGCTTTCTTATAGTACTAATTCCATCACCAATAATAAAAGGTGGGATTCTTTCTGCTACAGCTACAACTTCACCATCAACAACACAAGCTCTATAATCTCTGCCTATAATATGTTTTTCAATCATTATGTCTTCATAATTTTTACTAAGCAAGTTATAGGCTTCTAAGGCTTGCTTCTCATTTTTAATATTAACAAAAACACCCTTACCTTGATTTCCAAATCTAGGCTTTACAACTATTGGATAGCCAATAATATCTGCTTTTAGAAGTAGATCTAGAGTGTTTTCAACTTTACCTCCTCTAGCAACAGGAATACATTGATTTAATAAAACTTCTTTAGTAAGTAGTTTATCACAAGCTATATCAATGGCAAGACCACTAGTTTCATCGCAAATAGTTGCCTCCAGCATTTTACTGTACCTTCCGTATCCCAGTTGAAACATACTTTTTTCTCCAACTCTAAGCACAGGTATTCCTAATTTTCTTGCCTCATCACAAATCGCTAAAGTACTTGGTCCTAATTGTTCATTTGATAAGATATCCTTCAAGGTTTTAAATCTAATGTCAAAGTTAAAGTCATTCCCTTTAATAAAAGAATTAATCATATCTACAGCTAATTTCCCAGCCTCAATTGCTGTATTTTTATATTCATATTGATAAACTACATAATAATTGTCATTTTTTATCTCTCTTGCTTTGCCATAAACCACATCTATTCCTATTTTATTTTGCAGTGCAATAATGCAATGTTCACATATATGAGCTAAATAGGTTCCTTCATTAAGCCTCTTTACAAAGCCTCCTTCTTCATCTATTCCACATCGATGAGTCATTAACTCAGGAAGCAGCTTAAGTAATCTTTCATTAAAACCTTCTACTTTATTGCTAGGAATTTCACAATAGCCTTCTAAGTCCAAATCCATTCTTATACATTTTTTATGGGAATAAATATTTCTCCCTTCAAAAATGCTAACGTCTGCTATTTTCATTTTTACGCTGTATTTCCTCCTTAATAGGCTGTTTTGTATTTATAATAAATTTATCGCCATTTTTAAGAACATGCATTTTTATATCAAACATAGATAATATTTCATCAGGATATTGTTCTGACACATTTGTATAGGTAATTGAACTTCCGTCGAAAACATATACTGCTCCAGAACCTGTAACCTTAAATTCACCTTTGCTGCTTACCATAATGGCTGTATCTTCATCTATGCCTATACCTAAACTCTCAGGATTTTCTGCAATAGAAACTAATATTCTGCCAGTTCTTCCTCTTTGCGAAAAATGTTGGTCAATAACAACATTTTTTAAAAGTCCAAGCCCTGGAGCCATTTTTAATGTGCATTTTTTAGGAGCTTCTTCATCAGCACCAGTAATAATCATGGTGTCACTCATTACTGATGCACCAGCTGAGGTACCAACATATACACACCCATCTTCATGCCTTTCATGTATTACCTTAAATAAAGGGGTACCCCCAAGTAAACTTGTAATACGAAGCTGATCACCACCAGTGAAAAAAACCAAGGATGCCTTTTGCATAATATCAATGTTGTGTCTTTCACAGGCATCTTTTCTATCTTGAATATCTAGTATATTAATATTGCTAACTCCAAGACTTTCAAAAATGTTTCTGTATTCTGCTCCAACTTCCTTTGGAAATTGAGTTGCTATAGTAGCAATTACCAATTCATCTTTTTCCTTATCAATCTTACTGCAAACTTCCTTTAAAATGTTTTTTTCGCCTTTTTTATCTTCAGCTCCTCCGATTATTATTAGATTACCTTTTATAACTTCATCCAAGCATAACCACTTCCCCAATCACATGTATCTGTTATTCTTTCCACAAATTCATACATTATTCGAATTATTTATTTTTACACTACCCATTTATTTTGCTTTTTTTTATGAAAAAATATACAAAAAATTAAAAATGAGCCCCGTGGCTCATTTTTTGATGCGAAATAGAAATACTAAGGTCTAATTCTATCCCTATCTCTAGGAAATAATGTTACTTCTCTAATATTTTTAAAACCTAAAAGCTGTGCTGTCAGCCTTTCAAGACCGATGGCTAGACCACCATGTGGTGGCATACCAAACTTAAAAACTTGAAGATAATCTTTAAAGCTCTCTACATTTAATCCTCTTGCTGCAATACTTTCTTTAAGCTGTTCATAATTATGAATTCTCTGCCCTCCAGTGGTTATCTCTAGGCCCCTAAATAAAAGGTCAAAGCTGTGAGTTAAGTTCTTTTCAGCTGGCATGGCATACATAGGTCTTTTACTTCGTGGATAGTAAGTTAGAAACAGAAACTCACTATTCAAATGTTCTTTTGCATACTCACAAATTTGCTTTTCTCCCTCAGGATCTAAATCATATATTAAGTCAGTTCTTCCATAAAACCTATTTAGTATTTCAATTGCTTCAGATAGTCTCATAGAAGGAATCTTGTAAGATATCTCAGGTATATTAACCTGTAATAATTCAAGTTCTTTTGCACACCTTTCTTTTACAGAGTTAAACATAAATTTAAGAAGCTTTTCTTCTAAATTCATAATATCTCTTTCATCATTAATGAAACCCATTTCTAGGTCAAGACTTACATATTCATTTAAGTGCCTAATTGTATTATGCTCTTCAGCACGATAAACATGTCCTATTTCAAAAACTCTCTCAAAGCCTGAACCAACAAGCATTTGCTTGTAGAATTGCGGACTCTGTGCAAGATAAGCCTTTTTCTCAAAATACTTTATT
>Ga0255336_101526_pt1 | contig 16019 bp, 14 predicted proteins | sample MeOH1_35cm_T3_17_FD_189102 | JGI IMG/M metagenome (GOLD analysis project Ga0255336, IMG submission 189102) | Sandy soil microbial communities from University of British Columbia, Vancouver, Canada - MeOH1_35cm_T3_179 | ecosystem: Engineered > Artificial ecosystem > Sand microcosm > Unclassified ...
CCGACGATCCCAAGAAGTCGAACGAGAAGATTCTGGAAGCCATTCAGATGGCTTGGCTGGATGAGCGCGACTGACGACGCGGCTCCCCCGTCACCGGCTGTGCGCCCCTCTTCGCCCGTGCGAATGGGTCAGCCGGCCGAAGTCATGCCGTCCGGCCTGTCGGCGATTTCCCCGCCCATCCCGCTGAGTGCGCGGCTGCTGGCCAAGCCCTTCATCGACCGTCTGTGCCTGTGGGGTTTCCGCTGGCTGTTGCCGGCCTCTCATGCCTGGGCGACCGCGGCGACCGCTGATGGTGATGTCGAGCGTTTCCTCGCGGCCCTCGGTCGCGGCAAGCCGTCCAAGTCGTTGCAGATGCGTCTGCGCCGGACGGCTGAGCTGCAGCGTCTCGCCGATGCGGCTTTCGCCACTTGGCGGGATGCCGCTTTCGGCGACAGCAAGAGCGATCCCGCGCAACTGGCCGATCTGGAACTGATGCGGCGGCGCGGCGCCCAGGCTTTCAGCAATCAGCGCTCGGCTTTTCTCGCTTTCGCCAAATGGTATGGCGTACCGGCGGTGTCCTATCAGATCCAAGAGCCGGAGGCGGCCGTTGCCGCTTTGCCCAGCGAGCAGGCGGCAGTCTCCGCGTTGTTCGCGTCACCGGCGCAAATGCCGGCAATCACTGTCAGCCAGCGCAGCAGCGTGCGCGGTGTCGCCGAATACTGGCTGCGTTTCCCCAGTCCCGCAGCGCCGGAAGAGGGCGCTACCGCGGACACTGTTTGGGTTCACGTCTATGAACCGCTGCAGGCGACGGCCGACACGCCGAGCCTGATCTGGGCCCATGGTCTCTCCATGGAACTGGAGATGATGGAATCCGGGCCGCTGGATTTCCTGTCTCTCGCACGATCCGGCATTCGCGTGTTGATGCCGGATGGACCCGGCCATAACCGGCGCGTGCGGCCCGGCCTCTATGGCGGCGAAGCCTTCCTGCGCGAGGCGCCGATCTCGGGCCTGCATCACTTCACCCAGACGGCCGGCGAGTTTGCCGCCATGATCGATTGGTGCCGCGCTGTCGGCCATGGTCGCGTGGCGCTGGGCGGTATCTCGCTGGGCGCGCTCAGCGCCCAGGTGGCCACCAATTACATGGCGGATTGGCCGGCCGCGTGCCGGCCGGATGCCTTGCTGCTGCTGACCACCACGGATGAGGTCAGCGCCCTCGTCACCGATTCCGCCTTGGGGCAGGTGGCCGATGTCGATCGCGCGGTTCTCGCGGCCGGCTGGGGGCGTCCACATGTCGCGGCCCTCGCGCGTATCACCGATGCGCCGGCGGAAGCGCCAATCGATCCCGCCCGCATCGTCATGCTGCTGGGGCTTCGCGACAACGTGACACCTTATGCTGGCGGCCTGCGTCTGGCACGACAATGGGGGCTGCCGGAAGCGAACATCTTCACCCGCGATCAGGGCCATTTCTCGGCGGCTTTTGGCCTGGCTATCGATCCGGCGCCGTATCGCCGGATCATCGAAATCCTGAAAGACTGACAATGGTTGCCTTGCATGTCGTGGACCGGGCCCTCTCTGCCGAAGAGCTGGGCCGTTTGACGTTGAGCGGTGATCTGGTGATCTGGCGCCAGGTCCCGGCACTGCTCACCCTCTGCCGGCGGGCCGATGCGATGATCCGCGCCGGGCTGCAGGATGATGAGCCGCTGACCGCCGAGACGCGTATCGACGGTGCGGCCTATGTCAAGTGCATCCGGCGTTTGCGGGCGCAGTTCAAGGACGACACGGCAATCACCGGCGGCTTCAGGCAGGCACTGGTCGAATGCGGCCTTGCCGCTGCCGACAGCTATTGGGATCCGCTGCAGCTGCGCGTGGTGCCGTCGCAGACCAGTCATCAGGCGCGGCGCATCTGGCCCTTGCCGCCGCATCGCGACAATTGGGGCTCGAATATCCCGCAGCAGATCAACTGGTGGACGCCGCTTTATCCTTGCGCCGCCGATCGCAGCATCGTCTTCTATCCGGGCTTCTGGGACGAGCCGGTCGCCAATACCAGCGGCGACTGGGATTTCGAGGTGCTGAAGCGGCTGATGGCGGAAGGCAAGGCGGACAGCTATCCGGTCCTGCCGATCCCGACCGAGAATCTGCCGGTCGGTGCCGGCATGCCGCTGGTGCTGCAGCCGGGCGATATGCTGGCCTTTTCCGGCCAGCATATGCATGGCAGTATTGCCCGCGACAAGACGCTGGCGCGCTTCAGCACGGAAAGCCGGACGGTTTCGCTGAGCCATATCGCCGCCGGTTTCGCGGCCCCCAATGTCGACGGCCGGGCGCCGCGCGTGGTGCCGGATTGGTTCGAACATATGCAGGATGGCACGCCGCTGGCCGAGACCTATTTCCGGCTCGCCGGCGACCAGCCACCGCCAATAGAGATGGATGCCGCGCTGTGATCGCCGCGCGGCGAGGATGAAGAGATGAACTCGCTCGGTTTCGACAAGGCACCACGGGAGACGCGCATCGTCGTCGCCATGTCGGGCGGCGTCGACAGCTCGGTGACCGCGGCGTTGCTGGCGCAGGAAGGCTATGACGTCGTCGGCGTCACCCTGCAGCTCTATGACCATGGGCTGACGGTGGGCAAGAAGGGCGCCTGCTGCGCCGGCCAGGACATCTATGATGCGCGCCAGGTATCGGACAAGCTCGGCATTCCCCATTACGTGCTCGATTACGAGAACAAGTTCTCCGATGCGGTGATGCAGGAATTCGCCGATTCCTATCTCAATGGCGAAACGCCGATCCCCTGTGTCCGCTGCAACCAGCGGGTCAAATTCCGCGACCTGATGGACCAGGCACGCGATCTCGGCGCCGAGGCGATGGCGACCGGCCATTACGTACGCCGGGTGCCAACCGCGACCGGTGCCGAGATGCATCGCGGCACCGATCCCAGCCGCGACCAGAGCTACTTCCTGTTCGCAACGACGCAGCCGCAGCTCGACTTCCTGCGCTTTCCCTTAGGCGACGTGCCGAAGACCGAGACCCGCGCCATCGCCGCCAAGCTGGGTCTCGCCGTCGCCGACAAGCCGGACAGCCAGGACATCTGCTTCGTGCCGGAAGGCGGTTATGCCAAGGTGGTCGAAAGGTTGCGCCCCGGCTCGATCGAGCCCGGCGAGATCGTGCATCTCGATGGCCGCGTACTGGGCAAGCATAACGGCGTCATCAATTTCACCGTCGGCCAGCGGCGCGGCATCGGCGTCCATGACAAGGGCAGCAATAACGAGCCGCTTTATGTGGTGAAGGTCGAGCCGGCGACGCAGCGGGTCTATGTCGGGCCGAAGGCGGCGCTGGCGCGCCATCGCGTCCTCTTGCGCGAGGTCAACTGGCTGGGCCGGCCAGGCGAGCCGACCGAGGATGTGCCGGTCACGGTAAAATTGCGCTCGATGAGCCAGCCGGCCCCGGCCCGGGTGAGCCTGGAGGGCGGTAACCTATCGGTAAGGAGCGCCACGGTATTGCTGGAGGAGCCGCAATTCGGCATTGCCCCCGGCCAGGCCTGTGTCTTCTATCAGGGCGAGCGCCTGCTGGGCGGCGGCTGGATCTGCCGCGAGAACTGATCCGCCTAAAAGCAAGGGGAGCGAGGCGTCATGGATCTGGCAGAACTGACCGAGGAGTTGCGCCGCCGCGCCGGGCAGAATGTGAAGCTCGGCTACAAGGTGAAATTCCTCCTCGACGAGGGCACGATCTTCTGGGACGGCACCGAGCAGCCGCCGGTGATCGGCAATGACGATGCCGGCGAGGCCAATACCACGATCAGGATTTCCGCCGAGAATCTGCAGAAATTGATGGCCGGCGGGCTCGATCCGACGCTGGCCTATATGACCGGCAAGCTAAAGGTCGAGGGCAGCATGGGGGTGGCCCTGAAGCTGACCTCGATGTTTGCCGATTAGCTGCGGATTTCAATAAGTTACTGAAAAGATGACAGGCCGGTTGACAGCCCGGCAGGGGCCGAGTATACGCATCCCCGCTTGGCCGCCTTCTCGGGCGTAGCCCGGCTTCCGGCCGATCCGACGGCCCACGGTGGCAGCGTAGCTCAGTGGTAGAGCAGGGGAATCATAATCCCTTGGTCGGGGGTTCAAATCCCTCCGCTGCTACCATCGATATCGCGATTTCTGGTTCTGTTTCGGTTTCTCCGATCACCAAAGATGACAGCGCGGTCAAATGACCGCTGATTTCGATTGAAAATTTCCCCCTGCGGGTGCGCGGGTTAACGACGGTTCTGTCGACCGGGTCCGAATACCGCCGCGCCGTCTCGGTTCTCTGATGATTTCGAGCTGGCCTGTTCAACGGAAGCGGAACCAAGGTAAGCTCGTTTACAGGCGCTGCAACGCCACTTGCTCGCTTCCCTTTGTGGGAGGTCGGACCGATAATGCGCCCTTAAGCTGATTGTATCGTTTCGTTTTCGTCCGGGCAGGTCTCTCGATGGCTCTGACTGAAAATACGACTGCACAGAAGGCAGCGGGCAGCTTGAAACCGCGGTCGGCCGAGCGCCGCCAGGTGACAGCATTATCCTATGACCTGGTTGGATCCACACGGCTCGCTGCCCAGCTTGATCCCGAAGATCTGCGATCACTCCAGCGTCTGTTTCACGAAACCTGCAGCAATGCTATCGCGCGTTATGAAGGTTACATCAGCCACTATACCGGTGACGGGGCCATGGCATTCTTTGGCTATCCGAAGGCCCATGAAGATGACCCGGAACGCGCTGTACGCGCTGGCCTCGCTATCCTGGCGGAATGCCGCAAGCTGAACGAGCAGCAGCGATCCCCAGAAATCCCCATTGCCCTACGTGTCGGCATCGCGACAGGCCTGGTCGTCGCGGGAGATTTTGCCGGCGATCGCGCCTTCGATCAGGATGATATCGTCGGCATCGCGCCCAACCTCGCCTATAAAATTCAGGCTGCCGCTTTGCCCAACTCCGTCCAGATTTCGAGCGTCACGCGCGAACTGACAGCAGGCCTGTTCCAATGTCGCGCCCAGCCCCCTTTGATCATCCCTGGACTCAATCAGCCACAGCCGGTCTGGCAGGTGCTGCGTGCGCGAGCCCGCAACTCTCGTTCCTGGAGCGCCCGGCTGCCATCGATCACGCCGCTCGTATCGCGCGACGAAGAAGTCGCCATCCTGATGCGGCGCTGGGAGCTGGCCGAAGCCGGCGAGGGACAGGTTGCGCTCCTGTCGGGTGAGCCCGGTATTGGTAAATCGCGCATTGCCGCGACGATCAAGGATCATGTGGCGCAACGCCGGCATTTTACGGTTACGCTGCAATGCTCCTCGCAGGAAACCGATACCGCCTTTCATCCGATTATTCGCCTATTGGAACAGATCTCTGGCGCCAGCTCCGCGTCCGCCGACTTCCTCTCGGAACGCTTCGGCAAGGTTCTCGGCGAACCGAAGGAGGCGTTGAGCAACATCGTACCTTATCTCGCGCGGCTGCTGGATCGCAGCGACGATGACAATAATTTCCCCGCGAATCTCGGTCCGGAACAGATCAAGCAGCGGACAATGGCGGCAGTGATCAAACTGCTCGAACATGCGAGCCTACAGCGTCCGGTGCTGCTCATTTGCGAGGATATCCATTGGATCGATCCGACATCCGAGGAATTGCTCAGCCTGCTCATCGACCGGGTGAATCGCCTGCGCGTGATGATGCTGATCACCTTCCGCCCCAGCTATCAGGTCCCGTGGGTCGGCCAGCCCCATGTCACCCTGGTGGCACTGAACCGCCTGAGCGACCGATATTCTTTTACCATGGTGCGTTACTTGGCGCGGAACCACAGCGTCACGCAGGCGACCATCGATCGCATCGTTGCTTTGTCCGACGGCGTGCCGCTATTCATCGAGGAACTGAGCCGCACTGTCTTCCATGTCGGCTCAGACCAATCCCAGAATGCGACTGGTAGCGCCGGTGAGGCAGGAAGCACCGGAATCGCTCTTGCAGCTGAACCAACTATCCCGGCAACTCTCTCGGATTCACTTGCTGCGCGCCTGGACCAGCTAGGTGCGGGGCGAGAAATCGCACAGATCTGTAGCGTGATTGGTCGGTCCTTCGACGCCGAGCTGGTCTGCAAAATGGCAGGGCAAGATGAGGCCGAGGTTGCTCATTCCTTGGAAGGGCTGGTCGCCAGCGGCCTCGCCAGCAGGCTCGGTCGCCCGCCCCACGCGACCTATACCTTCCGTCACGCCTTGATCCAGGAATCAGCCTATCGCAGCATGCTGCGCGCCAGCCGCCAAGCAATTCACCGACGTTTGGCGGACATACTGGCGACGGATTATGGCGACGTGAGCGATGGTGCGCCGGAGATTCTCGCCCATCATTATGAAGAGGCCGGTGCCGCGACCGAGGCGATCCAGTATTTGCATCAGGCTGCGCGCAATGCCGTCGCCCATTCGGCTAATATCGAGGCGGTACGCCTGCTGGATCGCGCCCTCCGATTGCTGGCAACGCTGCCGGAGAGTGAGACACGCAATTTGTCTGAGCTCTCACTGCTGGTATCACTAGGACCACCACGGCTCGGCATTAGCGGGCCGGGTGCGCCGGAAGTACAGGCGCTCTATGCGCGGGCCATCGAGCTTTGCAGCAAGCTGCCGAACAGCCCGGATCATTTTGTCGCCCATTGGGGCTGGTGGTTCACCTCCAAGGATAATCGGGAAGCGCTAGACCGGGCCAACCGTCTGGTCAGTCTGGCTTTTTCCCTGGAGGATGACGAGCTGGCGCTGCAGGCGCATCACTGTCAATGGGCGACCCAGTTCAGTATCGGCGATCATCTGCGCACGAGTCAGCATATAGAGAGTGGCCTGAAAATCTATGAGCGCGGCGACTTTCGTCTGCATAGCACGCGATTCGGGGGCCATGACCCCAAATCCTGCGCTCTTGGCGAGCTGGCACTTTCGTTATGGCTCACGGGCGATTATGACCGCTCACTGCGCTCCATGGAGCAAGCTGTGGCCCATGCTGAAGCATTGCAGCAGAGCGGCAGTATTCGCCACAGCCGCGATCAGCAAATTATGCTGCATCGCTATCGCGGAGATGCTGACAAAGTGCTCCGGCTCGCCGAGGCGATGGCAGACTATGCCGAGGATCAGGGGTTCAAGGGCCTCGCCGCCCAGGCCAAGGTGTTCCGCGGCTGGGCCGTCGCCAAACTGGGCGATGCCGATCGCGGCGTCGGGCTGCTGGTCGACGGCCTCGCCGAGCATATGGAGATCAACACGCCGGAGGACCTGCCGGTCTATTACGAGATGGTGGCCGAGGCTTACGGCGTCAAAGGTGCGCCGGAAAGCGGGCTGCCGCTGCTGATCGAGGCGGAGACCGTCGCCGACCGCACGGGGCTGCTGACCTGGTCGGCGGAGCTGTGCCGCCGCAAGGGCGCGCTGCTGCTGCAGCAATCCCGGCACAATATGGCGGAGGCGCGGGCCTGTTTCGCCAGGGCCATCGCCATCGCCCAATCCCAGGGCGCGCGGGCGCTGCTGCTGCGCGCCCTGTGCGACGATATCCGCAGCGGCACGGATGACGAACGGCCGCAGGCCCGCGCGGCCCTCGCGGCCCTCTGCGATTCCCTGACCGAGGGGCGTGACTATGTCGATGTGATCATGGCCCGCCGCCTGCTCGACGAGGCGCGATGACGGCACCGGATCTCGCGCTGGAAAAATCTCTCGCCCGACATTATGCCGCGCCGCGCGAAGTCGATCCCGCCGTGACGCTGGCCCGCCTGCGGCCGCTGCTGCGCGCCATGGGCATCACCCGGGTCGCCAACATCACCGGCCTCGACGAGCTCGGCCTGCCGGTCGTCAATGTGATCCGGCCCAATGCACGCTCGCTCTCTGCCGCGCAGGGTAAGGGGCTCGATCTCGATGCGGCGAAGGTGTCGGGCGTCATGGAAGCGATCGAGGCCCATTGCGCCGAACACATCCTGCAGCCGCTGAAATATGCCAGCGCCACCGAGATGGCGCGCCGGCATCGTCTGCCGGACATGGCGGCACTGCCGCAGCCGGTGACTTCGCGCTTCACGCCGGACACGCCGATCCTGTGGATCGAGGGGCTTGAGGTTTGTGGGCAGCAGGTTGGCGCGCGAGAGACTGCGGATGATGCTTCAGTCTGGGTGCCCTTCGAGCTGGTACATGTCAATTACACTCTGCCGGCAGTACCCGGCGCCGGCTGCTTCCTGCTGAGCAGTAATGGCCTCGCATCGGGCAACACGGCCGATGAGGCGCTGGCGCATGGGCTCTGCGAGCTGGTCGAGCGCGATGCCAGCGCTCTATTCGATGCCGATCCGCGCCTGCTCGACCGGCGGCGCGTCGATCTCCGCACGCTCGACGATCCCTATTGCCGCGCACTGATCGGGCGGCTGCAGGCCAGCGGGATCATCGTGGCGCTCTGGGACATGACCGGCGATATCGGCCTCGCTACCTTCCGCTGCCATCTGATGGAGTGCCACCCCGATCCGGCGAAGCTGCCGCTGCCGGCGGGCGGCGAGGGTTGCCATCCGGACCGGCTCATCGCTTTGCTGCGCGCCCTCACCGAGGCGGCGCAGGCGCGGCTAGCGGTCATCGCCGGCGTCAGGGACGATATCGGCCCTGATCTCTATGGCCGCACCGACGATCCGGACAACCTCGAAGCCTGGCGCCACCTGCTCGCCGCCGGGGAAGGCCGGCGGCATTTCGCCGAGATACCGCACCAGCCGCTGGCGACAGCCGCCGCCGAGGTCGCTTATGTGGTGGCCTGCCTGCACGATGCCGGCTTGCCGCCGCCGCTCGCCGTCGATCTCTCGCCAGCTGATCTCATTTCCGGTGAGGCTGATGCCTTCAAGGTCATGCGCGTCGTCGTGCCGGGGCTGGAGCCGCCCGGCGAAGCTGCCTGCCGGCCGGGCCGCCGTCTGCTGGCGGCGCGGCGTGCGGCAGCGAAAGCCGGCGTGACGTCATGGGAAGGTGGTACGTGACGGTCTGCGTCTTCCTCGGACCGAGCCTCGGCCGCGCCGCCGCGCGCGATACCCTCGATGCACTCTATCTGCCGCCGGCGGGGCATGGCGATATTTACCGCGCCACCCTGCTCCGGCCGAAACCGCGGGTGATCGGCCTTGTCGACGGCTTCTTCCGCCACCAGCCGGCGGTGCGGCACAAGGAGATCCTGTGGGCGATGTCGGAGGGGATCCATGTCTTCGGCGCCGCCAGCATCGGCGCCCTGCGCGCCGTCGAGCTCGCCGATTTCGGCATGACCGGCATCGGCCGCGTCTTCGACGATTTCCAGGCAGGTGTGCTGGAAGATGACGACGAGGTGGCGGTCGATCACGGCCCCGCCGAACTCGGTTACCCACCGCTCAACGAGGCGATGGTCGATATCCGCGCGACACTCGACCGCGCGCACGAACAAGGCATCATCGAGGCACCTTGCGCCGCCGCGCTGACCGCCATCGCCAAGCGGCAGCTCTATGCGCGGCGCGGCTATCCGGCGCTGCTCGACGCGGCGGCAGCGCAAGGCATCGCGCCTGCCGATCTCGTCGGCTTGCGGGCCTGGTTGCCGGCCGGCCGCAGGAGCCAAAAACGCGACGACGCGCTGGCCTTGCTGGCAGCCTTGCGGGATTTCCTCGCGACCGATCCGCCGCCGCTCGCCGTTAGTTATCGTTTCGAGCGCACGGAGGCCTGGGACGCCGATACCGCTTTCGCTGCACCTCTAACGCCGATGGATGGCGGGGCGCTGCGGCGGGAGCATCTGCTGGATGAGATCCGCCTGCGGCCGGAACAGCATAAGCGCCTGCGGCAGGAAGCGCTGGCCTTCGCGCTTGCGCGCCGCGAGGCCGATCGCGCCGGGATCGCCGTATCGCCGCAAGAGATGCAGGACTTCCTGCGGTGCTGGCTGCATGAACGCGGTCTCACGTCACCGGCAGCACTCGTTGCCTGGCGCGAGGCAAACCATCTCGGCGACGATCTCGCCTTCAATGCCTTCATCGCCGAACAGGCCCGCACACAGAAGGTAACGGCGCTGGCGGCCGATCTAATCGAGGCCCGCATGATCGATGTCTTGCAGCAGCGCGGAGACTATGCGGCCCTCGCCGTCCGCGCGGTGGAAAAGCAGCAAGCATTATTAACGTCCGGTCTCGCCGATCTCCCCTTGGCGGAGAGCGATATCGCGGCCGCCGATCTTCTCGCCTGGTTCCGCCGCGAACATTCGCATCGAAACTTACCGGTTGATGCGGAGCAACTCGCTACCGCACTCTCCTTTGTTAGTGTCGATGCATTTTATCGCGCCTTGCTGCGCGAATATCGCTATCGCGAATTAACGAGTCTGAAGATCGATCACGCCTGACCACGCGTCATCTTTAATAAAAAATCGAAGAAGCGGTATTCGCATTGCGCGAAGCGCCGATGTTCATTTGACAGTGATAGATGCTGGCCGTAGCCTTCATGGACGAGTTCAGTGCAAGCTGATCGGGGGATTGCCCAATGACTCTGCCGATAGAAGTCGTCACGGGTAGGGAACAGCCGAGTAGCCTCTACTCGCCCTCCGAAATCACGCTCTACGGCGTGCCGCTCGTCGCCCTTGAAGCCTTCATCGGCAAGACCACGCAAGTGGTGACGGTGCCGGTGGAAGTGAATCTGATCCCCGTCTGCACGCCGCAATTCCAGTTCTATGCGGCGCTGATATCGGCCTACGCCTATCAGAGCCATTGCTATAACCTGCCCGAGCCGACGGTCCTGCTGGTGCAGGGCGACCTGGTGCAGGCGGTCGGCTTCGGCTTCGACCAGATGGATTACAGCGTCAATCCGCCCATCAATCGCACGTCCTATTACATGTGGAGGTTCGACAAGCTCGATCGCACCATGCAACTGGAGATGACGAGCGATACGTTCGAGGAAATCGTCCTCAAGCGTGGCCTGGCCGGCATCAAGCAGCCGATCTCCTACGCCTCCAGGGCATCGATCGGGCATCGTGGCGGGAAGCTGACCGAATGACACCCCCGGAAAAAACACAAGCGGAAAAAGCACATCCGGAAAAAGGCCGTCCGGAGAAAAAGTCTGACAAAAAAGACCCTGCCAGGGAAGCTCTGTTGCCGGACCCGTTCGTGACGCTGCCATCGCCTATCATCGGCGCCTTCAGCGAGCATGCCGACGGGGACGGGAATGTGAGCGTCAATGTAACCATGGGCATTCCCGCAAAACTCGCCGCGACCGCCGTCAATGTCAAGGTCGAGCGGCCTTCGGGGGGCGCGGCGCATGAGGCCGATTTTGTGGTCAAATTGTCTAATTTGGATCTGGCGACGATCTTGTTCAGGGCTGGCGGGTCGCTGTTCGTGGATGGCGGGCCGTTCTCCGATGACAATATCAAGGAAATAGCCACCGCGAGCGGCACCTACACGGATGGCTGCAAATGCGTCATTCCCCTGGATCCGCCCTGTCCTAATGGCGACGATCAGGAGCCTTTTGATTTGTCGGAACCCTTGGACGGCGGTGGTGTCAACGTGTCGACCACACTTTCAGGCTACAGCCCGAACGAGCTCGTCTCCGGGCGCATCGTCCTCGTCGTCGACTACAAGTGACGCGGCCACCAGATCGACGCCATTATCAAACCAGCTCGCTCATCAAATCGGGTCGTCGATATCCAGTCCGGGAATCCGCTCATAGATCTCGCGCCAGTGGAAGATCTCCCGCAGCTCTTCCTGGTAGCGCTCGCCGCTGATCTCGCGATCGATATCGAGCAAAGCGGTGGCGACATCGGCATAGCTGAGATCGGTGGCCGAGAGCCGGTGCCAGGCGGCGGTCAGCCTTGTGCCGACGATGTCGCGCGCTTCCATCAGGGCCGCCTTGAACTGGAAATGCCGGTTGCCATAGGCCCTGTTGAAGCGGTCCTGAATGGCGTCGGCCTCCGAGGTGCGGCGGTCGACGGCGAGTGTCGCCTCCCAGAGATCCGCATGGATCAGGCTGCGGCGCCGCAGCTCCTCGACATAGACATAGGCGACGAAGTCGAAGATGGCGCCGGTCATCGGCCGTGACAGGTCATGCACCTCCATCGTCACATCCGACATCTTGCGGTCGTTGCTGGCGATGCGGATCTGCCGCGTCTCAGACAGCTCGGCGATGCGGTTGATCTCGTTGAGCGTATAGATATTTCCCCGCGCCGCATGCAGCAGGCGGTCGAGCACGGTGTCGAAATGCATGACCGAGAGCAAGGCGACGATATCGGCATTGGCTTCATGGAAGGCGCCGAACTCGGCCGACCAGTGCCCCTCGATCGGCAGGCCCATGGAAGAGAAGAGCAGGCTATGGCCGAGCTCATGGGCGATGACATCGAAGTTGAGGCCATAGGGCTGGAACAGGCCGGCATCGTCCTTGCGATGGCCGAATTCCATATAGCCATAGCCCGATTGCGCATTCTCCCAGGAGATCATCGGGATGAGTTCGAGCTTGTCGTAGCTGTCGTGGAACTGCCAGGGGAGCGGGCGGCCGACATAGCTTTCGAAGATATCGAGCACGCGGCGCAGGGAGCCATAGACATGGACGGCAACGAATTCTCGGCTGTCGACCGGGTAATGATCGAAATGCCCGTCTGGCCCCGGCTCGACCGGCGGATAGCTCTCGCCGCGATAGGGCGGCAGATAGGGATATTCGTAGGGGACGAGCTTGTCGACGGCATCGACCACATACATCCGATCGTCGGATGGACCCGCCTCGACGGTGCCAGCGGGCGGCGAGAGCCAGACCACCTCCGGTTCGCCGAAGCCAGACAAGAACGGCGCCTGCGGATAGAGCCGAACCCGCGTGCCAAAGTCACGTATCCGGGTATCATGTTCCACCGGCATCGGCGTCTCCATTGCACGGAGCAATAGTAGTCGAACGGGCAGACAAGAAAAAGCACAGCTTGTTCGCGCGCGCCCTTCGTCGCCAGAAATCCTATTTTGCTATCGGTGACCGCGGCACCCAATCTCCTTCCCGAAGAGATCACGCCAAATCGGTTCACTGAGCAGGCTGGATTTGCCGTAAGAAAAGGACACGCCGGAACCTATTCGCTATCGTCGCTTCGCGAAAAGACCTCTTTAATCTGATAGCTAGGGTCAGGACCCATAAAGTCGACATCTGAGCCAGATAACGGTTCGACCCCCAATGGGACCGAAAGATTGGCGCCTTTTGCGACGTCTGTGGCGCCCTCTGCAACTGATATGGCATAGTGTGCCAGCTATCTTGCGTCGAATACAAGAGCAAGAGGTGCACACATGAACAAAAAATCCCAACCCACGGCCCTCGTCACCGGCGCGTCTTCCGGTATGGGTAAGAGCATCGCCAAACGCCTAATCGCGGATGGCTATCTGGTCTATGTCGCCGCCCGTAGCTCCGACAAGATGGCCGATCTCGCCCAGCTCGGCGCCATCCCGCTGAAGTTGGACATTTCGAAAGATGAGGACATCGTTGCTACGGTCCAGGCCATCACGGGGAACTCGGGTGGCGTCGATGTGCTGGTCAACAATGCGGGATATGGGCTTTATGGTCCCGTCGAGGAGATCCCGCTCGACGAGGCGCGCTATCAGTTCGAGGTCAACGTCTTTGGGCCCGCCCGCCTGACGCAGCTCCTGCTGCCCGCGATGCGGGCGCGGGGCGCGGGCACCATCGTCAACATCACTTCAATGGGCGGCAAGATCTACACGGTTTTAGGCGCCTGGTATCATGCCACGAAACATGCTCTTGAAGGCTGGTCGGACAGTCTGCGGCTCGAAGTCGAGCCTTTCGGCATCCGCGTCGTCGTAATCGAGCCGGGGCTGATCCAGACCGGCTTTGGCGATACGGCTTCCAGAGGCATCCTCGAAAGGTCCAGCACCGGACCCTATGCCAAGCTCGCGCAAAGTGTCGCTACCTCCATCGACAGGAGCTATGGCCGAGGTCAAGGCACCGATCCCAAGGTCATCGCCGATGTGGCGGGCGACGCGGTCAAATCGGCCCGCCCCAAGACCCGCTACGCGGCGGGCAAATACGCCAAGATGATGATCTGGGTGCGCAAGTGGCTGGGTGACCGCACCTTCGACCGGCTGATCAAGAGCCAGATGTAACCCCCGGGCGAAGGGCGACGAGATGAGCAAGGATGCAGGCGACAAATGCAGGCTGCCGCAGGCCTTCTGGCGGGCGGCGGAACGCATGGGCCTGCCCGCTCCGGCCCTGCTGCGGCAGGCACGGCTTCCGGCCAGTTTGCATGTCGTGCCGGATACGTGGCTCAGCACGGCGCAGTATTTCGCACTGTGGCGGGCGGTTGAGGTGCTATCGCAGGATCCAGCCATCGGTCTGCGGATGACGGTCGAGACCGAGACCTCTGTGCATCCGCCCGCGACCATGTCGGCTTTCTTCGCCCGCGACTATCGCGACGGACTGCACCGGCTGGCGCGATTCAAGCGGCTCTGCACGCCCGAGGAACTTACCCTTACGGACGAGGGCGGCGAATGCCGGGTCGTGGTGCGGTGGCTTTATACCGACGAGACTGAACCGGCCGCGGCAGCAGATGTCACCTTCGCGGCGATCCTGGAACTCGGGCGGCGGGGAACCGGGCGACATATAGCCCCGGTCCGGGTCGAGATGGCCCGGTCGGGTCCCGTTTCCGAGGCACATCGTAGCTATTTTGGCGCGCCGCTCCGCACCGGCTGCGCGCAGAATGCGTTGGTACTGGACCGGTCCCACCTGGACCTTCCCTTTGCCGGGCACAACCCCGCACTGCTGGCGATCCTAGACCCGTCGCTGGTCGCGTCCTTGGGCGAGATCGAGGTACAGTCCTCGCTCTCCGATCAGGTGAAAATTGTGATCAAGCGCCGCATCGCCAGCGGCAAGCCCGACATCGCAAATGTGGCCAGCGAACTTGGCATGAGCGAACGGACCCTGCAACGCCGGATCACCGAACAAGGCGCGAGTTATCGCGGCCTGCTGGGCGAGGCGCGGCAGGAGCTTGGCCGCCGATTACTATCCGACGCCCGGAACAGCATTGACGAGATCGCCTTCCTTCTCGGCTTTCAGGATACCAGCTCCTTCTACCGCGCATTCCGCGCATGGGAAGGCGTCACCCCGGCGCAGTGGCGTGACCTTCATTGAAACCGCTTTTTCAGCGCCATCCCATAGTCGTGTTTCAGTGTGACCGGAGAATCTAAGAATGTCTGATCAATTCTGGCTAACGAAAGCCCAGTTGGAGCGCATAGAACCTCATTTCCCCAACTCGCGTGGCATTCCGCGAGTGAATGACCAGCGTGTCGTCAGCGGGATAATCCATGTCATCCGGAATGGTCTGCGATGGCGCGATGCGCCTGCTGACTACGGTCCCCATAAGACGCTTTATAATCGGTTTGTTCGCTGGTCCCGCATGGGCGTATTCGACCGCATCTTCGCCAACCTCGCCGCTGAGGGCGGACGGCCCGACCGGTTGATGATCGACAGTACGCACCTCAAGGTTCACCGGACAGCCGCAAGTCTGCTCAAAAAGGGGATTCACCACGCCGCATTGGCCGTACGAAAGGTGGGCTAAACTCCAAGCTACACGCGGTCTGCGACGATTTCGGTCGCCCGATCATCCTTTTGCTTACCGAGGGTCAGATGAGCGATCACAAAGGGGCCGCTCTGATCTGTCCTTCCCTGCCTGACGCTAAAACGCTCATCGCAGATAAGGGCTACGACAGTGATGCCTTCAGGAAGGCACTCGCCGCGAGGGACATATTGCCCTGCATCCCTCCACGAGCCGGGCGCCGGTCACCTGCAAAATATTGTGCTACGACCTATCAACGGCGTCACAAGGTCGAAAACATGTTCGCCAAGCTGAAGGACTGGCGACGCATCGCAACACGCTACGACCGCTGCGCCCACACATTCTTCAGTGCAATCTGCGTTGCTGCGGCCGTGATCTTTTGGCTCGGCAAATGAGTCCTGACCCTAGATTGCTGCGAACCGCATAGGTATCGATACCGGTGCCTATCGATCCGGACGTCTGACCTGCCTGGAGATTCGCGGCGAACGGATGCGCCTCATTACGGCGATGGGCGGTATGTATCGCGCGG